>OQVS01000761.1_pt1 | contig 22315 bp, 15 predicted proteins | sample 1691601 | NCBI WGS metagenome assembly OQVS01 (sample SAMN03418268, study PRJEB22391) | human gut metagenome | biome: human-gut; feature: organic feature; material: feces | host: Homo sapiens | place: Tanzania | collected 2013-01
GAATTATTTCGTTGTATCGTTTGAAAATGGGGGCGTTTATTTTGCAACAGCCCCTATTGCTCTACATAGCCGATCAGGGCGACTGTGATCCCCTTTCGCGACAAAACTGCCACCTGATTTCCAAGTTTTAGCAGCTCTTGAGCGGCCGCTTTTTGATCGTCGCTCAAATCTTTTGTCTGTTCCAAATCATCAAACCGATACGGCGAGATGTCCTTTCCTTCGGTATGGAGCCGGAATAGCTCGAACAGCTCTTCCGTCGATAAAACAGATGTTTTTAGATAGGAAAAATAGTTTTGGAGCTTTTTCATGGAGCACTCCTTCCAACCCCGTTGAACATCCTCCGAACTTTCTGTCGCTACAGCTCGGCTTCCATCCGCTCTGCAAGGACCTGTCCGATGTTCAAGATCTCATCGCGTTCCGTGATCGTCTCGATCTCCATCGCATCGCCGCGCTTTTTCTGATACCGATTCACCACATGTTGAGATGCATTTCTAGCCGTGTAATCGTCGTAAGTATTGCCCACCAGAACGCGGAGTGTTCCGATGCCAAACTTCTGTACCAGACTGTCCAGCTTATAATAGTAATCCGCGTTCAGCATCGGGACCGCCTTGCATTCCACGATCATGCTTCGGAACCCCTTCGTCAGCACAAGGTCCAGCTCATTCTTAAGGTCATTGTCTGCCCAGCTGAAGGTATAGCCGGTGACCACATCATCGAAATATCCGCTTTCCAGCACGCTGTAATATGCGTAGATCTCCAGGATTTCGCCGGCATTCGTCATCATCCGCCGAATACGCGGGGAAGTGTAGACGAAGCTCACCTTCATGTTTTTTCCTTCCCAACGCGGCTCCAAGCCACGGATAAAGCCTTTTTCCTGCAATTTTCTCAGAATCTTTTCTTTATCGTTTGACGGGTAGGTAAGGATCGCTTCGTTAACTTTCATATCATTGCAGCGGAACAGGAACTCCGGACCCGCCGTGGTCTCTCTCCGCTCAATGCGTGGCTCATAGTAGGCAAGAAGCAGCTGCGGTTCCCAGAAAACCTTTTTCAGGTTTTCCAGATAGGGTTCCCATGTATGAAGTGTCAGTTTGCAGGTGTCGCTTGTATAGCGGATCACATTCGAATCTGCAAGCGCCAACCCAAAACGGACCATCTTCCGCAAGAGCTTCTGTACGCTCTGGAATGTGTAGTCTGGCAGGAAGCAAAACCAGATCTTCTTTTTTGCACCCTGTACTTCGTACTTCGGGATCGTCACCTTTTTCGTATTCTCGTCATCATAACGCGCCAAATCTGCGCACAACTGATTCCACCGGTTGACGCTTTTCTCGAACCGATCACAGCCGCTCGTATAAATTTCCCAGAGTTCTTTATAGTCCTCTGCCAACTCCGGCACATTGAACTTACAATCGGCCGCATTCGCCAGCGCAAACATATCCTGCACCCGGATAAAGGTATCGTTCTTTACATAGCGCAGATAGTCACAGCCGCTGGTCCCGGTAAACTCCTTGTGTTTCCAGTCAAACTGAAACCGAGGCTGGCCCAGTTTTTTCAGTGCGCTGAGAAATTCCATGTTTTGAGCTGCGAAGCTCCGCGGCGAGAACGGCAGATTGCTGTAATCGAAGAGGTCCACAGGTTCCTCTTCCAGCATCTGCAAAAATTTCTGGCTCGCCTCGTCCGGGTCCGCTGCATCTGCAAGCTGTACCGCATCCAGTTGTTCTGCAAGAGCTTCCAGTACGTTGTCCAGCGCCTCGTGCTCTTTCTTCGAAACGCTGCTCAGACAGCAGACCATCAGTTGAATTTTGCAATGCACCGTGCTGTGATGGAAGTAGTCCAGCACAGCGCGCAGTTTTCGGTCCAGCAGTTCCGCTTCGGCATCCTCATCAAAGCAGTAGAAGTAGCAGAGCCGTTCCGGACTGAGCACCGCAGCAGCCGCCACGCTGGAAAAGACCGCTTCATTCCGGCCATTGTCCCGGCGTCCATCTTCCAGCACCGCCGCGATGGAACGCGCATACCGATAGGTCAAAATAAAGGGGATGGCTTCCACCAAAACCTTGTCGGTGGCTTTATAGTCTCGGTACAGGTTGCTTTCGACCACCGGGAAAAATAGTTTCTTCAGGACCGCCATTCGATCCCTAAACCGTGCACCACGCTCTCCGGGCAGCCGAGCCGCAATACGTTCCAGCTGATCTTGATAGTGGTCATACTGGCGGGAATAGCTTTCGCTTCCGCGCAGGATGTTTTTCAGGGCAAATTCATATTGCCCCAGAACCTGAAATGCTTCGCCGTCGTCCGGTGAAAACTGGTCGCGGAGGAACGCCAGATCGGTCTGATAGGAACCGCTTCGGCGGAATTCGTCTGCGCTTTTCTTAAAGCAGCGGTGCAGCTCGATGGACATCCGGTCCAGCTCGTCCAGAGACGGGTCAATAGGGCCTTCGTCCCATTTTGCATGGTGGTTTGCCTGATACGCTTCTGTTTCCAGCGGAGCATCGTCCCGGCTGCGCACCAGACATGGGTGCGTTAAATGCACTTTACCCTTGACCGAACCGCCGATCACACAGCTCTGCAGGTCCAGTTTTCCATCCGAAGTCCGCGGGGCTGTCCAGCCGCACACCACCCGATCCATGACCCAGCGGCGGTGCTCCATAGCGACCAATCGATTGAATTTCTTTTGGTCGCCCGGGTCGGTGCTGCGGCGTTCCAAAATCTCTGCAAAACACTTTGCACCTTCCTCCGGACTGCCGTAGTCCAGACCGATGCTGTGGAACTTATACTGGATTGAGAGCGCAAATGAGATCGACGAGGAAAAATTGTAGCGGTCCTCTGCAGTCGCTCTGTCAAAAAATTTTTTGCGCTCTGCGACCACATCGGTATTCATGGTGCTCATCCACGTCATGTGGGTGTTAAACGCCATCTCTGCCAGATCTTTGTCGATCGAGCTGATCTCCAACGGTTTGTGAATCCAGACGGGGTAAATCAGCTTTTCATCGTCCGTCTTTCCTCCCTCTCTGGCCAACGTATAGGCCACCGGACATTTCCCGCCGAAAACCCTCTGCATTTCCCTTGCGATTTTTCCGTTCCGAACATCGTCGTCCAGTGCAACGAAAATATAACTGTATTCTCTCTGGCTGTTCCGAGTCGCTTCTGCCATCTGCTCTACCAGATCTCCATGAATACCATCCAATCGAAGGACACCCTCCGGTTTCCGCATCAGCTGAGCGGGTGACAGAAACTGCAGCGATGCAAATGCCGTCTCTTCCTTCCCTTCCAGAGAGCCATCCACGTTGACGAATTCCGGCAGCGCTGGTCGAAACTCCAAATATTCTTTTTGTCTGGTGTCGGGGTCGTCCGAGACTGCAAACAAGTTCAGGCGGGTGTCCATCATCTGCCCGACCTGCAGACAGCAATCTAAAAACGTCTGCCCGTAAGAGCCAGCCCCCAACAGCAGAACATTCAACTCCTGCGCCTTTGGGTCAACGGTCTGATAGAGTGGATGCTCATACAAAAGCTTTTGAATGGCGATCCGAGGGTCGGCAAGACCATTCTTTTCATGCATCCGCTGGCGGTCGAGCAGAACTTCCAGTTGACGAATGGCTTCCTTCAGGTCTGCCTTTAGCTCATCGCAGCTTTCATAGCGCTCGCCGGGTTCCATCGCAAGGCACTTTTGCAGGATGCGGCAAATGCGCGAGATCACCGCTGCATCCGAGTTGACAATAGACTCGAACAGCGAAGAGCGCTTCACGAGCATGGGCAGCTGGTCGTAAAAGCCGTCCTGATAAAGACCGTCTGGAATGTCCTTCAAAAGAATAACAGCATGGAAAAGCGTTGCACCGATGGAATAAATGTCAGACTGGTTGGTTTTGACTTCTTCCGGAGCACAGTATCCCTTTGTACCGATACCCGTCCGCTCTTCCTTATCTGCGTCACAGCGGCGCAGCGTGCTGATATCGTGCAGAAAAATGCTGTCTGGCCGAATCTGAAAATCGCTGTCGTACGGAAGCATGAAATTGGACGGCTTGATGTCCAGATGCAGCAGCCCTGCCACATGCAGCGCCTTGATGCAGTCAGTCAGTGAGACCATGATAGACAAGATCTCATGCAGCGCTTCTTCTGGTTTCTGTGTAGGAGATCCCCGCTGCTCTTTCAGATACGTTTCAAAATTCTTCCCGGAAACTTCTGTGGACCAGAGATAGACCGATGAACGGGTCCGTACTTCTATGTATGCATACGATTCTCCGCCACCATCTACAGACCAGACAGAAGCTGTGGAACGAGTCTGTGTTTCCGACGTCTCTCTATACCCAAGGAGCTTTGCAAGCCAACTCGTGTTCTCCGATTTTTTGGCTTCCTTCGTCTCTGCGGACGGACGAACGACCAGTTCACCATAGAGGATCTCATTTCGCGGAAGATAGCTTTTCAGGACCTCATTTTTCGGGTCTTCTACTGTCTTCCGCACAAGGCGGTAAGCTTTCAGATAGTCGTTGCAAGCGGCTATGAATTCCTTCGTCTTGCTGTGATGCGGGAGGAGCTGCCCGTTTGGCATCCGCTCCAATGCGAAGGAATCCCCTTCTTCATCGCAGGGGTAAAACTCCCTCAGCTTTCCAGCCTCCAAGGTCCCATCCGGCCGCACCCGGGCAGCTTCATAACAGATGCTGACGCGGTCCGTCCCGACGACTGACTTGATCTGATATTCTTCCGGTGCGCCGCCGTCCCAACTCTGACACAGCCGGATACTGCCCGTCAGTGGTACACGATGATCCTCTCCCATAAAACTTCCTTTCCATTCCAGTCCATGATTTTTATCATCAACTGTAACAGGCTCTTATTCCTTTACGTCCGTTTTATCCAAGACCTCTTCATCCAAGGTCAGCCAAAGCTGCCCTTTCCCGTCCACCTTGACCTGAATCGCCTGTTGAAGCAGCTGGAAATACTGTTCCTGTTTCTCAGGCGAGTAGACCACCGGCAGCGGGGCAAGTTTCCGCTGAACGATCTCCTGCAGATTCCGCTTGATATCCAGCGGAAATCCGCCCTTCAATGCTGCCAGCGCCATGGTACGCTCTTCATCTTGTACAGACGAATTTTCTTCTGCCGGCTGTTCTCCGATCAGTTCGGTCAGAACACAGTAATCTCTGCGGCTGTTCAACTGGCGCAGCAGAAGGTCCGAGGGCTGCCGATCAAAAATGACAAAGACGCTTCTCTTCAGAATTCCTGCCATCTTCAGATCCTCGAGCAACTCACCCGACGGGGTAACCAGCACATAGGCTACAGACATTCCCTCTGGGACTTCCATGTCGCGCGTTCCGATGTCCGCCGCCACCTGACTTGCCCACTCCTGAGAAGCATATTCCTGCCGGGGTTCACAGCGCGTCACCAATTCGCTTTCCTTCCGCAGCCACTCTTCCCAACGCTCTCCTTCTTCATGGGGGCAGAACAGAACGCACTCACCCAGCTGCTCCGGATTGATCTCGTGGATACAAGACAGCAGCGGCCGCAATTCTTTGGTATGGATGCCAGCTCCATCGATATACACCCGATACTGGTAGTTTCCCTCTGGTCTCATGAAATGCGTCAGCTTTTCCAGACCAGCATCTCCGTAACTGCGGCGGAAACGACCGATATCCGGCACAGTGTCGCGGTTCTGCTGATACAAAAGCTCCACAAAGCCGTCATCGCCATCCAAAATGTTGCCTTCCCCCGGCATCTCCAGATTCAGATAACACTCGAAGGGATACGTCTTGCGGACCTCTTTTTTCGAAAACTCAATCGATTCGATCTGGTCCTTCTTGAGACCACCCGGATAGAGCAGGGCCTTTTTGATATAATCGAACTTTATCCCCTCAAACTCCGGCAGACGGCGCAGACGCTCCAAGTTTTCGCCCAGCTTCCGATTGATGAGCATCAGATACTCATTCATATCTACGGTCGGAGATGGGGACGGCATGGAGCAGCCGTCTCGATACAGGCGGCTCATCACATCGTTCTGATTCGTATATTTGCTCAGGAAAGCGCTGTAGCTCATGCCCTGCACAGCAGAACAAGCTTCACCAAAGCTGCGCATGATCGCCGCGCGGATCAAGCAAAGATTGCGCACCGCACGACAGGCCGGATTTTTATCCAGCCGTTCGTATACGCTGCGCTGCATCCACACCAGCTCATCATCGTCCATAAAGTTGCGCCGCCGCACACCGATCAGGTAGCCCACCGCCGAGCAGATCGTGTGGGTGGATACATAACCGCGCTCCCGGCAGACCGCCCGGGCGCGTTCTTTTGACGCTTCGTCCCAGATATTCTGTTCCGGCTCTTCGTTTCCTGCAGCGGTCGCTGCAGACTTGACTTCCGTTAATTTTTCCGCTTCCGGCTTCTTTTTTCTTCTTGCCATTTTTAGTCTCCCTTGAGTTTTTTCTCAATCGATGCAACAAGTGTATCCCGGTCCTTCTGGTTATCCGGCAAGTAGCTGTTTGTGACCGACCCAAGCCACTGATCTTTGCTTGTGTCCGAGATCCGGCCATTCTGAAGATAGAAGATTCCCTTCTCTCCTGCCTCACCTCCGCGCATGGACTGCAGTTCAGTGCGGCAGAAATGATTGTCCAGATAATACTGATCGTAGATCACGATTCCCACTGGGACCTTGCGATACTCCGCAAACGCTCTCTCTGTATCTCCATGGAAAAGCTCAGAAGCCCTTTTATTTCCGTCAAAGAGAACGCATTTCTCATTCAGACACCGATTCAGAGCATCTACAAGCTCCTGCAGCCATTGGATCTTTGTTTTTTCATCGGGTTTGTAGATGCCGTTATCATCATAGTGTGCGTAGCTGATGGCAACACGGTATGAAATCGGTTTACAGCTCTTCAGAAAGCTGCGGATCGCGGCAGCCTTGCTCTTATCATCCGGGCAGACCTCCGGCCACGCATTCATATTGTTTCCTTCCCAGCGCATTCCAAGGCTTTCTTTGTCCTTTGCATTCCAGCTGCGCTTGTCGGCTTCGCTGTCCAGCAGGATCCTGCAGTTGACAAAGGACATTCCCCCACTGTGGCCGTGTCGATAGAGATAATTGTACAGCGACCGGTGACTTTCGATGGTGGCACGATCCAACAAGATCACGGTGGGCAAGTCTGCATTTTCGTTTTCCAGCTGCTCGCCCCAAGGCAGGACCCGGTAATCCTTTAGTTCGTCGTCTCTATCTAGTCGTTCCAGCAACGCCGTCGGGTCGCTTTCTTCGTCCAGCAGCAGCTGATACTGCACCGTTTTCGGATCTTTCAGATTCGTTTCGGGCCGATAGTTTTCGATTTTTCGGTTGATCCTATCCGAGATCACACCCCGCAGATCGGTCAGGGTCTCATACAGCAGCTTCGTTGCCACCGCGTCCCGCATCACAACATGCGAGCAGATCAGACCGATCAAATTCATATTTTTCAGGACACAGCCGCATTTGAGTTCTACTTCCTTGCCTTCCTTTTTTCTTCGGCTCAACTCTGTCATCAGCGGTTCTGTCGATTGTACGATCATCACCCGGTTTTCGATCGGTTCCTTCGATTCCGGATCAAAATAATCCTTCAGGCTCAGATCAAGGCCGTCTGTGATCTCAGCCCTGGGCAGGAATGCCATTTGCACCTTTTTTCGATACGTTCCGCCCGCTTTCTGGAAATCAAACTGCCAGTGATAGTAGCCTTTGGCGGTTTTTTCGATCACGCTGCACATTCCAAGAGGATTTACATCATCACGACTGCATTCCCCAAGTACTTTCTGCAGCTGCTGGAACCATTGATCGGGCTTGGCATTGTCCTTGTCTGCGATGGTTTCCAGCTTGAGCAGTTCGTTGACCCAATCCCGGCTCATTTCCGCGTTTTCTTCCAGCTTTTTCTGCAGTTCCTCTCTGCTCTTCTCATAGTAGCTGAATTCCAGCTGATGGATCAAAAGGTTGCGCTTTCGGTCCGAGATGACCTTTCTCAGTTCAGCAATGGGCGCATCGTAGATGTACTCTACAAAGGTCATTTTCTTTTCCTTTTCCTTTGCCATTTGATTCAGGTCGAGCAGCAGCTTCCGGTCAATGCCGCGAAGCTGGCTGCTTGCCAACGCCGTCAGCTCCCGCGGCATGCCGTATTTGACCCGGCAGCTCAGGTTGTACAGTTCCTGCTTATAGCTTTTTCGATCCTCATAATGGTACGAGATCAGGTTGCTAGCCGCTTCCAGATGGAAGCTGCACACCTCGGCAAAGCGTTCCAGATCACCCGCACTGAACAGTGGATCCTCGTCCAGAACACTGGTTTGGTCATCTTCTTTGTTGGTACTGCGAAGATTGAGGGTTTTCTCAATTTCCTTGAATTGAACACCGCGCGTCCAGTAATACATCGCCAGCACTCGGAACAGCGTCACATAGTCATCCGAATCCAGTGTAGCTTCTGTGCGCCATACCTCCAACTGCGAGTTTTTCAACAACTCGACATCGGGTTCCTTCAAAAGATCTTCCAACGCCCTCCGCAGTTTCGTGCGGAAAGCACTGACATCGCCCTTGTTCCGAGCCGCAAGGTCCAGCGTGTGGCCTCCTTTGATCTCCTCATCCTGACAGACCATAAACAGCAGGTCCAGCAGCCACCGATCCCTGCTGATCTCGCCGGGTTTGATCCCTTCCAACCAATCGATCGAACCGGATGGATCATCAAATTTTCCAAAGTATGCCCGCAGGATCTCTGTCGTGTAGAGCGAGAACGCATAGGGAGCCAGCTTCTCGGCTTGATCTGTCAGCTTATACCGCGGATTGCCCACCTTTGCCGTCCGCTCGATGAGTTTTTCCTCTTCCAGAATGCTCAGCATTTTCTTCGGATCCAAAGGCTTTGCTCCACAGCAGCGGGAAAGGCTTGCAGAATCGATTGCGGCGATCGTTTTCACATTGATCTGCTTGTTTCCGATCAGCTGCGGCAGATAGAAAGGCGCAAGCACCTCTTCCCGATCCACACCGATCGAGCCGCCTCCCATCAGCGCAGAAACGATGCGAGTCGGTTTGGTCGCAGCCGTATAACGCTCCTTCTCAGAGCTGTTGATGAGCAGATAGCTTTTGCCTCGGCTGCACAGACCCAGACGGCCCGCACGGCCAATGATGTTTTTATACTCCTGCTGTGTCAGAGCGACTGGCGTGTTTCCCCCGCGATGGACTTTATTATCAGCTATGATCACGACCTCAAAGGGCAGGTTGATGCCAATGGTCAGCGTTTCTGTCGCCACGATCAAGTTCAAATGCTCCGCGTTGTCCTCGATCACCTCGCGCAGACCATAGCTCATGCTGGAATGATGATAGGCGATCCCGTATCTTGCCAGCTCCTTGATCTGCTCCATATCACTGTCGCCGTTGCACTCGTTTAGAGCACGCTCAAACTCTCGGTCCAGCTCATGCCGCGGGAACAGAGGAGCCAGTTCTTTCCGCAGACGCTTCGCTTCCCGCCGCGCACCGCTCTGACTCGGCACAAAGAGCAACGTTCTTGGCACTTTTCCGTTATTTTCTTCCGCAAGATTCTGCAGAAGCTGCCGCACTACTCGATTTTGGCGCGCTCTCGGATGGATCTTTCCAAGCTCCATAAATCGTTCCGGTTTGTTCTCTTCCGAGACCAGAACATCCTCTTCATCGTTTTCGCCGGGGGTGTACTTGGTGTAGCGCATTCCGTCATCCAGTGTGATGATATTCTCTTCCAGACCCACCGGGCGGGTAAGCCCCTCTATGACCTCCACTCCGTTGTCGTCAGGCTCTACGTCATCTCCATAGTCCTCTTCCAGATCGTCGTCCTGCCCGGGCAGTTCATGGGGAAGCGTATGGTTCAGCCATTTTTGGATATACTCCACACTACAGTTGATGGTCGTCAGACAAACGACTCGAAGCTCTGTCTGCAGTCTCTGCATGGCGATCTCCAGCGCGACCTCCAGCTTGGGGCCGCGCGCTTCCATCCCCATCATCGTCAGCTCATCCACCACGATCAAACCGCAGTTTTCCAGGATCTGGCAGTTCGGCTGGCAAAGCATCGCAAACAGTTTTTCGTAGACCAGAATGCCCACATCGTAGGCTCCTTCGATCAGATTGCTATCGTTCTCCTGATAGTCGCTGGAACTGGCGTAGATCTTTTTCCCTGTGTCGCGAAAATCTCTCTCGAATTGGGTATAGCGCTCTTTGACCATCGACTTCAGTGGAACGAGAACCAGAACCTTTTTTCCATGGGCCAATGCATCGATGACAGCAAGCTCAGAAAGCAGCGTCTTGCCGGCCGAAGTCGCCGCCTGAATGATCAGGTTTTTCCCCTTAAAATCTTTCTCACCCCAATGTCCAAAAAAAGATTCATTCTCCAGTGCATCGCGCTGCAGACGCGTCAGCCGAAACCCCTTGGGGCCAGTCGCACGGTCCTGCATGCTCTGAAGCACCGAGTCCCAATCATTTCCCCAGTCCTGAATGCGCCCCTCCTGTGCCAGCGCTTCCTTGATCTCCAACAGGTCATCCATTATGCAAACTCCTCCTCACGATGTTCTTGTAACGAAAGCTCTTTCAAAATCGAGCGGACACAACTGCGCCACAGCGCGGTGTAAGTCTTGTTAAATCGCTGCAGCGCGCTCAGGGTCCGTGCCGGTGAGCTGCCACCGTACGGTTCATGCTCGGCCTCATTCCGACGGGCCGCCTCATGCAGAACGGTACAGTCCAGCACGACCTTGCGGATCTGCCGGGCGCGGACCGGCTGCAACGCATTCAGTTCCTCCACGATGCGGCATGCTTCTTTTCTTACACTCGGGCTGGCATACGGTGTCAGTTCCGGGTCAGCGTATCGGCTGAAGAAGTTCAGCAGCCGGGTGTAATACTCCGGCGGGAATCCATAGATGATAGACCGCTCCAATGCATGAAGCGCTTGTTTTTGTTCGCCCCATTCCTCCTGCGGCAGATTTTCCAGCTCACTAAGAGACTGCGCAGAAATATCCAGCAGATAACTCAGTTCCCGGGTCAGCGCCTGCAGCAGCGGATAGCTGATCAAAAAGCGTTCACTCAGAACGCGTGGATTGGCGGTATCTGCCCATGTCAGGATCGCGGCTGTGATGATGATCTTGCGCAGACAGTTCTCGTCCTTCATCATCTTCTCCTCGCACTCCAGCAAGTGCTCCATTTTGCTGTAGCAGCCGCACTTGATCAGCTCAGTCTGCATATTCTCTTTCGAGAAACGCTCTTTGAGAAGCTCATCTTCCGTCGTTGTCCGGTCCAGATGAAGGGCCAAGCGGTGATTTTTCAAGCATTTTGCACCCAGAAGCGCATAGATCAAACACGCATTGTCCATCCGGCTGGTCTTGGGGTCCCAAGCAAATTTCATTGCGCGGAGCAGAAGATCATAATCACTTCGGCTCGGCGTATAGCCTTTCAGCTCCGCACCCCGATCCGTCGTGGTGTAAGATGGCCCTCCCAGCATCATTCTCTGCTGCTTGATCAGTCCGTTTGCCTGTAGATATCGCAGCATCTCGCTCAGATCCCGGTCGTCCTCTCCCTCTGGCTTAGGCAGGAACTTCAGCAGCTCTCCCAGTCTGGCCGCACTGATGGGCCGTTCCGTTGCCGCCGGGATCAGGCACAGCAGCATGAACGGAATGTAGTCTTTGCCCTCGCCACTGTAAAAGCTGCTCGTGATCCGTTCCGGCTTTTCACTGTCCTCCTTGAGCTTCCTCCATGCTGTATATACCTTATCGTACGGGTCATAGCTATTGTGGTGCGGACCGAAGGTATCCAAAATCGGGTAGACATAGCCCACGATCTCCGAAAGTTTTTTGCCGGGTTTTAAGCGCCCCGCGCGGCCCGCGTAATTCTGGTATTCGATGGGTTTCAAAAATTCCACACCATCCGGCGTGTTCTTATTCATTTCGGCCACGATGACAACATCGACCGCACTGTTGATGCCATAGGCCAGTGTCTCTGTGCTGCATACGATGCGCAGACGCGAGTCTCTGCCCAGAAAATCATCCTCCACCGCCGCACGCGTCTCAGGCGGCAGAGCGCTGCTGTGGAAGCCGACGCCTGCACAATAGGCTTGATAGTTGACATCTTCAAAAATGCCTACCAGTTCATCTTCGGTAAAAGCATCGACGCTGTCCTCCGAGACTGCCCCCCGGCGCACAACATCCGTACAGGCATCCAGCACTTTTTCCTTGCAATCCTGCAGGGTCTCCGGAACCTGATCGAGCAGAGGGGCCAATTCCTGATACAGATAACCGCACAGTTCCCGCACCAAAAAACGGTCGTTCCAGAAGATCAAGATCTGATGGTGCTGCTGAAGATGCTTCCGGCACAGTTCTGCAATGATCGCATACTTATACCGTGTTCCAACGGGGATCTGCCGATAGCGGAAACAGCAGGGCTTTCCTGTTCTGGGACAAAGTTCTGTGGAGTAAATCTGTCGGCAGGATTCCAGCTGCGGGCATCTGGCTTCCGGATCCTCCAGAGCCAGACAAGTGGTCTCTGTTGGCATTACCGAATTTTCACGCAGCAGCCGCACCATCTGGAATGAATCTTCCTCCGGGTCCGTAAACTCCGCGATGATGTTTTTATTTCCCCGCCCATTTGGAACATAAACCGGCCGTTCGATCAGTCTGGGCCGCGCCCCTTTTTCCAATTCCACCCTGAAGAAATCAAAATTCTCGGCATACCCGGTCCAGTCATAAAACGGCGTCCCCAACGCCAGCATTCTAGGCGCTTCCAGCGAAGGATCATTCTGCAGGAACCGGATCCACGTCATGAGGAAATCCAGCTTGATGCCGCGATTCTCATCTTTGATCAACCCGATCTCATCAAAAACGATGAACTGATATCGCTGCAGAAAGCTTTGATCCGCTGAAGCGAATACAAAAGCCTTTTCATTGATGACGACCGCGACATCAATATCGTCTCCAGCGTTTTTGATCTTGTCGTCCGCCTGACGATACTCACTGGTGCTTTGCTCGCATTGCAGCACATATTTTTCATGATACGCGCGGTTGAAATCATCCCGCAATTCGCTGACTTTCTGCGCCGCTAAAGCACGATAGGGCACAACAAAGAGCATTTTGGGCGTCGGCATCCCTTTCTCCAAAGCTTCCAATACCGCATCATAATATAACAGCTTCGGGATGAGCGTCTTGCCGGAGGATGTAGGTCCAATGATCATCAGGTTTCTGGTGTTTCCTGTTTCATCGGGATACGTCTCCGGCGACTCAAAAACCAGTTTTTGTAATTCGTTGAGTTCTGGATAACCCAATTCTTCCGCAATCGTTTGAATCCGGTCCTTCATTGTGATTCCTCCTGTGAGAATCTCAGGTCCTTTTACTTATGGAAAGTATAAAAGTTCTACCCTGAATTTCCATTGACAGACTGCACAAACTTCAGCCATTCTTTTTTTCATCCGCCTTCAACGGTTTTCCATCCGCTGTACAGAACGTATAGCTGGCCACAAAATCTTTTTCTGAGACCAAATTGAACCCGGCATCTTTGACTGTGCCATCCAGATTCCGGACCATGCTGTAAAATACTACTGTGCCCCGATCCGAGGTGCTGAGCGGTGCACCAAAAAGCTCCGCCTGAAAATATCGTTCCGGGTCCTCCGGGCAGATCTGAAGTCGCCCAGTGTCGAGCAGGAACTGGATCTCCGGGCACATGTCGTCCCCCTTCTGCCACACCTGCAGGGGCTTCGGCTTCTGTTCATACAAGTCCTGCGCCGCATCCAGCAGCGTGTGATTGGCCTCAAAAAACTGCTTTGAGTTCGGGTATGGATAGTGACGGCCTTCCACCGTGTCCACCTTGAAGTAGTCCCCCGGCAAGGCCAGCTCTCCCTTGCCTTGTGTTGCCTCCTGCGAAAACAGCTCGTAGCTGCCGTCCGGCAGACGGCGAATCGCCCCTTCCTGAATCAGCTGCCGCTCCATGGCGCTGCCGTCTCCCAAACGGCAAGCATGGACAAGTTTCTTTTTGTTCTTGATCGCATAGTTCATGGTGAGGTTCTCCTTTTCTGTACTGCCGCGCTTCCGCAGCAGTCTTTAACTGCATTATATCATAAAGTCCAGAAACTTTCCTGTTTTCAGAGTCCTTTTTGAGCACATTTTTGTGCAAGCCTTTCAAAATCAGGAGCATCTTTCTGGACTGCCCTGTCTGCTCTCTGAATCACAAAGAGCATTCATGTGAGACAGATTATAATAAGTCTCACGCTTTTTCACCATTAACCATAGGTTTCTATTCCTTTTTCCAATCCTCTTGCCATCTTTGCAATCGTTTGCTATAATGATTGCAGGAAAGTTGCAGTTCAAACTGGGGAGGGAAGGCCATGACGATCTACGACATCGCACGGGAAGCGGGCGTTTCAGCCAGCACAGTATCCCGCGTCATCAATCACAAGGCGGGCATCAAGGAAAGCACCCGCAAAAAGGTGCAGAAGCTCTTGGACGAATACAACTATACGCCGGATGTGGCGGCGCGCGGGCTGGTGACGCAGGCATCCAAGTTCATCGGCATCCTCATCGAGGACATCCGCGTTTCGCATCACACGGAGTCGGCCTATGTCATCGAGCAGGAGATGACTCGGCAGGGCTACACCTGCATCACCTTCAGCACCGGGGCCGACAGCAAGCGAAAGGCGCAGTACATCGAAATCTTGGAGCAACGCCGGGTGGAAGGAGCCATCTTTATCGGTTCCATGTTCGGCACGGAAGAGGTGCGCCAGAGCGTGGAGCAGCACCTTTCCAACATCCCGGTGGTCATCGTCAACGGGACACTGGACCTGCCAAACACCTACAGCGTCCTCATCGATGAAGAACGCGGAACCGAAGAATGTGTCGCTCTTCTGACCAAAAAAGGCCGGAAGCAGCTGGTCTATCTGATGGACGTTGCCACCCCGGCCAACGAGAAAAAGAACCGCGGTTTCTGCACTGGAATGCTCCGCAGCGGGCTGGAATCCGCTGGGCACTCCATCTATGCCGAGGTGGACGGGACCACCGGCCCCCGCAGTTCGGTGGAGCGGGGCCGCTGCGAAACGGCAGAACTGCTCAAGCAGATGCCGGACGTGGACGGCATCCTCTGCGCCACCGACATGCTGGCCATCGGCTGCGTGCAGGAGCTGAAGCGCCGAGGCATTGCCGTGCCGGAACAGGTGGCGGTCATCGGCGTGGACAACACCCTGTATGGCCAGCTCTGCACCCCTGCGCTGACGACACTGGACAACAAACTGGGCGAAGTCAGCCTTGCGGCGGCCAATATGCTGCTGGATGTGCTCCAAGACCGGCCCGTGAGCCACAAATTGATGCTTTTGACCGAGATCATCCAGCGGGAAAGCACCTGATCTTTTGAAGCTTTCTGTCCCCCGGAGAAGCCCAAAGCAGCTTTTCCGGGGACTTTTTATGTTCATTTTAGAAATCGATTGCTATGAATTTTTCAATTTCTTGCAGAAGTTAGCACACCTGCACAAAGTGAAGTTGAAATTATTGTCGAATATGCGAATTGAAAATCAATTCAAAAGTGTGTAATCTATGAATCGCAAGAAATGCAATCGATTGCAAAACATCAGATCGAGACAACCGTACAGCCAGATAAGGAGAGAACCATCATGATTTACGGCAACATCAACGCCAAAGAGACCGAAGCCGCTTACACCCCCGTCATCCGCAAGGCATTGGACATCCTGCGCACCACCGATGTCAGCGAGATGCACCACGGAAAGTACCCCATCGACGGCGACAAACTGATCCTTCAGATCAACGAGATCACCACCGGTCCCAAGGAGACCAAGCGTCCGGAAGTCCATCGCCAGTACATCGACGTGCAGTATATGGTCCACGGCCATGAGCTGATCGGTTTCTACCCTGACTGCAAGGACGGCGAGGTCCTGGAGGACGATCTCGACAGCAACGACGTGCTGTTCTACAAAGAGCGCAGCGATGTGCACGAGATCATGCTGCCGATGACCGACGGCTGCTATGCCATCTTCTTCCCGGAGGACGTCCACCGCCCCTGCTGCATGATGGACGCCCCGGAAGACGTGAAGAAGATCGTGCTGAAGGTCCACGTGGATTCGCTGTAAGAGAGTTGGGAGGACAAAATGAGAGTTGCTTATGAAACGATGCTGGCCGAGTTCGAGCGGGTGCTGAAAAAGTATGGATTCTCCGCCGACCGCGCCCACGATGCCGCCGAAATTTTTGCACAGAACAGTCTGGCTGGTGTGTTCAGCCACGGCCTGAACCGCTTTCCGGTCGCGGTCGATTACCTGAAGAAGGGCGAGATCGACCCCGCCGCCGAAGCCGAGTGCGTGGCAAGCTTTGGAGCCATGGAGCGCTGGGACGGCCACCGCGGCTTCGGTCCCCTGAACGCCAAGCGGGCCATGGACCGCGCCGTGGATCTGGCCAAGCAGAACGGCATCGGTCTGGTGGCGCTGGGCAACAACAACCACTGGATGCGGGGCGGCACTTACGGCTGGCTGGCGGCGGATGCGGGCTGCATCGGCATCTGCTGGTCCAACACCTGCCCCAACATGCCGGCCTGGGGCGCAAAGGACAATCACCTTGGCAACAATCCCCTTATTCTGGCTGTGCCGCGCACAAACGGCGAACATATCATGGTGGACTGTGCCATGAGCCAGTTCAGTTACGGCAAGCTGGAGACCATGCGTCTGGCCGGCAAACAGCTGCCGGTGGCGGGCGGCTATGATGAAAACGGCCAGCTGACCACCGACCCCGCCGCCATTGAGCGTTCCGGCCGGGTCATCCCCATCGGCTACTGGAAGGGCAGCGGCCTGTCCATCCTGCTGGATATGATCGCGACCGTCCTCACCAACGCCAACTCGGTGGCCAAGATCGGCACGTTCGGCGACGAGATCGGCCTGACCCAGATCATGATCGCCATCGACCCCACCAAGTTCCAGTCCGCTGCTGAGACGGACGCCATCGTGGATGCCATCGCCGCTGATGTGGCTTCCAGCCAGCCGGTCAAGGAAGGCGCAGAAGTGCGCTGCCCCGGCATGGGCGAGCACCGCAGCCGGAAGGAGAACCTCGAGCTGGGCATCCCGGTCGCTGAGGAAAAGTGGGACGAAGTGCTTGCAATGTAACGCCCTTTGTGCGGAAAAGGAGAATCAACCGTGGAAAAGAAGATCAACCGCCGCACCTTTCTCAAGGTCCTGAGCGCGGCAGCCCTTGCGGCTTCCACCGGGAGCCTGACCGGCTGCGGCAGCACCGGAGAAAACGGCGAAAAGACGACCATCATCCGGGTGGCCTTCAACCAGCCGGAAACACACGCCGAATACATCGCACTGGCTGATTTCGGTGAGAAATTCGCCGCTGCCACCAATGGCCGCTATCAGGTAGAGATCTACCCCAACGCCGTTCTGGGCGACCAAGGCCCCGTGACCGAGATGATCCGCACCGGCGCTCTGCAGCTGGCCGTTGTGCCCATGTCGGTTCCCGAGAGCTACAACAGCGATTTTGCCATCATCGCGGCCCCGTACCTCTACGACAATCTGGAACAGATGGAGACGACCGCCCGCGAAGGCGTGTTCGACCCACTGTTCGCCACCACTGACAAATTCAATTTCGAAGTCGCCACCCTGTACACCTCTGGTGCGCGGCACATCTACACCGATAAGCCCATCACCAAGCCGGAGGACCTGAAAGGCTACAAGATCCGCGTGCAGGACTCTGACACCTATATCCAGATGATCAATCTGATGGGCGGTGTTGGCATCGCCATGGGCCAGAGCGAGGTCTACGCCGCCGTGCAGCAGCACGTCATCGAGGGCGGCGAGAACTCCGAGGTCGTCTACAACAACTTCAAGCACTACGAGATCGCCCCCTATTTCAGCTACACCAATCATCTGGTCATGACCGATGTGGTGGTCGTCAACAAGGATTTTCTGGACGACATGGACGAGGACACCCGCGCGACCTTCCGCAAGCTGATGAAGGAATCCATGGAAGTGGAATTTGCCGCATGGGACCAGAACATCGAGGACGCCAAGGCCGTTCTGGAAGAGCACGGCGTCACCTTTGTGGAAGCGGACATCGAAGCCTTCCGGGAGCGGTGCATGCCGCTGCTGGAGAGCATTGCCAACCGCTCGGAGATGACCCGCGCGGTCTACGACAAGGTGCAGGAGATCAAGGCGAGGGAGGCATAAAAACCATGAAACAGCTGAAACAAGTTATCAACAAAGTGGTGGAGTGGGTCTCCATCGGTCTGGTCGTCGTCATGGTGCTGCTGGTGCTCTGGCAGATCGTGGCGCGGTATCTGCTCAACAGCCCCAGCAGCTTCAGCGAAGCACTGACCCGTTATCTGTTCGTCTGGCTGGTGCTCATCACCTCCACCTACGCCTTCGGCAGCCGCGACCATATGTACATCGCCGCCCTGAACGACAAGCTCACGGGCAGAACGAAAACGGTGGTCAACATCCTCATCGAGGTGCTGACCATCCTGTTTGCGGCCTGTGTCATGGTCTACGGCGGCAGCATCATCACCCGGATGCAGATGGTCTCGCTGGATTCCAGTCTGCACATCCCCATGGGCGTGGTCTACGGCGTCATTCCGGTGTGCGGCGTGCTCATCGTGTTCTACTGCATCTGCAACATCCTCGAGGAACTCAACAAAGCAAAGGAGGCTGTCTGATATGACTCTCGCCATCCAAACCGCCATCGTCATGGTCGTGCTGCTGGTCGTCATGCTGGCCATGGGCGTTTCCATCAGCATTTCGGTGGGCCTGTCCAGCGCCGTTGCCATGCTCTGCATGCTGCCCGCACAGGTCTCCTTCGTCACCAGTGCCCAGCGGCTGTTCGCCGGGGCCAATTCCTTTTCCCTGATCGCCATCCCGTTCTTCATTCTGGCGGGAAACCTGATGAACAACGGCGGCATCGCCGAACGGCTGGTCAACGTTGCAAAAGCCATTGCCGGCCGGATGCCGGGTGCGTTGGCGCAGACCAACGTCATCGCGAACATGCTGTTCGGTGCGATCTCCGGTTCCGGTGCTGCTGCCGCTGCTGCCATGGGCGGGACCATCGGCCCCATGGAAGAAAAAGAGGGCTATGACCCGGTGTACAGCGCCGCCGTCAATATTGCCTCGGCTCCCACCGGAATGCTGATTCCTCCCTCCAACCTGATGATCGTCTACTCCACCATCGCGGGCAGCGTCTCCGTGGCCGCTCTGTTCACGGCAGGTTATCTTCCGGGCATCCTGTGGGGTCTTATCGTCATGGTGCTCGCGGGCATCACGGCCAAGAAGCGCGGCTATGTCGTCAAGGAACGGATCTCCGGCAAAGAGGCTCTGAAAGCCATCCTCGACGCCATCCCCAGCCTCCTGCTCATCGTCATCATCATCGGCGGCATTCTGGGCGGCGTGTTCACCGCCACCGAGGCTTCCGCCGTCGCCGTGGCCTACGCCACTGTTCTGGGCCTGATCTACAAGGGCTTCACTTTGAAGGACCTGCCCCGCATCATTCTGGAATCCGCGAAGATGACCGGCATCATCACCCTGATGATCGGCCTGTCCTCTATCATGTCGTGGGTCATGGCCTTTACCGGTCTGCCCGATCTCATCGCCAACGGCATCCTGTCGCTGACCGGCAACAAATACGTCATTCTGGTCCTGATGAACATCATCCTGCTCATCGTGGGCACGTTCATGGACCCGACGCCCGCCGTGCTGATCTTTACCCCCATCTTCCTGCCCATCTGCAAGACCTTTGGAATGCACGCCGTTCAGTTCGGCATCATGGTCAGCATGAACCTCTGCATCGGAACCATCACCCCGCCGGTCGGCTCGATCTTGTTCACCGGCTGCAAGGTGGGTCATGTCAAGATCGAGCAGGTCATCAAGGAGCTGCTCCCCTATTTCTTCGCCATCATCGTGGCGCTGCTGCTGGTCACCTATATCCCGGCCATCTCCATGACGCTGCCCACGCTGGCCGGACTCATCAAGTAAGGAGCGGCGCATGGAAAAACTGCTTTGTCCGTCGCTGCTCAACCTTTCGGACGACTACCTGAAGGACGAGGTCCAGAAACTCGACCGCAGCGGCGTGGACATCCTGCATCTGGACGTCATGGACGGCGACTATGTGCCCAATTTCGGCATGAGCTTCAATGAAATTGCCACTGTCCGGGCCAACACCAGCCTGAAGCTGGACCTCCACATGATGATGCGGAACCCCCGCCGCTATGTGGAGCGCTATGCAGAATGCGGCGTGGACATCATCTACATCCATCCGGATTCCGAAGCCATTCCCACCGAAACGCTGGCGCTCATCCGGAAACTGGGCAAACACCCCGGCATCGTCATCAACCCCGGCGTTTCGCTGGAAACGGTGCAGGAGCTGTTCCCGCTCGTCGATTATGTTCTGGTCATGACCGTCAACCCCGGTTTTGCAGGGCGGGATTATCTGCCCTATGTGGAAACCAAGATCAAATGGCTGGTGGAGATCCGCCGCCAGTACGGCTTTCACATCGTCATCGACGGCGGTGTGACATGGGACGTGCTCCGCCGCTTGTGGGGCTATGGCGTCGAGGGCTTTGTGCTGGGCAAGCAAATTTTGTTCGGACAGGACGAACCTTACGACAAGATCATTCAAAAAGTTCGCTCGATTTGATTCGTTAAGATCGGAGGGAAAGGATATGGGATTTTTAACTGGAAAGACTGCGCTCATCACCGGCGCAGGACGCGCTGTACTTCAGGATGGAAGCTGCGGCTCCATCGGCTACGGCATCGCCACCGCTTACGCCAAAGAGGGCGCGAATCTGGTCATCACAGGCCGCAATGTGAAAAAACTGGAAGCTGCCAAGGAAGAGCTGGAACGGCTGTACGGCATCAAGGTCCTGACCGTTCAGGCCGACGTCTGCGCGGGCGGTGACAACGAAGCCATCGTGCAGAACGCTGTGAAACAGGCCGTGGACACTTTCGGCGGCATTCAGGTGCTCATCAACAATGCCCAGGCTTCGGCATCTGGCGTTCCGCTGGCCGACAACACGACCGAGCAGTTCGATCTGGCCCTGTATTCCGGCCTGTACGCGGCATTCTACTATATGAAAGCGTGCTATCCTTACCTGAAGGAATCGCACGGCAGCGTCATCAACTTTGCGTCTGGTGCGGGCCTGTTCGGCAACTTCGGCCAGAGTGCCTATGCCGCCGCCAAGGAAGGCATCCGCGGCATGTCCCGCGTGGCCGCGACCGAGTGGGGCCCGGACGGCATCAATGTCAACGTGGTCTGCCCGCTGGCATGGACCGCCAAGTTGGAGCAATTCCAGCAGAACTATCCGGAAGCCTTCAAGGCCAACGTCAAGATGCCGCCTATGGGCCACTACGGCAATGCCGAGCTTGAAATTGGCCGCGTCTGCGTCCAGCTGGCCAGCCCCGATTTCAAGTTCATGTCCGGTGAGACCCTGACGCTGGAAGGCGGCATGGGCCAGCGGCCGTAACCCTGCCATCACACGATCATTTCATCTTTATCTGCCACAGAACCCCGATGCTGTACAGTTTTCTCCTTGCTGTACGGCATCGGGGTTCCTTGATTTTTGGATAACGTTGCTCTGGTCAGTCCAGCCATTGGATGCCGTCTGCCCTGCCAGATGTCATTTCAAAATGGTATTTTACAGTGCCAAGGTCTAGCTTTGTATAAAATCCTCTGCCGCCGGTTACCTTCACCGCACCGCAGACAGTACCATATACCATATCTTACAGAGGATTGCAAGAATTTTCTTAAACTTCTCCCCTAGATTCAAAAAAGCAAGGAACTGCTATTCGATAACAGATACTTGCTTTTTGTAATCGCTCTCTACAAAATAACAAAAGGTCGTTTATAAACAGCCTCCATGCATCCGTTGTGCGCAGATAGTCCAGACATGGGGTTCTATCATTTTAATATGGTTACGACCAGTTCATCCGTCCATAGCGGGTGGTCATCTGGCAGATTTCTTTCTGGAGCTTCTTGGTCAGCTGGGTCTTTTTCAGCCGCCAGCGCCAGTTTGTGCCCACGGTGGAGGGCTTATTGATACGCGCTGTATTATCCAACCCCAGCCAGTCCTGCATAGGAACGATGCAGGTAGCCGCCGCACTGCGCAGAATTAGGGCAATCATGCTCTTGTAAAGCTGCTCCTCCGGGGTGGTGTAATCGTACAGATAATCCCGCACCATAGCACGCTCAGCTGGAGTGATGGTCTGATACCACGACACCAGCGTTTCGTTATCGTGGGTGCCGGTGTAGGCCACACTGTTCACAGGGTAGTTGTGGGGCAGGTAGTCGCTGGCACTGCCAGTATCGCGGGAGTCAAAAGCAAATTCCAGCACCTTCATGCCGGGGAAGCCGCTGTCCCGCACCAGCTGCCGCA
>OQVS01000763.1_pt1 | contig 22288 bp, 27 predicted proteins | sample 1691601 | NCBI WGS metagenome assembly OQVS01 (sample SAMN03418268, study PRJEB22391) | human gut metagenome | biome: human-gut; feature: organic feature; material: feces | host: Homo sapiens | place: Tanzania | collected 2013-01
ACGATGTCGTCGACCAGAATGCAGTCCTGACCTTCGACTGGGGGTTTTTCATGCGGTTTAGGTTTATGAAAATCGCGGGCGGATATCGGCGAATCACAACCGTTCAATTATAAAACGGCTTTCAACGGCGTTGATTTTTAAAAGCGCTTTATTGGCAGATAAGTATCGAATGCGTGCGGGAAATCAAGCGATGTGTTTTTGGGCGAACAAAGCGGGCAGGGCGTCGATCGCTTCGTCGATCAGACGTTGTTCCGTTTCGTCAGACAATTTTTCCGTCAGCAGTTTTTGCGTCGCCCGTGTGGCGATTTCAACCGCCAGCGCGCGAATTTCCGCGCCCGCTTCTTCGGCGGCGCGATCCAAACGGCGGCGCGTATCGACTTCGCGGCGTTTCAGCTTTTCTTCGCATTCGGCGATCAAGGTCGCTTTGAGCTTTTCGGCGTCTTCGTTCGCTTGCGTCACGGCGTCGCGCGCGGTCTGTTCAGATGCCGCCAGCTGTTTGCGGTATTGCGCCAGCAGTTCGCCCGTCTGTTTGCGCAGGGCGGCGGCTTCGTTCAATTTATGTTCAATGGAATCGGCGCGTTTTTGCAAAATTCCGCCGATCGCTTTGCCCGCCAGTTTCACCAGTGCCAGAACCGTAATGAAAAACGCGATGCCGACCCAAAAAGTCGGATCTTGAAACAAACTGTGATGTTCGGCGGCGTGTTCCGTCGTCGCGGCAAAAGCGGGAGTGAAAATCATGGTTTTTCTTTCATCGCGGCGGCGACCGCTTTGTCCGTTTCTTCGACGGACACGGCGATCCGCGCCAATTTTTGCGTCATTTCCGCGCTGAGCGCGCCCGAAACGGCGGCGATTTCACGCAAAGCCGCCTTTTTCGATTCCGTCAATTCCCGTTCTTTTTGCGCCGTGTACGCCGCTAAACGGTCGGTGAATTCGGATTCGGTCTTTTTCATCAACGCCTGCGCTTCGCTTTGCGCCCGCGCGATGACGGCTTGCGTTTCGGCTTTGACCGAAGCCTGCGCCTGTTCCAGTTGTTTGAGCAGGTCGGCGGCTTCGGTTTTCAGCTTTTCGGTTTCCCGAATGTCGTTTTCAATGCGAGACCGACGCACATCAACCGTCGCGCGCATCGCCGGTATGACAAAACGCCACACCACCAAAAACATCGCGCAAAACGTAATCAACATCCATACGCTTTGCGAAGCGTACCATGTCGGATCCAGTTGCGGCAACATGTCCGTCAGTCCTTTTGAAAATTACAGGAACAACATGATCAACGCGATGACCAGCGCGTACAGGGCGATCGCTTCGGTCGCGGCAAAGCCGATCAGACCGAACGCGTTGACGTCGTTTTTCACGGTCGGGTTGCGACCGACCGTTTCAATCATCGTAATCCAAATTTTATACACGCCTTCCGCGGCGGTCTTCATGCTGTAAGCGCACAAAGCGGCGGCGAAAAATTTCGCGGCGTCGGCGAAGTATTTTGCGTATTCGGCTTCCATGTTCGTATCCTTCCCAAATAAAGCACTTCACAAAACAACGAGTTAATGCGCATGCAGCGCATCGCTCAGATAAACACAGGTCAAAATGGTGTAGATGTAAGCTTGCAAAATCGCAATTCCCATTTCGAACACCGTCAACAGCGAGATGAAACCCAACGGCAACCACCCGCCCCAAAAACTGAGAGAATAAATAAAGCCGGCAATCACTTTGAGCATGATGTGACCCACCATCATGTTCACGGTCAAACGCACCGTCAGGCTGAACGGCTTTGAAAAAAACGAAATGATTTCAATCGGCACCAAAATCGGCGCAATCGCGAACGGCGTTCCGGACGGGAAAAAGTTCGTGAACCAGTTTAAACCGCGCTTTTTCAATCCGGCGACGACCGTTACCAAAATCGCGAACACCGACAGGGAGCCGACCGCGGCGAAATGGCTGGTGTAGGTGAAGCTGTACGGCAACAGCCCCAGCAGATTGCCCAAAACGACAAACATGAACAGCGTGAAAATGAACGGAACGAACTTTCGACCTTCGGGACCGACCATTTCGTTAATCATGCCCGTCACCAGTTCGTACACGATTTCCGCGACGGATTGAAGCTTTGTCGGAATCAGGCTGCGCTTGCGCATCGCGATGATGAAAAACGCCGCGCAAACAATAACCGCCAGCGCCATAAACAAGGACGAATTTGTGAAAGACAGGTCGATTCCGTCCACTTTGGGCAGTTTGACGACAGGCTTGATTTCAAATTGTTCTATCGGACCCGACACGTTTTATTCCTTTTCCCCCGAGGTTTCCCGCTTTTCACGTTGACGTTCGTCGTATAAACGCAAAAAACGCACCGCGTTCAAAACGCCCGCCGCGCACCCCGTTATCAAAAACACGGCGATGAAAACGGGACGGGTGTTCAACCATTTGTCCAATCCGTATCCCGCAGCCAAGCCGCATATCACCCCGGCAATCAAGTCCGAAACAACATTAAACGCTATCCATATCGCCCGTCCGATCGGGTGAGGGGAATGCGTTTCCCGATTTGCCGATTCGTCAAGCGTTTGTGCGCGTAATGCGTTCAAACGCTGTTCGATTTCCCGCAAATCATTCGGGAGCGGACGTTGTTCCTGCGGCGTTTTCATGTCCGAAGCGGTTGTATTTTATAAAGCGGAAAAAACAAAGTCAAGGGATTCCGCTTTACGGAGCCGTCATAACGGGCGCGGCGGGTTCGTCGGGATATTCGGGCAACCATTCGCCTTTGTACGTTTTTTTCAGTTTGTCGATCAGCGCGTCGACCGCTTGTCCGTCGGGGGCGCCCTCTATGCGTTCGGTTACGCCGCCCAGCGTGAAAATCAAAGTCGGCGTCGCGTGCAATTTGTATTTCATCGTCATCAGGTTGCGGTCGCGAATCAGGCGTTTGGTCGCGGATTCGTCCGTGGCGCAGGCGACTGTCATGTCTTCGGACAAACCGGCAAGACGGGCATAGGGCATCAAAGCTTCCAACACGTTCGGCGCGACAGCCCATTTCATCTGGTTTTCAAACAGTGTGTCCATAAAGGCGTCGTAACTGTCGCCCGTCAGACAGCGCGCGATTTGCGATCCCCGCAGAGCGCGCTCGTCCAGAGGAAAATCACTGAGAATAATTTGCGCCTGACGGTTGGCGACGTAGTTTTTTTTCAGGTACGGCACCAGCCGGGTGTGAACGGTGACGCAATGCGGGCACGTCAGCGATGTGAAAATATTGATTTTCAGCGGCGCTTTCGGATCGCCGATCGTTTTTTCCGAAAAATCGAAAACGGGCTTGATTTCCGTTTCCGCCGTTTGTTCGGATTTGACGACGGGAACAGGCTGTTCGACGACGGTCTGTTCGTTTGAACGCGAGAAAAAGTTTTTAATCTTTTGCAGCCAGCCGTCGGCGGCAAAGGCGGGGGCGGACGACACTGTCAGCGCCAAAGAAAGAACAAGGAATCCTTTGATATTTTTTCGCATTTCGCAAGCTCCGTTATCAAAAAAACGATTTTCACTTATAAACCAAAAAGAATCGCCTGTTAACTATTTTTTGGACGATTCGACTAAAACGCCCAAACCGTTCAGCGTTTCGCGCAGGGCGTCGTCGGCAATACCGGCTGTCAAGGCGTCGATTTCAGCCCGTTTTTCCGGAGAAAGCGGCGGTTCTTGACGGGATTTTGGCAACTTCGGCGCGAAGCTTCCCTGCTTGATTTTGATATCCGCCAAAGCCGGATAGCCGAAATAGGTGTTGATCCGTTCCAGAATTTGCGCTTTGCGCGCCGCAAAGGCGACCGCAAAAGCGCCGCTGTACGCCGAAACCGTTAAAACGGCTTGATCGGGTGTCGATTTGGAAAACGAAACCGACGCGGGGCGGACGCCCGTTGCCAGCTCCGCACCGAGGATTTCTTCCCAATGCGCGAGAATATCGGCTTGGATAAACCCTTTTTTGCCCAAAATCGGCGACACAAGACGGCGGACGTCGGCGCCGAAGGACATCAATCCTCCGCGGCGGCGGGGCGGATCTTGCTGTTTTTCGCCGCCGTTGCCGTTCCGTTTTCCCGTCATGCGAAGTCGCCGCGGGCGAATTCTTCCAGCCTGTCTTCGCGTATGGCTTGGCGAATGCCGCGCATCAAATCCTGATAATACGTCAGATTGTGCCATGTCAAAAGCATCGCGCCCAGAATTTCCTGCGCCCGAAACAGGTGGTGCAGGTAGGCTTTGGTGTAGTTGCGGCACGCGGGACAGCGGCATTGCGCGTCCAAGGGCGAAGAGTCTTCCTTGTATTTCGCGTTGCGCAGATTCAAAACGCCGTCGCGCGTGAACGCTTGCGCCGTTCTGCCCGAACGCGTCGGCATCACGCAGTCGAACATATCGACGCCGCGCAAAACAGCGCCGACAATGTCGGACGGTCTGCCCACACCCATCAGATAACGCGGTCTGTCGTCCGGCAAATGCGGCGTCGTGACCGAAATCGTGTCGAACATCAGTTCCTGACCTTCGCCGACCGCCAATCCGCCCAGCGCGTAGCCGTCAAAGCCGATGTCCGTCAGGGCGGCGCAGGATTCCGCGCGCAGATCGGGGTGGACGCCGCCCTGCACAATGCCGAAAATACCGTAGCCGTCGCGATCGACAAAGGCGTCTTTCGACCGTTTCGCCCAGCGCATCGAACGGCGCGTCGAATCCGCGACGTATTTGCGTTCCGCCGGATAGGGCGGACATTCGTCGAAACACATCGTGATGTTGCTGTCCAGTTTGTGCTGAATGCCGATCGAAATTTCCGGCGACAGTTGGCATAAATGACCGTCAAGGTGCGAACGGAACGCGACGCCTTCTTCGGTGATTTTGCGCAGTTTCGACAGCGACATGACCTGAAATCCGCCCGAGTCGGTCAAAATAGGCTTGTTCCAGTTCATAAACTTGTGCAGTCCGCCCTGGCGTTCCACAATGTCCGCGCCGGGGCGCAACATCAAATGATAGGTGTTGCCGAGCAGAATTTGCGCGCCCGTTTCGGCGACGGATTCGGGCATCATCGCCTTGACGGTCGCCGCCGTGCCGACGGGCATGAACGCCGGAGTTTCAACAATGCCGTGCGCCGTGCGCAGTTTGCCCAGACGGGCGCGTCCGCAGGTTTTTTCGACTTCGAATTTCAGCATGAAAAAGCTTTCCTGTAAAAACAACTGTCGAAATCAAACCGTTTTACGGGAAAAAGTCAAGCTTTTTGCCTGAAAAGTTTTTGATAAAAATTATAGACAAAACAGACAAAAAACTGTAAGGTTGATTTTAACAAGAGTATTTTTAGGAGTTCGACATGTCCGAAGTCATCAGCAACGCTTTTGAAAATCAGCAAACCGTCACGCCCGTTAAAAAAGACGTTGAACCGTCCTATCCCTATCTGGTCTATGAAAGCCAGCAGGATTTGGACAGGTTGGAAGCCGCTTTGACGGAACTGCGCAAAACAAAAACGGGGGCGCAGCTGATCGCCGATGCCACCGAACACAAAACGCCGATCCGTCTGAATGGGGCGATGCGCGCTTACGGTTCGTACGATGAGGTGACGAACGATTTGAAAATCAACGCCAACAATGACGAACACCGCATGGTCGGCACTTTGGCGCACGAATTGCGCCACGCTCAGCAGTTCCAGAAAGGCATCTTGCTGGACGCCTATCTGGACACGCCGAAAACCTATATTCAAAATCAGGCGGCGATTGAAGCCGACGCGTCCGCCACGTCATGCGCCGTCTGCTACGAGCTGGCTTTGCAGGGCAACGACAAGCCGTTGGAGGCTTTGCGTCAGAAAGATCCGCATATCGTCAATCCGTTCCAAAACGCCGCCGTCCGGGGCGGTTTGTCGGACGGTTCGGCTTATCGGGCGGGGTTCAAAGGCTGGTTCACCGATTACTGCACGCGCGACAGCTATGATATCCTGTATATCAAAATGGCGCGTCAACGCCGTTCCAACTGCACGCGCGAGGAAGAAGACAAGAAATTCGAGCGTGTCGTTCCCGTCGCCGACGTTGTTGAAAAAGTTTGCACCTGCAACGGAAAACCGTACATGAGCCGTCAGGAAACCGAAGAGTTCTTCTCGACTCCCGATGCCAGCACGGTGTCGTTCGAGCGGTTCAACAACATATTCGGAAACTGTTGCATGAAATTCGGTTTGAAATATGACGATATGGAAAACGAAATGAAAAACAGGCTGGGGCTGACCATGCGCCCGCATTTCGATTTTATGCCGCGTCCGCCGAAAACCGAACCGCTGCCGATCCCGACCATCGCGTCCCGTCAGGCGCAGGCGGCTGAAAAAATCGCCGCTGCGAAACAGGAAAAAGCCGCGGAAAACAAAGCGAAAATCCCCTTTAATGCGCTGTTGCAGAAAAGAGCCAATCAGGGAAAATAAAAAATTATAACAAAATGTGTTGACATTTGAAAAAATGTATGACATAGTGTGATTACACTTGAAGTGGTGTAAATGAAAGGAGCGTCCCGTTCGGGGCGCTTCTTTTTTGTCGGAAATTTATTTTAAAGGAGAATCGCAATGGGATTGGGTAAGGGGTTGAAAAAAATCGGCAAGCAAATGGTATCCGCCGTAACGAATCCGAAAATGCTGGTCAATCCGAATTTGTCCGTGACTGAATTGATGAATGGTGTGCGAGATGATCGCCGCAAGGAAAAAGCGGCGGAAGACGCTCGCGCCGAAAATTTGGCGGCGGCTGAAATCGAAGCGGCGAACAGAGCGTTTGAAGACGATCTGGATCGCACCCGCCGCGCGTCGAAAAGAACGAATGTCGTTTTTGGCGGTGTTTTGGGTGACGGCGGCGCGGTCGGATTGGGCGGACGGAAAAATTTGTTGGGGTTGTGATGAACGCGGAATCTTTGGCTGATCAAATCATTCGCAAAGCGGACGAATTGAAATCCAAGCGCGCAAATTTCGAAAAGCTGTGGCAAGAGGTTTCCGAACTGGTTTTGCCGCGCAAAGCCGATTTCACGTCCGTTTCGCCCGCCGGCGCGTCCCGCGGACGGAAGCTGTTCGAAACGACGGCGGTGAACGCCGCTGAAACTTTGGCGGCGGGACTGCACGGACTGATGACGAATCCCGCCGGAAAATGGTTTTCGCTGACCGTTCCGAAATTCAGGGACGATCCCGCCGTTTCAAAATGGACTGAACGGGCGGAGCAGATCGTCGCCGATGAAATCGTCCGTCCGACGGCGGGATTCGCAACCAACATTCACGAAGTCTATCTGGATTTGTCTGTGTTGGGGACTGCCGGTTTGTATGTCGGTTGGGACGAGGAAAACAACGGGTTGCTGTTTCAATCACGCTTTCCGGGCGAGTTGTTTTTGGAGGAAAACGCCGCCGGACGCGTTTGCGGCGTGTATCGTGTTTTCAAAATGACGTCGGATCAAATCGTCAAAACATGGGGAAAAGCCGCTTTGCCCGAAAAGCTGGCGGCGATGATCGACGCCGGTGCGGGCGGGGAATTTGAAATCGTGCATGCGGTCGTTCCCGACGCTTTTTACGGGCGCGGCGGAGCTTTCGACAAGAAAATCAGTTCGGTGTACGTTCTGAAAAACGAACGCACCGTTTTGTTTTCCGGCGGATTCGACGAAATGCCGCTGTTCGTTGCCCGTTGGGGAAAGGCGTGCGCCGAGGTCTACGGGCGTTCTCCCGCCATGTCCGTTCTGCCCGATATCAAAATGATTCAGGAAATGATGAAGGAAACCATTATTGCCGCGCAGTTGGCGAACCGTCCGCCTTTACTGGTTCGGGACGACGATCAATTCGCGCCCGCGGCGACCGTTCCGGGCGGGGTTATCCGATATACGGGCGAGGCGCCGAAAGCGTTTGTCAGCGGTGCGGATTCGGGAGTCGGACTGGAAATTATGAACGAAATTCGCGGACGAATCCGGCAGGCTTTCTACAACGACCGTTTAACGACCGTGGACGACGCGCGCATGACCGCGACGGAAGTTTTGCAACGCGCGGAGGAAAAAATGCGGCTGCTGGGTCCCGTGTTCGGTCGCCTGCAAACCGAAATGTTGTCGCCGATGATGGCGCGCGTGTTCGGATTGCTGGTGCGTCACGGCAAGATGCCTTTGCCGGCGGGGGTCGCTTTCGATGACGTGAAAATCGACTATGTGTCGCCGTTGTCGCTGGCGCAGAAACATTTGCAAGCCAGCGCCGTAATGCGCACTTTGGAATTGGCGCAAGGATTTCTGGCGATTCGACCCGATGCCGCAAGCGTGTTCAACGTTCCTGCCGCCATTCGCAAAATCGGCGAAATGTACGGCGTCGGCGCGGCTTTGTTTAACGCGAAAAAGGAGGAAAAAGACGATGAATGATTGCGTCAGGCGAAAAAAAATCCGCAAGGCGTTGCAGATCGTCGACGCCTATAAAGCCGTTTTCGAAACGGACGACGGACAGGCGGTGTTGCGTGATTTGGCGCGCAAATGCCACATGCTTTCACCTGTGACGGACGTTTCCAATCCGAACGGCTTTTCAGCCGCCAGCGCGTTTTACGACGGTAAGCGGGCGGCTTTTTTGGACATTTTGAAAATGTCAGCGTGCGACGGGCAAAAGCTGGTCGCTTTGTTGCAAGAAACTGAAAGGAACAATGATGAATGAAAATTTGGAAGATTTGATTGACGACGCCGTTTTTGACGACTTTGGAACGCTGGCGGAGGAATTGAAGCTGTCCGGCGAACAGGCGCAGGGCATTTGGGATTGGATCGTCGACGGGGCGACGCGCTTTGTCGAAGAAATCAACGATTGCGCGCACGGATATTGCGATTGCGCCGAACGACGGCTGCGCGCGGAATTCGGCGGCGAATACGATGCGAAAATCAAAGCCGCCCGCGCAATGGTTTATAAATACGGCGGCGATGAACTGGCGTCTTTTTTGAAAAAAAGCGGACTTGCCAACTGCGGCGAACTGGTCGGTTTTTTGATGAAAATCGCGGACGCCGCCGCCGAAGACCGCGGGCTGGTCGGTGAAAAAGCGCAGATCGTTTCAAACGAAGACCGCATCAAAGCCGAAATCGCCCGTCTGTCAGCCGTTCCCGCCTATATGCAGGCAAGCCACCCCGATCACGATTCCGTCGTCCGGCAGGTTTACGGTTTGCGAAAACGTCTGTTCGGCGAAAATTGATCCGCCGTTTGAAACGGTTCGGTCGCTCCGTGAAAAACGGGGCTTTTTTTATGTCTTGAATTTGAAAAAGGAAAGAAAACATGAGTACGCAGATTACTAATTCGTTTGTCAGCCAGTACAGCGCCAACGTGCAGGCTTTGGTTCAGCAGAAAGGATCGAAGCTGCGCGATTTGGTCGGTTTTGAAAGCGTGCGCGGCAAAACCGCCTTTATCGACCAGATCGGGCAGGTCGCCGCAGTCAAAAAAACGACCCGTCACGCCGACACGCCCCGCGCCGACACGCCGCACAAACGCCGTTGTCTGAGTTTGGAAACTTATCATTGGGCGGATTTGATCGACAATGACGATAAAATCAAAATGTTGATCGATCCGACCAGCGACTACGCGAACGCCGCCGCTTGGGCGATGGGGCGCGCGATTGACGAAGCCATCGTCGAAGCCGCGCTGGGTGCCGCAAAAACGGGTGAAACGGGCGCCGTGTCCGTCGCTTTGCCGTCGTCGCAAATCGTTGACGCCGATTGCGAAACGAAATTCACGTTCGACAAATTGCGCGAGGTCAAGCGTCTGTTCGATTCGTGCGATGCGCCGGGGGAAGGGCGTTATATCGTTCTGTCCGCAAAACAGTTGGACGATTTGTTGAGCGAAACAAAGGTCACCTCAGCCGATTACGCGTCCGCTAAAGCTTTGGTGCGGGGCGAATTGGACACCTTTATGGGATTCAAATTCGTCCAGCTGAACGCTAAAAAAAGCGACGGTTCTCTGATTTTGCCCGATGTGATGTCCGCGGCGCAGACGCCCGCCGTAATCGGGCGTTCGTGCTTCGCGTTCCAGTCCGATGGCGTCAAGCTGGGTATCGGTCAGGATATCGTCGGCAAAATCACCGAACGCGACGATAAATGTTTCGCGACGCAGGTCTATTACGAAATGTCAATCGGCGCCGTGCGCATGCAGGAAGAATTGGTCGTGAAGATCAACTGCAAGGAATAATCGGCGCAACAGCGGCGGCGGAGGAAACTTCGCCGCCGATTTTTTGAAAGGATTGAAAATGACTTCGACTGTTTCCGTTTGCAATCGGGCTTTGTCGAAAATCGGCGACGAATTGATCGTTTCGTCGCTGGACGACGAAACCAAAGCGGCACGATATTGCAAAGCTTTGTTTAACGACACGCGTGATTTCGTGTTGCGATCGTATCCGTGGCGTTTCGCTTTGAAACGTTATGTTCTTGCACCGCTGAAAGAAAAGCCGTTGTTCGGGTTTTCCGCCGCGTTCGCCATGCCGTCCGACTGTTTGCGCGTATGGAAAACCGTCGATTGCGACAGCTATCAGACCGAAGGGAGGAATATTCTGGCTGACGGCGACGCGTTTTGCTTTATCGGCATTTCCCGCGTCGAAGACGCCGAACGGTTCGATCCGATGTTCGTCGAGGCTTTGGCGTTGCGCTTGGCGGCGGAACTCGCCGTTCCTTTGGCGGCGTCGACGGCGCTGAAAGACGCGCTGTATCGGGAATACCGCGACTTTGTCCAACAGGCGAAAACGGCGTCCGCGATGGAAGGCGCGCAAGATGTTTGCCGTCCCGTCGGTTGGTTGGAAGCGAGGGCGTGATGTCCTGTGCCGTTTCTTTTGTCAGGTTTAACGTCGGCGAAATTTCCGATTTGATGGGCGGTCGCGTCGATACCGAGGAATACAAGGGCGCGTGTAAAGTTTTAAAAAATTTTATTCCGTCGGTTCAAGGACCCGCGACGCGTCGCGGCGGAACGCGGTTTGTCGCCGAAACGAAAAACGGATCTGCGAAATCACGGCTGTTCGCTTTTCAATTTTCGGCGACGCAGGCTTATTTGCTGGAATTCGGCGACGGGTACGTTCGTTTTTTCGCCGACCGTCAACCCGTTTTGAACGAGCGCGGTCAACCGTTGGAGCTTGCCGTTCCCTATGCCGAAAAGGATTTGGACGAGTTGTGTTTCGCGCAGTCCGGCGATGTCGTTTATATCGCCCACCCGTCCTATCCTTTGCGTACGCTGACGCGTTACGGGCGGACGGATTGGCGTACCGTCGAAACGGAATTGATCGACGGTCCTTATCTGCCCGTGCATACGGGAGATGTCGCATTGACACCTTCCGCCGTCAGCGGAAGCGTTAAAATCACGGCGACGGCGGACGTTTTTCGCGAAACGGACGTCGGACGCGCCGTGAGGATTATGCAACCGGGAAATCCCGATGTAAGGTGGGGCGCGGCGAAAATCACGCAATTTGTCAACGCGCGTCAAGTCGCGGCGACGGTTTTCGGCGATTATCCTTTTTTAAACACAACGGCGTCGAAAGCTTGGCGGCTGGGCGTTTTTTGTGAATCGACGGGTTATCCCGCCGTCGTCAGCTTTTTTGAACAAAGATTGGTTCTGGGCAAGGGAAACGGCGTCTACGGGTCGAAAGTCGGACAATACGACGTTTTTTCACCGACGGCGGCGGACGCGTCCGTATCGTCGCAGTACGGCTACAATTACGAATTGTCGTCGGATCAGATCAACGACGTGTGCTGGCTGTCGCCGGGGCGCGTTTTGGCGATCGGCACGGTCGGGGCTGATTTTACGTTGGAAACGTCGGGCGGCGAGGGGACGATTCCCATGACGGTCAAAGCGCGCCGGCATTCGGCGTACGGCAGTGAAGCCGTCGCTCCCGTCAAAGTCGGCAGCGCGACGTTGTTCGTTCAACGTTGCGGCAGAAAACTGCGCGCGTTTGCGTACAACAGTAATTCGGACGACTATGTCGCGCGTGATTTGACGATTTTAGCGCCTCATGTCACGCAAAGCGGCATTGTTCAAATGGCTTTGCAACAGGAACCTGTTCCCGTGATTTGGTGCGTTTTGAAAAACGGCGCGCTGGCGGGATTGACTTACGAAGCCTCTGAATCCGTCACGGCGTGGCATTGTCACGAAATCGCCGGCGGTCGTGTCGAAAGCGTCGCCGCTCTGCCCGCGTCAAACGGCGGTCGCGACGAGCTGTTTTTGCTGGTGCGCCGTGTCGTGAACGGGCGGGAACGCCGCTATGTCGAAGTGATGGAAGCGGGGATAGAGGAAAGCGCGACGGATACGACGGAATGCTTTTTTGTCGATTGCGGGTTGTCTTATCACGGAAAAGCCGTTTCAAAAGTCGCCGGATTGGATCATTTGGAGGGGGAAACCGTCGCCGTGCTGGCAAACGGCGCCGTTCAGACCGAAAAAGTCGTTCAAAACGGGGAAATCGCGTTGGACGCTCCGGCTTCGGTCGTTCATGCGGGGTTGCCGTTCACGTCCGTTCTGGAAACGATGCCGATTTCGAATGTCGGGGACGGCATTTCCGAAACGTCCAAAAAGCGGGTGTCCGGTGTTTTGTTGCGGCTGTACAGATCGCTGGGATTTTCCGTCGGAACGCGCGGCGATGTCGAACGTCAGAGCTTTCGCCGCATCGGCGGAAAAACAGACGCGCCGCCCGATTTGTTCACCGGTGACAAAAAAGTGTCTTTTTCCGCGCCGTGGGACGGAGTCGCGGGAATCAGAATCGAACAGGATCAGCCTTTGCCGCTGACGGTGTCGGGAATATTCCCGACGGTATCCGTTCATAAACTTTAATAAAGAAAGGAGGTTTGTCATGACAACGAAAAAAAACGCGGCATCGTCTTTCGCCGATAGCGCGAAAACGACGCTGACTTTACTGAAAAACTGGGACGGCGGAAACGGCGATGCCGACGATTACAACGCCGAAGCCGATGAAGCATTGCGTCAAGCCGATAGGGACGTTCGTGAAATCCGGCGTAAAAACGCCGAGGAAAAAGGCGAAAACATCGCCCGCGCGGGATCGTCGGGCATTGACGTTTCGTCCTATAACGACGCGTTGCTTTACAACGATTTAAAGGCGGCGCGCGACGCTTTTGACGTTCGGGAACGGGCGCGTGAAAAGGCAGGCGTTCTGCGGCGCAAGGCAAGCCGTTCGCGCGTCGGGGCGACGGATCGGGCGTTGGCGTTTTCCGTCAATCTTTTGAAAAACATCGGCGGATAAGGGAGGGAAAAATGGACAATGTCAAAGAAGGCGTCACAATATCGGCAGGGCTGACCGCACCCGCGTGGATGCCGATATTCAACGAATGGATCGGGTGCTTGATCGGCATCGCGACGCTGATTTACATCTGCGCCAAAACGTATGTCCTGTTGCGCCGTTCGGGGGAAGCCGAATGATCTCCCGTGACGCGCTGAACAAAATAAAGAGGTTCGAAGGCTTCGCACCGCTTGAATACACTTGCGTCGCGGGGAAAAGAACCATCGGATACGGACATGTTTTGCGACCGGACGAAAACTATGTCGCCGGCGTGACTGAAAAACAGGCGGAAATTCTGCTGGCGCAAGACGTCGCCGCCGCGGAAGCGGTCGTTGACGGCGGCGTGGAAGTCGACCTTTGCCGCCGCCAGCGCGAGGCTTTGGTCAGTTTCGCGTTTAACGTCGGCGCGCGCGCTTTTTTTCTGTCGTCGTTGCGGCGTGTTTTAAACGCCGGACATTACGATCAGGTGCCGCAGCAGATGATGCGCTGGGTTTATGCGAACGGGAAAATTTGTGCCGGATTGGTGAAACGCCGCAGGGCGGAAGCGTTTTGGTTTTCCGGCAAAACGCCCGCCGCCTGTCAAAAGAAAACGGAACGGCAAAAACGTTCCGTTTTTTCATCGTTGCAAAGAAAGGAAAAAAAATGAATATGGAAGTGATTGCGGATTTTATGGAACAGGCTTTGTTTTGGTTCGGAACGGTTGTCGCCGCGGCGTCGATCATCGTCAAAGCGACGCCTACGCAAAAAGACGACGCCGTTTTGGCGAAAATCGTCAAGGTGCTGGATTTGTTTTCCGTCGTGAACGCGAAAATCAGGGAAGACAAAGCGAAAGAATGAACGATGCCGTTTTGGGTTTTATCGCCGTTGTTTCAATCGGCGCGTCTTGCTTTTTGGCGTTTTGTTTCGGCAAAGCGCGCGGAGAAGCCGAATGCGAAAGGAAAAAATCGGAATCGGCGGCGTTCGCGCGCCGCGTTCGCCGCGGTTTGCGTGACGATGCTGTTGTCAAGCGGCTGCACGACGTGTTTAAACGGTGATTTCTGCGCGCTCTACCGCCCCGTTTATCCCGATTATGAAAAAGACACGCCGGAAACGATTCGCCGGATTGATGAAAACAATATCGTTTATTTGCAATGTCTGTGAAAAAGCCCCGCTTCGGCGGGGCTTTTCGCATATCAGAAATTCGCTTCGCCGCCGGAATCGGGCGCCGCCGGAAACGCGTCATCGCCGAAATTCCGCCAGTCTTCTTTCTGTTCCGCCGGTTCTTCCTGTTCGCTTCTCCGGCGTCGGCGGCGAGCGAAACCTTCGTCGTCGTTTTCGCCGTCGGGCGCGCCGCCCGCGAACGGGAAGGCGGTCTGTTCCGTTTTTGCGTTTTTCGCTTTGTTCTTCAATGACGCCGCTTTCATCTTTTTCTGCTGGTCGCGGATCAACGCTTCAATCAAGGGGTTTTCAACGGTGTTCTTTTTTTCCTCTTTGATGTCGTATTTGGCGATATCGACGCCGAAATCCTTGTATTCCTTTGCGACTTTCATATCCAGTTTGTCGACTTCGTCCTGTTGTTTCTGATCAAACAGGTCAATCAGTTTCAGCGTGCTTTGAATCATCGGATTCGCCAGCGAAATTTCGTCCAAAGACATGTTCGTTTCCAGCTTGTTTCGATAGGGGATCGCGTCTTGGTTTCCCAATAAAACAGCCGTTTGATACCATTTATAGGCAAAAATTTTGCTTTGGCTGACGCCGTTGCCCATTTCGTAAAGTTTTCCCAATTCCAGCTGGGACGGCGTGTGATTGCGCATCGCCGCCGACGTAAAGCAGTCAGCCGCCGCCATGAACGCGTCGCTGTTCGCGTCGCTGATTAACAGCATGCCGCGTTCGTACAAGGCTTCGGGATCCGTCATTTTGGCGCAGACCGAGCTGGCGTTGATGTATTTTGACAAAGTGTTTTCCTGTTCGCCTTCGCTTTCCTTGAACGCGGTGGGAGCCTGCGCGCAGACGCCGGACGCCGCGGCGAAAAACAACGCAAAAGAAAGAAATGCCTTGAACACTGGGTCGTATCCTTAAATAATGGTGTTGTCCGACAGGCGGTCGCAAAACCGCCGTTTGCGAAAATTTTAATCTAAACGGTCGAAAAATGAAACGGATTTTATGTGTTTTTTCTTTTTTCCTGCTTTTGTTTCCTTTTCGCGCGGGGGGAGAGGAAACGCCGCATGCCGAACTGTTGGCGCAAAAGGAAACCGTCGCGGCGGGAGAATCGTTTTTTCTGGCGTTGAAGATTAAATTGAAAGCGGGCGAACACGTTTATTGGAAAAACGCGGGGGACGCCGGCGAAGCCGTCGAATTGACGCTGAATTTGCCCGACGGTTTCAGGGAAACGGGGCGCTACTGGCTTGTTCCCGAACGAATCGGCGCGGACGGTTTCGTCGAATACGGATACAGCGGAAACGCCGCGTATTTTCCCGTTCGGATCAAAGCGCCGGACGTGTTGCCCGATGGGGTGTTCGAAATCGCGGGGCGTGCGGTGTGGCTGGCGTGCGGCGACGAATGCGTCCCGATGGCGCAGGACGTGGCGTTGGTGATGGTGGCGCGAAACGGTTTGCCCGCTTTTGAAAACGCCGAAGTCGCCGAGGCTGTCGCCTCTTTGCCTCCAAAAGACGAAACGGCGGTTTTTTTTGAAACGCCCGAAACGCTGGTTTTATCGGCAAACGCGCCGGAACACGCGAAAACAGCGTACTTTTTTCCTTCAAAGCCGAACGTTTTAACCCATTCCGCGCCGCAATCGATGAAAATCGGGAACGGCAAAGCGTTTCTGTTTTTGAAAAAAGCGGCGCAAGAGGATTACTCTCCCGTTGAAAGACTGGACGGAACGCTTGTTTTCTATACCGCGTCGGGCGATGTCGCCGCGGCGTTTGAAATCGACGCGCCGCAGTCTGCCGAAAATTTGCCCGTATTCGACGAACCCGTCGTTTTAAAGGATTTTCTGTTCGCGCTGGCGTTGGCGTTTGCGGGCGGTTTGCTGTTGAACGTGATGCCGTGTGTTTTTCCCGTTTTGTCGCTGAAAGCGTTTCGATTGATCAAATCTGGCGATATCGATTCCGCCGCGCGCCGGAAATCGGGCGTGTTGTATGCGACCGGAGTGCTGGCGTCCTTTGCCGCCGTCGCGGGCGTTTTGATCGCGCTTCGATCGGCGGGCGCGGAACTGGGCTGGGGGTTTCAGCTGCAATATCCGCCGTTCGTTTTGGGATTGAGTTTGTTTATGTTTTTTCTGGGGCTGGTGTTTTCCGATATTGTCGTCATCGGAAACGGATTGGCTGCGTTCGGACGGAACGTCGGAAAAAACTGGGGCGATTTCGGAACGGGCGTTTTGGCGGTCGTTGTCGCCAGTCCCTGCGCCGCGCCGTTTATGGGGACGGCTTTGGGTTTCGGATTGATGAGTCCGCCGTTCATTACCGTTTGCGTTTTTCTGGCGATGGGAATCGGGCTGGCTTTTCCGTTTGTTTTGCTGGATTTCGTTCCGTCGTTTGCGAAAAGACTGCCCAAAGCAGGGACGTGGACGGTGCTGACGCGTCATTTGCTGGCGTTTCCGTTGTACGGGGCGGCGGCGTGGCTGTTATGGGTTTTGACGGCGCAAGAGGGCGATGCCGCGCTGGCGATCGGGCTGGCGGGACTGATCGCCGTCGCGTTCGCTTCGGCTTTCGCGGGGGCGGCGCAGGAAAACGGACGACTGAAAAAAACGTCGGTCGTTGTGACGATTGCCGCCGTTTTGTTTGTCGGATACGCATTGACGGCGGTGTCGCCGTCAACCGTCGCGGCGCGAAAGGCGGAACGGATTGACTGGCAGTCCTATGACGCGGCACAAATTCAGGAATACCGCCGCGCGGGCGTTCCCGTGTTTATCAAATTTTCGGCAAAGTGGTGTCTGACCTGTCTGGTCAACGAAAAGACGGCGTTTTCGTCAGCCGAAGTTGCGGCGGCTTTCCGTCAAAAGGGCGTTGCCGCGTTTTCGGCGGATTGGACGAATCGCGACGGAGCCGTCACCGCCGCGCTGGAAAGCTTCGGCAGAGGCGGAATACCGCTGTACGTCTATTACGCGCCGCATGCCGAACAACCCGTTTTGCTGCCGCAACTGGTCACGTCCGGCGTGTTGACGGATTTAGTCGGAAAGTTGTGATTATTTCGGGTCTTTGCCTTTGATCGCGACGATTTTAATCGTGTGGGGAAAGATTTTTTCCCCTTTCGGCTGTTTTTTGCGCGGGACAAAACGCACGACCGCCGTTCCCGCGCGTCGGATCCTGAATTTGCGGCTCAACCAGCTTTCCGCACGATTTTCTTTGTCGGGCAGAGGCGTCAGGACGAAAGAACCCGCCGTTTCCAAAACGGATTGGGGATCGTGCAAAATGATGTCGTATCCCGTGTTTTGAATGTAGTAGTGTCCGCCTTTGCGCGTCGCGGGCGTTTCGAACAGCGGCGTTAAGACGGTCAGTGTCAGAATGTCGCCGACGGACAGCGGGACGGCGCTTTTTTCATGTTTCAGCGTCAGGTGGACGTAGCGCGGATCGGCGGGGCGGAAATAAAGCGCGGCGACGGCGTCCGCGTCTTCGGGCGACGGGGCGGGCAAAGCTTTGCCCGTCAGGGCGGGGTCGGATTCTCCGTTCGAATCCAATCCGACCCACGACGGCATCAGCGGAAAGAAGACCTTGTACCTGTTGTCGAAAGCGTCTTTTGAAACGAATTTCATGAACGCCGTTTCCTCGATCATGTTTTCGGGCGGTTCGGGCAGGGATTGCGGAACCGCGACGCCGTTCAAATCGTCGGACGTTAAAATCGCGTTCATTTCGAACGGGCGGAATTTTGCCAGATAAGCGCGATGGAACGTCGACAGGTTTTTGTCCGCTTTTTGACGCAAATCTTGCGCGGCGGCGATTTTTTTCTTGTCGTCTTGCGGCAGTCGTCTGACCGCCAGATCGGAAAACAGCCATGCTTTCAGCCGGTTTTTACCGTCGCCGTACAACCGCGCCAGATTGTACAGGGCGAAAGAATTACCGTTTTCAACCGATTTTTTATAAAGTTCCAGAGCCTTTACGTTGTCGCGCGGCGTTCCGATGCCGTAACGGCGATAGAATCCCGCCGAATTCATAGCGGACGCGTGTCCGTTTTCGGCGGCGGCGTCAAACCAGCGCAGCGCCGTTTTGAAATCGTGCGGAACGCCGATGCCTTCCTGATACAGCAATCCCAGTTGAAAGGCGGCTTTCGGCGTTCCTTTGCGGGCTTCGGCGGTCAGCGCGGTGACATAAGCCGCCCCCGAAATGCCGCTGACTTCTTGCGTGAATCGGGCGACCATGCCCAGCTTTTCAAAACGCGTCAAATCGCCTTTGCGCAGTTCTCCGGCGAATATTGCGGACGAATCGCCGTTTTCGCGATTCTGTTTTTCCAGCATCAAAGAACAAACTTTGACGACGTAGGCGGCGCTGGGCTGTTCTTTTTCATACTTTTTCATAATGCGTAAAGCTTCGGCGCAGTTGCCCGCGTTGTAGGCTTCGATGCCGACTTCGAACGAATCGCGGTCGACGGTTTGCGCCCGAACCGGCGGCGCGCCGGTCAGCAAAAGGAAAAAGATTAAAGCCGCCGTTTTCATGGGGTTATTTTTTCGATATAGTCGGCGGGACGGTTTTGAAAGATGTTTTCGAATTTCACTTGCCCCTTGATGCTTTGTTCCCAGCGTTCGACTTCTTTTTTATCGGGTTTGACGTTTTTTCCCCCGTTTTGATAAATTAAAAGCAGCGCTATTTTCGCGCCCTGATTGCCGTTTCTGGCGGCGCGTTTATAGTATTCGACGGCTTTGGGAACGTCCTTAATGACGTTTTCACCGTTTTCATACCAGCGCGCCAGCATCATTTGGGCTTCGACATCATTGGCGTCCGCGGCTTTTTGAGCGTAGGAAAGCGCTTTTTTAAAGTCATTTTTGACGTATTTTTCATCAAGGTCGGTGTATAAAACCGCCAGCGTCGTCATCGCGGGCGCGAATCCCTCTTCCGCCGCGCGTTCATAGTATTTCAAGGCTTTATCGGCGTCGGCTTCGATTCCCCGACCCGACAGGTGCATCGCCCCCAAAACAAAAGCGGCGTCCGGCACGTTCATCGAATCCGCCTGCGCCAGAAAAGTCATCGCGTTTTTATAATCGCCCCGTTCATACTGTGCCAAAGCCTGCTCCATCACGGGAACGTCGGGTACTCTGGGCGTGTGCCGGACATAGGAGAACAGCATTCCCGCCAGCAAAACGGCGGCGCAGATAAAGGATTTTTTCCCGAACGCTTGTTTTTCAATCGCCATTGAGAACCTCTTATCATGAAAAGCACGAAAAAGTATAGCCGCCGAATTGTTTTTAAAAGGTAAAAGGATTGAACGGACGGGATAATTCTGCTACCTTTTTCCCGCTTTTTACACAGGGGGCGATCCGATGATTTTTTTGCCGCGCGACCAGGTCAAAACCTTTCATTTCACCGATCGTTTTTATGACGACGCGTCGAAAACGGCGCATCTGCGTTATGCGTTCAACGGCGGCGCGATGACGTTCGAAGAAACGCTTGTGTTTGAAAACGCCCCCGATCTGACGGACGCGAAACGCCGCGAGGCACTGGATCTGTGCTTGCGTCTGTTGCATTTCGCCGCGGGCGTCAGCTATTACAAACTCTACATTCCGGACGAAATCCGGCTGGACAACGACGAAATGACGCAAGCGGAGGCGGAGTTTTTCGATTTGTTCTACATGTCGGGGCTGGGCGAATTTTCCTTTCGCAACAACGTCGCGCCGCATATCGCTTTCCCGCACTCGGACGCCGCCCGCGCCCGAAAGGCGGACGTCCGGCTGAAAAAGGGGATTGTCGTTCCCGTCGGCGGGGGAAAGGATTCGATCGTGTCGATCGAATCGTTGAAATCGGTCGGTTTTTCGCCGGTGCTGTTTTCGGTCGGTTTGCCCCGTCCGATCAGGGAAACGGTTGAATTGTCAGGATTGCCGTCCGTTTTGGTGCGCCGTAAAATTTCGCCCGATTTGATCGCCGCGAACGAAAACGCGGCGGGCGCGCTGAACGGACACGTTCCCGTCACGGGCGTTATCGCGTTCATTCTGATGTGCGCCGCGGTTTTATACGATTTCACGGACGCCGCCCTGTCGAACGAGCGTTCCGCCAACGTCGGCAACACGGAAAAGGACGGGCGCGTCGTCAATCATCAATGGAGCAAATCAATCGAATTCGAACGGGCTTTCCGCACGCTGACGCAGACCGTTCTGCCCGATTTCCGCTATTTTTCGCTGTTGCGTCCGTTGTCCGAGCTGGCGATCGCGTCCCTGTTTTCGAAAATCGGAAAATACGATGCGGTGTTCACCAGCTGCAACAAGGCGTTCAAGCTGGACGAACGCAAGCGGCTGGACAGATGGTGCGCCGATTGCGACAAGTGCCGGTTTGTTTTTCTGGCTCTGGCGCCGTTCATGGAACGCGACCGACTGATCGGCGTGTTCGGGCGCGACATGCTGGACGACGCGTCGCAAATCGCGGGGTACAGGCAGTTGCTGGGGCTGGAGGCGTTCAAGCCGTTCGAATGTGTCGGGGAAATTGACGAATCGGCGCTGGCTTTGATGGTTTTGTCCGACCGCGACGAATGGAAAAACGACGCCGTCGTCGCCGCCCTGTCGCCCGCCGTGACGGCTAAATACGGAAATAAAAAGGATTTTTTGATTGAGAAAGTTTTTTCTTTGTCGGATAATCATTTAATTCCGGAGGAATACGACAATGTTGTTAAATTCTTTAATCAACAAACCCGTGACGGTATGGGGCTATGGCGCCGAGGGTCGCGCGGCTAAAACTTTTTTGGAAAAACGCGGGTGCGAAGTCACCGTGATCGAAGATCCGACCCCGATTCCGCAATCGGGCGTCATTGTTAAATCCCCCGGTATCAGTTTGTATCGTCACGACATCAAAATGGCGAAGTATTACGGCGCTTTTTTTACGACGGGCGTCAATCTGTTTATGGAAGCCGCGCTGTCCATGTCCGATTCGCGTCCGTTGCTGATCGGCGTGACGGGGACGAAAGGAAAATCGACGACCTCGTCGCTGATCGCCCATTTGTTGCGCGCGCAGGGAAATCGCGTCGCTTTGTGCGGCAATATCGGCGTTCCCGCGATCGCGATGGCGGACAAGCTTGACCGGTTCGAAGCCGTCGTCGTCGAAATGTCCAGCTATATGTGCGCCGATTTGCAATATCCGTTTGATATTTCGGTTGTTTTAAACTTGTATCCCGAACATGTCGACTGGCATAAAACGCATGAACAGTATTATCACGACAAGCTGAACATTCTGGCAAAACGCAAACCGGGGCAGGTCGCCGTTTTGAATGCGCGGGATCCCCGCACGGCGATGAACGTCCGCGATATTAAAGACGTCGTCTGGTTCGACGCGATGAACGCGATTCACGTTTTCGGCGATTGGTTTTACGACGGCGTGACGAAATTGTTTCCGACCGACGTCGTTCCTTTGCGCGGCGAACACAATTTGAAAAACGTCTGCGCCGCGCTGACCGTCGTCAAACAGGCAGGCGGCGATTTGACCTTGTGCGGCGAAGCGTTGAAGACGTTTCAGCCTTTGCCTCATCGTTTGCAGACGGTCGCTTTCAAAAAAGGCGTCATGTACGTTGACGACAGCATCTCGACGACGCCCGAAACGGCGATGGCGGCGCTGAAATCGTTCGGCGATTTCGCGACGATCGTTTTAATCGCCGGCGGTTTCGACCGCGAACAGGATTATTCCGAACTGGCGGCTTTTGTCGCGAAAGGCGCGGCGAAAGCCGTTGTGACCCTGCGCTGACCGTCCGCGTCACAAGTGTTACGCTGGAGCGCAATGTGTTGGTGTATGCTAAATGGCTCCCCGCTGCTCCTGCGGATGACATCATCACCATCACATTTGATCCGCGGAACGGCGATCCTGCATTCACAGAGGACATTCGTAAGGGCACCGGCGCCCATACCCCGCCTCGTCCCAGCAGGTCCGGCTACACATTCAGAGGCTGGTTCACGGCGCTTATTGGCGGTG
>OQVS01000764.1_pt1 | contig 22274 bp, 19 predicted proteins | sample 1691601 | NCBI WGS metagenome assembly OQVS01 (sample SAMN03418268, study PRJEB22391) | human gut metagenome | biome: human-gut; feature: organic feature; material: feces | host: Homo sapiens | place: Tanzania | collected 2013-01
GGTACCATCCAGGTGGATTACAACTTGCCAGAGCGCTTCAAGCTGGAATATACAGGAGCCGACAACAAGAAACATCGTCCGATTATGATACACAGAGCTCCGTTTGGTTCTATGGAAAGGTTTGTAGCTGTATTGATAGAACACACGGCTGGCAAATTCCCGTTGTGGCTCACACCGGAACAATTCATCATATTACCAATTTCCGAAAAATATGAAGACTATGCAAGACAGGTTCTTGCCAAATTGGAAAGTATGGATTTGCGAGGCAGCATAGACAACAGAAATGAAAAAACCGGCAAGAAGATAAGAGATGCTGAAATTGCCAAAATACCGTTCATGCTGATTGTAGGTGAAAAAGAAGAAGCCTCAAACATGGTTTCGGTTCGCAAGCATACAGAAGGAGACTTGGGCAGCATGGAAACAGAAAAGTTTGCCGAACTCGTGAACAATATGGTGGCGAAAGAGTTGGAATAAAATAATAGAAAGGAAATAAAGTAGTACAAACTAATTATAGGAGGGAAAAGTCATAGCAACACCACAACAAGGACCTTTCAGAGGCAAAGGTACTCCCAAAAAAGGAGAGCAACATAGAATAAACGAGAAAATAGACGCTCCGATGGTGAGAGTTGTCGGAGAAGGTATAGAAGCAAAAATCTACTCGTTGAAAGAGGCTTTGAAAATGGCAGAAGAAGCGGAATTAGACCTTGTCGAAATATCGCCGAATGCCAATCCACCTGTCTGCAAATTGGTTGATTACCAAAAGTTGCTTTACGAACAAAAAAAGAAACAAAAAGAAATCAAAGCCAAGTCCGCCAAGATTGTCATCAAGGAAATCCGCCTCGGACCGCAAACGGACGAACATGACTTCAATTTCAAGTTGAAGCACGCCATACGGTTTCTTCAAGACGGAAACAAAGTAAGAGTGGATGTATTCTTCAAAGGAAGGACTATTATTTACAAGGAACAAGGCGAAACCCAGCTATTGAAATTCGCCGAAGCTTTGTTGGAATACGGTAAACCGGAAATGATGCCGAAGTTGGAAGGCAAGCGAATGATAATGATAATCGCTCCGAAGAAGTAACGAAAAGACAATGGCAAACAACAAATGTTTGCCGACAAGCAAATATAGTATAAACAAATCAAAAAGGAAGAAAGATGCCAAAGATGAAAACCAAATCGGCTGCAAAGAAACGTTTTGCAGTAACGGGTTCAGGCAGGATCAAGCGTAAGCACGCCTATCACAGTCATATCTTGACGAAGAAGTCCATCAAAAGAAAAAGAATATTGGCTTCTTCAGCAGTGTGCAGCAGTGCAGACGAAAGAAGAATCAAAGAGATGATTTAATTGATTCGGCAAAAGAAACAAAGTAAAAACAGGTAGTATTAACCATTGTATCCAGCACGAGCAAGAGTCTGAACAAACAGACCGCTGATACGAAAAAACAAAGAAAATTATGCCAAGAGCAGTAAATGCAGTAGCGTCAAGAGCAAGACGCAAAAAGATTTTGAATCGCACCAAAGGATATTGGGGCAGAGGAAAGAACGTATGGACAGTAGCCAAGAACAAATGGGAAAAAGGTCAAACATACGCTTATAGAGACAGAAAAGCAAAGAAAAGAGAGTTCAGAGCATTGTGGATTAACCGTATCAATGCAGCCTGCCGTTTGAACGAAGTATCATATTCGGTATTCATTGGCTTGCTTCACAAAAACAACATAGCTCTAAACAGAAAAGTTTTGGCTGATTTGGCGATGAATCATCCGGAAGCCTTCAAGGCAGTTGTAAATCAAGTGAAGAAGTAAACGTATAACCATAAACACGATAGGAGATTATAGAAATGAGTAAACCGGAATTGATGCAATACGTGGATGGTTTGACAACGATAAAAGACTATCCTCAATTCAAAGCAGGAGATACAATCTCAGTAACATACAAAATCAAAGAAGGAAACAAGGAACGTCCGCAAACATTCCAAGGAGTGGTTATCCAACGTTCCGGAAGCGGTAAAACCGAAACCTTTACTATCAGAAAGATTTCGGGAGGAATAGGTGTGGAAAGAATTTTCCCATTAGCTTCCCCATTCATTGAAAGCATAGTTGTAAACAAACGAGGCGTTGTTCGCAGAGCAAGAATATTCTATTTGAGAGGCTTGACAGGTAAGAAGGCCAGAATCAAAGAAAAGAAGTTCTAACAACCCCTTAAAAAAAGAAGAGAGGAGACCCAAAACGGTCTCCTCTTTTCTTTTTCAATCTGACTACTAATAGATTCGTAAAACCATACGCTTATCATAATCTATACTCCATTGAACCTGCCAACACCTGCCATCTATCGAGCCACCAAGATAAAATTATACATATTCTGTGTTTCTTACAAAGTAAATCTCTCACATATAACTTCATTATCATGTTGCTGTGTATAGCAATGTTCGGATTGATTTCATCTTCTCTATCACTGTTCTTGTCGATGATTTTGCTTCCTCGTTTTTTGACTTTCCGAATGTGTCGGTAAATTCTCTCACAACCGACACACTTTATGCCTTTCAATTTACAACGTCCTGAAATCTGTTCCGAACATCCTCTATCAACATTGTTTTCACAAGCCGGCATATCTTTTTTGCGAACATGATGAACTTTGGCTTACCGCAGTTCCACCTTAATTCTCGATTATCTTTACCGATAATTTTTTCGATTTGATTATTCCTGAAACCTTGTTGTTTCATCACGGAAATTGTGTACCTTTATTCCTTGTCAGATACTCATATTGTACACTTTTGGGCGAGAGCAAAGATGGTTATTTTTCAGCCTCGAACAGGAAAGGATACTTATCCTCTTTTGTTCGAGGCTTATTTTGTCTTTCACCTCTCCCCTAAAGTTGCATTTATGAGTTGAACTTAGAGGCTGTTTTCCGGAAGGTAACGTTAAATAAACTGCACAATAAAATATCTCCTATTCTGAATCGTCTTATTAAGTGTGGATAAGAACGGTGAATACAATAAATTATGAGTAAATCAGGCAAGAAATCTGTTGCACGCACAGTGCTTAACATCATTTGTGGAGTTGGCTTCATGGCTTTGATTGTGGTAGTTGTGATGTGGCTTTGGAACGAGCTTGTTCCTCGCATTACGGGCTGGAATACGATTAACTATTGGCAGGCGTTGGGGCTTATGATTTTGTTCCGCCTTATAAACGGCAATCTCTTTTCTGGAAAGAGTTTCAAGAAAAACAAAGTCCCACAATCCAAACAGCATCTGCACCAAATGACCTCCGAAGAGCGAAATGCACTTCTTCACAGGCTGATGAGTACTTCGGACAATGATACAGCCGGCAATGAGCAGCAATAATATTGTAAGGATATTCCAAAAGTACCGAGTACGATTGCTTGCTTTCATTCGCAACAGAATTTCGCAGGGTGATGCGGAAGATGTGTTACAGGATGTGTTTGTAAGTTTCTTACTGGCGAGCGATACGGGAGATCCGATTAACAGGGTATCTGGTTGGTTGTATCAAACGACAAAAAACAAGATAATCGACAACAACCGCAAGCATACCGAGGAGCGTATGTCGCAAATTGCCGTACAACATGGCGGTGGAATATATTTTGAGGACATAACGGAGACCATGACAGACGAGACAACTCCAGAGAGGGACTACTTACGCAACCTTTTGAAAGAGGAATTGGAGGCAGCTTTGAGCGAATTGCCCGAGCATCAGCGTTACGTCTTCGAGCAAACGGAATTTCTGGGGCGTGCATTCAAGGATTTGTCCGAAGAGTTGGGCGAACCCGTTGCCACACTCATTTCCCGAAAGCATTATGCAGTGAAGCATCTGCGTAATCGCTTGAAGTATATATACGAGCAGATGAAAAATTAAACGAAATACAAACAAGGACTATGACAAGGAGACTGTTTATTTACTCTTCGGACTTTATCCGTGTAATCTGCAAGACCAATGCAGAGCTGCGTAGGCTGCGATTGACCACGTACGTCCCCTCTCTTCGTTATGTGTAGCAGCCAAAATCAAGCAAAGGGGAGTATTGGGCGGTGTAGCAGGTGTAGGTACTGGAGCATTGAAAAGGGCTTGTACGTCATCGGCAAGGCAATGTATTAAGGATATTGTAAGATAAACTGCTGTTATGTTTGAGAAGATAAAAAAGTTCAGGCGGAAGCTTTTCCGACGGCACAAATTACTTTTCGTCATATTTGTCATCTTTTTTGACGGATTGCTTGGTTGGGGAGTGGATAAGCTTCTTTTTGTAGGTTTATTAGGTTGGGAGCAGACATTCACATTTCTTGGATGGTGCGGGATAGGTGCGATAGATGCACTATTGGAATGTTGGAGTATGCACAGCCGCAAACCTGACAAGAATAAATCGTGCTGATTTTCGGGGGTGAAAACGCGAACAAACAATATGATAAGGACGTTGTTTGTTGCTCTTCGGGCTTTATTCGAGCAAGACAAGAACATACCCTCTCTTAAAGTTGCATTTATGAGTAGAACTTAGGAGGTTTTGTCCGAATGCTTGTTTTTCTTGTGCAATTACAAAAAAGAAAAGAGGCGACCGATGAAGGTTCGCCTCTTCTCCTTGCTATAAAACAACTTGTTATGTTTTCCGGTTATGCTTCCCAGCTTACGACGAGGTTTCTGTCTCCGTAGGCATCGTCAACCTTTGAAGCGGTCGGCCAATATTTATCATCGTATGGCAATGGGAATGCTGCTCTCTGTCTGCTGTATGGTCTGTCCCAAGTGTCCGAGCAAACCACCTGCATGGTGTGAGGAGCGTTCATGATGACGTTGTTCTGCTTGTCTGCTTTTCCGTCTTCGATTTCTTTTATCTCTTTGCGTATTTCAATCAAGGCATCGCACAAACGATCCATTTCCGAAAGCGGTTCGCTCTCCGTCGGTTCTATCATCAATGTTCCGTGTACGGGAAAGGCAACAGTCGGTGCGTGGAAGCCGTAGTCCATCAATCGTTTTGCTATATCGCCGCATTGTACTCCCGAACTCAATGAGAATTGGTTGCAATCCATGATGAATTCGTGGGCACACATGCCGTGTTTGCCTGTGTAAAGGATGTTGTACGCCGTTGCAATTCTTGCACGCATGTAGTTGGCGTTCAAAATGGCGTATTTGGTTGCTTGTTCCAAGCCTTCTCTTCCGCACATCTTCAAATAGCCGTATGTTATCGGCAAAAGACCTGCACTTCCGAAAGGAGAAGCCGAAACAGGCGTTCCTTTATGTGAGCCGGTGGATACAATCGAGTGCGTAGGAAGGTAGTCTGCCAATTTGGCTGTCGCTCCGATGGGACCTACTCCCGGACCGCCGCCGCCGTGAGGCATTGCGAAAGATTTGTGAAGGTTCAAGTGGCATACGTCTGCCCCCATGTAACCCGGAGAAGTCAAACCTATTTGAGCGTTCATGTTGGCTCCGTCCATGTAAACCAAACCGCCGTTCTCGTGAATGATGTTTATGATGTCTATGATACCTTCTTCGAATACTCCGTGAGTTGAAGGGTAGGTTATCATGAGGCATGAAAGGTTCTCTTTGTTGGCTTCCGCCTTCTCTTTCAAGTCTGCAATGTCGATTTCTCCGTCGGCAGTGGTCTTGATGACTATTATGTTCATTCCCGCCATTGCAGCCGATGCAGGGTTCGTGCCGTGTGCCGAAGCAGGAATAAGACATACAGTTCTGTTCTCTTGTCCGTTTGCTCTCTGATAGTTTCTTATGGTGGTCAAACCTGCATACTCTCCTGCCGCTCCCGAGTTCGGTTGAAGGCTTATTTTTGCGAAGCCCGTGATTTCGGAAAGCATTTTGTCCATATCGGCAATCATCTCATAGTATCCTGCGGCTTGTTCTGCGGGAACGAACGGGTGAATGCTTGTGAACTCCGCCCATGTGAAAGGAATCATCTCCATGGCTGCGTTCAACTTCATCGTACAAGAGCCGAGCGGTATCATGGCACGGTTCAAGGACAAATCCTTTACTTCCATCTTCTTCAAATATCTCATCATTTCGGTCTCGCTGTGATATTTATTGAAGATTTCTTGTGTCAGATAAGGCGTTTGTCTCTTCAAGTTGTTTGGTATGCTGTCGGCTTTTTTGCACTCGAATTCTTTATATGTCTTTCCGGCTGCTTCCGCCAACACTTTCAATATACGTTCAATCTCTTTGCAACCTGTTGTTTCGTCCGTTGAAATTCCTATTGTCTCGGAATCGATTGACAAGAAGTTCATCTCGTTTTTCTCAGCCAAACTGCAAACTTTTTCTGCGGCAACAGGGCATGTCAAACGAATGGTATCGAAATAGTATTCGTTCTTTTGTTTGTATCCGTAAGCCTCTGCGGCTGCGGCTATGGTTGCTGCGGTATTGTTTATGTCTTCCGCTATCTCTCTTATACCCTCTTGTCCGTGCCAGCATGCGTATTGTCCTGCCATTATGGCAACCAAGGCTTGTGCCGTACAGATGTTGGAGGTTGCTTTCTCTCTCTTGATGTGTTGCTCCCTTGTTTGCAATGCAAGACGGAAGGCTTTGTTGCCTTGTGCGTCCACAGTCATACCGATTATTCTGCCGGGCATCGTACGTTTGAAGTTTTCCGTGCAAGCGAAGTATGCGGCAGATGGACCGCCGAAGCTCATCGGACAACCGAACCTCTGTGTGGAACCGCAAACACAGTCTGCTCCCCATTCTCCCGGAGGTGTCAACAGTGCCAAACTCATTATGTCCGCACTGACTGCCACGAATATGCCTTTTGCTTTTGCGTCGGCTGCGAATTTTGCGTAATCCTTTATCTCACCCTTGCGGTTCGGATATTGAAGTATTGTTCCGAAGAAAGTCTCGTCCAAAACGGTGCTTTCATTTCCGACAACCACTTCTATGCCGCGAGGCAGGGCTCTTGTCTTGATTACATCTATGGATTGCTTGAACAAATCCTCGCTTACGAAGAACCTGCATACGTTTCCTTTTTGCTGAGCTCGGCTGCGGGAACCGTAGAACATCAACATGGCTTCCGCACACGCTGTTGCCTCATCGAGCAAGGAAGCATTCGCCAACGGCATGGAGGTAAGGGAACAAATAACCGTTTGAAAAGTAAACAGTGTCTCCAAACGACCTTGGGAAATTTCCGCCTGATATGGGGTGTAAGAAGTGTACCAACCCGGGTTTTCCAAAATGTTTCTTTGCAAAACGGCAGGCGTAATGGTGTTGTAGTATCCTTGTCCTATATAAGTATTGTATATCTTGTTCTTTGCCGCCAAGCGTTTCAACATTGTGAAATATTCATATTCGTTCATTCCCTCCGGAAGGTTCAAAGGTTTTTTGAAACGTATCTTTTCGGGAATGGTTTTGTCGATAAGCTCATCTACGCTCTTCACGCCGATGACCTTCAACATTTTTTCAACCTCCGCAGGTTGTGGACCGTTGTGACGGTGTGCAAAATTGTTTGTTATCATCTTGTTTATGTTGTTTGTTTATTCCAATCTGTTTTTCAAGTTCTTGAAATCTCTCCGACGAAACGCCGTTTTAGAAAATCGAAACGGCGTTCGGCAAAATTCTTTCGGCGTTTCGTTCCGATTGAAACGGTGTTTCGTTTTCTTCTGTTGCGAAAAGGAGGATTTCCTCTTTGAAACGACAAAATTACAACTATTTTCGACACGGTACAAATAAAACGGTAAAGAACTTTGATTGGGAAACAAATGTCTCGGAAGCGGAAAAGCAGTGAAACGTTTGCGGAGTTCCTTCCTCTCATACCCTAAGGCGTTCTTTTCTTGTAATCGGATTAAATTTACTAACTTTGCAAGCGTTTACCTTAATACACTACGGAAATGAACATTGCAGCCGTTCTATGGGATATGAACCCCGTTGCTTTTTATCTCGGTTCGTTGGAATTGAGATGGTACAGTCTTTTGTTCGCCTTGGCTTTTGTTGCAGGTTACTGCATTTTGAAGACAGTGGTGTTCGACAAGGAGAAAGTGCCTGTTTCTTACCTCGACCGTTTGGCTCTCTATGTTTTCCTCGGCGTTTTGATCGGTGCGAGGCTCGGACACTGTCTTTTCTATGAGCCGTCCTACTATCTTTCTCACCCCATCGAGATGTTGCTGCCGATAAAAAGCACGGCGGAGGGTTGGCAGTTTACAGGCTATCAGGGATTGGCATCACACGGCGGAGCGATAGGAATATTGATTGCGATATGGCTTTATTCCCGCAAGACGAAACTGCCGGTGTTCTGGGTGTTGGACCGTTTGGTCATCATCGTCGCCCTCGCAGGATTGTTCATACGTTTGGGCAATCTGATGAACAGCGAGATTTACGGAGTGCCTACGGGAAGCGATTGGGGATTTGTGTTTTTACGCAACGGCGAACAGGTCGCCAAGCACCCGACACAGCTTTACGAAGCAACGGCTTACTTCCTTTGTTTCCTCGTTCTGCTTTTCTATTACCTGCATACAAAAAGGAAACCGAGAAACGGGATATTGTTCGGAATGTTCCTCGTGATTGTGTTCGCATCACGGCTGATAATAGAACACTGGAAGGAAGTGCAGGAAAGTTGGGAAGCGTCCATGGCGTTGAACATGGGACAGATATTGAGCCTTCCGTTCATCGTTGCCGGCATTGTGATATTGGTTTTGGCGTTTATGAACAAAACAGGAAGGGTAGCGGATATAGCAAGCCTGAATTTGGAAGACAAGACGAAGAAAAAGTAAATCATAACACTATAAAGAAATGAAGAAACTGATTTTGGTAAGACACGGACAAAGCGAATGGAATTTGAAGAACCTGTTCACGGGTTGGACAGACGTGGATTTGACAGAGCAGGGAATAAACGAAGCAAAGCAAGCCGGCAAGACACTTGCGGAAGAAGGCATAGAGCCTCAGATGTGCTTCACCTCCTATTTGAAAAGAGCGATAAAGACATTGAATTTCATGTTGGACGAAATGAATATGGACTATCTTCCCGTTGAGAAAAGCTGGCGGTTGAACGAGAAATCATACGGCGACTTGCAAGGCAAGAACAAGGCGGAAGCAACCGAGAAATTCGGAGCCGAGCAGGTTCTTTTGTGGAGAAGAAGTTTCGATGTGCAATCTCCGAAACTCTCACCCGAAGACGAACGCTCCCCATACATGGATAAGAGATACGCAGGCATAGACAGAGCCGAACTTCCTTTGACGGAGAGTTTGCAGGATTGCATAAATCGTTTGATGCCTTTCTATCGGGAACACATACTGAGGGCTTTCGAGAAATACGACACCGTTTTGGTGGTCGCTCACGGCAACTCGTTGAGAGGAATAGTCAAGACGCTTAAACAAATGAGCAACGAAGAGATAATCAAATTCAATATCCCGACCGGCATACCTTATTTGTTTGAGTTGAACGACGACCTCACTTTGAAGCAAGACCGCTTCCTTGCCGATGAAGCGACGCTGAAAAAACTTATGGACGAGGTTGCCAATCAAGGCAACAAGAAATAAGTACCCGCCATCGGGAAAAATAAAGAACCCGCTTTGCCAAACAAAATTGCAAAGCGGGTTCTTCTTTCGGGCAAACGCCACAAGGCTTAATCGTCGTAACGTTTGAAGTTGCCGTTCTTATCGAAAACAATATCGATGCCGTTATTCAACTCCACCTCGTACTCCTTGCGTTCCTTCTTAATCTCGACCACTAAGTTGTTGCTGTGCTTTGTTTTGATGTAAGTCTTTATCGCCGCAGGAACAATACCTTCCGGCACAGCCTGTCCGCCCTTCATCTCGACGCTCTTCCAATCGCCACCTTTGTCGAACTCGACCTCAGAACCATCTTCGAATCGTACCTCGTAATCCTTGTCGAACAAACTCTCATCACAAAGAACCAAAGCAATGGTCTTGTCGGGAAAATAAGCCTTTACGAACTTTTGAGCCGTCGAAGGCAAATCGGAGAACTCCACAATCTTGTTATCGGCAGACTCGCACGCCATGAAAGGCAGCATTGCCAAAAGAACCACAATACATTTTCTCAATTTTCTCATCTGTTTACGTTTTTTTGATTGAATATTACGCCATACAAACGCATGAAACGCTTTGTTTATTGTAAGGTTACAGAAAGCAGCCTGCATCCACCTGCGACACAATATCGCAAAACAAGACTTCCGCCTGTTTTATACCATGTCCGAATATACGGAGCGAAGTTTTGCAAAATTCGCTTGAAATAGAGAAAAATGCTTACCTTTGCATCCTAAACAATAAATAAAACACAAGATGAAAAAACAAAACCTTGGCAAGCCACTGTGCCGATTGATAATGGCAGTGGCAATCATGACATTCTCGCTTCAAGCAATGGCGTACGACTTTGCATACACCTATCAAGGAAAAGAATTATACTACAAGATTACTTCTGATAGTACAGTTGATGTTACATGTTATTCTTTCGATCAATCTGATAATAATCACGTGAGTGGAGAAGTAGTTATTCCAAGTTCTCTCGAATATAATGGTATAACTTATAGCGTTACTTCCATCGGAAGTTTTGCATTCGCCGGTTGCAGCGGTTTGACTTCGGTTACTGCTCCAAACAGCATTACTATTATTGGGCAGTATGCGTTTTCAGATTGTAGCGGGTTGACTTCTGTCAGCCTCCGGAATGGCATTACGTCTATCAGTCATTGGGCGTTTCTTAATTGTACAGGTTTGACTTCTATAAATATTCCGAATAGTGTTACTTTTATTGGAGAATATGCCTTTTTCGGTTGCAGCGGTTTGGTTTTGGTTAACATTCCTGATCAAGTTACTTCTCTTAGAGATGGAACGTTTCGTAATTGTAGCGGTTTGATCGCTGTTACCATAGGTAATGGTATTACTTCCATAAAAGAGGATGCTTTTTCCGGTTGCACCGGTTTGACCACGCTGAATTTTAATGCCATCAACTGCCAAGACTTCAGTGCTGATTCCAATATGTTCGGTATATCATTAACCACTCTGACTATCGGAGACAGCGTACAACGAATACCGGCGAATTTTGTGAGATATTGCAACGCTTTGACCTTTGTTACCATACCTAATAGTGTTACGGAGATTGGGCATGACGCTTTCCGTAATTGTGGAGGTCTGATAGCGGCTATACTTGGAAATGGAGTAAGTAATATTGGAAACAATGCGTTCAAGGATTGTTCTTATCTGACATATCTTACCATCGGAAGGAGCCTCGAAAGAATTGAGGATAGTGCGTTTGCTAATTGTTCTTTATTGACTTCGATCACATCCTTGGCAAGTGTGCCGCCTGTGATTGTAAGCAGCAATGTTTTTGCATATCCGAATAATTGCACGGTAACGGTGCCTTGCGGTAGCTTGGGGGCTTATACGGAGCAAACGAATCGTTGGAACCTGCTATTCAACGGACGTATTTCGGAGGGGTTGTCTTTTGAACTGTCCCTATCTGCAAATGATGAAGCATACGGCAGGGTTGAAACAGATACTCTGTCTTGTGCAGGAAGAACTCTCATCGCAACGCCGAACGAGGGATACAGATTTCTGTCATGGAATGACGGCAATGCGGAGAACCCGAGAACAGTAACCGTTATGAGCGATACTGCCTTTACGGCAATATTTGCGGAAGCAGAAATCACGCCGACAATCACTGTAACGGTGAACGATGCGACTATGGGCAGTGCCACCTACACCATTGAAGGCAACACCGCAGTACTGACCGCAACACCGAACGAGGGTTACGAGTTCACCGGTTGGAACGATGGCAATACGGAGAACCCGAGAACTGTAACTATTACAAGCGATACAGCTTTCATGGCTGTATTCACCGCAAGTAGTTCGTCGTCTTTGCAAGAGGTGAATGCAAGAGAGTTTGCATTATATCCCAACCCTGCGAAGAGTTTCGTGAACTTGGAGTTCGAGGCATTGAAAGAAAATACCTTGCTTCAAATCCTCGACCTCAACGGCAGAAAGGTAAGAACGTTCGACCTCAAAGCCGGTCAGGAGACTTTGCGAATAGAGATAGGCAACCTGCCTGAGGGAGTTTATACCGTCATGCTCGGCAATGCGGTGAAGAAACTGATAGTCGAGTAGCAAGGCTCGGAGAAAAAGAAAATACGAAAGCGATATATCCCAATCGATATATCGCTTTCTTTTTTTATCCGAAAAGTTCGAGGAAAATCAATTCTGTTTCTCAAACTCAAAGTATCCGAACAATGGCACAACATCAGGCTTCAATTGGTTTTTATTGCAAAAGCAAGGAGAAAAACTTTCCGCACGGAGCTGCAATCTGCTCGCAAAGCATCTTCCAAGGAAATAAAAAGCGGTGCATATAAAATTTCCCCTTGACCTTTTACCCGAAAAAGACCGTCTTTCAGGGGTAAAAAGACGGTCTTTTCATATATAAAAGACGGTCTTTTTTGCTTCCAAGGTCAAGGGGAAATTATTTTTGCTCCCGTGTTTTCGTTTTTCACTGCTTTTTTAGAGAGGAGATAAAGCATATACGGCTTTCTTCGCTTAGGTTTTGCGTTTTTCTTTCTTTGCGGCAGGAAAGAGAATATTGTTGAGTATCAAACGATAGCCGCAAGAGTTGGGATATAAATCCAAATCGGTGACAGGGTCGCCTATATAGTGGCTGTAATCCTCCGGATCGTGTCCTCCGAGAAAGGACCAAGTGCCTTTGCCATACGTACCGTGGATATACCGAACCTCATCTGCCGATTTGTTTTCTCCGAGTACAATCACATTGGATTTTACGAATTTCTTCATGAATGCCGTTGTTTGTCCCATGAAGCCGTGTATTACTTTGCTGTGGTTTTGTGTAAGCATTGTCGGTATCCAATCCCATTTGGCGGAGAAATCGAAGAGTACGAAGAAATCATTTTTCTCGTTGAATCGCCTCGACCGAGAGATCGGTACGTCTATATCGGAGATTTCGTATGTGTAAGGGTCTGTAACGATATGAAAATCCGTGAAGGCAAAGCATTTGGAATAGTCCAATTTGGCTTGGGCATCGGCATCCATGGCATCTCCGTCGAACATGTTTTCGCAAATATCCACGCCTTCTGCCGCCAAGGCTATATCGAAAGAATCGGGTGCCGAACACATGGCGAACATAAAGCCTCCGCCGGCAACGAAATCCCTTATTTTCTTCACCACTGCCAACTTCAACTGCGATACTTTACCGTAGCCGAGTCTTCGTGCGGTCTCATTCTGCATTCTTACGTCGTCTATGTACCATTGTTGGTTGCGATACGATGCCCAAAATTTGCCGAACTGACCCGTAAAGTCTTCATGGTGCAGGTGAAGCCAATCATACAAGGGCAAAACGCCGTTCAACACTTCTTCATCATAGACCACATCGTACGGAATTTCCGCATACGTCAGTACCAAGGTAACGGCATCGTCCCACGGCATTTTATTCTTGGGAGAATAGACAGCAATCTTGGGGGCTTTTTGAAGTTTGACCACGTCTTGATTGACTTCCGGTTGTGCTATTTCCGCAACGATGCCGCCATATTGTTCATCGCTGACCATGTAATAACTTACTCCTCGCAGGCGACAAAGGTTTTCCATTTCCTCGTTTGCTCTCATGGAAAATGCTCCGCCTTTGTAATTCAACATCCAATCCACATCATACTCCATGGTCAAAGCCTTATATGCCACACCGTATGCTTTGAGGTGGTTTTTCTGTGTTTCGTCCATCGGAATCACCAGATAAGCGGCATTTACCCGAAGAGATACAACCGACAATATGAGAAATATGAGTTTAGAAAGAACTGTCGCCTTCATCGTACGTGAATTTGCTCAACGAATCGTCTGAGACGCTGTCATTCATGCTTGACCCGATAAGTGTTTCTCCCATAGGGAAGCTGCCTCCGTCAGCCATGCGGTTTTCAAACCTTACGAATTGCGGAATGAAATTCAGCCTTACCTCGCCCACTTCACCGGCACGGTGTTTTGCAATGATGACATCTGCCGCCTTATCGTCGCCCTCGTCGAGCATTCCGTAATATGCCGGACGGTAGATGAACATTACAATATCGGCATCTTGCTCTATGGCTCCCGACTCTCTCAAATCGCTCAACACCGGCTTCTTGCTGCCGCCGCGGGTTTCAACGGCACGGGACAACTGCGAAAGTGCCAAAACCGGAATACCCAATTCTTTCGACAGGGCTTTCAGCTGACGGGATATGTATGATATTTCCTGTTCACGGTTGCCTCCTTTGGCAGCGTCGCCGCCCTGCATGAGTTGGAGGTAATCGATGAATATCATCTGTATATCGTATTTCTGCTTCAATCTTCTGCACTTCGCCCGCAATTCGAATATGCTTAATCCCGGGTTATCATCTATATAAATAGGTGCATTGGCGAGAGACTGGGTTTTCTCTCTTATCATGGTTTTTTCCCACTCCTCCAACTTGCCTTGCGATTTGAAGCGTCTGCCCTCTATGCTCGCTTCCGCCGAGATAAGTCTCGACGTCAACTCGCTTGCCGTCATTTCCAACGAAAATATCGCAACAGGCTTATGGAAATCCACGGCCATGTTTCTCGCCATCGTTATTGCCAATGCCGTCTTTCCCATTGCGGGACGGGCAGCAAGTATAATCAACGTGCCCTTTTGAAATCCGCCTATTTTGTTGTCCAATTCCCTGAACCCGCTTGGCAAACCCGACGCATCGTCAGCAGAAGACTGTGCCTTTTCTATTTCGTTTATCGTTTGCCGAAGCAGGACATCCATGCCCAAAATATCGGAATTGAAGTTGCTGTCGTTTATTTCGAGGAACTTGGTCTCCGTTTTGTCCAACAAATCCAACACGTCGTTCGTCTCGTCGTACGAATCCCGCAACGTTTCCGTCGAAACGCGTATCAGTTCTCTTTGAATGAATTTCTCCGAAAGCAAACGCACATGATATTCTATGTGTGCCGCCGAAGTGATACGGGTGGTCAGTGAAGTTAACTTGGAATAACCGCCGACCGTTTCAAAGGTTCCGTTTTTCTTCAACCTCTCCGATACGGTCAGAATATCGACGGGACTTCCCTCTGCAAAGAGAGAACTTATTGCTCTGAATATTTCGGCATGTTCGTTTAAGTAAAAATACTCCGGCTTGATTATATCGATGGAATTACTTAAAGCATCTTGATCCAGAAGCAAGGCTCCGAGGACGGATTCCTCTATGTCCGTTGCTTGCGGCGGCATGTTGCCGTTTATGTTGAACGCCTGCTCGTATGTCATTCTCGCTTTCGGTAAGCGATTTGCCTTTCTTGTCTCTTCCATTTCAACTTGCAAATATACGATTTTTTGTTTGACGGCTGCGTTCCGAAAAGCCATTGTAATAAACCGACCGTAGGGACTTCCTTACCTTATGTATTGGTTCTCTGCAACAAAAACAGCGTAAGAAAATACTTGAACAAAGTCGCTGCAAAATGTATAATGTCGGATTGCGGAGGAAAAACAAGAACCCGAAACAGGTTCTTTGCAAGAAATTTCGCCTTTTCTATTGCAAAGTACATGGAAAGTCGTACCTTTGCACGGCAAAAGTGGAAAGATTTGGATTGATTGCAACCACGTACAAAAAATGCTAAAACAACATTTTCTTACCTGATACATCAATATCCGCTTTCCGTTTTGTTCATTTGAAGAAATGGTTCATTCATTTGAAGTAACAGTAAAAACAGATAGAAGATGGCTTATTTTTTTACGTCGGAATCGGTATCGGAAGGACACCCCGACAAGGTGGCAGATCAAATTTCGGATGCCATATTGGACGAATTCCTGAAACAAGACGAAAATTCCAAGGTTGCATGCGAGACTTTGGTGACGACAGGCTTGGTCGTGCTTAGCGGAGAGGTCAAATCGACTGCATACGTCGATATTCAAAAGACTGCAAGGGAGGTTATCCGGAACGCAGGCTACACAAAGGGAGAATACATGTTCGAGTCGAACTCCTGCGGCGTTCTTTCGTCTCTTCATGAGCAGAGTCCGGACATCAATCAAGGCGTGGAACGCAAAAAGGAAGAAGAACAGGGAGCGGGAGACCAAGGTATGATGTTCGGTTATGCCTGCAACGACACGGAGGACTTCATGCCGCTGCCTTTACAGCTTTCCCACATGCTTGTTTATGAACTTTCGCTTATCCGAAAGGAAGGCAAACTCATGCCATACCTCAGACCGGATTCCAAAAGTCAGGTAACAGTGGAGTATAACGACGATAACACGCCGCGGGCGATAAATACCATTGTCATCTCCACCCAACACGATGAGTTCGACTCCGAGGAGAAGATGCTCGCACGAATAAAGGAAGATGTAAGGAACATACTCATTCCGCGGGTCGTGGCAAAGCTGCAAAAAGAAGAGTTGAAGAGATTGTTCGATAACGAATACAAGCTCTATGTCAACCCGACCGGCAAATTCGTCATAGGAGGTCCTCATGGCGATACGGGCTTGACAGGCAGGAAAATCATTGTCGATACCTACGGAGGCAGGGCTGCACATGGTGGCGGGGCTTTCTCGGGCAAGGATTCTTCCAAAGTCGATAGAAGTGCGGCGTATGCGGCAAGGCACATTGCCAAAAACATGGTTGCCTCAGGGCTTTGCTCCGAAGCGATGGTGCAGTTGGCTTATGCAATAGGCGTTGCCGAGCCTGTGGGTGTGTATGTGAATACTTACAACACGGCAAAAGCCACGGACGCCAAGGGTAACAGAATGACCGATGGCGAGATTGCTGAAAGAATAAAGGAGATTTTCGACCTCAGACCTTATTCCATAGTACAAAGGTTCGGTTTGAAAAATCCGATTTACCTTCCGACCGCAACCTACGGCCACTTCGGCAGGACGCCTTACAAGAAACAGGTAACCCTTATCCGAAACGGCAGGGAAGAAACCCGCGAGGTGGAATTTTTCCCGTGGGAGAAGACCGATTATGCAGGCATAATCAAAGAGAAATTCGGGCTTTGAACAATGATTGAACGCAGGACGACGTTTCGCAAATAAAAAGAGAGTTTGACGAAACGCCGTTTTGCAGTGATTGAACGCTGTTTCGATAAATTCTTTCGGCGTTTTATTCCGGCGAAACGGCGTTTGGATTTTATATTGATTTATATGAGTTTAGGTAGTTTTGATTTCAGAGAAGTATTGACGGCATTCATGGTTTTGTTTGCCGTAATCGACATCGTGGGTTCCATTCCCATAATCTTGGACATTAAAGAGAAGACGGGGAAAATCAATGCCGGCAAAGCATCATTGCTTGCTTTCGGTTTGTTGGTGGTGTTCCTTTTCATGGGTGAGGCATTGTTGAAGTTCTTCAACGTGGACATTCCGTCTTTCGCCATTGCGGGAGCAGTGGTTCTTATTGCCCTTGCGATAGAAATGACGTTCAACATAACGATTTTCAAGAACGATTCCCCCGAAGGTAATTCGACCATCGTTCCTCTCGTCTTTCCGCTTATTGCGGGAGCAGGTTCGTTGACCACATGTATATCGCTGCGTGCCGAATGTTCGGCGATAAACGTCATAATAGCGATAGCACTCAACATGGCTGTCGTTTATCTTGTGCTGAAAAAGGTGAACCTCATGGAAAAACTGCTCGGCAAAGGCGGAATTTACATTTTGAGAAAGTTTTTCGGCATAATACTGCTTGCAATGAGTGTGAAGCTGATTGTAACCAACTTGGGCGTTTTGATGAAATAGCCCGATAAGTGAGATTAACAAAATCTTGTTGAAACAAAAAGGGAAAGGCTTCTGTTTACATACGGACAAAGTTTTATCTTTGTCCGTTTTCGAGTATAGAATAAAGAACAAAATCAAGCCGACAAAGATATGGAATTCAGGTTAAGCCAAAATGCGGAAAACATATTGAAGAACAGTCGCGGCGAAGCCATAAGGCTGAACTCCGATTGCATAGAAGTGGAGCACATTCTGCTTTCCATTTTACGTTTGAAGCAATGCAAAGCATTCGCTTTTTTGAGTCGTTATTGCGATTGTGAGGCATTGAAGACTCAAATAGAGAATGCACTCAGGGAATTCGGCAACGACTTCGACATAAAGACGGAGAAGGACGATATAACTCTTAGCGAAGAGGCGGAGAAGGTAATCAAGATTTCCCATTTGGAGAGTTTGAAGTCCCGTAAGAAAGAAGTGGATAGCGAGGACTTGCTTGCTGCCATTTTGTTCTGCAAGGAATCGCTGTCCGCAAGACTTTTGCAAGCCGAGAATATAGATTATAAACTATTGGAGAGCCAATCGGATAAGGCGGAACTCACCTTGAAAATTCTCCAACCTGACAATCCGAACAAGGAAAACAAACCTTTCGGCATTTCGCTCAACCTTCCTTCCGACTCTTCTGCCAATGCGGAGAAAGAGAACAAAAACACGAACACGCCTTTATTGGATAATTTCGGCAAGAACCTCTCATACCTTGCAGAAAACGGCAAATTGGATCCGGTTGTCGGCAGAGACAATGAAATAGAACGCATTTGCAGAATACTCTCACGTCGCAAGAAGAACAATCCCATACTCATCGGAGAACCCGGCGTTGGTAAAAGCAGCATTGCGGAAGGCTTGGCAATCAGGATTGCGGAGAAAAGAATTCCCTATTCGCTGATGAACAAAATCATCTATACGCTCGATTTGGCTTTGGTCGTCGCAGGAACGAAGTATCGCGGTCAGTTCGAGGAGCGAATCAAGGGATTGATTACCGAATTGGAAAGAAACAGGGACATAATCCTCTTCATAGACGAAATACATACCATTGCAGGAGCCGGAAACTCGGAAGGAGGGTTGGACGCCTCCAATATCTTCAAGCCGGCTTTGGCAAGGGGAGAGATACAGTGCATAGGAGCAACTTCCATAGAGGAATACCGAAAATACATAGAAGCGGACGGTGCTTTGGAACGCAGGTTCCAAAAAGTGTTGATAGAACCCACGAGCATTGAGGAGACGCTTGCCATTCTCGACAACATCAAAGGAAAATACGAAGCCTTTCATAATGTCCGTTACAGCGAGGAAGCGTTGAAAGCCTGTGTGATGCTGACCGACAGATACATGCCCGACAGAAATCTTCCGGACAAGGCAATCGACATAATGGACGAAGCAGGAGCCAACAAGAGGATACACAGCGGTGCGATACCTTCCGAATTGCAGGAGATACAACTTGCGTTGAACGAAGCAAAGAAAGAAAAACACGAAGCCGCCGTGAAACAGGAATTTGAAAAGGCTTTGCAAATCAAAAACAAGATAGAAGCCCTCCAAATGCGGCTGAAAGAGGAGTCCGACAGGTTTCAAACTTCTTTATCCGAAACAAGGCAGGAAGTAAACGAACAAGACGTGGCTGCAATCATCTCTCAGGCAAGCGGAATAAGTGTGGAGAAAATAGGACAAAGCGAACAGAAGAAGTTGCTCGATATGGAGCAGATACTCTCTTCGCAAGTCATAGGACAAAATGCGGCAGTCAAAAAGGTTTGTCAGGCAGTCAAACGGGCAAGAACGGGATTGAAAGACCCCAATCGTCCGAACGGCAGCTTCATCTTTATAGGCTCGACAGGCGTCGGCAAAACCCTTTTGGCGAAACGCCTTGCCGAATATCTGTTCGACTCTCAGGAAAATCTGATACGCTTGGACATGAGCGAGTATATGGAGAAGTACAGCGTTTCCAAACTGATCGGAGCTCCTCCGGGATACGTCGGCTATGAGCAGGCGGGGCAACTGACCGAGAAAGTCCGCAATCACCCGTATTCCATCGTGCTTTTCGATGAAATAGAGAAAGCTCACGCAGATGTGTTCAACATATTGTTGCAGATACTCGACGAAGGACAGTTGACAGATTCGGCAGGCAGGAAGACAGACTTCAAGAACACCGTGGTGATAATGACCTCCAACGTGGGTTCACGCCGTTTGAACGATTTCGGAGTAGGGGTAGGTTTCTCCACTTCGACAAGACAGGAAAACATGGCTTTGTTGGAACAAGACGTTATAGAAAAGGACTTGAAGAAAACCTTTGCTCCAGAGTTCTTGAACCGTATAGACGAAATCGTATTCTTCAATTCATTGGGAGACAAAGAGCTTATTCGGATTGTGGACTTGGAACTCGGTAATTTGGCAAAACGTTTGAAAGAATTGAATTACACTTTGAACGTAAGTCTTGCCGCAAAGAAACATATCATTTCAAGCACAACCGACAGCAAATACGGAGCAAGACCTCTCCGACGAGGCATTCAATCTCTTGTGGAGAACCCTTTGAGCGAGCTTTTGCTGCAAAACACTCAACGCAACGGCGGGGAAATATCCGTTGACTTGACGACAGCCGGCGGAAAACCCGAATTGAAAATAGAAATAAAAGACAAGGAGGAAGGGGAAAGCAAATGAAGAGAATAAAGAACTTCCTTGAAGAATTCGGAGCCTATCTGATGTTGATGAAAGAAGCGCTTCGCAGACCTCAAAACGCCCATGTATTCCGTCGGAAGATGCTTTTCGAGATGAAGGCTTTGGGCTTGGATTCCATATTGATTGTTTCCATAATATCAATCTTCGTCGGAGCGGCGGTAATCATTCAGTTGATTTTGAATTTGAACAATCCTATTTATCCGGATTGGATTTACGGTTTCGCTTCCCGCAAAGCTATAATGCTGGAATTCTCTCCTACCATAATCTCTCTTATCCTTGCCGGAAAGTGTGCCTCCCGCATCGCCTCGGAATTGGGGTCGCAAAGAATAAGCGAGCAAATCGATGCTCTCGAAGTGATGGGAGTGAACACGCCTTCCTACCTTATATTGCCCAAGATAGTGGCTTCGATGGTTTTCTTTCCGCTCTTGATTATTCTGAGTATCTTTATCGCAATATTGGGAGGGGCTTTGGGTGCCGTGATGATGGGGTCGCTGACCATGCATGCTTACATTGAAGGCTTGCGATTGGAGTATGGCAATATCGACATGGTGTTCGCAATAGTCAAAACCTTTGTAAACGCAATCATAATTTCCACAATAGCGTCATATAGAGGCTATACGCTGAAAGGAGGCTCCGTCGAGGTGGGAGTGCAATCCACAAAGGCTGTCGTGCAAAGCAGCATAGTGATAATGATTTTCGATTTGGTGATAACCAATTTATTCATGTAAGGGTATGATAAGGGTAGAGAATGTATCGAAATGCTTTAACGGCAAAAAGGTTCTGGATAACGTTTCCACGGAATTCGAAAGCGGGAAATGCAACCTTATAATAGGAAAAAGCGGAAGCGGGAAAACGGTATTGATGAAGTGCCTCGTGGGTTTGTTTTCGCCCGATGAAGGCTTCATACACTTCGATGACAGAGTGCTTCGCCGGTTATCTAAGGAAGAAAAGGTCAATTTGCGGAAAGACATCGGCATGTTGTTTCAAGGAGGTGCCCTTTTCGACTCCATGAACGTGGAAGAAAACATAATGTTTCCCATAAGAATGTTCCAGAAATCGGACTTCAAGACAATGAAAAAGCGTGTTGATTTTTGTTTGGAGCGTGTCAATCTCAGCGGAATCAACAAACTGATGCCTTCGGAACTGAGCGGAGGCATGCAAAAGCGTGTCGCCATAGCCAGAGCGATAGCAACGCAACCCAAATACCTGTTTTGCGACGAGCCCAACTCGGGTCTCGACCCTCTTACTTCGATTGTTATCGACAAACTGATAATGGAAATCACTCATGAGTACAATATAACCACCGTTGTGAACACTCACGACATGAACTCGGTGATGGAAATCGGCGAAAAGATAAATTTCATCTACCAAGGCAAACTTTGGTGGAGAGGAAGCAACAAAAACATCTTGTCAACCGACAATCAGGAGTTGAACGACTTCATTTTCTGTTCCGCTCTCACCAAGAAATTACGAGAAAAATAAACATCCGTATCATGAAACATAAATCCACCCGGATACATAAAGGTCTTTTGATTGCCAAACGCAGTTTTCAGGTTTTGCTGACTGCATTGATAATAGTCTTTGCCTTTCCGACCAAATCCTCTTTCAAATACGAATTTACCAAAGGACAGTTTTGGAAACACGAAAACCTGATTTCACCGATGGATTTCGCCATCAAGAAGACGGAAAAGGAAATCCGACAGGAGGAAAAAGAAATCGAACGAAACAAAAAGCTGTTTTTCAAGAAAGATAAAGCCTTTGAAACAGCTGCTTTGGAAGAATTCGGAAATGCAAACGCCGAGAAAACGGATTCCAGAAGCCTGAATTTCGCAATGGAAACCATAAAACGATTGTATGCGATAGGGATTTTGCAGAATACGGACGGGAACGCTCAGAACGATATAGTGGTCGTAGAAAATAATGTGGCACAGGAATATGACGCAGATG
>OQVS01000766.1_pt1 | contig 22228 bp, 18 predicted proteins | sample 1691601 | NCBI WGS metagenome assembly OQVS01 (sample SAMN03418268, study PRJEB22391) | human gut metagenome | biome: human-gut; feature: organic feature; material: feces | host: Homo sapiens | place: Tanzania | collected 2013-01
TACTCTAATGAGTAATTACGAAGCTCCCACCTCTTTAGGTGGTGAGTAGTTCACTTGTTCTATAATAAATATTGTTCTGTTATTTTGTTTTAATTAAAATGAATATTATTCGGGAGATGCGCTCTATGGTGTTTTACTCCTGGTTTCTTTAACTTGTTTTTGTTTGGATTTTTACATGTTCCTGCAAGCTCCTGAATTTTTTACTGTTGATGGTGAAGTTTCTGTTCCATCTTATGTTGATAAATCTTCATTTATTTCGGTTTTAGAAAATGCGCATGCAGCCGGAGAAACTGCTCTTGGCTTATGTGCATGTCATGGTTTAGGGGCGACTACTTTTGCTCGTATGGTAGCTGAATTCTATGGTAATTTAGAAACTAAAAACGCATGGGCTGACTTAAAGGTTGGTTCATTACCTGTAATGGCAGAAGTAGGGCAACATATTACGCTTTATTTCGATTTTTCTGAGTTGAATGATGGCACTCCAAATGACTTTATTAAGTCCCTGACCAAAGATTTCTATACCTGCTTACAAAAATTAGTTCCAGGAACCAAACTTAGCCGTGATGACGTAGGTCAAATGCTTAAGCAAGTTTCGGCTAGACTTAACAAGACTTTCGTTCTTGTTTTTTCTAATGTGGAAAGAATGCAATTGTTACCAATGTGGCAAAATTATGATGTGCTTACTAATGTAAGTAGGTTCTTTTTAGAACTACACAATAAAGCCACCAAATCCAAGGCGTTGCATTTTATGCTTTTTGTGTCTGCGATACGTTCTGCTTTGGCAGCGCTTCATGTGGCTGGTAAGCGTTTTATTTATGACATTTCTGCTGAAAATAGTGATTACTACGATGACTTATATGGTTGGTGTGGGGTTACAACAGAAGAATTAGCTCAGCTCTTACCGGCTAATACTGAACTTTCAGAAGATCAGGTTTATAAATGGTGTGGTGGCTATGATCACGGGGTGATGCGCTTTAATTCAGTTTTAAGTTCCATTGAGGAAAATGATTTAATTATCAGTCTTACGCCAAATGATTTACCGAGCTTATTTTCCATGGTCAATATGGTGAATTGTTGTCAGACCTCATTGTTCCCGTATGGCGATGTAGGTTTTGCGGCGATATTTAACGGCGAAGAAATTAATCTATTATCACCCGTTTTAAATGAATCTCAACTTTTAGGGATAACTCATGATAAAGCGGGGTTAACTAAGACACGTGCCTTTATTCGTAAAGCTAATAAATTAATTTGCAATGCTATGCTTAGTGACGGTTTGTTGGTGTTTAAACCAACTGACCATGTTCTTGAAAGTGATGATGCAGTCTTAGCAATTCCTAATGAAGAAATGTTTATGGCTTCATATAACGCCTTCAATATGGAACATAATTACTTTGCTGCACTTAATTCATTAACTGAAAATCGTTTGACTATCAAAGAACAACTCACAACTAGTAGCTGGCTTGATACTCTTGGGAATATGGCTGTTCAATACTTGAATGCTCAACGTAAGTATTTTGGGGAAATATTTGATCTAGAATATTCTTTGTTTAATCTATTACATGGTATTGATGAAGACAACTACTCAGTTAAGTTAGTCGGTGGTTGTGTGCTTGTTGAGCCAATCAATGACCCAGATGGTGAAAAAATCCTTTTGTTAGCAGGCGTGAATATGGAATTAAGTGACATTGAAGCGGTAGCTCACGGTGCGGATCAAAACGAATTAGAAATTTATGATTACCTTTCACAAAATGGTTATGGTGATGAACATAAAGCTAAGCTTACCGCTTTTTGTTATGCCTTTGATATCCCGGACGAATACACTGAGCAATGTAGCGTAAAAGCCAGCAAAGTTGTTGTTTCAACTGGATGTAAAAGTTATATTGAAGTATAAGATTGCGATTTGAGCTGTAACACCCCATTATTGATCTTTTGATTGGTAATGGGGTGTTCTCTGTGTTTATATTTTACTTATCGTTATTTAAGGTTTATGAAAATAAAATCTCCAAGAAGACTCCTTCTTCTTTAGGTGGGAGATGAATTGTTTTTTTTTGGCTCTTACCTCTTTTGAGCTTAAATATACGATAATATACTAAGAAAAAGTAATGTAGTGGACTTAGAAGTCCTATACAGTAGAGGTGAAGTGGACACACCTGTAAGAATAAGGATAGCATAGCTATCAAACTTCTTTAGAATTACTCTAATGAGTAATTACGAAGCTCCCACCTCTTTAGGTGGTGAGTAGTTCACAATAATGGTGAGGGAAAAGTCCCGCTATTAAGCTTAAGCTAGGAGTAGTTTAAGCAAATCTTGAGGACTTTTAACTTCGAAATCTGCGTTATAAGCTTTAAGATCTGGATTAGGTCCAAGGTAACCCCATAAAGCTAAAGCTGTTGGCATTGAGGCGTTGTGACCGGCTTCCATATCGCGTTTATGATCCCCAACATAAATGCATTGCTGTGGCTTTACGTGCATTTCTCCACAAGCGTAGTAAAGTGGAGCGGGGTCGGGCTTAGCTACAGGTAAAAGATCACAGCCGACGAGTGATTTCATTGCTTTAAATTCAGGGAATTTACTAAGGAGTTCTTGCGCTAGGTGATCTGGTTTGTTGGTCACTACGGCAAAAGGAATTTGGGCATTAGTTAACGCACGTAAGACTTGGTCCATGCCTGGGAAAAAACAAGTACGGTCTGCGATATGAGCGTAATAATCTGGTAAAAAATCGAGCCGCATTTTTTCAAAATCAAATTTATGGTGTTTTTCAACAGGAACCCCGGCTTTCATTAAAGCTCGCATGCCATCAGAAGCTACAGCTCTTGCGGTTTCATCAGAGATAGAGCCACCGGTGTGGTAGCGCGCTAAGATGCGATTGGTCGTAGCACCTAAATCGAGAGCTGTATCTAAAAGAGTGCCGTCTAAGTCGAAGAGCACGCCGGCAAAACGTGAAGTTAAAGGTTGCATAAACCAACTCCAGAAATGTTCATGGCTCCAGATGATGGACACATGAGGTTAAGGGTGAGAATTTGGCTTTTGTTAGTAACCTATTAAATTCAAATTAAAACCAAAGTGAGTACTTTTGGCGAGGGTGAAAAGGTTACTATTGACGCTTACTACTTGTTGTTTAGTAGTGGTCGCAAGGCTTGTATTAGTGTTCTGGGAAGTCGAGTACGGAAATGCATTTAACTCCGTAAGTGTCTTCAATCTTCTTTTCCCCACCAAGTTCTGGTAATGAAATAGCAAAGCAAACACCGGCGATATTTCCACCGCACTTTTTAACTAAGCTGATTGTGGCATTAATAGTGCCACCTGTAGCGATTAAATCATCTACTACCAACACTTTATCGGAGGAATTGATAGCATCTTTGTGAATTTCTAAGGTACCAGTGCCGTATTCAAGGTTATAGCTTTCGACGAAAGTTGGACGTGGAAGCTTGCCCAATTTACGTACTAAAACGAAACCACAGTTAAGTTTAGCCGCTATTGCCGCCCCAAAAACAAAGCCACGTGCTTCGGTGGCTGCTACTTTGGTGATACCGGCATCAACAAATTCACGAGCCATGATATCGATTAAAAGAGGAAAGGCCTTAGGATCTTCACAAAGTGAAGTAATGTCGCGAAATACGATGCCCTTTTTAGGAAAATCAGGGATCGATTTTACGCAAGATTTTAAAAATTCAATTTCATTCATGACCTTGGTCCTGTGAGTATATTCGTGAGGTTTAACCTTAGGTTAAAGAGTCGAAATATCAACGGGGATAAGTTCGAAGTATCCACGTTTAGTATTCAAAAAAAATTAGACAAAAGCTACGCAAATAATAGCAGAGAACTGCTCTTTGGACAATGACTTAAACTTTAAGGGGCGGGGAAAAAATTGGGGGTTAATTGGAACTAATGTAGCTAAGGGGCCGGTTTTCATGGAGTTTTAATTAAGCTTAGGGGCATAACTTAAACCTAAATGTTGGCCTAAATTTTAGGGGCTTGAATTTAGCGAAAAAAAGTAAGAGCACTAAAGCCCAAAATGCTAATACAATAAAAGTACCAAGGCAATAAAAGTGCAATCACCAAATCTCAAGATAATAAAAGTACCACCAAAAGTTGAGTAGGTTTAAATTATGGCCATTATCTTTGTTCGAGTTTCTTACTAGTTTCTTTTGAGTCTTGCAAGGTGGCAAGTTTTAGGAATGTAAAGTATAATAGCCTTGATTTGTTTTAAGGTTTCTTCGGTGTTTACGACGCTAGTCGTTTTAGAGGAATGTTTAAAACGAACTTTTTATCTAAAATCTCCAAGAAGACTCCTTCCTCTTTAGGTGGTGAGTAGTTCACAAGTTTTGATTAAGTATTGGTAGTAGGCATTAAAGCATGGCAGAGTATACCGTTCTCGCACGAAAGTACCGTCCACAAAAATTTGCAGATATGGTTGGGCAACAACACGTACTCTCTGCACTTGAAAATGCTTTATCTAGTGGGCGTTTACACCATGCGTACTTGCTCACTGGGACCCGTGGGGTTGGTAAGACCACCATTGCCCGTATTTTGGCTAAATGCCTTAATTGTGAAAAAGGGGTGACGGCGGAGCCATGTGGTGAATGTGCTAACTGTCGCGCAATTGCTGATGGTACTTTCCCTGATTTAATTGAAATCGATGCTGCCTCTAGAACTAAGGTTGAGGATACCCGTGAGCTTCTAGAAAATGTGCAATATAAACCAATGATTGGTCGCTTTAAGGTTTATATCATCGACGAAGTACATATGCTTTCAAATAGTTCTTTTAATGCGCTCTTGAAAACTTTAGAAGAACCGCCTGAATACGTTAAATTTATTTTAGCGACTACCGATCCTCAAAAGTTACCAGTAACTGTAGTTTCTCGTTGTATGCAATTTCAGCTTAAGGCTTTATCGCGCGAAGATATTGCCGGTCAGCTAGAACACGTTTTAACGGCAGAAGGTATTACTTTTGAAAAAGACGGGATTTTAGAATTAGCGCGCGCTGCTCGTGGGAGTATGCGTGATGCTTTGAGTTTAACCGATCAAGCAGTAGCTCTAGGCAACGGTAATGTAACCGCAGCTGGAGTGTTAGCGATGATTGGGACTCTAGATTCCTCATATCTTGCTGATATCTTAAAGCTTGTGGCTCAAGGCGACGGAAGCCGGCTACATGAAGTATTGGCAACTGTGGCCTCTGTGACACCTGATTTTGATGCTCTACACTTATCTTTGGCGCGAGCTTTTCATGATTTAGCTTTGTACCAAATGTTAGGTGGGGACGCTGATATCTATAGTTTACGGCCAGAAGTTTTACAAACTTTAGCGGGCGCATTTAGTCCTCAAGAATTACAGCTTTATTATCAAATCGTCCTTGAAGGGCGCCGAGAATTTCCGTATGCCCCAGATGGGTTCTCTGCTTTTGAGATGACCATGCTGCGTCTTTTGGCCTTTAATTTAAAAAAAAAAGAATAGGGCTTAAAGTAGTCGATTTCCCGGCTTTAGCCGATATTAAAACCACAGACCCTGTCTTGGCCATAAATTCCATTATGGAAGAGCATGCCCACCAAGAAGAGGCTCAAGCACAAGTAGAACCCCAAAAGAAGAATATGGATGCGCAAGGGGTTTCTTCCTTACAGCAACAAATCCTAGATAAATATGCCGTATTCTTTGCCTATTTAGACAAACTAGATGCTCGTTTAGAAGCGCAATTGAAGTTAGTTGAACAGCGCAATCTCACCAATTTCCAGGATAAAGAAAAAGATAGAATTAGGGCGGCCGCGAAGGAAGAAAAAGATCAAGAAGCACTGCGTTACGGCCGTTCTAAGTTACAAACCGATCCGGCTTCCTTGCGGGGTAATGCTTTAGCCTCTGCTGTTGAGGCGGCGTCACCTGCTATGCCTTCGGTTTCATCAGTGAACATCCCAGGGGCAAGCCCGATTCCTGGACCTACCCAGGTGGCGGCTGTGGAGCTTACAGCGCAAGTAAATGTAGCTATGGGGCCACATTTGCCTGATACTATGGCTAATAGTTCCTCTACTCAAGCTAGAGCTTCCATACCAGAAGTTTCTATGCCTGTAGCTTCACCAAAGCAGAATTTGCATCAAGCTCAAATTCAAAGTCAGGAAGCCCAGATGGCAAATGAGGCCAAGCCTAATAGTCAAGCTTTGCCACCATTTGATGGGCCTTATAACAAGACCCAAGCTGCTTCTTTAAATCAATGTGCACCTACTCATATGGGCCCGCAATCCAAGGCTCCGGTGACCACTTATCCGCCTGTAGATACTAAGCAGCTGCAGGGGCAACCTGTGGAGGCTATGTCACCAAACACTGATGGTAGCGCTATCAATGGCAACGGGCCGAACAATCTTTATGGCGCGGTAAATGCGCCAATGAATATGGGGCCTCAAAGTTCTGCTCCTTTACCAGATTCTAGAGGGAATTTTGCGCCTAGATTGGGGGCAGTTGGTTATGTTGATCCGACAAATTTAGGTGGCGCTTCCCATGGTAATGGGGCTTGGCCTAATCAGCAGCCTAACCAAATGCCTAATCAGATGGAGCAGACCAATACTCCATCATTGTCAGCTCAACCAATGCCGGCCCAACCAATTTCATTTGCTAATGATAACGTATCTAATTCTAATAATGGTTATCCTGCCATGATGGAAGAGGCGCCGTTAGTTGAAGCAGCGCCTGTGAGCGATGCTTTTTATGGTTCTGACCTCGATGATGAAGTCGATGCGGAAAACAGCCGTACTTTTACCGAAAGTGATCTGAATTTAGGTTTGTCTGGGCGGCCAACTATTGGGTTTGATAAAGAACGCTATGAAGATATGCTTTTAGGCATACGCAAGATTATGAAGCCTGCGGATTACCTAAGCCGCGTCCGTGATGATTACACTGAGCTACTAATGAAAGCTAAATTGCAGGAAATGGATATGTCAGTGCTTGGCGTTAGTGTCAGAGAAGTGGTAAGCCCAAATCATTGGGTGATTCATTTGCCACAAGAAAGTCAGTATTTATGTAGCCGTAATGATTACCCTGATTATATTGGGGGGCTTTTTTCTCATACGTTAGGGCAGGCGGTCACCGTTGAATTTAAATTTGAAGAGTCTCATGGGATTTTGCCTGGCTCTCCTTTAGCCTTAGCTCATGAGTATTACGATGGTCACTTCAATCTAGAACGTCAAATGTTGCTGACGGATCCAAACTTCCAAGAAATTATCTCCAAGCTTAATTTAAACACGGAAGGAGCACACTTTGATTTGGTGATGGCCAAGGAGCCTAAGGCCCTTAAAACCAAATAGAAGGTAAACCTCAATTTAAGCATCTATGGCTTGAATATGTGATTTTGTTTGGCGTATCTAGGTTTTAGTACGCAGTTTTTCTTAATTTTTTGGCGGTTGTGCTATTATACTAAGCTGTATTTTGTCGCGGCAGCCTCACCAGGCTCCCATTAATTTAAAGGATAAACGCTATGTTTGGAAACATGGGTAATATGATGAAGCAGGCGCAGATCATGCAAGAACGCATGAAGAAGGCGCAGGAAGATGTCGAAAAGTATGTAACTACCGGTGAATCTGGTGGTGGTTTGGTTAAGGTAACCATGGACGGCACTCATCATGTCAGCAAGGTAGAACTCGACGACAGCGTGTTCAGCGATGATAAGGACATGTGTGAAGATTTAATTGCAGCTGCGGTAAATGACGCTGTAAGAAAGATTTCTGAATACTCTACTGAAAGAATGGCTAAGGTTACTAACGGGATTAACCTCCCACCAGGGGTTAAACTTCCATTCTAATAAAAGGGACCACATGGTTTAAAGATTTGCGTAAATAAGTTTCATAGCCTCGCACTAAGAGGCGCACTTTTTAGCTAATTTTTAAATCAAAGGTTACTGATCTTTTTGGCGTTAATTAGCATGTAACTTACATTACTGTCTATCAAACGCACATAAAACTCCACCTATAATTGATCAAATTTAGGTGGAGTTCTTCACTGTTGCTAGGTGTTATATGAAATTTAGTCCTGCTCTTGAAGAATTGATGCAAGCCCTGCAAGAATTGCCAGGAATTGGACCTCGAAGTGCTCAGCGTATAGCAATGAATCTATTGCTTGGTGAACGCAAAGAAGCTAAGCGCCTAAGCTTGGCGTTAAATAATGCGGTGGAAAAAATAACTTTTTGTCGCTATTGCCACAGTTACACAGAAGGTGATTGTTGTGCTATTTGTGGTAATGCCAAACGTCAAGCTCAAGGGATTATTTGCGTTGTAGAACAGCCGGCTGATGTATTAGCAGTTGAACAAACTGGAGAATACAACGGCGTTTACTTTGTGCTACACGGGCGCTTATCACCGCTTGATGGGGTGGGGCCTAAAGAATTGCATTTAGATGATTTAGAAGCTCTACTAAAAAACGGGCGTTATAAAGAAATAATCCTAGCTACGAGTCCAACTGTCGAAGGTGACGCCACGGCGCATTTTATTGGTCATATTGCCAAATCTCTAGGGCTTAAAGCGTCAAGAATTGCGCGTGGGATTCCGATGGGAAGTGAACTTGATACAGTTGATGGCTCCACTTTAATGCGTTCTTTTAGTGGGCGCTTACCTTTATAAAAGTCTATTATTAGTGGTAACTATTCCTAAAACGAGGTGTTTATGGCCTCGTTTTTTGCATTTATAGTTCTAATCTTTAATTTGCTAAGCTTTAACTTTAAAGCTTTTACCAAAAACACGGAAAATAATTACAGCTAGGCGTTTTGTTTTAGGTTATGGATTTTGGTTCAGCTTTGGTGATAAAGTTTTCGATACGTGAGCCTATAACTTTATTCCAAAAACCGATAATAGGCCCTACCAAAATACAAGACAAAATGGTGCCTTCACGAATAAAGGTAATGCTAGAAAACCCATCCATAAAAATAAGAGCGATAAGAGCTGCTAAGGTTGTTGAGGAAAAATCAAATGTTATTTTTGATTTTGGAATGCTGACGCCAAAGCGTTGATGAAAAGCCACAAAAACCCCATCAGCGGGTAAGTTAACCATGCGCCCTTTAAGGTATAAAAAGACCCCGGTACCCCCAAAAAAGATACTTATCGCCAGGTAAAGTAACTGAAGCGGATAAGTAGTAGGAACCATTGGAGTTTCTAAGTAATCACAAATGGTTTTAAGCGCTTGTTCTGTCACAAAGATGAAACCTCCAAACATGATGGAGGCAAAAATTTGTAAGGTGTTGATGAGTTTATATTTACGGCCTAAGAGAAGCGCTTGAACAAACATGTAAAAGATCATGGCTAAAGTACTGCATAAGCCAAGTTCCATATTAAATGAATATTTTAAAGCGACCGGTATAGTGCCTACGGGAGAAACACCGATCCCACAATGAGCGGAAAATGCAACTCCAGAAGAGAGAATAAAAAGCCCGATAATGTAGATGAGGGTACGTTTTAAGATGCTTGCAATCATAAGTTTATTTAAAAGTAAAAGGCGTGTGAAAAAGTTTTAATTAAGATGGACCATTAAGCCATAAAACCAAGCCTTAATTGGTTAAAGAAAGAACCAACGGTAAGGCATAAATAGGTTTTGGGGTAAGTTGAAAGCGGTCGGTTAGGCCTTAAAAAACAGGTGTATTTTACAAAATAGTGTGAATAAGTTCAAATTATTACCCCCAAAAACCGTAGGTTCTTAACTAAGCTTATGTGTTTTTTAAAGAACTAACTCCCGCGTAGCTAAAAATCTTCACCGCCTCTTGTTTCGCCTTTGGTGAACGTATTTTCTTGACGTGTTTTTGCAGTCTTTTCTTGGCGCTTTTGGTTGTTTTTCTTGGTGCTTTTGCTGTTTTTTTCTTGGTACTTTTTGCTGTTTTTCTTGGTACTTTTGACGTCTTTTTTTAGCTCCTTTGTTTTTTTAGGGAAAATAGCTAAAAAGCTGCTGCTAAATATTTTAAAAACCAAAGTTTCCAAGCGCCCAAAATAAAAAATTGCGCTAAAAGCTAAAAATATGCTTGAAATATATTTATTCGTCCCCATTTAAGAATCAGCAGGGAAATTCCCTAATATTTTTTTAGAAAATTGCCTCTAATATTCATCTTGGATAATTGTTTAGCATTTGAGGCAGTTTTAGTTTTTTTTGATATGAAGGTTTTATCATGGCAGTTGAAAAGCATGGTTTTCAGACCGAAGTAAAGCAATTACTTCATCTTTTGGCTCATAGTCTTTACTCAAACAAGGAAGTGTTCCTTCGTGAACTTATTTCTAACGCTTCTGATGCAATCGATAAGCTCCGTTTTACTGCGCTTTCTGATAGTTCCGTTTATGGCGACGATCCAGATTTGCATATTCGCATTAGCTGCGACAAGGATAAGAAGACCTTAACCATTTCTGATAATGGTATTGGTATGACTCGTGAAGATGCGATTGAACATCTTGGTACCATTGCTAAATCAGGGACCGCTGAATTTTTTAAGAATATGACTGGTGACCAAGCTAAGGATTCTCAGCTTATCGGTCAATTCGGGGTTGGTTTCTATTCTGCATTTATCGTTGCTGACAAGGTTACCGTCATCAGCCGTGCTGCTAAAGCAGCGCCTGAACAGGCTGTTTGTTGGGAATCTGATGGGAGCGGTGAATTCTCTGTTTCTGATGTAACTAAGGCTACCCGTGGTACTGACATCATTTTGACTTTAAGAAGTGATGAAGAAGAATTCTTACAGGAATGGACTTTGAAGTCTGCTATTTCTAAGTATTCAGATCACATCAGCGTACCAGTACAGATGCTTGAAACAGTGACCCCTGAAAAGAAGGAAGGTGACGATAGCGAACCTGTTGAATACACCGAATGGAAACAGGTCAATGATGCAAAGGCTCTTTGGACTCGTAATCCAAAGGAAATTACTGATGAAGAATATCAGGAATTTTACAAGCACCTTACCCACGACTACGATGATGCTTTAGCTTGGACTCATAGCCGTGTTGAAGGGGCGCAGGAATATACTTCATTGCTTTATATTCCAAAGCGTGCTCCATGGGATTTGTTTAATCGTGAACAAAAGCATGGCCTTAAGCTTTATGTACAGCGTGTATTTATTATGGATGACGCTGAACAGTTCATGCCTGGCTACCTCCGTTTTATCAAGGGTGTGCTTGATTCTAACGACTTACCACTTAACGTATCTCGTGAAATTTTACAAGATAACAAGACTACTAGTGTTTTACGTAAAGCTTGTACTAAGAAAGCCTTACAGATGCTTAAGAAGTTGGCTACAAACGAACCTGAAAAGTATAAAGAATGCTGGGCTCAATACGGTAGCGTGCTTAAGGAAGGCTTAGTAGAAGACCAAGAAAACCGTGATGATATCTTCGCATTGATGCGCTATGCTACCACCACTTCTGGTTCTGCAGAACCTACTGTTTCTTTGGCTGACTATATTTCAAGAATGCCTGAAAAGCAGAAGAACATTTACTACATCGTAGGTGAAAACTACGCAGCTGCGGCTTCTAGTCCATACCTTGAAAACCTTAAGAAGAAGGGCGTTGAAGTGTTGCTTCTTTGGGAACGTGTTGATGAATGGATTATGGCTCAAGTTAGCGATTACAAGGACCACAAGTTCATTTCTGCAGCTGCTTCAAACCTTGAGCTTGGCGATCTTGAAGACAAAGAGGAAAAGGAAAAGCAAGAAGCTGCTACTAAGGAAAACGGCGATCTCTTGAAGCGCATTAAGGATGCTCTTGGGGAAAAAGTAAGTGAAGTTAAGGTTTCATCTCGTCTTGTTGATACTCCAAGCTGTGTAATTAGCGATGGTATGAACATGATGACTGCACAGATGCGTCGCTTACTCGAAGCTTCTGGGCAGAAACTTCCAGATGAAAAGTTTACTTTGGAAATTAACCCAACCCACCCATTAGTGCAAAAGATGGCTGCGCAAACTGATGACGCGGCATTTAAGAAGTGGGCTGAAGTAATTTTTGACCAAGCATTGTTGGCAGAAGGCGGGCTCAAGGACCCAACTTCATTTGTTAAGCGCTTAAATGAACTTTTGCTTGGTTAAGAGCTTGAGTTTGTGAACCTAAGTTACTAAAAACTTGGTTCTAATTGTGTTTTAACTGAACTCGGCAAGAAGTCTCCCACCTCTATAGGTGGGGGAGGATGTCACAACATGTTTGGATTTAAAGGGGGCTTCGCAGGAAGCCTCTTTTTTTAGCTCATATTTTCAAATGTACCAAATATCCTAAATTCCCCAAGCTCCCCAAATTACCCAAAGTTTCCCAAGTCTTCAACTTTTCCTAAGTTCTCAAAATTAAAATCAAAAGGTCACCCCAAGTCTAAAAAGGCCAAAAAACTTATGAACCAAGGGAGGAATTATTAAGACTATATGACTTTGTGGCGTGTAAGCATGATATTTTATAATTTTATGATTTAGCATGTTTTTACATTTGTGGTTTTAGCTCGTTTATGAAGTTAAATTAAGTGCTTAATAAAAAGAGCCAATATTGCGGAAAAGCTAGGTAAACGTAAGGCCATAAATTGTGTCGAAGTAGACGTTTTCAGTGTATAATATGCGAGTTTTTGGACAGACATTCCGGCTAGATAGCACAAAGCCGGGTAAATTTGATTAAGGAAGAAAAATGCGTATTATTCTCCTCGGCGCTCCAGGCGCAGGCAAGGGTACTCAGGCTCAGTTTTTAATGAAGAAGTTTGGTATTCCTCAGATCTCTACTGGCGACATGCTTCGTGCAGCTATCAAGGCTGGCACTCCGCTTGGTCTTAAGGCTAAGGAAGTAATGGATAAGGGCCAGCTCGTATCTGACGATATCATCATTGGTCTCGTTAAGGATCGTGTAGCTCAGGCTGACTGTGCTAATGGCTTCCTTTTTGATGGTTTTCCACGCACTATTCCACAGGCTGAAGCTATTGATGCTAGCAACATCGGTGTGGACGCAGTGGTTGAAATCTGTGTACCTGATGAAGAAATTGTTAAGCGTATGAGTGGCCGTCGTGTACACTTAGCTTCTGGCCGTACTTACCATGTAGTATTCAACCCACCTAAGGTTGAAGGTCGTGACGACGTAACTGGTGAAGAACTCGTTATTCGTAAGGATGACGAAGAAGCTACTGTACGTTCACGTCTTGCAGTATACCATTCACAGACTGAACCTCTCGTTGCGTTCTACTCTAAGAAAGCCGAAACCGGTGCTTGCCGCATGGTTAAGGTTGATGGTACTAAGAACGTAGCTGACGTAAGTGCAGATCTCGATAAGCTCTTAGGTTAATCTTAAGCGCTTAAAAAAGTCCTTCCTGTGCCCTTAGGGAGCAATAACAGGGAGGACTTTTTAATTTTAACGGCTAAGATTTAATTAAGGGTTTTTAGTATTTTTCCCTTAAAAATTTTTTGGCAACTAGCGCTTAAAACTTGTCATTTCATCGCTTCGGTTATGTTTATGGCTTTGTCTATTTCATGTTTGGGACTATTTCACCGGCGCGAAATACTACCAAAAAAGGATCTTTAGTAATGTCTAACTTGTACGACTTTATGCTTAAATTTAAAGGAGTGGTTTTTGATCTTGACGGTACCTTAGTAGATTCAATGCCATTACATTTAAAAGCTTGGCATCGGGCTTTGGCGCACTTTAAAGTAGATATCGATGATGAATTTTTATTAGCACACGGGGGCGTGCCGAGCCAAAAAATAGCTGCTATCTTATTAGATAGATTTCAAATTAAGCAAGTAACCCCAACGAAGCTAGCGCAGATTAAGACGGATTATTACATCGAAACACTCGCAGATGTTGAGTTGTTTCCGCAAGTTAGAGTGATGTTAGCAACACTTAAAGCTAACGGTATACGCATGGCAGTAGGGACGGGCACCACGGCGTACAATATGCACCATATATTGAGCCATACAGAATTAAAGGATTATATTGAAGTTGGGGTTTGCGCAGAAGATGTTTTGCATCATAAACCTGAACCTGATACTTTTTTAGAAGCGGCGCGCCGCATCGATTGTTTACCAGAGGAAACTTTAGTGGCTGAAGATACACCACTTGGGATTACCGCCGCTCATAAAGGTGGCTTTCACGGGCTTTTTATGAAAAGAGGTGACTTGGTGACTTTAACTTCGGCTCAAGGTGAAGTTTTAGCTTCGTGGTCTAACTAATCTTTAAGTTTAAGGTAGGGCCTTGGTGCAATAGATAAGCTCTGTAAGGCTTGCTAGTTTGGCTTAACAAATAAACAAAAACCAAAACAAAAAAGCAAAAGACCTAATTTTTCAAAATAATTAAGGCCGGCTTTTGGTACCTCCCTGGGCCGGCTTTTGGTACTCCATATGGCCCGCTTGGGTCTTATCTACGGCCTAAGTATAGAGGCGAGCTAAGAGCTTTGAGAGTTTAGCTAATAGATGGTTTAATTGTTTTCTTGATACTGCACAATGAGGCTTCGGTACTCATGCTTATCGCACTGCAAGATACGCTTTCCAGTCTCACTTGACGGCGCTACTAACACGCGACTTACACTACCCCATTCCGCTTGATGCCCACGGTCTAAAATTAGCATTTGATCGGCAATATGATTGATTAAATCAAGATTGTTTAGACTGATGATAACTGAGGTGCCACGGTTTTTTTGGAGCTCTAAAAATAGGTTGATAAAGTGAGCTCTTAGCTGTAAATCCATGCGTTCGATAATGGCGTCTACTAACAGGATTTGGGGATCTAAAATTAAAGCTCGAGCGAGGGACAAACGAAGGAGCTGGCTACGACTTAGCATTATTGGGTAGTAGTGGCGAAGCCCGGCTGAAAGCCCCACATAGCTTAAGGTTTCGTTGATCTTTTTTTGGCGGTCTTCGTAGCTTAAAGAGGTGTTAAGACGTAGTGGTAAGTCTAAGATCCCCTCAACGCGTAGACTTGGGTTGAGCGACGTCTCTGGCTTAGGGTAAAACATGCGCACAAACCCCACGCGGTCTTGGCGTTCGTAATCATGTAAAGGCTTCCCACAAAAAAGCACTTCGCCTTTTAAGTTTTGTTGTTCGCTCCCATTGATGATGCGAAGTAAAGTGGATTTACCTGAGCCCGCCTCCCCGGTGACCGCTAGAATTTGTCCGCGTTCAAGGGTGAAGTTTATGTCGTGTAAGGCTTCAATGGTTTTTCTAAAAAACAGCATTTTATCAATATGATAGCTTGAAGTTAAATGCTTAACTTGCAGTAAAGGTGCATTATCAATCATTGCTATTCTCCATGTTCCGTGGGAAGCGACACATTACTGAGCCACCTTTACATTTAATGATAGGTGGGGCTTTGATGCAAGCTTTATCCGCATAAGGGCAACGTGGCCCGAGGGCGCAACCTTTAGGTAAGTGGCCAAGCTCAGGTGGTTCCCCTGGTAAAACATGTAATCTAGTCTTTTTCGATTGGCTCAGATAACACGCTATAGTATCGAGCATAGAGCATGTATACGGATGATGAGGAGCCGATAAGATCTGCGAAGTGGTGTTGCTTTCAATAATTTGCCCCCCATAAATCACTTGAATACGGTCTAATAGATTACCGACCGGAATAATGTCGTTACAAATATAAAGCACCGTTGTGCGGCTATTTTGGTTGAAGCTGGCGATGAGGCGTAGGATTTGTAATTGGGACACGGTGGTCATGTTAGCAATCGGTTCGTCGGCGATAAGCAAACGTGGTTTACGTCCTAGGGCCATCGCGATGACTATTTTTTTACACAGAACCTCTGATAATTCATAAGGGTAGAGCTTAAGAATTTTTTCCGGTGCTTTGATCCCAACTTTATGGAGTAGGGTATTGATGGTCCGTTTTTTCCAAAAAGGACGGCGATACCACTTTTCAGTAAAAGCCGAAGATGGTAATGTTTCCTTCATTTGTTCGTAGATCGTCATATTAGGATCTAGTGAGGCATTCGCTTCTTGGAAGATAAAGGCGATGCTTTCACTTAAAAGCCGACGTCGTTCCCCTAAAGGGGTGGTGGTTAAATCAAGTTTATCAAACCGGAAGCGGTCAAAGCTTACACGATAACTACTGCCATACATGCCGACAATAGCACGAGCGATAATACTTTTGCCGGAGCCTGAATCACCAATCAAACCACAAATTTCCCCTTCATTTAAAGAAAGGTCGAGGTTTTTACAAATGGTAATCCACCCGCGATCAGGAGTTCTTAAATCAACACAAAGATTGCGTATATCAAGCAGAGCCATATTTTTTGATCCCTATTTCAAGTACGCGGTTAATGCCATGACCGACAGCGTTGATGGAAATGATGATAAGCATGATAGCAAGACCTGGAATCATAGCTTGGGCGAGGCCTACATAAATAATATCAAGCCCGGAGGCCATCATATTGCCGAGATCAGGGTATGGTGGTTGCGCTCCAAAACCTAAGAACCCCATGGCACTAATATCAAGTAAAGCTACCCCTAAGGCTTGGTGGAAATTTTGGATAATGACGGAGGCGATATTAGGCAAAATGGTATGCCGAGCTAAGCTTAGATATGAAACCCCATCTAATAAATCTGACGTGATATAGTCTTTAGCGAGTTCTACTTGAACGGCATAATATGTTGAGTGAATAAAGCGGGGTACAAGTGAAATACTGATCCCTAAAATAGCGTGGCTAAGGCTAGGGCCTAAAATCGCAATGGTAACTAAAGCGATTAAAAGAGAAGGAATAGAGAGCATGATATCAAAGAGATGATGCATGACGCTACTACGAACCCGATGTTTAGAGATGGCGCTAAGTAAACCAATAGGCACCCCTACAGCTACAGCTGCGAGCACGGTAATAAGGGAGGCATTTAAAGTATTCGCCGCCCCTAACAATATGCGTGAAAGATAGTCACGCCCTAATTCATCGGTTCCTAGGAAGTGCTCTAACATTCCACCTTCAACCCAAGATGGGGGCAAGAGGCGAATATCGGTATTGACGGAAAATGGGTCGGTTGGAATGATATAGGGTAACACGTATATCACCAGCAACAGAGCAATTAAAATATAGAGGCCGGCCACATCTGAAGCGCTTCTTTTAAATTCATGCCAAAAGAGTGCGCCATTAGACGGCACAGTCCGATGTGGTTCATGTCTAAGATCAAACATTTAAAACGGATCCTCCCCAGCGGCTGTGGTGCGGCGGTTATTTTTAAAGAAGAGGGCACAAAGAATTTCTGTGCCGATATTGATGATTAAAAGCCCCGTGCCTAGTACGAACACACAAGCCTCAATGACTTCATTTTGGCTAGCAGTGACACTTTGTGTGAGCCAAAAACCCAAACCCGGCCATTCAAAAACCGTTTCCACCAAGATACAGGCAGAAAAAATATTACAAATAATAATGCTCAGGTGAGGGAGTAGTGAAGGCAAGATATTAGGGAGTATATGATGGATGGCAATAGTAAAATTGCTCGCGCCGTGGCTGTAAGCTGCGCGTACATAGTTACTACTCATAACATCAAGTGTTGCTTTTCTCGTGATGGAGGTAATTTCAGCGCAAGGCATGATCATAATGGTAGCTACGGGCAAAATTAAGTGCTTTAACACATCGGTGATATAAACCAAATTGCCTGATTTTAAGACATCGATGAGTAAAAAACCGGTATCTTCTGGCATATCAAGTAAGAGATTAAAGTTGCCAGTAGAGGGCAATAATCTAAGCTTTACCGCAAAGACAATGATTAAAAGCTGCGCTAGCCAATAAACGGGAATGGAATTAGTTAAGCGGCAAAAAGTACGAAGTAGGCGATCCCCTAACGAGCGGTGCCACATTCCGCCTGAGATTCCTAAGATAGAACCTAAAATTAACGCCAGCACGAGGGAGAGTGTAAGGAGCACGGCAGTATGCGGGAGATATAGTTTTATTTCTTCTAAGATCGAGGCCCCGGTTTCAGAGTTGGTGCCAAAATCGAGTCTGAGGAGATGGGAGCTGTAGCTTAAATATTCAGGAATGAACCTAGTGATATCGATACTATTTAAACGTATATGAACCCAAAAGAGGATTACGGTCAGTAGCCCAAACGTGGTGATAAGAAGCACCAAGCGGCGCATAATAAAACCAAACATTATTGTTCCTCCGTCAAAGTCACATCACTAAAAATCAAACCGCCAAACGGTGTTTGTTTTAGTTGCTTTACCTTATTGATGGAGATAAAGGTATTAAATGAATAGATTAGAGGCAGTAACGGCATTTCCACGCTTAAAATATCTCGCATTTTACGGGTGTTGGTCGCAAGAACCGTAGGGTTACGAGTACTAGCACTAATAGCTGCTAATTGGTCGAATTCTTGGTGGCACCAACCGGTGAAGTTTTGGTGTAAACCGCCACGTGTTGAGACTCTACCGCTTGGACATTTAGAAAGCGGAACGATGATATTCCCGTTATCAGAAAACACGTTGATAATTGCTAAATCAAAACGTCCGCGCGCGAGATAACTAAGCCCATTTTGGTAACTTAAACTTTTTATGTTCGCCTGAATATGCTGTTTTTCTAAAGCGGACTTAATAAATTGCGCCGTTTTAGTTAATGTCGCGTCGCCTAAAGCATCACGCTCTAAAATTATGATTCTAAGTTCTTCTTTTTGTAGTTCGTTTAGGGCTTGGGTTAATCCAGGGGTGATAGCGCTATCTTGCCGTAAAAAGATCGGCGCGTAATTGTAATAAGGATTGATGATGTCACCTGCGGCTGCATCTTCCCCGTATTGTGGGTTCGTGCCATTTTGGCTAGTAAGGCCGGCAATTCCCTGTGGAATTTTATCTTTTTTAGATGAATGCGGGGAACTAGGATCAGGCAAAGCTTGTTCTTGTTCGCTGCTACCCTTGTTATTTGTGGCTTCGAATTTTTGCGTAGGTGAATAGAGTTCAGCTGAAGCGACTTCTGAGGTGGTGAAGTTCGTAGTGGATAACTGACGCGCATTATTTTGGTCTTTGGTTTTAGGGGCGGTCTGTTCGATGGGAGCTCTAAATTCACCATAACCAAAGTAAACGGATTTATTAAGGTCGCTTAAATTAATAAGGGAAGCGATAGCACGTCGTTTTTCTGGGGAGTTTAAGTAGTCTTGACGTGTATTAAAGATCAAAAAGGTCCCAAAGAGTGAGCTTCGTTTTTCGAGGCTGATTTCTTTGTGATGTTCAAGGATGAGAGAAATTTGGCTAGGGCTAGGGTTACTCATTACTTGGCACTCGCCTGTAAAGAGCTGAGAAAAGCGCTTGTTGATATGAGTTGAGTGACGTAACACTAAGATATCAAGCTGTGGTTTTTTCTGATGGTAGTCATTAAAAGAAGTTAATCTGACAAAGCTATCACGGACAAACTTTTGTGCTTGGAAGGGACCAGTGCCAATTGGTTTATAGTCGATGGTTTCTGGGGGTAACTGTTTCTTTAAGATGGTATCTGCGTATTCACGACTTAAAATAACGGAGTTGTCGTGCGCTAAAAAGTTATCAAAATTTGGCTGGGGTTTATGTAGTTTAAAGGCTACTAAGTAAGTGCCTCTTGGTTCTACCTTTTCAATAAAATCACCGCTTTCATGGGCCGATAAATACGGAAAATACTGTTTAGGACGGTAGAAAGGTGAGTTTGGATCGATCATGCGATTGAAGCTAAAGGCCACGTCTTCAGCATTCATGGTTCTCGTCGGCACAAAGATATTATTACTTTGAAAGTGAATATTACGTTTAAGTCGATAAACTCGAGTTAAGCCTTTGTTTTCCGTATAAGCTAAAGCGCCGATTGCCGGAATGATGGCTTTAGTATCAGGGTTCATGGTGAGTAAGCGATCATAAACGGCATATGACAACGTGGAGGTCATATTTGAAACGGGAGAGCGTTGTGGGTTTAAGCTCGTGAGTCCCGCTTCGGAGCAAAAAATAAGACCGTTAGTTGACTCCGCATAGGCAAAGCTCAAAAACGTGCTACTTAAAAAGCCCCACAGGACCATATTTAGGTATGTGGATGCTTGGCGTATTACTGGCGAAATCAAAGAACGCATATAAGATCCTATATAGTCAGTCCATGCAAACATGAGGCTTGGTGGGGCTTAGTTAACTAATAAATAATCAGTTAACTAGTGAATAATCAGTTAACTAAAAAATAAAAAAATAGAGCCGCCGACTTCTAACTTCTAAATAAGGGCTAGAATTGTGAAGCCATAAAATTCTAGCCCTAGAATTATGGAACATAAGTTTAAGGCTGTTTTTAATCAAGCGTTGATTCTTTCCTCGTAGGGCTAATAACGTTTGGGGACTATAAATATCCTTATATTTTACCATTTTAAGCTCATGGTCGCCACTTTAGAGCAAGGTGTTGGGGGAGGTTACTTGTAATTTGAAATTAAACATATGCTTAAGCCTGATTTTGTTTATCTTTACATTTACGTTTTACGAATGGACATTCATTAGGTAAAATGTACCAGAAATTTCAGGGCCCCAAAAATTATTGATAAGCCTTAAGGGCGACAATGTTTTAGAGGACATGATTTTAAATATCAATGAAAATATATGTTTATGTTGAAAGTGCAATTCACGGCCCCGCTTGTAAAGGAGGCTGTGAGCTGCGCTTTTAGATGGAAAAATAAGTTATGAATGACTTTAGTGAAATTCTAAAGGTAGTCGGTGGTTATCTTGATTTAGTCGATGGCTTTATTTGGGGGGTGCCACTACTAGTAATGTTACTTGCAGTAGGGGTGTTGCTGACTATTGGACTTCGTGGGATCCAGCTTAGCAATCTTGGGCGAGCTATTAAATTAGTTTTTACTCCGCATCGCGATGAAGCTGGCAAAGTTGGGGAAATTACGAGTTTTGCGGCTCTTTGTACCGCTCTTGCAAGTACCATCGGTACGGGAAATATCGTCGGGGTGGCAACTGCGGTCCATATGGGTGGCCCTGGGGCTTTATTTTGGATGTTTGTCGCTGCTTTCTTTGGGATGGCGACCAAATATGGCGAATGTTTGCTCGCGGTAAAATTCCGAGAAGTAGATGCTAAGGGCCGCTACTGCGGGGGCCCAATGTACTACATTAAAAATGGGATTGGAGCTCAAGGAAAACTTGGTAAAGCCTGTGCTCGTCCGTTAGCGGCCTTGTTTGCCATCTTTACCATTGGGGCAGGCTGTTTTGGGATCGGGACTTATTGCCAAATAAACGCCATGGTTCAAGCTAATACCTTGATGTTTAACATGAGTCCAGTTGCATCTTGTGCCATTACCACGGTGCTTGTTGGCTTAGTTACCCTAGGTGGCCTTAAGAGTATTTCTGCTTGCAGTACGAAAATAATCCCAATTATGGCAGTGTTCTATATTGTAGGTTGCCTCTTTATCATCATCTTAAAGATTGAATTCTTGCCACAAGCAGTTGTGACTATTGTAAAAGATGCATTTAGCTTTGAAGCTTGCCGTGGGGGTGCTACTGGGATTGGCATCTTAATGGCTCTACGTTTCGGGGTGGCGCGTGGGATTTTCTCTAACGAGGCCGGTCTTGGTTCGGCCCCAATTGCAGCTGCAACCGCTAAGACTAAGCATGCAGCTGAACAGGGTCTCATCAATATGACTGGGACTTTCTTAGATACCATAGTTATTTGTATGCTGACAGGCTTAGCCATTGTCTTAACAGATTCATGGAACCTCGAAGGGGTTGATGGGGCAGCTATTACCTCTAAAGCTTTTTGTGATACTTTAGGGGCTTCTTGGGGGATCTACGTCGTTAATATTGGGCTCTTGCTTTTTGCTTTTACCACTATTATTGGTTGGAACTATTATGCGGAAAGCGGGGTAGTGTACCTATTTGGGACTAAGGTTATTTACGTTTACCGTATTATCTATGTGGGCATTGTAGCAACAGCTTCATTTATGACCCTTGATATTGTGTGGGTCTTAGCCGATATCATGAATGGTTTAATGGCCTTCCCTAACTTAATTGCCATCTTCTTCTTACGTAAGACGATTTACGAAGAAACTGCGCTTTACTTTAATGCGCTCCGTGGTCGTGTTCTTAGTAAGAAAAGTGATGATTTAGCCAAAGCTTAAGGCTTAATTTTTAACCCTTAAGCTTCGCTTAGCAAAGTAGTAAAACTTTTGCTCCTAAAAGCTTCCTTTAACACCATAGTTAAAGGGAGCTTTTTTATGGGGAGTTTACGGGGTTAATTAACTGTTGTGTTAAATATGTAAATTGTTTATAATATCTACTAATATTTGGTAGGTATCAAGACTATGTCAAAAATAATTTCCATAGGTCAAGCTGCAAAACTATTAGGGGTTCATGTT
>OQVS01000767.1_pt1 | contig 22215 bp, 33 predicted proteins | sample 1691601 | NCBI WGS metagenome assembly OQVS01 (sample SAMN03418268, study PRJEB22391) | human gut metagenome | biome: human-gut; feature: organic feature; material: feces | host: Homo sapiens | place: Tanzania | collected 2013-01
CCGTGATCTTGGCGATTTGACCGACCGTCGCGCCGGTGATGCCGAGGGAGAGGTCGGCGGCAGCGTCTTCGCCGTCCTTGATTTGGGCAATCTCCACGCCATCAGCAGTGATACTTGTGGTCTTGCCCGTTTTTGTTGCCGCGATTTTCGGCGTGTGGCCGTCCTTGCCGGGTTCTCCATCCTTGCCCGGAGCACCCGGAGCGCCCGGTTCTCCATCTTTACCGGGCCTTCCTTCCAGGTCGGCAACGGCAATCAGGTTTTCCCACGTCACGCCGTCGGTGCTGTACTGGATGTAGCCGCCATCCACCCGCATTTCGACTGTTCCGCCGCCGCCCGAGCCTGTTCTTGCCGCCTCGTTGATGGCCGCGACAAGGTTTTCCTTGTCTTTGGTGGTCAGTTTGCTGAGATCGCCGATTTGGCGCTTGATTGCGTCAAACCATGCCCTCGCGGGGTCTTCGGGCGGCTCGGTCATCCCATCCGCGCTTTTGGATGCAACCACAATCGTCTCCCACGTCTGCGACTTGGCGATGGTGTCGCCGACGTAATAGATCAGTTCTAAACTGCCAACCTCTGCCGTTGCAACGTCCACCGCGCGCACGTCCCATACAAGGTCAGCACCGTCTACGTTAACTACGGCAGGGTATGCCTTGCCTTTCTGCACGACCACCAACTCAAAGCGCCCATCGCCGTAGAGCTTGGCGTACTTTTCTGAGATTTTAGGCCAAACGACACGCACGGCGTTGTTCTCGCCCTGCTTGCCGAGCGGGATGCGCATGGCATCACGCACAATGACTGTCCTCATGATATCCTCCTCCCGTTACAACGGATTTACCTCGACAACGGTATGCGACTCTGGTCCGATTTTGCCGATAACTGCGATGCCCGTATTGGTCTGGCACATCGCAGCTGGCGCGGTGATGCCGAGCGGATACGACCTTCCATTTACGCCGTCGGTATTAACATACACACGGGCATTTTTTTGCTCGTCCGAGTAGACGACGGCGGCGGTCTTGCCAATTCGACCAGCGCCGATGATGGTACACCCCTGCGCGGCAAAATCAGGACTGATAACCTCTGTGCCGTCGCCATATCGGCTCACGAGACGATACCCCGTCTCCGTTTTTTGAGCATAAGCACAACGATATTTTGTAACGCTGTCGCCTGTGAGCATGACGAGCTTCTCGGTGTTGGGTGCTAATATCGCGTCTGCACCACCTTGCAAAGGGCCGTCCTCATTGGCAGAGGTAATTTGCACCCTGCCCTTGTCGGTTATAATTGCCACCTTGATATTCCCATCGGCATCCCGGCACATGGAGATGTCAACGGCTTCCTCTCCGGTTAAGCCCCATCCCTGCAATTGGATGCCAACCGCAGGGTAATTGGCATAGGCGACAATCGGTTTATCCACTCTCTTACCTGCGCCATACATAAGGGCATTCATCCCGTTGATAATACGGTTTAGTCGGACGTTGGCAAGAGCGGTATAAGTAAATCCCCCTTGAGACGGATTGATAAACTGAGAGGACTCAAGCCGGACAAGATATCTATCTTTGTATAGCGCGCCGCCGTCTTTGTCGGAAATGGGTATGTACACAATATCCGATCCTACCGCAATCCCCGCCGCAGGATACGTTCCGGTTGCATTCAATTTTGCCGGGGGAGAATACTTATTGTGGCTGATCCATGCGGCGTAGAGATTCCAGCTCTCATCATTGAGAGCGATGAGATATTTATCCTCATGCTTGGCTATGCCCTTGATCGTGTGCGATATGGTTGCCGCAACAGTTGCGCGATGAATGTCAAAGCGAAACGCAGGGCCGCACATATTAAAGACCAAACTCATGATGCCACCTCAACTTTGAGGACATTTACCGTGACATTGACCGTGGGAGTTGCCGCGCAATGGAAGGTGATTTTGCCATCCACCGTCACGTCATCCGCATAGATTTCTGCCGCAGAGTATGCGCCGTAGCTGCCGCCAGCGGGTTGCACGATGTAGGAATACCCGGCCTTTGCGAGCTTTGCATGGCTCACAGTCTGCGCATTCCCGCTCCATCCACTCGCGGGGAGCGCCAGCGTAAAACTGTCAGCGGCCATGCCCTTCGGCCCAACGCAGTAACCTGCGTCTAAGATAGCTGTTAGCCCTCCAACCGATTTTGTTAAAATAAGATGTCCGCTTTCGTCGATGTTTGCCGCTGTGATGTCGCTTCCGTCTTTGCCCTTAGCACCGGGTTTACCTTCTGGGCCACGGGGGCCTACGACATTCCCGACGCTGTATCCCGTGCCATCGTCAAACGTAATGGTTAAATACCCGTTGTTATCGACGCTTGCCGATTTTATGCTATTACCCTTTGGCCCGCGCTCGCCGCGCGGGATGCCAAGAATCAGAGTGCGGGACGCAGCGTCGTATCTCCCAGTCGCTTGCTCGCCCGTTTGCAGCGTACTGACCGATACGGCATCAACATTCAGAGCGACAAATTTAACAAGCGTTTCTCCGCGCATTTTCTTTGCTTCGCCGTTTTGTTCGAGCAAGAGCAAGTCTTCCCCCGTGATGCTCTTTGCGAGGACGAGATCACTTACTCTTTTATCAGCCATCGGTTCCCTCCTTTTCCGTCTGCTCGGCTCTCATGCGTTCCACGGCCTGCGCGAGCATTGCATACGCCCTGCGCAGTTCGTTGCGCGCCGTGTACATCTTGTCAACCTCCGACGTGGAGATCGTGACCGTATCCAGCACGTCAAAAGCCGTGCGCATTGCCTGCATTGCCTGTTCCATTTTATCCACCTCGTTTCCAGGTTGTCCCGCCGAGGCATACCCATATATCGCCCAGCCGCCATCGGTCTGCGTATAGCCATACGTCCCCGGGAAGATACCCAATGCCGTTTGAGATCAGGATGCCAGAGTTTGTGTCCTCCACCCAGACGGCGTAAAGCGTGTAGCCCGTGCCGGGATAGGCTGTCGCGCCGCTGTACAGCACGATCTTGCTGCCCGCGGCGTAAATCGTGCCGGAGCCGTCCGAGTTGAGCGACCATCCCGCAAACACATACCCGCTCTTTTTGGGGACGGTGCTCGGCAGGTAGAAATTGACATATCCGTTGTCGTTTGACTCATTGCCGTATTGCGTCGCTGGCGCGCCGCTGCCGCCCATCGCATTAAATGCAATATAGGCGTAGTAAGTCCTCGTCGGCTGCGGAGGCGACACCGAGGCTGTAGTAACGTTTCCCCTCGTCTCGTTGCTGTTGTTGCCGTATCCTCCTGTGACGCGGACTTGCAGCCATACAAACCATGTGTACGTTGTGCCCGGCGTTAGCCCCGTGATCTCGCCAGCAAATGTATTGTAGCCGCCGCTTTGCTGCGGCGAGTAAAAGTAGTAGTCACCAGCCCCAACCAAGCGCACAAAAATGCGCTTGTCGTAAGAGTAGCTCTCATCACCGCCGGAAAACTCGGCGCTGACGTGCACCTTAGTCCCGTCATTTGGATCTGGCGTAATTGTTACCCAGAAGTTAGCCATATCACTGCCTCAGTTGGACGTAGATTTGCCCCGCAACGCCTGCGCCAGACGGCGCACCGTAGCCGTAGCCCATGTTCGGGCTCAGACACAATGCAAGGCTGCTCAAAATCATGCTTTTGTTTTTGAGCGTTATAGACCCGCCAGAGCCAGCGGACAGAAAAAGGTTCGTATTCGCGCCGATTTTAAGTCCCGTTGTAGATGTAATTGCGATACCGTCCAGACCCGATTCTGTCCATGTCGTTGAGATACCACCGACTGACACACCGTTGCCGTTTTTTATCGCAACCTCTGCCCCGCGCACGGAATTTGCTTCAATGCCCAGCGCATAGATATAATCCGCCGTTACCCTGCCGTCGATGATCTGCGTCACGCCAGTTTCCGTTTGATACCCGCTGTCGTTGGTAAGCTCACTCGTCAGCTTCGGGATTTGGCTCGTCTGCGCCACGGTGTCTGGCAGTTGCCCGATGGTCAGCGACCCTGTAATATTCGCCGCATCAACTTTGAGCGTGGTCGTCTCGATGCTGCTGCCCTTGATCTTGGTCGTGCCGCTCTGATCCGTCACCGTCAGACCGTCCAGCGTGGTCTTGACCTCGGTGTATTTGCCGTCGATGCCCTCCACCTTGAACATGATCACCGCGCTGGTCTTGGTGATAGTTGACCGTGTTTCGGCAATTTTGCGGTTGAACTCTTGTGTGATGTACCCCTCGGCCGGGTATTCGCCTTCCACCTCTGCTTCTCCGGGAGAGGAAATATCAGCATAACCACGCCCATCGTCGGCAATGCGGGAAAGCGGAGAATACAGACCGCCGACATTCACGCCGTCTCCAAGCTCCGCAGCGGGGTCAATGTTTGCCGCCACTGCTTCATAAGCTTGGTATTGATACCCTTTCATTTTTTGCAGCAGAGCATTTACCATTGCTTGTGTCGCGTGTGGGCAGCTTGCAGTGATTTCCATGCCTTCGTTATCGCCAGCGGTCAAACTCTTCTCATCGTCGAGTAAAAGCGTCACGCGGGAGATAGGTTTGTATCTGCCATTGTCGGCAAAACTGGTCATATCCTGACCAACAAAATATTTTTCAGACAAGGATTCTCACCCATCCAAATGTGATTGCATCGCCGTGCTCGGTGATAAGATAATTCGTTTCCTCCGGCATGGACAACAGCGGGACAAGCAAAAGATTCCCCTCGTCGGTGATAATCCAGTTCCCGCCGTGCGCCGCTGCGATAAAACATAGCTCATTGCGGATGGTGTAATCATTTGCGGGATAGTCGATGGTGTATGAGCTGTTGAGCGCTGTTCGGCTGTCAAGCTCCACGCCCATCAACTGGCAAAAGATGTTTACCGCCGCGGGCATGGTCATCGGAAACGTAAGCGACTGGTCAGGCTCCCACACAACGTCAGCCTTGCGCATAGCGTCATAGGCTTCGAGTTCCCAATAATCACCGTCGCAGGAACGTCGGTTAGTGAAAAACACGCCTTTGGGAATCCAGTCTGTTGCCTGTGTACCATTGACAAGCCTGAGATAGCGCTTGATCGTCGCGGCGCGCGGTACGTTGTCCGCATATAACGCCATTTTTAGCGTTGCACAACAGGCGTTGCCGATGCCGAACTCTTCAAAGAGCTGCGATTCAACGGAATGCGACACTTCCGCGTCTTTGCCATATTCCGTGCCCGCAACGTCAAATTTATACTCGCGTTCTGTGCCGGGGGTGCGTAGCAGATCAGCCCAAAGTGCGCTTGTCGTCTGTCCCATATCACACCTCGATCAAATTAAACGTCGCGCCGCCCCACACCTCATTATCGTCTGCCGCTTCCTCGAGCGTGCATCCCATCGAAGAACAGTAAAACGTGCTGGTTCTAACGCCATGCAAGTCAAGATACTTGGCCGTGAACGTTGTCTCATTAAGGTCATCATCGAGCTTTGCCAGCTTATCGCGAGGCATAGAGCGCGTTGTATAGTTCAGTTTCCGCTTGCTGGTAATCTTGTCGCGGCGCATTTTCCCGTCTTTTGTGCGGGTGGTCTTATCGCTGTCGAGGTCGTTGCGGCTCCACCCATAACCCTTTGTGGCGATAAAATCGGAGTAGTCCGTGCCGTTGATAATAAGAACTTCCATGTTTCCCCTCCTTAGTACAGCAGCACGGGCTTACCCGCCGCGCGCGTCATGTTGTTGATATTCTTCACGGTGCTGCGTGCGATTTCCTTACCGTCAAGCTGGATAACAACAGTGGTTGCACCGCCGCCGGATTCCGCCATAGCCTGCTTAAATGCTTCGACCATCGTTGCAAGTGGCGTTTCGATGTTCGTTCCGCTCTTCTGGTCGCCCAGTACAGCAAGAAATTCCTTGTTGGGCGGAATGACTGCACCGGTTGCCAGACGCGGAAGATGTACTTCAGAAAGCGAGGAAAGATGCCCGCCGATGCTTTTGCCGCCAATGCCAGGGACCCAACTCGGCACGGTAAACTTAATCGTGTTGATCTTGCTGATAAGCCAGTTTAATCCCTTGATAATGGCATTAACCGCGCTTTCGGCAATAATGACGATGCTGTTCCAGATGCCTTTAAATACCTTTTTGACACCACCCCATGCAGAATTCCAGTCACCAGTGAACACTCCCTTGATAAACTGGATAATACCGCCAAGGATGTTATCTTTAAGGTTTCTCGCAAACTCGGTCAGATTGCCAGTCAGCGCAAGTACAGCGGTAACTACCGTAGCAATTCCCGCAATCACAAGTGGGATGACGCTACCGGTCAAGAAGAAGAACCCCAGCCCCGTTGCCACAATGCCAGCAATCAATAACAGCGTATTTTGGAGATTTGCACCGTTATCACAAATGTCCTTAAACGCTGTGATAATCATTGCTGCGCCAGCCACTACAAGGCCGATGCCCGCACCGACTTTGCCGAATGCAATTGCAAGCCCCCCTGCAAGCGCCGCTGTACCTGCAAGCATTTCGAGCAGATTCCCCCAGTTAACGCCATTATTCCATGCGTCGGATAGACCGTCCCACAGAAGGATCAATCCGCCAACAGCGATGAGGATGCCGCCGAGCTTTTGCAGAATAGTGCCAAGCACACCCGGCAAGCTGCTGCTGATTTTCCACAGCGCTAAGCCTGCAGCAATGAGCATGACTGCATCAGCGATTTTCTTTAAGCGGTCGCTGATGTCGTCCATGTAGCTAAAGTCCGGAGTGATTGCGTCAGCGGATGCACCGCCGCCCGTATCGTTTGCGGTATCGGTGGAAATCTGGTTGATCTCATCAAACGCCGCAAGCTGACTTGCCGCTTTCTTTGCGGCACTGCCCGTTCCCTTTAATGCACTGGTTTCCTTGTTCAGCGCCTTTGCTGAGTTAGCAGTTGCCTTGACGCTCTTGCCGGAGATAAGCGCCACAAGACGCGTGATCTGCGAGACTACTGCCGTGATAACTTTTACAAGCAGTGTAAAGGCGGGAACAATTACACTTACAAGAGGCTGTGCCAACGTCAAAAGCGCTCCTTTAAGCTGCGCAATGGATTCTCTTGCATCGGAGTTTACCATTACGACATTTTTTACCCAGTCGCGCACTTTTGTTAACGCTTGGGTAATAACTGTAAAAACAAGTGCACTGCGGACAACGGATTTTAAGCGCTGCCTAAATACTTTCATGGAATCTGCCGCCGCTTCGGTTGCATTGCGCAGCCCTGCGCCTTTGGCTCTGCCCTCGATCTGCTGTGTTAGCTCGACTGCCTGCGTTTTCGCGTCGGAAATCTTATCGCCGGTTTTGTTGAGCTTTTCGTTGAGCTTGTCAATGCTACTTGCAGTTTTGTTAAATTCGCTTTGCAGCATTCGCACGCGCTCGGCCTGCTCGGACACGTCGATTTTCTCATACGTGCCTTTTGGCGCTGTGCGCATATCGGCAAGCTCCTGTTTTGCCGCATCCAGCTCTGCTCCGATGTTGCGCAGCCGGTCTTCCATCGGCGTTTTCTGGTCGCCGAGCCTGTTAAACTCCTTTTGTAAGGATTCGATATTGCTTTTTACTTTGTTCAACTCCTGATGGAGTTTTTTGTCGCTAATAGTCGCTTCAAATACGACTTCGCCGTCAGCCATAATATCACCTTCTTGCTTTTTGGTTTTTTGCGTGATATCATCCAAGCAGCCATAAATAATGGCAAGGAGGAATGAAAAATGGATAAGATGACTACTTGCAAGGTATGCGGGGCATCTATCGCAAAATCCGCTACCACTTGCCCGCAGTGTGGAGCCAAGCAGAAAAAGCGCCACCCAGTGCTGGGGATTATCATCGCTATTTTCGGCATTTGCATGATTGCCGCCGCATTAAACGACATGGGCGATGATCCCAGCGCGGAGAAACAAACGTTTAGCGTTGGAGAAACTGCCGAGCTAAACGGGGTCAGTGTAAAGTTTGATTCCTGCACCGAAAGCAATGGATCGCAGTTCAACACCCCTGATGATGGCAATGTGTTTTTGCTTTGTGAATTCTCCATTGATAACCAGTCGGATAAAGATATTGCCGTTAGCTCTATCGCATCGTTCAACGCCTATGTTGATGACTACTCGACAAATCTGAGCATTTCGGCCACCATCGCAACCGATAAACCCCAGTTAGACGGAGCCGTTGCTGCTGGTAAGAAAATAACCGGTGTTGTCGGATACGAAGTCCCCAAAGGCTGGAAAGAAATTGAAATTCGCTTTACTCCCGACTTTTGGTCTGGAAACGAAATTACATTCATTGCAGGCAAGTAACCACCCTCGCCCGATGCTATTATGCGTCGGGCGTTTTTTTGCCCAACCACGCATTGATCGTGTCGTTTTCTTCTTCCGTCATCGGCTTCTTCAGATCAACAAGCCGCCTGTTTTCTCGGTAAAATCCTCTATCTGACTTGTCGAGCGTTTTCCCTTTTGCTTTCAAATTGCGGATTCGCACGATGTTTGCAAACAAGCAATCTCCGATTTCATAGTACGCCGAGACGAATGACCACCAGTGGAAATAAGGCATTGCTCGCACTTCCTGCCCCACAACATGGTTGATGGGAGCCACAATGTATTGGAAGTCTTGTTCCCAATCCATCAGTTTAGGGCGCTTCCTGTTGTCGCCGTCGTCGCCGCAGTCGAGAAACCACGTCATTTGCTTCACCGCTTCTGGAATGTGCTCATCTGGCATTTGCAAAAAATCAGGATAGAAAATGTCCAACGCAGCCAGAACCTTTTGCCCGTTGTCCAGATCGACCGCAGCGAATACCGAAAGCACGTCCAACGCCGCACGATAGTCCGAGCGGATAGCATACTCAACGCCGCAGACGTTCAGCGACGTCGGAAGTCCATACATCATTTTTTGTATTTCTGTGTGTACTTGCGGATTTTTTCATCTGCAAGCGCCCGTTCGCGCTTCGTTGCATCTTCGAACTGATCGATGATTGCCATCATAAAGTTCTGCCACACGGGCGCACCATTGGCAGCGGAATAGGCATTGATGCTTCCGAATAGTGTATCTGCAATGTCCTGTTCAAACAGGACATTGATGATGCCGCGCATTTCCTTGTCCAAGGTTTCCACCATGTCGAAAAGCTCATCATCAGAAATATCTTTTTCAAGCGCCTTTGCGCGCGCATCCTGCTTCTTACGCAGATCGTCAAACGCTTTATACGCCTTTTTCGCAAAGTTCACGTCCGCAGGATTAAAGTAAACGGTAACAACGCCGTTTACGCCGCGAATTGTGTATTCTTTTACGCCAGAATCAAAAGTGAGTTCCATACCTTCCTCCAAAATGAGGGCTGACAAACGCCAGCCCTCTATTTCTTATTCGCCCTCGGTAAACGTAACCGTATTGCCAGAGATAGCGGCAGTGCCGACAGTCCGCGTGCCGCCAAGCGTCACGTCGATAGGCATACCGATAAAGCCGCCGCCCTCGCCGCCGAGAGAAGACGGCTTGACCATGCAGGACGAATAGCGCTCCGCAAATACTGCGGTCTTTGCCGTGCCTGCATAAGCGTGGACAATCAGCACGTCCTGATTCGCCAGCGCCGCCGCGTTCTGCTCCTTGACCGCAAGATTCCAAACCTTGACGATGGCAGGGTCGCCAGCGTCCAGATCAGACGGGTCAAAGGTCTGCGTGATGATGGGTTTCTTCATGGTCGTGCGCGTCGTGCCAAGGATATCCTTCGAGGAATCCTCCTGCCAGTCGTATTCCATGCTGGAATCCGTAACGCGCGTACCGAGGGGAGACCACGTGGGGGTTCCGGTTTCGCCCGTATTGAGATACGCGATCAGAAGTTCGCGGTCTACGGTCTGGCCCGCCGTGGTGTTAAAGGTCGTATCAGCCATTTTGAATCACCTCGTAGTTCATTTTCATAAGGATTTGGTGATCCTCGTCGCCGTTTTCATACACGGCAAAAAGCGAGGATCGCGTTGTCGGCTCAATGCGAATGACGCGGCGGCCGTCGCCAATGTCAGGCGGCGTTTCGCTTGCTGCCCAATCGCCCAAGGCGTTAAGCAGCTCGTCAGCTTTGAGCCGTTTGTCGTTGCTGTTCCCCGGCTTCATACGGTAGATGACCTTGAACTGGTATTCCGCCTGATATCCACCGAGAATGTATTTTTGTACGATGTACGCCGCCTGAATCGTAGACAGCGCCATCGCCGCAGTATCGGCGGGAAGAAATTCGAACCGGATCAAATCAACCGGCTTGTCAGGGAATGTGTTTAACCACGCAAGCAGCTTTCGGGAGACCTGATCCTCTTCTGCCGCCGAGACAGTCTTTTTAATCTGTTCCGTACTTCTTCACCGCCTTTTCTGCTACGCGCGCCCACTTGCCAATGTTCTGCGCTTTTGATGCTTCGCACCAATGCGCTTGAGCTTGGGGATTAACATCTGTTCTGAACACCAAATTCCGATCTGTCACTACCTTGTGTTCGCCTTTTCGCACCCAAGAGCTGCCAGTTTCAGGGTCTACCATCAGCTTTCCGCGGTAGAGGTATCGGGCATAAGGTCCCGGATATACAATACTGTTTCCGATGACACGCGTCCTGTTCATAAGCCCTGCGGCAGCTCCAGAAGACGGTACAAATGGCTGGGTATCCTTTTCCATCTGCTCGGCTAAAACGTGTTCAGCGCGCGTACAAGCCTTGGCAATGGCTTCCTTCACAGCGTCAAAGCCGTCGGTATGCACGGAAAACTTGATTCCCATTACGCACCCCCAACGAGAAAATGCTGCATATCGGCACTACCGTAGTCCATCGCATCAACCTTAGTCACGTTGTAGCAATCGTCATGGCTCAGTACGACGGTCATGTCGTCCGAAACGAATTCGCCCTTCACAAAGCACGTCATGCCACCGTTGCCCTTGTATGAGAGCGTCCACAAATCGGACTTATCCGCCGATTTAAAGAATGATTGCGGACCGATGTAAGTTTTTGGTTTACCTGTTACCCCGTCCACCGCTTCTACGGCGAACGGGATATACAGATTTACAGCGTCCGCGCTCTCAAGGCCGCTTTCGCGCACGTTCACGCCCTTCGACGCTTGCAGCATCACGCCGCGCAGGATTGTGGTATAGACCTTTTCGACCTCATCAAGCGTTGTCGGGTCGATCTCCTGCACGATGTTGTAAATCGTTACAGTGTGGGGAGCGTACATCTACAACCACCTCCGCGATACAGCAGTCCGGTATGGGCAAGGTATTCCATGCACGTTTCCGCAAGCAGTTTCTTTGCCCCGTCCGTCGCACTGAGCGCAGACAAGGCGGATTCCCCGCCCGTTGCAAGTGTTCTGGAATAGCTGCCTACCGTTTCGCTTTTGACTTCCGCGCCATTTGCCGCAGCGTTTGCAAGGTTCTTCACGGCAAGCGCCTGCGCTGATTCAATGACTGCATACTTGTCAACGAGCGCGCAGCAGCACATCTTTACCGCGTCCAGATCGGCGTTGTCTTGTGCTCTATTGCGCGTGTAGTAGTCGAGGTAGGAGCTGGCGCGGACAACAAGACGCGGGAAGTCATTTTCGCTCACGGCGCCCATATAAGTGCTGGAGTAGTATTCAAAGTCTGCGTAAGTCATACGGGTCAGCTCCTTTCAGATCAGGCAGAAACGGTAACGGTGGCAGTGCCGGTCTTGGTCCCGTCCTGCTTGGACTTCGCGGTAACGGTGATGCTGCTCTTGGTTTCGGTAGCGGAAACGGTCAGAACGCCCTCATCGCTGATCTCGCTCTTCGTACCGTCCTGAGACCATTCGACTTCGCCGTTGATGATGCCCTCGCCGTCAACCTTGGCGGTAAACAGCTTGCTCTCGCCCTTCTTTACGGTGGCGGTAGCAGGGGTCACGGCGACGGTGGAAATGGCGCCGCCCTTGCCGTAAACGGAGAACGGGAACGGATTTGCCTTTTCTGCATTATACGCGTTGATGGGGTTCGCGATCTCCCAGCCGAGACGCATGACGGCACGAAGCGCGACCATATCGTTCTGCATGAGGTTGTAAACGATTTCCTTCGTGGCGGGGTCCTGGATAACGCCCTCGGTGAACACCTTGAAGGTCATATCCTGGCGGATGGCATAGACGAGCTGGCTCCAATCGCCGACGATCATCTGTGCTTGCGCAGGGTCGAACGCGCCGTTCATGGGGAAGTACATGTCCATGCCGTCGAGGCCGTAGCGGGTAGCGCCCTGCATATCGGTCTTGAAAATAGGCTGACCGGAAGTATCGCGAAGACCGCGCAGCTTACCGCGCATCTGGATAGCGGACATAACGCCATTGGGATTGAAGCCGTCCAGCTCGACCTTGGAGATTAGCCCACCCTCGTCCATGATGTCGGCGTAAATGTCAGAGCTGACAGGAACACCATTTCCCGCAGCAATAGCAGAGGGCACAATGCCATCACGCCAGGTACTGGGCTTATTCTTGCCAAACAGCATAGCGCCGTCAATGACATTGCCGAAAGCCTCGGTCAGGCGGGGCTTGACCTCGCCCCAAATGTCATAGTCCGCATCATCGAGAGCAGCCTCGGGGATGGGGACGATAACAGCGATCTCCTCGGCGTACAGCTTCTTCTTGTCCCACGCCATCTTGGTGGTCTGCTTGAATGCCTCACCGGCGCCGCCGTCAGTGGCCTCGCCGTTAACAAAGTACGCGGAGGGAAGCGCGTCGAGCACATTGATGGTCTGCGTCTTGCTGGACATGTTCGCCAGTCTGCGGCCCATACGAAGAACGGCAGATTCGGCGATAGCGCCCTGCATGATTTCGCGGGTTACGGGTTCCGGGATAAGGCCGGAAAGTGCGGAACGATCAATACTTGCCATGTTGTAATCTCCTTTTCGTTACTTGAGTGCGCCGCGAATCAGACTGTTCATCGCGGCATTATTTGCGTTCGGTTTGTCACCGCCGCCCGCAGGAGCCGTCCAGTCAAACTTGACTTTCTGACGATTTTCCGTGAGCTTATCAACGGCCTGCTCAAAAGTGGTCTTGTCGTCCACCATCCTGAGAGCCTTAAACGCGATAAACTCTGCATCATCGCCAGTCAGGCCTTTGGAAAGCACGTACTTATCACGCTTGACCTGCTCAAGCTCAGACTGTGCAGCGGATAAAGCGCTCTTGCTGTCCGCGAGCTCCTTATCGCGTTTTGCCTGTCGCTCCTGTTCGGTCTGCTGGCCGTCTTTCCATGCGCGGTATGCGGTGATTTCTTCCTCGCTGGGGTACTTCTTCCGTTCTCTGTCAAGCCTCGACTGAATCATCTTGTCAACGTCAGCCTGAGTGAACGTCTTTTCCTGCTCTTGCGCAGTCATTCCCGTGCTCTGCACGGTGGTTTCTTCTGCCATAAAAATCTCCTTGTTTAACGACCTGTCGGTCGGTGTTGATAAAACAAAAGAGCCAACCACCGAGAAACTCTCAGTAGTTGGCTCCTATTGCCCTTTCCCGCGCCCTATTGCGCGGAAGTGCTGTATTTGATTGTTTTCTTAACCTCTAAAACGATGTACCCGACACCTTTTCGGCGAATTTCCACATCGTTTCCGCGCTTCAAAATTGCATCAATTTCCTTTTTGGCTTCTTCCCAGTTCAATACAGCACCTTCATCCTATCCCTCTGCTCCGGCAGCCCTGCCGCCGCGCTGAACGCCTTGTATTTGGCGTTTAACCGCCGCAGCCGTATGTTTACCGCCTGTTCTTCTTCATGCAATCCTGCGGCCTTGTAAGCGGCTTTTTCGCGCTTTAGTTTGCGTATGGTGCGCTCCACCTTTCGCTGTTCCTGCGTGGCCTCGTATGCCGTATAGGTCTTGCCCTCAAACATACAGCCCAAACCATCGTCGATATGCTCAAGCTGTTCTTCTGTGTAGGTGCGCTCGCTTACGCCCTCAACCCAAACGTTGCGGCGGTGGCGGCAGTTGGCTCCTTCCAGCCCATCAACAGCGCCGAGGCCGCACACTTCGTATATATTCGGGTAAATGTCCCCTGCGCGAATACTATATACCTTGCCTTGCCAATCCTTATGGCTTGACCACGGCGACGGCCCCGGCTTATCTCTCGCGCCAGCATGGGCGGAAACCTCGAAATACGGAGTTTCGAGATACTGCGCCGATTGCTCCGTATATTTAGCGCAAATTTGATTTACGCCAGTCATCACGGCTCTGCGCGCTGCCACATCGATTTGGTCTCGATGGCCACTTTCATAGTCAACTACCTTCAATCCGCTGTCTGCAAGTTGCTTTACTGCCGTCTTGATGGCCTGATTGTAATTGATCGCGCCACTCTGGATTTGCATTGTAGCGCTATCCAACGCCCATTGGTACGCTTTGGCAGGGGGGAGCATCGTGCGCCCAGCGTCCACTAAAAAACCCATTGAACGCGTTATATTGCGCAGTGTTTGCTTTGTCTGCTCGTATATCGCCCAAGTATCTTCTATGCTTACCAGCGTCTCGGGCTGGGTGATGTGTGCAAGGTCAATAAACTCGGTATAATACTTCTGGTTACGCTCCACCACATCATCAAGCAGCTTGTTAAGCTTTGTTTCGCTGATGCCGGTTGTCTTGCGGATTGCTTTCTCGATGTCCTTTAGGTCAATGCCGTGCGATCTCAGCGCTTGAATATCCTGCACCGTAACTTCATTGAGCTGATCTGCGAAGACCAATCGGCTGCATATCTCGTCAAGCAGCGTGATTTCAAGCGCCCGGAACAGTTCTGCCAGTTCTTCCGGCAGCGCGTCAAGTAAGGCTGGGCTAAAAGGGTAAGGACGCATACACCGTCACCTCACTCGATTTCTTCTTCCGGTTCTTTTGCCATGTCCTGCATCTTCGGCAGCGCCGCCTTTGCGGTCGCCTCGTCCTCGTTCATCCACTTCATACGGAACTCCCAATCGTTCATGATGCCAGCTTGCAAAAGCTGCATATCGCGGGAAAAGTCGGTCTGCTTGTCCTCAATGATGCTATCATCAAAGTCGATGGATATTTCCACTTCCTCATTCAGCCAAGCATTCATGGCCGTGTTGCCCAGCCGAAGCAGAACACGGCACAGCTCCGTCAATGCCTGTTCAAGAATGATTTCATGCTTCTTGATCGTCCTGAACATGGTGCTGTTCTCGCTGATGACCTGTGTGGCAGTCGCTACGCTGCCGCCGTCGAAACAGTAATAGGTCTCGCCGAAGCCGCACTTACTGGACAGTACGTTCAATTGGTCTTGAAGTCCTACATTCAGCTGCTCGGTTCTCAGCGTCGGAGAAATTGTCTCTACAACGTTCCCTTGCTGCGTATCCTCCGGAAGCAGATAGAATCGCCGGTCGTTGTCATCAAGCGTCGGTTCGTCGTCTTCCCACCTTGTGGCGGGCATTTTGACCATCATCATCATGGGGCCGTTTTCGAACTCGTTGACGTAGCAGTCATAGGCACAGTCAACGCCGCGCAGAACGTCGATTGCATTTGCATACACAGGGATACCAACCGGAAGCAGGTAGTCAAGATTGTTTGCGATGTTCGGTCTGTCGATGACGAACTGCCTCTTGTCGCTTCCCGTATGTACCACAGGGGGGATTCGCTCAAAGCCCGGAACATCGGTGAGCCGCGCGTCGGCAAGCGTTTCGTTTTCGTATCTGTAAATACTGTTCTCGATAACATAAAGGCCGTTTTCGTCTTTCCGGTGAATCTGCAAATACAGATAATTCTTTCCGGCTCGTGTGACTACGCTGTCGAACGCGCATTCTGTGATAAATCCATTCTGCCAATCCAGCGGAAAGATGTGCTCAATCGTCACATAGTCCAGCTCGATGCCGGAAACATCTCCCGGCACAACCTCGCCGCTTTCGTTGACGGCCTGCCCAACCACACGCGGAATGTACGCAACAGTTCCGAGCGCTGACTTCATTTCCTGCATTTCGTTTGCCTTGACCGTGAAGTTGTTCGCCGTCAGAACCCTGTCAATAAACTCCTGCTCCTTATGGCCTTCAAGCGTGATCTGAACCTTCTCATTCATCAAGAGGTTTGCCCAGTCCTCACAAACCTTTTTCGCCATGCCGAGGCTTGCACGGTTGCACTTTGTCCACTTATGCCCGTTATATCGCCGGTATTGATGGAAACCATTGACTTTGCCGACGTACCACGACTTCCAAAGGGACACGTATGTATAAAATTCCTCTGGGATTGTCGTATAGCCAAGTTCTTTTAACTTTTGGATAACTGCACTGCTCATGCAATAACTCCCATTCTGCGGCTGACAGGCTCTAACGCATACCGAGTCGCGTCAATCAGGTGGTTGTTCGCGTCTGGGTATCCGCTGATAATGTCACCGTCCTTGTTTCGTTCGTATTCGTATCCAACAAATTCATCGTAAGCGTGCGGTGTGCGTCGCCTATCAATAACAATCGTTCTCCGCTGCAAAAACTTCATGCCATATTCCACAGATCCGGGACCTTTAACCGCTTCATACGCAGGTAGCCACATTGCGCGGAGATCAGCAACGCTCTTCGGCTCGGCGCTGTCGCAGATCGTTCTAATGTTGTTATATCCGCGCTGCTTAATCATGGTCGCGCTTTGCTCGTTGGATAATTTGTTTTGGTAAATCTCGTCCAGCAGATAGATGGTCTCTCGCGCCCGATCATAATGCAGCCGGATAAAAGCAAACGGGTCTGGGAACCAGCCGAAGTCCACTCCCTGATAGATGCGGTCGAAACTCTTGACTTCTTCATCGGAAATCTCCCTCAGTTCCAGCTTATCAAACACATTCCCTCCAGTGCCTACCGGAATACCGAGATACTCATGCTGATATGCGCGCTCGTCCGTTTCTTTCAGGTGTTCCGCTTCTGCAAGAAACTGTTCCCCCAACCATTCAGGCGGTGCTTGCAAGTACGTTGACTTGTGGCACAGCCGGTCAGCGCGTTCTTCCAAGCTGTCTTTGTTCGCCCAGTTGTCGCGCGAAATCGGCGGGTTGTAGCTCTCAAAGTTCCAAAACACCGAGCCTCCGCGCATGGTCGACTGCAAAATAGTTCGGATTTCCGCGCGTCCGGCAAACTGGTCTTTTTCTTCAAAATGCGTCACGGCGATATAGCCAAACGGAACCTTGATAGACTTGATCTTCATAGGGTCATCCGCGCCGCGGAACATGATTTTCTGTCCCGTCGGCTTATAGATCAGCTCCATCGGGGAGACTTTGGCTTCCCAATACGCCGCCATACCCAGTTCACCGATTGCCCAGATATACTGTGCATACACGCTATCGCGGATCGTGTTTGCCACCTTGCGCAGCACAAGCGCGTGCGTTCCCGGATTGGCAACCAGTAAAAGCGGAACGATAATTGACACCGTGGACGATTTCAGCGAACCGCGTCCGCCGCTAAAATCGTAATGCGTGTGACCATGTTGGAAAATGTCATGCGCAATGTCGTAAAACGCAGGGCCAATTTTCTCGGACAGAAGAATATCAGACATCGACAACCACCTTGACCGGGTCGGTGCTGATTTTCGTCTCAGTCACTTCACGCCACCCAAAATTACAGCCAAGTGAGAATTTCGCGCCGTTCGCGCCGTCTTTGTCGTAGAGCCGAGATTCGGCGTATTCTTCACATCTGGACTTCGCGCGCGTAACCGTGTCCGCAAACTCTGGCCTTGCTTGATAATCCAGCAGCGCTTGTCTCCCTGTAAATCCAAGCGCCAATGCAAGCCCCGTGATTGTCGGCGGCTTTGCGTTGATGATGATCGGCACCCCGTACTTATCTCGCACAGCGCAACCGTCATCTCCGATAAACGGTTCGCCTTCGCACTTTTTGAAGTAAACGTCAATAGCTTTCTGCATCGCGCTTACGCTTTTCCATTTTCTTGGCGCTCCGCCAGCCATACGCTCACTCCCTTTCGTTTTGCTACCAGCCCCCGCCCCTTGGCCTTACATAGCAGACTTTACCCGCCCCGAGGGGCTACAACGACGCCCACATTTGGCGTTATTCTTTTCACAGGTCCCGGCATTGCGCTCTGTTTGAATTGCTTACACAGCGGCCTAATCATACGATTGCCGCCACCACGCCACATCCATTGAACGCCTCGGCACTCGCGCAGAGTGTAGCAATGCCGGTATCCCACGGAACTTTTCAGCCCTGCGCCGGTATGTCGGTCGCATCCGTTTCTTCATTCATTAGCCCATAGGCCGGAGCCAGCCAAGTAATTATTATTCAGCCTGCCGCTTTCATACAGCGCACAGGCAAGCCCCTTGTAGCGGTCTTGCCCTTCCGTGGTGCCGCAATGCGGTAGCATACATCTGGCACGGCATTGCAGTCCTGCCCTGCTTTAGCGCTTCGGGGAAAGTCCCCGTCACTCGCTGTGGTCTCCCCTTACGGGGCACCTATGCCGCATATTGGCCGTCTTCCCGCTTAGATTGTCACATCACCGATTGCTGCTTTACAAGTGCAGCACCATTACGCTGAGGCGTTTCCCTCCCACGGTGCAGTTTTCAGCAAGCATTGTCATTTCCATGTGAGCCATGACGACAACGGTCTCACATTGTCCGGGCGCTACCCGGCCTCTGGCAGGGACGGTTGGGAATCGAACCCACCCAAGCGGTTTTGGAGACCGCCTCGCCAGCCTTGGAACATTCGCCCCTATATGTCCCCGCTGGGCCACATCGTTGAGAGGTGCGCGGGGTCCTGTGCCACATGAGAGGTGCGACCTCTCGGCCCTGATCGTGGGCTGCATCGCGCGTGCGGCATGGTGCGGGGGCGGTGTGAAAAGCACCGCGTCCCGCTATGGCGCAGGAGGTAAACGCCATAAATGAGAGAACCGCAAAGGCTTTTACACCTCTGCGGCTCAATTCTCCCATAATTGCAATGCCCTGACTCACTTATAAGTGAGTTTTGCAAAATATTTTTATAAACTTTTGGGGTAGTCCGACCGCCCGAGCAAATAATCAATCGACACGCCAAAATAATCAGCAATGCTTATCAGCGCATCCATTGACGGTTTCTGCGTCCCCATCTCGTAGCGTTTGATCGTGTTGCGGTTCAGCCCGCACAGCTCGGACAGCACGCAGCGCTTTAATTGCTGGCGTTCGCGTAACCTCCGCAGGCGGTCAGGAAATGTGCTCATATGCGCCTCCGCTCTGCTCGAAAAACTTCTTTTGCTCCTTCAATTTCTGCAACTATGTATTCGCTATCAAGATTTACATATTTCACAGTACCTTGTTTTCGATATGTTTTCGCTGCCAAAATAAGACTCCTATCGTTTTGCTCTCCCACGCGAATCGTAATTTGCTTATATACAACTGCGTCACGGTTCAGGCGCTTAGCGTCCATCTTTGCCCCCTTTTTGTTTTAACTCACAGCGGGTAATAATGACCCACTTACTCACCACCGAGCTTTCTCTTCACCCACGCCCACAGGTTATGCCACGGGTGGGATTCTGCGTAGTTGGCGCGCCCACACTCAAGAGCGGCTCTACCCACCATTTTAGTTACGTCATTCCGCAGCGCATTTTTTTCAGCGACAGAATACGTCAACTCTGCATTCGCCCGCCCCAGCGCCGCCTCGGTGTCAGTGAGCTTATTTCGCAGGCCGTCATTTTCCGAATTGACCCTTTGCAGTTCCTTGCTTACTGCCTCCATGGTATCGTTGGCGTTCTTGAGCTTCATGCGCAGAATATCCGCGTCCGCTTTCAGGTTCGCGATCACGTTCTCGCGGGTGATGGCCTCGCCGTTCATCTGGCTGACCTGCTCGGTCAGGGCAGCGTCCTTTCGCTGCATCGCCGCCTTTAGGTTCGCATACTCGGCAATCAGATCATTCTTCGCGTCGATGCAGCTTTTCAGCTCGGCGATTTCTGCTTCAAGCGCCGCAGTCTTCTCCTGCGCGCCCTCCACCATCTTCGCCATCTGGTCTTTGGTGTACTTCTTTACGTTGATGCTCATAATTTGGCCCCTTTCATTCGTAACTGTTCTTCTCGCCCTCTATCGCTCACGATGCTCACGACCTTGCAGTCGCCGTATCGCTCTATGTCCATGGCGATGCGCTCCTTGATGCCCTGCGCGTCAGCGGCGGGAACGTTGGCTTTAATCGTGATCGTCAGCATGGTTGCCCTCCTTCGGCTCGCCGTAGCTGCAAAAATCGTCCGGTGTGATCTCCATATCGTTGATGTCGCAGATGAGAAAGCCGTTAGCGTTAACCGTCGCGTTAACAAGATACTTGCAGTCCTTGCACCGCGTCACGACCACGGCATCTACGGTGGGAGTGTTATCAATATCTGGTACCGTAAAATACGGTGTCGCATTGCGGCTCAGGCGTGCGCAAAGTTTATCCGCGTCAATCAGCCTCATCGCTGTCACCTCCGTCCATCTTCGCGCTCTCTATCTCAAGCGCACGTTCACGTAGGTCTCCAAATCCATACTCGTCTTGCCATCCTAACTCAGAAGACGCTTTCTGACAGCTCTCGCACAGATAGCACGTCCACGGTGTCCCATCGAAAACGCAACTGCGCTCCATCATAGCCCCTTGCTCGAATTTGCGCCCGCAACCGAAGCACACATGAGCCGCCCGCGTTTTAACAACCTTTCGCCCAACAACGTCCATTCGTTACCCCTCCTTCGGTTCGCCGTAGCTGCAAAAATCGGCGCTGCCCACATTGCGTCTATTGCTCGGTGCGTGCTTATTGTGACACGTCAGCGTACCCGGCTTCCCATACCGCTGGGTAATAGATAACATGCGATTTTGCGCTACACTGTTTGTTGGTTTTCGTTCCCGCAAGACCGCCTTTACAGCAGTGGATCTCTCAATGTATTCAGCCATTGTCAACCGCCTTCCTTTCCTGCGTCTCAAAGTAAAACTCAATCGGTTTTTCGGCCTCGATGACATTGCCATAAACCACGCCGACCTTGTAGATATAGTTCTCGCGCAGCTTTCGCGGAATTTCTGCGATGCAATGCCTAAAAGTTTCAAGCGAATTTGCACGCTTGTAGTGATTGCACATCCGGCAGGCTGGCATGAGGTTGTCAAGGTCATCTGTTCCCGCGTCCTCAATCCCCCACGCCCTCAATGGTTTGAAATGGTCTACCTGCATATCCTTGTAAGCGATTTCTCGTCCACAATACGCACAGTGCCCATTATACTTTCGGTAGACCGCTTCGCGCTTTGATTTGCTAATTGCCATCCTTCATCCTTTCCACATAGCACCAGCTCTGCGGCGGGCGCTTGATTTCATGCGGTGCGGCGCCAAATTTGGTATCGCGCAACCCGGTGAACTCGCTCAATTCTTTCGGCATATCATAAATGCGCAAGTCGGAGATGTGCCAGCCGTAACAACGCCCCTTATCGCCGATATAAGCTATAATTTCTGCCTGAGATAAGCACGTCGCAGGGGAAAAGGCGGCATTTGTCGGACACCATAGCCTGCCGCCATCGTATGTGATCGGGACGATCCGCTCACAGGTAAACTCGCCTATGACCTTGCCGTTTCCTTTATTTGCACCTTTCGGATTCTCTAAGTAAGCAGACACCGCCATAAACGAGTATTCTTCTCTTGTTGGAGCATCCAAAACCCAGAGTGCATCATACCCAGCTCTTTCCGCTGTGCAGTAGATGTAGCACTTAAACGGCGCTTCCAGCTTCGGCTTAGTTTTTCTGACTTCGATGGTCTTCTCACCGCCGGCGATCTTCTCACACCACTTCGGGCGAATGCTCAGCATAGCAGCCTTATTCATTTTGAATCGCCTCCAATGCTTTCTCCGCCTCCTCACGGGTGAGGAAAACGGTCTTGCCGACATCACGCGCATCTATAACGCCGCAACGTGATGTGTTCAGCATAGTCCTCCCATTAAGTGTGCTTATATCTGTCACAGTAAAACTATAAACTTGCTCGACCGGGTGACTACAGAATGTCCAAAGCCCGTCACCCACCTTGCACGGCAGCAGCACCAGCCGACCGTCCTTGTCAGCTTCTTGATATTTTTTGAGTTCCATGAGTGCGCTGTGCAATTTTGCCATTTCCAGACCGCTAAAGTGCTCCCCTTGCATTGACTTGATTTCCCCGGGCGTCAGCCCCGTGTCCTCGTAGGCGGCGAGGCGATCCTTGAGTCGATTACGGCAGTACAGCGCGGTGCAGTCAACCATCGGCTTACCATGCTTACCCGTCCAATCCGCTTTGCACTTCTCGCAGTCCATCATTGCCTGTCCATCGGTGTCTCGCTTCGTCAGTCGTTCCATTAATCCACCTTCTGCATCCAAAACTCGCGGCGGCAGTCCTCACAACCAACATTAGCATTGTTATAAATCCA
>OQVS01000768.1_pt1 | contig 22202 bp, 19 predicted proteins | sample 1691601 | NCBI WGS metagenome assembly OQVS01 (sample SAMN03418268, study PRJEB22391) | human gut metagenome | biome: human-gut; feature: organic feature; material: feces | host: Homo sapiens | place: Tanzania | collected 2013-01
GCCCCGGTGGTGCTCTCCGTGGTGGCACAGGACGGCAGCGGCGACTACACGCGCATACAGGATGCCATCAATGCCGTGCCCGACGGTTCGCGCGGCATAATATACATCCGTCCGGGCATCTACGAGGAGAACATCTACTGCGGAACGAAGCAGAAGAAGAACAAGTTCATATCGCTCGTGGGCGAAGACAAGTCCACCACGATACTCACTTCAGGCGTGGACCGCGGCAAGAACAACAGCTCGAACACATACAACGACTGTGCCGCGCTGAACGTCTACACCAGCCGCTTCTACGCCGAGAACCTCACCATCCGCAACACCAGCGGCAACGTGGGACAGGCTGAAGCCCTCTTCACCAACGGCGACGCACACATCTTCAGGAACTGCCTGCTCAGCGGATTCCAAGACACATACAAGGCGAACACCGGTTCGCGCGGCTACTTCACGGGATGCACGATAGAGGGAGCCACCGACTTCATCTACGACGGCGGACTGGAGTGGTTCGACGACTGCACGCTGAGACTGCTGCCCGGCGGCGGCTACATCACCGCACCTGCCGAGAGCGGCATGCCGATGACGAAGGTGATGTATCCCGAGCTGAGTGAGAGCAAGTTCTATCCCGGACTCTTCTTCCGCAACTGCACCATCGCGGCAGCCGACGGAGTGAAGGACGGAGCCTACACGCTCGGCCGTCCATGGAAGGAGGGATGCGGCTCGATGTTCATCAACTGCCGTCTGCCAAAGGCAATCAGCAGCAAGGGATGGACCGAATGGGGAGGCACGGAAAACAAGTGCTCCTTCTACGAATACAAGAGCGTCGACGCCGACGGCAAGCCGGTGGACACATCAGCACGTGCAGCCTTCTCACGCCAGGCAACCGATGCTGAGGTGGAGGCATACATGAATCCGGAGTTCCTCTTCGGCAAATACTCCAAGGTGTCGTTCGATTTCGGCAAGATTCTGCGCGGAGCCCTCGCCCCGATGAACTTCATCATCACTCCCACCGAGATTTCGTGGGAGAGCGACGACAACGCCGCCGGCTACCTCATATACAAGGATGGCGCATTCCTGCGCTTCACCACCGAGAGCCTCATTGCGAAAGATGCCGCCGACGATGCCTCCTACAGCGTGGCAGCGGTTTCCAGACAGGGAGTAGTGTCGAAGACAGTGGTGGCGCGCGAAGCCATCAAGCTCCCGGCGTTCCCCACTGCCGAAGGATTCGGAAAATACACCACAGGCGGACGCGGAGGAAAGGTTGTGAAGGTTACTTCGCTCGACGACACCACCGCCCCCGGCACACTGCGCTGGGCGTTCCAGCAGTATCCGGGCGAACCGCTCACCGTGGTGTTCGCCGTGAGCGGCGACATAAAGCTGAAGAGCGACCTGCGCGTAAAGCGCGACGACTGGACACTCGCCGGACAGACAGCACCGGGCGACGGCATCGTGATAACGCACAATAAGGTGAACTTCGGTGGTTCGCAGAACTTCATCGTGCGCAACGTGCGCTTCCGCTCGGGCCATGCCGACATGGCAGGCAACGTGCTGCAAGACCAGGCCGTGGGAGCCGAGAACTGCAACAACTACATCTTCGACCACTGCGTGTTCGGATGGTCGGTTGAAGAGAACATGAACACGCAGGACTGCCACTTCCTGACCGTGCAGAACAGTATCGTGCACGAGGGACTCTACAATGCGGGCCACAAGAAGGGAGCACGCGGCTACGGAGTGCAGTGGGGCGGTTCGCCTGCCACATACTGCCGCAACCTGCTCGCCGACAACAAGTCGCGCTCGCCGCGAATCAACGGAGCCAGGGGCGAGGACTACGTGGTGTTCATGGAATACGTGAACAACGTGAACTACAACTTCGGCAAGAGCGGCGGATGCTACGGCGGCGAGAACACAGCCGACATCACCTCATACAACGGCAAGAACTCTGCCCACGAATGCAACTTCATCGGCAACTACTACAAGCCCGGACCGGCATCAAGCAAGAGCGGCATCATACTCGTGCAGTCAAGCTACGCACGCAGCGGCGCCACATCCTGGGGACCCGCGAAATGGTACGTCAGCGGCAACAAGATAGAGGGCGACGAAGCAGCCACCAAGGACAACTGGAAGGCCATGGCGGCAGAGAAATACCAGCTCAGCCAGATACGCGTGGATGAGCGCATCGTGCCGGAGCTGAACTACTACAAATACTCCATGTCAGGCAACGTGGGCACATACGACCCCGAAACCTATATGCTCTACGATATCCTCTCTGCCGACGAGGCATACGAGACGGTGCTTGCCACGGCAGGAACCGTGAACCGCGATGCCATAGAAAAGCGCGTGGTGAGCGAGGTGCGCAATGGCGAGAACCTCTACGGCGGCGCTGCCACAGGAGCCGGAAAGGGAATCATCGACACGGAGAACGACTGCGAGGGCTTCATAGCGTATGCCGCCGACTACACCGTGCCCGTTGATACCGACGGCGACGGAATGCCCGACGAATGGGAGAAACAGCATGGGCTGAACCCTGCCGTGGCAGACCAGAACCTCGTGAACGACCTCGGCTACACGGCTCTCGAAGTATATCTGAACAGTCTGATGGGCGAGCAGCTCGCCGACGGATTCCACGAGAGCGGCATCGCCGCGCTGAGGGTGCCGGTGGCTGTGAGCTACGACCGCAGCAGCGCCATGCTGCATGTGGGTGCGGCAGCCGTGGGCTCGCTGCTCAAGGTGTATTCCACCGACGGCCGACTGCTTTCTTCGCGCCGCATCGCGTCGGAGAGAACGTCGCTTGCCGACGTGAAGCAGCCCGTGTTCATCATCCGCGTTGACGGCACGAACATCACGCCGCGTGTGATGAAAGTGAGAAAATAATCACAGGAGGCGAGGCGTAAATCGCCGTAACCGCCATACAAAAACAGCCAACGGGGCATTTGCCTGTCGTAAACATGCCACTTACGACTCGCAAATGCCCCGTTTCTTATGTGCAAATGCCCCATTTGCGGTCATCAAACGGGGCATTGCAGATTTGCAGGCATCTTTACCCACTCTGTATTCGGTCTTGTCTATGTAGAGAAGCTTTTCCCCGCATATTCTTTCGAACGTCTGTATGCCTATCGGATATAATTTTAGAGCCATAATATTGCCTTCCTTTTTGTTTGGGCGTAAAGATAGTCAAAATAACACAAAAGGATAAATGTTTCAGCCGAAATGTTGCGGAAAAGATGTGGAAAAACGGGAAAGAAAAGTGGGTAGAGACTGCTTGCAGAGTGGACAAAATATGAAAATGACAGGGAAAAGACTAAAAAACGGGACATTTTTTATAAAGGAAATCTAAAAAGGAGTAAATTTGCAAGCAATACAAGTTAACTAATTTTATTGATATGAGAATCTCTACAAAAATCAGAAGTCTTGCGCTGGCATTCCTTTCCCTCGCAGCCACGGCAGGCGCAAGCGGCAGCATGCCGGGCACCGGCGGGCAGCAACGGGCAGAAGGCGACGAGGCAGACAAGGTGTATTGCGGGCTGCCATACTCGCAATCGTTCGAGAACGAAAACAACGACTACGACGGCACGACATACGTGCCGAAGGGATGGTTGGCTGTGGGCGATGTGACCTTCAGAACGCAGAACATAAACGACTTTGCGGCGAAGGACGGAAAGTGGTACCTGCTGGCGCAGGAGAGCGGCAATCCGCGCGATGACCGTGTGTATACACCCTTCTTCAGCATGAAGAAAGGAGTGGAATACGACATCACATTCTATATATACGCGCCGGGCAGCAGCTTCAGCTACTTCACCACGAAGACAGACTTCGAGCTGACCGTGGGTGCGGAGCAGGACGCAGAGCTGCAGACGCAGATTCTGGAGATGAACACCTGTGAATACACGAAATGGCACGAGGTGAACCTGCAGTATTCGCCCGAGGAGGACGGCGACTACTGCTTCTCGTTCCACATCACCGCCAAGACCGCTTATGCGGGATGCTTCGCCATCGACATGCTCACGGTTACGGCACCCGGAGCCGTGGCACCGCCCAAGCCGGGATTCGCACCCGTGGGAATGTTCAACATTATGGACAGCAAGCTGATGGCGTTCGACAACTCGGAGTTCAGGATGAGCAATCTTACAACCGGTGCCGACTCGTATCTGTGGGAGGCAGAAGGCGCGGAGCCGTCGGTATCGACCGAGGCGGAACCGTCGTTCCGGTTCCCTGCGGCAGGCTCGTACACCGTGAGGCTGACAGCCACGAACGAGGCAGGCTCGAACTCGCTGGAGAAGACGTTCGACGTGGACCTCATTGGCAATGCCGACAACACACCGCTGATGATGCACGACCCGAACGAGGACGAGATAGCCACGCGCGATAACCTGGCGTGGTTCGACACCGACCCGTACGGCGATTTCGTGACCGGCGTGAACCACTACTACAGGCACTTCGCCGAGCGTTTTGCCGTGCCCGAGGGGCGCGACTATGAGGTTTATGCGCTCACCGACTTCGTGTTCTTCTACAATCTGGCGCAGCGCTGTGCCGACAAGGAGCGCGCCAAGACGTTCAGTCTGGTGTTCTACGGCGAGAAGGACGGCAAGCCGGACCTGAATACCGTGTACGGACGCTACGACGACACGATGCTCAACGCCTGGGGCTCGCTCAACGTGGGAGTGATGGAGCAGCGCGGATGGGACTTCAACGCCAAGATGCAGGAGGGGAAAGTGAAGCAGCCCATCGTGGCGAAAGGCCCGTTCTATGTGGCTTTCGAATTCCCCGACGACATGTGGATAGACGAACCCGACGCGAATGTGTCGCGCTCGTGCGTGGGACTGTGCAGCGTGCAGCACAAGTCGGGAGTGTCGTCGCTCTACGTGCAGCCGACGAAGGTGCCGGAGGGTTCCAGCTATGTGGTGGACGGACAGTATTGCCCCATAGAGGAGGTGGACCCGAAATTCAAGGGCTACGGGCTGTATCTCGTGACGTGGGTGAATGTGAAGAACGGTGGCGGTTCCACTGCCATTGCACTTGCCGCCGACGGCAGCGTGGCTTCGGCGGTGCGTGTTGCCGGCAACGTACTCCAGGTGAGCGGCACGCACCAGGGCGAACGCGTGGTGGTGAGCAGCTGTTCCGGTTCTGTAGTGGCATCTGTAGTGGCATGCGGAGAATCGTGCGAGCTGGCATTGCCGGCAGTGCCCAAGGGAGTATACATCGTGAGCACAGCCTCGGGGGCGCACAAGATCAGGATATAGAACAAGGGGAATGGATGTATCGCAAATCCATGGATAGAGTATCGCAAATCCATAGATAAAGTATAAACGGAAATGGGATTAAGAGTCAGAATGCTGAACTCTTAATCCCATTTCCGTTTCCGTCAGAGGCTTCACGCTTGCAGGAGCCTTGGCGGCAGGGAAGCCCTGCCGCACATAGTAGCGTCAGAGCAATTCCGGTAGATGGAACAGCTTTATGCCGTTGCTGCCCTTGATGAGGATGTAGCGGTTGAGAGGCTTGTCGGCGGCGATTGCCTCCTTCACCTCCTCTACATCACGGAACTTGCGGAAGCTGCAGTCCGTCTTGCCGAACTCCTCGCCCACGAGCCACACCTCGTCGATGGGATACTGCTTGAGGAAGTCAACCACCTTCTGGTGCTCCTCGCCGCTCACGGCTCCCAGTTCGCGCATGTCGCCGAGAATGGCCATCTTGGGCGCAGCCTTCATGTCGCGGAAATTCTCGAGGGCGGCACGCATGCTTGTGGGGTTGGCGTTGTAGGTGTCCACGATGAGCTTGTTGCTCGCCGTCACTTCGAGCTGCGAACGGTTGTTGGTCGGAGTATAGTCGCGCAGGGCTTCGCTCACCTGTTCCTCGCTTACTCCGAAGCGGATGCCTATGCAGGCGGCGGCGAGCATGTTGTACAGGTTGTAGCTGCCGATGAGGCGTGTCTGCACCTCGTGCCATCTGCCCTGGCTGTGCCGCCAGCGGAACTTGAGGAACGGCGCACACTCCATCACTGTGCCGCACACGAGGAGCGATGAGTCGCCGGCGGTGGTGCCGTAGCTCACGAGCTTCAGTCCTGCAGCAATGCTTTGCAGATAGGGGTTCTCGTGGTGTATGAATGCGAATCCGTTGTTGGCGCGTAGGTAGTCGTAGAGTTCGCCCTTTGTCCTTACCACTCCCTCGAACGAGCCGAAGCCCTGCAGATGGGCGCGCCCCACGTTGGTAATCAGTCCGCAGTCGGGTTCCACAATGTCTACGAGCGTCTTGATGTCGCCCGGATGGCTTGCCCCCATTTCCACCACGGCAATCTCGTGTTCAGGCTTGAGGCGGAGCAGCGTCTTGGGCACTCCGATTTCGTTGTTGAAGTTTCCCTGCGTGTAGAGCACGTTGTATTTCTTTTCCAGCACGGCGGCAACGAGTTCCTTTGTTGTAGTTTTGCCGTTTGTTCCGGTGATGCCGATGATTCTGGTGCCGAGGTGGCGGCGATGGTAGCGTGCCAGCTGCTGCAGCGTGTGCAGGCAGTTGTCGGTCAGTATGAAGCGCGTGTCGCCTCCGGGTGCGTATTGCTTCTCGTCCACTACGGCGTAGGCGCATCCCTGTTCTATGGCTTTGGCGGCAAAGGCGTTGCCGTTGAACGATGCCCCCTTGAGGGCGAAGAAGATGGAACCCTGCGGACAGTCGCGGCTGTCGGTCGTCACCACCGGGTGGCTCTTGAATATCTTGTATAGTTCTGAAATCTCCATGATGTATGTAATGTATATATATAAAAGGTGTATTATGTTGTTTTGCTTGTTGTGGGCGTTCAGTCGATGAGTTCCTTGGTGAGGATGCTTTCGAGCAGTTCGCCAGACACCCTGAGGCGGAACTCACCCTTGATGGCAACGGAGATGCCTCCGGTTTCTTCCGACACGATGATGGCTATGGCGTCGCTGTCTTGCGATATGCCGAGGGCGGCGCGGTGGCGCAGTCCGAGTTCCTTGGGGATGTCGATGCTGTGGCTCACGGGCAGAATGCATCCGGCTGCCTTTATGCGCCGTTTCACCACCACCATCGCTCCGTCGTGCAGCGGCGAGTTCTTGAAGAATATGTTCTCGATGAGGCGCTGGTTGATGTTGGCGTCTATCAGGTCGCCCGTCTCGATGATGTCGTCGAGCTTCACCATACGCTCTATCACAATCAGCGCGCCCACCTTGCCACGGCTCATGTTGATGCACGCCATGACGATAGGCATTATGGCTGCCTTGTCCATGCTTTTATTCTTCTTGCTACTGTCGGAGGTAAAGAATCTCATCAGTCCGCGCATCCTCTGGTGGGCACCGAGCGAATAGAGGAACTTGCGTATTTCCTCCTGGAAGATGATGATGAGCGCAATCACTCCCACGCTGACCAACTTGTCCATGATGCTTCCCAGCAGTCGCATCTCAAGCACCTGGCTCACGAAGAGCCAGATTATGACGAACACGATGATGCCGATGAACACGTTGAGCGAGCGCGACTCCTTCATCAGCCGGTAGAGATAGTAGAGCATCAGTGCGACGCACACTATGTCGATTATGTCTTTTATTCCGAAATCAAACATCTTTTCAGTTTATGCTTTAATGTTTCCCCGATTCTTGTTGCTTTAGCATCCGTACTAATTTCACCACTTCCACGCATTCCTTCACGTCGTGTACGCGCAGTATGGATGCGCCCTTCATCAGCGAGATGGTGTTGATGACGGAGGTGCCGTTCTGTGCTTCGGCTGGCGATGTGCCCAGCAGTTTGAATATCATCGACTTGCGCGAGGCTCCCACAAGGATGGGCAGGTTGAACGTCTGCAGCTGCTCCATATTGTCGAGCAGGGTGTAGTTCTGTTCGAGAGTCTTGCCGAAGCCGAAGCCCGGGTCGAGTATTATGTCCTTCGCGCCGAGGTCGCGCAGCAACTGCACCTCCCGGGCAAAGTTGAGCATAATGTCGCGCATGTCGCCGTGGGTGGACATGAGGATGTACGGCACGCCGAGCTTTGCCACCATGCGGAAGATGGCAGGATAGCGGTTGTCGTTCTCCTGCGTTTCGCCGTTGGGGTTGGTGGCGCAGGCACCGCCGAAGGCTCCGTTGATGTTGCCTTCCGACACGTCGTTGATTATCGCCGCACCGTATTCCTCCACCGCCATCTGTGCTATTTCCGGGCGGAAGGTGTCGATGCTCAGCACGGCATCCGGTTGCACACTCCTCACGATGGAGAGCGCGCGGCGCATGCGTTCCATTTCCTCTTCGCCGCTCACCTGTGCCGCTCCGGGGCGTGTGGAGAATGCGCCGATGTCGATTATCGTTCCTCCTTCGCTGATTATCTGTTCGGCGCGGCCGGCGATTTCCATGTCGGTCTGCTTGCGGCTCCCGGCGTAGAAGGAGTCGGGAGTGGCGTTGAGTATTCCCATCACCTGAGGTTCCGATAGGTCGATGAGCCGTCCGTTGGCGTTTATCGTATAGTTGAGTAGGCCTTTCATTGGGTTTTCAGGATTTTGAAGTTCTTTGTTGTCTTGCCATTGTATGTGTTGATGCCGATCTCTATGCTGTCGCCGCTGTTGAGGCTGAACGGCAGGCGGTAGAGCGGTATGCTCATATATACAAGGTAGGAATAGTATTGTGGCACGTCGTTCTGTGCGTGTATGAGTGCCAGCCTGTGGCATTTTGTGCCGTCGGCGAGGGTGGTGGTGCCGGTGTAGGCGATACCGACCGACTGTGCTTCGGTTTTTCCGTCCTTCTTCCCTGTCTTGATGTAGAAGCTGATGTTGGCATAGCGGTTGTTCTTGCTCAGCCAGGCGGCATCGAAGGTCACGGGGTCGGTGGGGAAGGTCTTTATGATGGAGGTGGCGCTGACGACCTTCGGCACTATCACATCGCTGATGGCCACGGGCTCCACTGTAGCCTTGCCGCCGTCGGCGGATGCTTCGTCGTTGGTGTTGTAGTAGAGCAATGCTCTGTATACGGAGTCTTTTGCCGTTATCCAGCTTGCTTTCAGCGGGGGAGACAGGCGAAGCTGCGTGCCGTTGTCGGTTGTTGCAGCTGTCACGCTTGCTGTGCCGTCGGTGGAAGCCTCCACGAAGTCGGCACGCATATACGACAGACTGCCGTCGCCTGTCTTGTATGGGTCGTTGTCGCACGCCGTGCCGGCGGCGGCAATCAGCACCGCAGACAAGCCGGCGGCGGCAGTCTTGAGTATATCAGTTCTTGCCATTATCTTTCAGTTGCGGCGAGAAAGTTTCTTGCCGGGTTTGCATACATCGTGAGTATGCGCTCCTTGAGGAACGCTTCGTCCTTGTTCGGGATGTCGATTTTGGCGAGCTGTCCCTGCACGTATTGTGCGAACGCTGCCTTGTCATCGTCCGTGTATCTGTTGCTGTGTGTGGTGTTGCCGTCCAGCATGTCGAGTGCGATATAGTTGGAGGGGTACAGGCGGTAGTTGCTGAATATCTCGTGGTCGATATGTTCGGCAATGATGTCGAACACTTTCGTCTTCGGCGTGTCGGCAGGCAGGTTCTGCAGGAACTCGTCGATGCAGGGCGCACAGTGGTAGTGTACGTGTCCTTTGTAGCCCATGATTCCGGTGCGCATGCTGTTCACGTCATCGGCAGCCGTCTTCTTCCATCCCGGTACGTCGCGCTTCAGCTGGAATTCGGCAGCCTTCAGGTAGTCGCACGGGTCGAACTCGTATGATATGGTCAGCGGCACGATGTGCAGCTGCTGCAGGCGTTCCGTGGGCGAGCCTTCGCCTCCCATCGCCATCATCTTGAGCAGTGCCGGCTGTGTGCGGTCGTTGGAGTCTTTCGCCCTGCCTTCGCGCTGGGCAATCCAGATGTTGTCGTTCTTTTCCTTCACCACGAAGTGCATGTATTCCGACATCTTCTTGCTTGCCATGAGCATTTCGCGCGGCGGCAGTGAGCGCTGCACGATGAACGACTTGTTCAGCCGCACGAGGTCTTTTACCCACGGCAGCGACAGCAGGTTGTCGCCGATGGCTATCTCGCAGGTCGTATTGAAGCCTGCATCATAGAGCAGCACGTCGAGCAGTGCCGAGTCGAGCACAATGTCGCGGTGGTTGCTCACGAAGGTGTAGCGCTTGCTCACGTTCACGTTGTTCACGTCCATGTCCATTCCCTTGCTTGCCGTTGCCATGAGCTTCTTCAGGAACACATAGCAGAAGGCAATCTGGAAGTCGAGGTTCGTCTTGCATTCTGCCATCTTTGCTCCGATAGCCTCTACGGGCACTCCGGGGTAGAGGTATGCAAGCACTTGCCTGAACTGCTTGTTGGCGAGAATCCTCTTGAACACCTCCTGTATCTCGGACGGTTCGTACGGGCGTATGTCGTCGAATGTTGATGGTATGGTCATAATGGCTCCCTTTTCTTTCTTTTCGTTATTGGTTTTGGCGCTGTCTCTTGCGATGCGCGTCTCTTATCTGAACTGATTCTCCACGATGTCGGTCAGCACGTCGGTCATGTTCAGTCCTGCTGCCTTCACCTGCTGCGGAATGAAGCTTGTGGCTGTCATTCCCGGTGTGGTGTTTATTTCTATCATGTTTACCTTGTCCACCTCTTCGCCGTTGCTTCCTGTGCCGCGGCTGATGATATAGTCGATGCGTATGATGCCGTTGCAGTGCAGAATGTCGTATATCTGGCTTGTTATCATCTTCACCCTTTCGGTGGTCTCGTCGCTGAGGCGTGCCGGTGTTATCTCAGTCACTTTGCCGTTGTACTTGGCATCGTAGTCGAAGAATTCGTTCTGTGTGACCACTTCTGTCGCCGGGAACACCACGCTCTTTTCGCGTGTCTTGTAGCATCCGATGGATATTTCCGTTCCGTCGATGAATTTCTCCACCATCACGTCGTCGCTCTCCATGATAGCCTTGCGTATTGCCGGTGCGAGCTGGTCCTTGTTCTTCACCTTCGACACTCCGAAGCTGCTGCCGTCGGCTGCCGGTTTCACGAAGCACGGCATACCGATCTTCTCCTCAATCTCGTCGTCGCTCACCAGTGCCTCGTAGCCTTTGCGGATGAGCATGCTGTCGGCAACGCTCACTCCGTATCCGCGCAGATACTGGTTCAGCACGAACTTGTCGAAGGTCATTGCCTCCACGAGCACGCCGCTGGTGGAGTATGGCAGATGTATGAGTTCGAAATATCCCTGTAGGATTCCGTTCTCGCCCGGTGTGCCGTGGATGGTGATGTAGGCGTAGTCGAACTGCACGAGCTTCCCGTCCTCAATGAATGAGAAGTCGTTGCGGTCGATAGGTGCCGTGGTGCCGTCGTGCAGCTCCACAATCCAGTCGTTGCCTTTCATCTCGACGATGTATACGTTGTAACGCTCCTTGTCAAAGAAAGAATAGAGGCCTCGTGCCGATCGCATTGACACGTCGTGCTCTGATGAGTCGCCACCACAGACGATGGCTATTGTTCTTTTAAGATTTTTCATATTGTATTGTTTTTTGTTGTTTTCTTGTTTTGATGGGAGTGGTGGGCTTGGTGGGATGGTGCCGGGTTTCCTGATTGTTTCCAATCCAGACAGCTCTCGTTTCCGGTCCGAGCAGCTTTCATTTGCAATCCATCTGGCTTTCTTTTGCGATGCGTATGTCTCACATTTCCAATGCGTATAGCTTTTCTTGCAAACTTGTGCTGCTCCAGTCGCTACCTCGTGTTGTTCCCACTCTTGTCATTCCTGGCTGGTCTGCCTTCTTTCCCATTTGTCCAGCAGCTGCGCAATATCGTCGGGCAGTTCGGAGGTGAAGTCCATCTGTTTGCCCGTCTTGGGGTGTACGAAGCCGAGTGTCTTGGCGTGGAGCACTTGGCGCGGACATATCTTGAAGCAGTTGCGTATGAACTGCTGGTAGCTGCCGCATCGCTCGCCGCGCAGGATCTCGTTGCCGCCGTAGCGTTCGTCGCTGAATAGCGGATGGCCGATGTGTTTCATGTGGGCACGAATCTGGTGTGTGCGCCCTGTTTCGAGTATGCATTCCACGAGTGTCACGTAGCCGAATCGCTTTATTACCCGGTAGTGTGTCACAGCCGGTTTGCCGATGCCGGAGTCGGGTGGGAACACCGCCATGCGCAGACGGTCTTTCGGGTCTCTGCCTATGTTGCCCTCTATGCGTCCCTGGTCTTCGGTGAAGTTGCCCCACACGAGGGCGTTGTAGCTGCGGTGTGTGGTTTTGTTGAAGAACTGCACTCCGAGCTTTGTCTTTGCGAGCGGTGTCTTTGCCACGACGAGCAGTCCGCTGGTGTCTTTGTCGATGCGGTGTACGAGTCCTACTTCCGGGTCGTTCGGGTCGTAGTTCGGCACGTCTTTCATGTGCCATGCCACGGCGTTCACCAGTGTGCCGTGGTAGTTTCCGCATCCTGGATGTACCACCATTCCTGCGGGTTTGTTTATCACCATCAGTTCCTCGTCCTCATACACGATGTTCAGCGGAATGTCTTCCGGTTCGATGCTGCTGTCGTATTGCGGACGGTCGAGCATGAGTGTTATTACATCGAGCGGCCGCACTTTGTAATTGCTCTTCACCGGTCTGTCGTTCACATGCACGAAGCCTGCGTCTGCCGCCTTTTGTATGCGGTTGCGGCTGGAGTGCTGCAGCTTTTCGGTCATGAACTTGTCTATGCGCAGCGGAACCTGCCCTTTGTCCACGACAATCCGCAGGTGCTCATACAGCTGTCCGTTCTCGTCCTCGCTCAGTGTGTCCTCACCCAGTGCATCTTCGATAGGCGCTTCTTCGTTTGGCACGTCTTTGTTTATTGGATTTTCGATAGGCGCATCCTCGCCCAGTGCGTTCCCCGACAATGTTTCTTCGCCGATGCTGCCTGCTGGCGTTGGCTGTTTTGTGCCGGCGTATGGCGGTGCTATGTTCTTTTCAGTCATTTTTCTTCTTGTATGTATTTCGGATGTGGCTGTCGGCATGGTGCGTGGCCTTATTCCGGACCGTTCACCACCTCGAACTCGTCTTTCCCGCCGACGCCTTCTTCTGTGCTGCTTTCTTGGTATGAACCGTTGTAGAGAGAGTCTGTGGCAGTGTATTCCGGGTCGGTGTATATCACGTCGTCGTCGAATCCCATCTCTCCGTCGCCCACCTGTATGGTCAGCACGTCGTCTACCGACACTTTTTCGCCGTTGCGCAGATTCCTGCCACGGCACGTTATGCCGTATACCCAGTCTTTCTCTCCAGCTACGTATTGCGGCGGTCCCACCTTGAATCCCATTGCCATTAGGTTGGCTTTCGCCTCGCGGTAGGAGTTGTTGTCTATAATGTCGGGCAGTGTTATCATCGGCGAATGGTCGGAGTTGATGATAACGTATATCACTCTTCCCCGCTTCACTCTTGTTCCCGGTGCTATTATCTGCTCCAGTATGCAGTCTGGCGGAAGCGACCTCACGTATCCCGTGTCTGTCACTTCTATTTCGAGTCCGCGGTTTGACAGCAGCTGTTCCGCGTCGCTGAACAGTTTGTGCCTTATGTTCGGCACTTCGATTTCCTCACCGTGGTGAGTATACAGGTCGAGGCCGAACTTTATTCCGAGACACAGTGCCACTATCACGAGCAGCATTGCGCCGAGGTTTGCCCACAGCTTCTTGCTCATCAGTTTCTTGAAGAATTCGTTTGCCGTCATTAATTGCTGTTTGTTTGTATATAATGGGCAAAGTTAGTGTAAATCAAAGACAATACAAAAGGATTCGCCGAAAAAAACTCCACTTTCTTTTCCGCCGGGCTTAAAAAGGCTTCGTCCGGGATTCCGTGTTGTAGTGTGTGTCGTGTAAAAATTGTGTGTGTTGTATTGTAAGTGGTGTTCAATAAAAAAGGCTCTTCCGTTAAATGCATGGATAGGAAATAATGTTTTTTCTTTGTGGTAAACATAAAAAAGACTGCCGGAACATACTGTCCGGCAGTCTTCCTGTAGTTTATGGCGTGTGTTCCTTGTCTGGAACACCGTTTGTTAGTGTCTTATTTGAGCACCACTTTCTTTCCGTTGTGGATGAATACGCCCTTCAGTGCAGGCTTCTGGATGCGTGTGCCCTGTAGTGTGTACCATGCGTCGTTACCGTTGTTGGCAGCTTCGATGGCGTTGATGGCAGTAGTGGTGTAGGCGTCTTCGGCAGCCTTCAGCTCCTCTATTGCCTTTGTTATTTCGTCCTCGAACTCGGCAGTGTTGTAAACGCCCTTTGCCTTGTTGATAGCCTCTCTCAGCACGTTTGCAGCCTCGTTGTCCTGTGCTGCACCGCTCACGAGGTCCATTGCCTTCTGTATCTCGGCAGCGAGGAGGTTTTTTGCTGCGGTGAGGTCTGGAGCCACGAACTCAACCAGCCAGCGTGGGTCACCGATCTTCATCTTTGCCTGGCGTGTGCCGGCAGCTATTGTGAAGTCGCCGGATGCGAGTGATGCGAATGTGGTCACTCCCTCAACGTTGTTCTTCACTTCCTCTTCCTCGTCGCCGGTTGTTTCCATTGCGCTGTGGTTCTCGATAGTGCCGTCTACGGTGCGGAAGAATGAGTTGGTGTCGATGTTCCATGTCGGGTTCTTGCCGCTCTGTCCGCCGTTCAGTCCCTTTACGAACTGTCCGTCCTTTCCGCAGTCGATCACGATGTTGTTCTTCACCACGAATGCGAGCCACTTCTGGTTGGCGGAGCGGTGTGTGTTCACGTTCTTGCCGTATGCTATGTTGTAGAGTGTAGAGTTCTGGATAGAGATTGTCTGCATCTCAAGTCCGGCGTCGGTAGCCTTCTGTCCGCTCTGCGAGCTGTAGAGTGCGCCCGTGTGCTGCGGGTCTGCATAGATTGTGGAGTTCTGGATGTCGAGTTTGCCCACAACGCCGCCTCCGTTGGTGTCGAACACGGTCTTGTTGCCTCCGTTCATCTGCAGGATGCTGTTGTTGAACACGAGGTTGTCGATAACCACCTTGCGCTTGTTTGCATAGAAGAGCTGTGTGGCAAGGTTTGTCACTTTGATGTTCTTGAATGTCACGTCGCCGATGGCTGTGAATTCTGCCTCTTCCGTCTCGGCAGCCTTGAGCTGTGTGAGAGGAGTGGTGAGTGCGGTGGCGTTGATTGTTGCCGGGTTGCCTTCTGCGCCGGCGATGGTGATGTTGCCCTCGCTCTCGATGGTTCCGCTCACGGTGTATTCGCCGCCAGCAGCGAGATTGATGGTGATGTTCTTTGTAGCGCCTGCGGCTGTCTTTGCGTCGTTCACGGCCACTGTCAGGTCAGTGCCTGTTTCGGGTGCCAGCACGATGTCTACCGGCTCTGTCACCACGTCAACCCACCAGCGCGGAGCGCCGGTCTTGAGCTTGGCCTGCTTTGTTTCTGCACCGAGAGTGAAGTTGCCGTTTGCTGCGTCGGCGAACATCGGGTCTTCCTCGATGGCGGTTCCGCTCATGTCGTAGTCGTCAACGTTTCCGTTTGTGCTTTCGTATGTGATTGTCTCCACACCTTCCTCCACGGTCTTCGTGATATAGGTGTTGTTCTTGAATGTGATGTTCCCTTCTGGGTATTCGTTAGCTCTGCGGCTGCCGAGGATTCTTCTTGGAATCTGTCCGATACCGCTGTTCATGAATATGTTGTTTTTCACGGTGATGAACGTGGTCTTCTGTCCCTTCAGTCCGGAATAGTTTGCGAAGGCGCTCTCTCTTGCGATGTTGTAGAAGGTGTTGTTCGCCAGCGTCACGTTGTCGCTGAAGTATCCGGCGCGTGTTCCCACGCCGTTGTAGCTGTAGCTGATGAAGTTGCCCTGGTCAGCCTCGCCGTTGTTCCAGAATGTGGAGTTCGTCACGCTCAGTGTGTTCACGAATCCCTTCTTGAAGTAGATTACAGAAGTGTTCTGCACGTTTGTTGCGGCATTGCTTGTGAGCATCACCGTACAGTTGTCGATATACATCGCCTGCACGCAGTATGGTATGCCGTTGTCGGTGATGAATTCGCCTTTCATACCGTTGATGTTCAAGTTGTTCACGCTGATTGCGTTGTCGCCCTTTATGTGGTAGAAATCTCCTGTGCCCTTGAGTGCCTCGTCGGGAGTTGCAGAGAGCGAGATAAACGCGCCCATGTTCTGGCTTGCGTCGATGGTGGCGTTGCCGTCGCCGGTGGTGCTGATGCTAAGTGCGCCCGGCACTTCGATAGGTCCGCTCATTGTGTAGCTCACGCCTGGTGCCAGGGTGATGCTCGTCTTGCCTATCTTCGAGTATTTTGCCTTCAGTTCGTTCAGTCTTGCCGTGATGTCGCATGCCTCGGTCAGATCGAGCGTGATGTCGCCGGTCAGTGCCGGTTCTTCTCCTCCGCCTTCTCCTCCTTCTTCATCTTCGGTGGTCACTGTGAGCGACATTATGCGCCTATGTCCCTTGCTTCCGTCCACGGTGAATATAACGGCATTTGAGCTACCGGTCCATGTAGGCGATTTGAATGTGCCGCAGTCGGTTTTCAGTTCGTTCGTGCCGTCTCCGGTGCCGAATGTCAGTGTTATTGCTGTGATTTTCTTTTCAGCCGAAACTGTCATGGTGTTTCCGCCGTAGATGCGTACTGCCGTACCGCTGGCGTAATACTTCGGGCTGTTGTTGGTGTTCGTGCCTTTGCTGAACACTACCGTTGCGCCTTTCAGTGTGGTCACTTCGGTCACGTCAGAGCCGTTTGTGAGCGACATCGTGCTGAAGTCGATCGTGATGTCTTTTGCCGACGTTCCTGTTATGAGGCATAACAGCAGCGCCCAGATGAGTAGAATCCTTTTGTTCATAGAGCTTTACTTTTGATTTAAGTTATTGTTAAAGTGTATATCTCTTGTTTGTCGCCTGCATATATATAATAGGTAGGTGTAGAATAAGGGATATCTCCCTAATCCTTGCGCAAAGGTAATGATTTTTCCGATACGTTGTTCATCTTTAGGTGGAAAACAGATGTTAATATTCAAGGTTTTTTATTAAACAGCATACTGTTGTCAATAAAATTGCGTATGTTTGCATTCCGATAGTATAAAGATGATATTGAATTAACCCTAAAAAGTAAAGAAAGAACTATGAACGAAGAAAAACTCTACAGGATGATAGAAGAGAAGGAAGGCCTCGTGTCGCTCGCGTTCCCTGCCCTGATGCGCAAGGTGTACGTGTGGATGACCCTCGCGCTGGTGATTACCGGTTTCACTGCATACGGCATATCGAGCAATCCGGGGCTCGCCCACACCATCATAACCAACCGACTGCTCTTCTGGGGGCTCATCATCGGTGAACTGGGGCTGGTGATGGCAATCAGCGGAGCCATACGCCGCCTCTCGATAGCCACAGCCACACTGCTGTTCGTGCTCTATTCGATACTGAACGGCGCCACGCTCTCGGTATTGTTCTATGCCTACACGCTCAGCTCCATCGCCACGGTGTTCTTCATCACCGCCGGCACGTTTGCCGTGATGGCGTTCGTGGGCTACACCACCAAGGCAGACCTCACCTCGCTGGGCAAACTGCTCTTTATGGCGCTCATCGGCATCATCATAGCCACGGTGGTGAACATGTTCCTCGGCTCGTCGATGCTCCATCTCATCGTGAGTTACGTGGGAGTGGCGGTGTTCGTGGGACTCACTGCCTATGACACTCAGAAGATAAAGCGCATGCTCTACGAGGCAGACAACATGTCGGAAGAGGCGCAGAAGCTTGCCCTGCTCGGCTCGCTCACCCTCTATCTCGACTTCATCAATCTCTTCCTTATGCTGCTCCGCATCTTCGGTAACAACAGAGATTAAGGCAATGATGAGAGAGAAAAACAAGCGTATGGACGTGCTCAAGATGCTCATATCGGGCGGAGAGCTGAGCTGTCAGGAGGATGTGCTCGCGGCCTTGCGCGCCGAGGGTTACGTGATAACGCAGGCTACGCTGAGCCGCGACATGAAGCAGCTGAAGGTGGCCAAGGCGGCTACGGCAGGCGGCAGATACCGCTATGTGCTGCCCGGCGAGACCACCTACAGGCGTATGCCCGACAATGCACTGGTGCGCGAGAGAGCACTGGAGTCGGGCTTCCGCTCGATAAACTTCTCGGGCAGCATGGTGGTGATAAAGACGCGCCCCGGCTATGCCGCCAGCATAGCCGCCAACATCGACAGTACCGACATTCCGCAGATTCTCGGCAGCATCGCCGGCTACGACACCGTGTTCCTGGTGAAGAGCTCCGGAGCTGCCAACGACGAGGTGCGCGATGCCTTGCGGCGGATATTGCCGGAGATAGACTGAGCCGGTGCCCCCGCTTCTTCCTTGGGGGAGGCCATGGCGACACGGATACGGAATCCAGTATCCTCATTGCACGGAATACAAAAAAATGGCTGGGGGGAATATGGCTTGCGCCTTATTCCCCCCAGCCTTTGTGACTTTAAATACCTAATAAAGGTGGTTGCAAGAATTACTTGCCGTGGTGCTCGTCAGAAACAGTGAGCTTCTTGCGACCCTTTGCGCGGCGCGCAGCAAGCACGCGGCGACCGTTCTTTGTTGCCATTCTCTCGCGGAAACCGTGCTTGTTTGCACGTCTTCTGTTGTGTGGCTGAAATGTTCTTTTCATCGTTTGTATTTATTTTATTTGTTATTGTTTATACACTTTGGGCTGCAAAATTACTCATTTCTTTTCATTTCACCAAAAGTAAACCGAATTTTGCGCGGTTCTTTTATGGTTTTTTCTGAATTTGTTGTAACTTTGCAGGCGAAAAGGGGGCAGAAACACAATATTGCGCCGCATGCAGGCGCAATTTGCGGTTCGGGCCGCCCGGCCATGGAGGATTAAATTAACAAGAAATAAACAAAATGATTAATTCACAGGACATTAAGAAAGGCGTTGCTGTTCGTATGGACGGCGGCATTTGGGTTTGCATCGATTTCCAGCACCGCAAGCCGGGCAAGGGAAACACCATTATGAACATCAAACTGAAGAACGTGACCGACGGACGAGTGCTCGAGCGTCGCTACAACATCGGCGAGAAGCTCGAAGACGTGTCGATCACACGTCGCCCATACCAGTATCTCTACAAGGAGGGCGAGGACTACATCTTCATGAACCAGGAGACATACGACCAGACTCCTATCGCGGCAGAGCTCGTTTCGGGAGTGGAGTTCATGAAGGAGTCTGACATCGTGGAGGTTGTTTCCGACGCCGACACAGAGACCGTGCTCTATGCTGAGATGCCGGTGAAGACAAACCTGCGCGTGGTGCACAGCGAGCCGGGAATCAAGGGCGACACCGCAACAAACGCCACAAAGCCGGCAACACTGGAGAGCGGCGCAGAGGTGCGCGTGCCACTGTTCATCAACGAGGGCGACCTTATCCAGGTTGACACACGCGACGGTAGCTACCTGAGCCGCGTGAAGGAGTAAATCCCACGGCAGGAAGCTGGACAAGAAAAAACAGAACAAGAGCGGAAAATCCGATGGCGCCTCCCCCGTGGGGGAATAAAGTGCCGGCGGGCTTTTCGCTCTTCTTCTTGATATGTTTTCAATAATTGCTACAGTATGAAATACTCGATAATAGTGCCCGTGTTCAACCGTCCCGACGAGGTAGACGAACTGCTGCGGAGCCTGACGGAGCAGACGGAGGGAGGCTTTGAGGTGATAGTGGTGGAGGACGGCAGCACACAGACCTGCCGCGAGGTGTGCCGGGGATACGAGGGACAGCTCGACATCCGCTACTTCATGAAGCCGAACAGCGGTCCCGGACAGAGCCGCAACTACGGCGTGGAGCGCGCAAAGGGCGAATACGTGATAATACTCGATTCCGACGTGGTGCTTCCCCCGGGATACATTGCCAGCCTGAGCCGTGAGCTGCAGCGCGAGCCTGCCGACGCCTTCGGCGGACCCGACAGCGCCCACCCCTCGTTCACCGACACGCAGAAGGCAATAAGCTATTCGATGACGAGCTTCTTCACCACAGGCGGCATACGCGGCAGCAGGAAAAAGAAACTCGACAAGTTCTATCCGCGCTCATTCAATATGGGTGTGAGGCGCGACGTGTACAACCGTCTGGGCGGATTCTCCAAAATGCGCTTCGGCGAGGACATCGACTTCAGCATACGCATCTTCAGGGCAGGATGCAGCTGCCGCCTCTTCCCCGAATCGTGGGTGTGGCACAAGCGGCGCACCGACTTCCGCAAGTTCTTCCGCCAGGTGTACAACAGCGGCATTGCACGCATCAACCTCTACAAGAAATACCCCGAGTCGCTCAAGCTCGTGCATCTGCTGCCGATGGTGTTCACCGTGGGCGTAGTGCTGCTCGTGCTCCTTTCGGCGGCAGGCAGACTGCTCATGCAGTACGATGACGTGCACCGCTGGTACTGGCTCTGTGCCGGTCCGTGGATACCCATCCTCGCCTACAGCCTGCTCATCCTCGTCGACTCCACATGCCGGAACCGCAGTCTGAAGATAGGCTTCGAGAGCATACTCGCCTCGTTCGTGCAGCTGATGGGCTACGGATGTGGATTCATCGAGGCGTGGTGGAAACGCTGCGTGATGGGCAAAGACGAATTCAGCGCATTCGAGAAGACATTCTATAAATAGCAAAAAAAACGGCGGGGCGGCACAGTTTGTACCTCCCCGCCAACTTGAAACTGACCCCTATGAAAAACGGAAACACACCGACCGCCGCCATTCCTGCAGCGGCAGCGAAACCCACACTCAACATAAAGGAATGGGCAGAAGAAGACCGTCCGCGCGAGAAACTCATGGCAATGGGGGCGCACGCGCTGACCAATGCCGAACTGCTTGCCATTCTCATAGGCAGCGGCTCGCCGGGCGAGAGCGCCGTGGCGCTGATGAAACGCGTGCTGAGCGACTGCAACAACAATCTGAACACCCTCGGCAAGATGACCCTCGGACAGCTTGCCGGCGGAGCATACCGCGGCATCGGGCCGGCAAAGGCGGTTGCGATAATCGCCGCATGCGAACTGGGCAAGCGCCGCCAGCAGGAAAAGGCAGAGGAGCGCACGCGTATGGATTCCGCCCTCGCCATATACGAATACATGCATCCCCGGATGCAGGACTTGGCGGTGGAACAGGCGTGGGTGCTGCTGCTCAACCAGAACTTCGGGCTCATCAAGGCGGTGCAGCTGTCGCACGGCGGAATAAGCGAGACCGCCGTCGACGTGCGCGTAATCCTCAAGGAGGCACTGCTCTGCAACGCCACCGTGCTCGCCCTCTGCCACAACCATCCCAGCAACAACGCCCGTCCCAGCGGCGACGACGGCCGCATAACGCAGCGCCTGCAGAAGGCGTGCCAGACGATGCGCATATACATGCTCGACCACGTGGTCGTCACCGACGGCGCCTACTACAGCTATATGGAGGAAGGCAGACTGTAACCCCCTTGGAGGCGTCCCCCTCCTCTCCCTATCTGTGCCGTTCTCTACAGCTTGTCGTACTGGCTCTTCGTAAACCACATCCCGGTGTGGGCATGCATCCGGTTACGCCAGTTCCGGTAGTCCTCGTCGGAAGAATGCCAGGTTCCGGTTTCCTCGGCCTTGATCTTTTTCGAGAAAACCCGTATCCTCCTCTGTGTCTCCGCATCAAGCTGCCTCCATACTACAACCGCATTGTCGATGCTGGGCTTCAGTTCGTTTTCCCGGATTCGCTCCCGGAGTTCCCTCCTTGCCTGCTCCAGCTGTTCGTCGCATCCGGCAAGAAGGCTTGAAGCCCCCTCTGCCACATTGCCCTGAGCGTCACTGAACACACATTCCCAGAACCCGTCCTCCTTCAGATACTGTTGGTGATACAGGTAGGCGGTGCCGTTGATTAATAATTCTTTTTCCATAGACTGCTGCATTTTTTTTTGATTATAATAAACAGGAAGAAAAGCGATAGCCGCAAATCTGACTGACAAATGCAAATTTACAGCAAATTCTTATAAATCACTCACGTTTTAACACAAAGCAACATTTAAATGTTACCCCGTAACTATTCAGCGATAGTGCATGACAAGTTTTCAAGCCTCAAATAAGGCTTGAATTGCATTGAATGGTGTCTGATTGTGTTTCTTGGCAGTTTCAACGATTGAATGTAATTCGAGAAATGCGTCAGCTCCGATATCAGAGCGGAAAGTACAGGAGTTCTTCAACTTGATTTTCAACTTACGTATTCCACGCTCACTTCCATTATTGTCAGATGGTATCATTGGGTCTTCAAGGAAATTGAAGATGTAGTCACGGCATTTTAATAGACCCTTTTTGAGTGTTTCAAACTTCTTGCCAAAATTGCTGATATTCA
>OQVS01000771.1_pt1 | contig 22192 bp, 13 predicted proteins | sample 1691601 | NCBI WGS metagenome assembly OQVS01 (sample SAMN03418268, study PRJEB22391) | human gut metagenome | biome: human-gut; feature: organic feature; material: feces | host: Homo sapiens | place: Tanzania | collected 2013-01
CACATCGGTAGTGCACGGGCTTCCCAAGCCTGGGAGGCGGGTTCGATTCCCGTATTCCGCTCAAATATGTAGAGATGTTCTGTAATCATGATGATGCAGAGCATTTTTTGTTTATTTATACATCGTTTCACATCAAACAGACCCCCATTTATGACCGAAACTTGGAAAAAAATGGTGAGCGGAGAGGTATATAACCCACTTGCTCCCGAAATCATTAACGAATACTACAGGGTCAAGGACTTGGTTTGGCAGTACAACCAAATCAGACCAACCGATTTTGCAAGCAAGGAGCAAGCCATCAGGGCGCTCCTCGGCAAGTGTGGCATCCAGCCGGCCGTGAGCCAACCTTTCTATTGCGATTATGGCTGCAACATAGAGGTGGGCGACTACTTCTTCTCCAACTTCAATTTCACGGTCCTCGATGCCGGTCCTGTCAAGATAGGCGACCACGTCTTTATCGGGCCCAATGTGAGCCTCTACACGGCGTGCCACCCCACCAATCCCGAAGAGAGAAATAAAGGACTGGAGTGGGCGCGCCCTATTACCATCGGCAACTCGGTGTGGATAGGCGGTAGTGTCACTATCCTTCCCGGCGTCACCATTGGCGACAACTGCACCATAGGAGCCGGCTCGGTGGTTACCCGTGACATTCCAGCCAACAGTATTGCCGTAGGTAACCCCTGTAGAGTCATCAAACATATAGACCAAACCTGACCATGTCCACCCTGCATATCGCCATCATCGGCGGAGGCGCAGCCGGATTGTTCGCTGCCATTACCGCCAAGCACTATTATCCTGATACAGATGTCTGCATCTTTGAGAGGAACAACAAGCTGCTGGCCAAGGTGGCAATTACCGGTGGCGGAAGATGCAATCTTACCAATTCGTTTGCAGATATTGCAGACTTGAGCAGTGCCTATCCACGCGGGCATAAGCTCATAAAGCGTTTGTTCAATACTTTTGATTACAATGATGTCTATCAGTGGTTTGAAGACCATGGCGTGCCTCTTGTAACACAAGAGGACAACTGCGTTTTTCCGCAGTCGCAAGACTCGCAGTCCATCATAGACTGCCTCATCTCTACCGCCCGACAGTTGGGCGTAAAGTTCAGACTCGGATGCACCATCACGCGCATTGAGCAGATGCCCGACGGGAAGTTGTGCCTTACCTCTACATGCGGCCAGGCAGGCGCCACGCAGAAGCAACATTATGACCGTGTGGCTGTAACGACTGGCGGCTCACCTCAAATGAAGGGTTTGGAGTTTTTGTCGCCGGTGATACGTAAACTGGAATCGCCAGTAGCCTCGCTTTTCACGCTGACCATCAATGACCGCAGACTGCAGAGCATGATGGGAACCGTGGTCAATCCTGTCACAGTCTCTATTCCTTCCACCAAGTTCAAGGCCGAAGGACCGCTGCTTATCACCCATTGGGGCGTGAGCGGACCTGCCGTGCTGAAACTGTCGTCCTATGCCGCCCGCTTTCTTCACGATGCCGATTATCACTCCACTTTGGCGGTCAACTGGATTAACCGCTCCCATCACCATGAGGTTGAGCAGGAGTTCTATATGTTTATAGCCAGCAACACGAATAAGATGGCGGTCAATGTACACCCGTTCAACCTTACATCACGGCTGTGGACATACATTCTGGATAAGTGCGGATGCCCCGCCGACCGACGTATGGGAGAACTGGGCAAGAAGATGATTAACAAGTTGATAGACACGCTGACCAATGACCAGTATGCCATCGCCGGAAAGGGCAAATTCAAGGACGAGTTTGTCACCTGTGGCGGCGTAGCCTTGGGCGATCTCAACCTCAATACCTTGGAGAGCAAGCACTGCCCACACCTGTTTTTCGCAGGCGAAGTGACCGATGTCGATGGCATCACCGGAGGCTTTAACCTCCAGGCGGCATGGACCATGGGCTATGTTGTGGGCATGAATATCGGTAAGGCCTAAAACGAAACAGGGGATACTGCTGTGAGCTGCATCCCCCATCTTTTTTTGTTTCTGATTATCCGATTTTGATTTGACGTTCTACCTTGATATCTTCCTTGTTGAACTTGGGCAGAACTATTGTCAGTATGCCGTCTTCGACCTTGGCTGAAATCTTCTCACGGTCTACATCTTCGGGCAGGATGTAGGCTTGCTCGTAGTTGCCGTAAGAGAACTCGCGACGCAGGTAGTGCTCATTGCGTTCTTCCTGCTTGTGCTCCATCTTGTTCTCGATGTTTACAACCAGATTGTTGTCCTTGTTAAGGCTTATCCGGCAATATTCCTTCTTGATGCCCGGTGCGGCGATCTCCATAGTATATTCCATTGCATTGACCTTTACGTTTACAGCAGGCGCTGTAGTGTTGGTGCGCAGCATACTATTGTTGTCAAAGAACTCATCAAAAGCAGAGTCTAACCAGTTGTTACGTGTTGGGTACATCATAATATTTTCCTCCATTATTAGTTTATATTCATTTATAGTCATCCAGACGATTACCGTCTGTCACTATCATTTTTGCAAAAAACATTCCCACAGCTCTGCTACTGACAAAATGACGCATAATGCTGCCAAATCGGTCATTCAAAACCAGAAATGGCACATTTTGTCATGAAAAATATGGGAAATTATATGGATATTAGAAAATTAATGCGTACCTTTGCAGTCGCAAAAATGAGAATCAGATAAAGCGGGGTGTAGCGCAGCCCGGTAGCGCTCCTGGTTTGGGACCAGGTGGTCGCAGGTTCGAATCCTGTCGCCCCGACCACAGCAAGCATCATACGAATACCGATGGGTTCAGTATGATGCTTTTTTCATGTCTATATCTCTCGCCCCTATCGCCACGCCTGTCACCACTACTCCCCCAGCCTGCCCCGACATCCGTTGCCCCATCAGCCCGATTGATAACCAGCCTACATCCAAACCGTCCGTCATCATCTTTTTTCTGATTTCGGGGTTTGAAACAGTGGTTTCGTGCTTTGCAATTATGATTTCAAAGTTTGAATTACCCATTTCGCGCTTTGCATCCAGTTTATAGTTGGACTCGGTGTACATGGACTGCAAAGGTGCGAAACATTCGCCATGTCTCAAGATTATAGTGATGACTTAATCGGCGGGAAACGGTATGGAAAAACGTGTGACTCGTGTCGGGCTGCTGCCGACGATTAAGATTAAGGATATGAAAAAAGCCCCAAGTTGTTACTTGGAGCCTTTATCATTTCCATTGCTTTGCGGAAGATGAGGGATTCAAACCCCCGATACCCGGAAAAGGGTATACCGGATTTCGAGTCCAGCGCATTCGGTCACTCTGCCAATCTTCCTTAACCGCTGCAAAAGTAATATTAATTTCGAATATAACCAAGGAATTGCTGGTATTTTTTTCATCTTTTGCAGAGATTGCTATATATGCAATTGACACATCTTTTCTGGTCTTTTGTGGGCTCAAAGGAGATGTCGGCATCATAGATTTCACGCAGAGTCTGCCTGAGTCCGTCCATAAACTCATCCTCGTAATCTGTAGCCCTGACCATGAGCCCGTCACCCAGCTTGAGCGTGGGGTCATACTGCTCGTCGCTCATGTTCTGGATGAACATAAGTGCCGGGCTGACAGCAAGCCCGCTTTGGTTGAGCTCCTGGCTGTGGCTCACAATCAACGCGTAGAGCAGAGCCTGCAGATAATAATTGGTGTGTTTGGCTTGGATGTCGGTATCGCTGAATAACTCTGCTATCTCCTCGACCTTCTTCCGGGCTGGCATTCCCGTCTTGTAATCGATAACGCGAATGCGCTGTTGCTGGTCGTCATCGGTAATCTCGTCCAGACGGTCGATGAAGCCGAGTACCTTGATTTCGCGCTCGCCATCGGTAGAGTCGAATTTGACGATTGTCTCGACCTTGTTCTCCAGTCCCAAGATGCGGAACGGCGTAAGACGGCTGTCGATGTCGAGCATCTTGCGCAGATAGCTGATGACCACACCGCGGTTGATGAGTTGCAATCCGTTATACTCGGGAGTATAAGAATTGTCTTTGACCTTGAAGAGTTCTTCCTTGAACGCCTGGTCTACTATCATCTCGATGACCTCTCGGTGATTGAGCAAATCGTCGATGTCAGCCTGCTTTATCACCTCGCTCTTCTGCATGAGTCGCTGATAGATGAGTTCGGCACTGCGGTGGAAGATAAGACCGAAGACGCGGCTGTCCTTCATCTCTTCATCCGTTTCATCGGGTTCTTTCAACCCCTCGACTACATTGTAATAAAAGGTAAGCGGGCAATAAAAGTAGCGGTTGATGGCTGTCGGCGAGAGCTGGGTCAACTGGTGGAGCTTGTTCATCAAATCGGGCGTCTTGATGACACTGCCAGACAGCGCCTGCTTGACCGACTGGTCTGGGGTGAGTATGCCGTGGCGAATGTCGTGGCCACTTTCGACCATCATCTGCAACATAAATCTGCTCATCTCTCCCGTCTGGCCGTCCTCCGTAGCCTTGTTGTAGGTCAAAGTGATATCCTGCGACCGCTGCAGAAGCCGGTAAAAGTAGTAGGCATAGATGGCAACCTTGTGGTCGATAGTAGTAAGCCCGTAGGCCTTGCGTATAGAATAGGGAATGAATGAAGAGTCGTTGACACCCTTAGGCATATTGTTGTCGGAGGCTGACAGCACGAGCAGGTGGTCGAAGTCCAGGTTTCTGGTTTCCAGCACGCCCATAATCTGAATACCCTCTATCGGTTCGCCTCTAAACGGAACCGTCGTGCTCTGTATCAGTTGGGCTATCAGGCGTTCAAAGGTAATCTTGTCGACGTGCAGGTCGCCCGAGGCAATGAGTCCTTCGAGACGATTGATGATGGTGTACATGCGGAAGATGGACTCCTGGGTAAGCGGGTCGTTGACCTGGCTTGCCTTGCGGCCCACGTACTGAAGCATGGCCGTCAGCCATTGGGCAATGTTCTGGTTATGGCAGTCGCCCAGCGTGTCGATGTCGGTAAACAAAAGCTGCAATCCCTGGTCGATAGCCAGCTGGGAGCGCGTGGGATAATAGTGGTTGCATGTCTGCAACTCCTTGTACAGGTCAAGACAACGGTTGGAAATGTATCGGCCATAAGGGTGCTTGAGTATCTTGGCTACATCGCGCAGACGATACTTGTCTGTGTTCCTGACGTGGCCATAGGTCTGCAGGCGCAGCAGTATCTGGACAAACGAAGCCACTGGCGACTGGGACAGGGGATATCCGGTGGTGATGTTGATGCTCTTGACCTCTTCGGGCAGACAGTGCAGCACGGTCTGGAGCAGCGACTCGTCGCACAACACGATGGCGGTCTTGGCGCCGGCTTCGAAACGATGGTTTTCGCTTATCCACTGACTGATATAGTGAGCCTGCGCACTCTCGGTCATGGATGAGATGTAGGTGATGTCCTTGGGCTTGCAGAAGTTGTTGTAATGTGTGTCGTCATCTACACTCAGCTCGTTGGGGAACTGAGTCAGATAGCCGTTGATGTAATGCCCCGCCTCGTTGTTGGCGAGATAATAGTGGTCGAAATCCCAATAGAAGCATGCCTTACCCTGCGCTTTAAGCGTGAGGAAGAGACGTTGCTCGACCTGTTGCAGCATATTGAATCCCACAAACACATATTTGTCGAACTCATAGTCGGCCTGGGCTTCCACCACACTGCGATACAGCGCGCCCTCGTAAGCCAGCCCCTGCGCGGCGAGACGCTGGTTGAATTCACAGTAAATTTCTTCGAGATTGCACCAAAGAGAAAGGAATCTCTCTTTGAGCTTGGAGAGATGGTCGTCGGCGAAATTGTGGAAGAAAGACTTGAGTATATTCTTCTGCTCTGGTGAGAGGTAGTCTATGTCGTCCAATTCGTGGATGTCTCTAAGGTTGGCAAAAACCTTATGGGCATCGGCCATGTTTTTGTCGATATCATCAAAGTCGGCAAGCAGCAGTTGGCCCCATCCGTAGAAACGGTCGAGCGTCTCATCCTTACCGGTGATTTCCGTATAGGAACGATAGAGGTCGCAGACCAGCTTGATGGGGTCGGCAACCATCAACTCTGACTTCTCTCTGAACAAATCGCTGATGGTGGTATAGCATGGACTCCACAACGGACCATCTGACAGCCGTGCCAGATATTCGTTCATAAAGAGCGAAGCACGCTTGTTAGGAAACACAACGGCTATTCGTGACAGGTTACTGCCATATTTCTGTAACAGGTCTTTGGCTACCGCCTCTAAAAAAGTGCTATTCATTTTACCTCTTCTATCTTATTACTGTACACAAACCACAAGTAGCCTTTCACACGGCTATGCCCCATCTCGCTGAGCAGATGCATATACTCTCTGACTTGGGTGTGGTATTCTTCTTTGGGGGTTCCGAATTTGAAGTCGATGACGATATACTCTTCGCCGTCGGTTATCACCCTGTCGGGACGCAACAGGCGTGATTTCTGCTGCTCTCTGTCGTAGAACAGCAGCGAACACTCGTTGAGCACGGTCCAACGGGGAGAGAACCATTCGCTCACCCTGTCGTCATCAAGTCGCTTACGCAACATGCTTACGAGCTGTTCCCGCTTGACCTCGTTGTCGTAGAGGATGCCATCATTTTCCAACTGCTGCAGTGCCTTGTCTATATCTGCCGATGTATGTATCGTCGAGAAGACCTTGTGCAGCACATTGCCCAACTTGATGTACTGATTATGATTGTCGCCCTCATTGTCGTGAGTGAATTCGATGCTCTGGTTGCTCTGGCGGAAAGTCGCCACAGACTTGTAGGCCTTGATGACTGGCATATCCATAGGGGCGGAAGTCTTGCGGAATACATTGCGCTCCTCGGTGGGTTGCTGTGTACGAGCGGGCTTGCTTTGGGTTGCGGGCAATGTGCCGAACTCCAGATGGAGGGTATCGGTCTTGTCGTCAAGGTTGCCCGTATAAGTCGTATTGAGGGCTTGGGCCAGGTCTTCCCAAATGCCTTCGAGCAGGCCCGAACGCATAGCCTGCGTGCCGCGTTTGCCCAATATGTAGAGGCTGCTCTTGGCACGGGTGAAAGCAACATAAAGCAGGTTGAGATTGTCAACTACATTCTGTAGATGCTCATAATAATAGTCGTCTTCGTAAATAGAATTCACCATTCCTTTCTTGGAGAAATCTATAGGTACAAGCGGCATCCGGCTGAAGGGCTCAACCTTGGGCGTACACCATAAGGTAGAGTTGCTCTGTTCAAGTTTCCAATCACAGGCAGGTATGATAATATGGTCGTACTCCAATCCCTTGCTCTTATGGATGGTCAACAGTCTGATACCATTGTCCATACTGCTCTGGATGGCTTTCTCGTGGAGCGTGTTGTCCCATTCGTTGAGGAAGTCGTCAATGTCGGACATGTTGTCTTTGAGATACTTGGACAGCTGGTCGAAGAAGGCGAAGATATATGCGCTCTGGTTGCAGCAGATGTCTTCATCGAGCATAGCATAGATGGTCTGCACCATGTCGTAAAGCGGCATGGTAAGCAGCTGTTCACGTGAGCGTTCTACGGGAGCGAGTATTCCCACCTGCTTAAGATAAGCTCGGTCGATGCTACTCTCTGGATTGGAAACATAACGCAAAGCACTGATTAAGGTATTGACGGCAACGGAGGCGTCAAGGCGGAACGCTTCATCGGATATAAGCGGAACCGAGGGATAGTTCTCCCCGAAAAAGCGGGCTATCTCTTGTATGGTTGACTTGCTTCGACACAGGATAGCGATGCTACTGGGAGCATGGCCTTGTTCCAAGATGGTCGTAATCATGCTATGGATTTTCTCCATGATTTGTTCTCCATACTCGGTGCTTGGCATCAGGGTCATCTCTACCCTACCTCTTTCCTGGGTATTGTGAGGCTTCTGCTCGACATCTGCATAGGCTTGTATCAGTTGGTCTACCTCATTGCTCCCATCCAATGATCGGGCTTCGTACTGTGTGGCCAATGAGAAAAAGACATTGTTGAAAGTAATGATATTGTAGTCAGAACGGTAGTTGGTAACCAGAGATTTGACTGTGACGGACTGGCTCTGGTCAGGAAATTCGCGTTCGATATTGTTGAGGAGCTTCCAGTCACCCGAACGCCAGCGATAGATGCTTTGCTTGACGTCGCCGACAATGAGATTTTGTGTACCTTCATTGCTCATGCAGTCCATGAGCAAGATTTTGAAGTTCTTCCATTGTATGGTGCTCGTATCCTGGAACTCGTCTATCATGATATGCTTCAGTCTGGTGCCAATCTTTTCAAAGATAAATGGCGAATCGCTGTCCTGGATCATGCCGTTGAGCAGATGCTGCGTGTCGCTCAGCAGAAATCTGTTGGCGTCACTGTTCATCTCGCGAATGGTCTTCTCGATATTCTCCAACAGCCTTAACTGGTTAAGGTGGCGCAATGTAAGATTGGCAGAAATATACAGGCGCGACTGAACCTGACGCATACGCTCGGTCTCCTGAAGATAAGGCAGTAGCGTCTCGCACACCAGCTTGTACTTGGGATTGTCTGGAGTCCGCTCGGCTTTCTTTACCCATTTGTCTGCATCTTCCATCGCGGCCTTGACGGTGTTGGTGAGGACATCGGCATCGCCATACTTGCCATTGCTCATCTTGATGAAATAGCTACACACTCCCTTGTTGCCATTGCTGAAGTCGGTGGTTTGGAGGCCGTTCTCTTCAAGCATGTCCATGAATGTGGCGGCATAGTGCTTGAAGTGGTCTTCTGCATGGTCACGCATTTCCTTCAGCATGCGCGTATAATTATCAAAGAAGTTATCTGTGGCGAGTGCTTCATTGAGCTTCTTGCTGTTGTCTCTATAGATATCGCGGAAAATGTTCTTTCCAAAGCGTTTGATGAGATTGATGACATTCCAGCCCTTGTCCTCGGATATGTTCTCTTTGACGTATTGCATAATCCAGCCAAAGACCTTGTCGTGGACATTAAGCCCGTCTATCAGTTCGTCAACTGCCTGCTCTTCTATCTGCACGTCATTGAGTCCTATACGCAGATTGGCTGTGAGGTCGAGTTCACTTGCCATATTGCGTAAGACGCTTTGGAAGAACTTGTCTATCGTCTCGACTCTGAAATAGTTGTAATTATGGAGCAGGAGTCTAAGCGCCTCTCCTGCCTGGGTAGCCACCATGACTGGGGCGAAACCTGTAGACTGGACAATGTTGTCCATATAACTCTGGGCTTCAGGCAACTGTCTGGAGAGACCATAAAGCATGCTAAGAATGCGCATCTTCATCTCTTCAGTAGCCTTGTTGGTAAATGTAACGGCAAGGATATTGCGGAAAGAAGATGGATCCTGGATGAGTAGCTTTATGTATTCTACGGTGAGAGTAAATGTTTTTCCCGAACCGGCGCTTGCTTTATAGACCGTAAGTGGGTTGATTGAGTTTACCATTGTCTGAATAATTCTAATCCGATTTTAATGCCAACACCATCAAAACGCCCATTGCGATGAGCCATGAAGACTCCGGTGGATACCCAACGGGTGGTAAATCCGTAGCCCACTTCCGTATAAGGATGCAGATGGGTCACAAAGAGCATGTTGGTATATATGCGTTCCTTCTCAATATATCTTCCAATCAAGGGAATGTGGCTCAAGGCGAGCAGCGGTGTCTCGTAAGTGGCGTTGGTACGAACATAATAGCGCGAAAGGTTATACCAATGGCTGGGAAGGAGCGTAAATTCACCGGTCCACTCATCATACCATCCGTCAGGGATATTGTTGTCTCTGAAATTGGAGTAGTCCAAGAAGTTCCTGGTACCGTCGATGAGTGTATAGAAACCACAACCTGCGCGGAAAGACAGGAACTTCAATCTATTGAAGGCCACTATCTGCTGTATGTCAAACTCCACACGCTCATAGGCAAGGTCTGCGTCCATCAAGCCGCGGATGCTACGCTCGTATGCCACATTGACAGCCGGGCCTCTCCACCCTGTTGGCCTCCAGATAATCTCGGCCTTGGGCGCAACAGACGTATAAGACGTAGGGACATGCGCCTGCTGATAGGTGTGACGCTCTACCGCCGTACGTTTATGCCCCACCATTCCCACTTGCAATGTAATGTGACGCGACCAGTCATAGCTGCTCTCCAGGGTAAGGTGGAAGTCTCGAAAGTAATCAATACGCTCACCATTATAAGGTGTATTGCTTGGCAATGAAGCCAGCATCTCATCTTTCAGCATGCCGTTGCTTATCCAGTTGCCATTGCCCAACTGCAACTTTACATAGCCGTTATGCCGCTTGTCAAAATGGTATTCTATAGGTAATGTAAAATACAGCTGGCGCTGCTTGAAAGAATAGCCAGCCTTAAGTCTGGTGTAGAGATAGTGGTTCGTGGAGAAATTGTATAGGTTGCGGACGTCAAATTTATAATAATAACCCTTGCGGCCACTATATCCCATGTAAAGCGGGTTGAACAGCGGGTTGATGTTTACCTGTCCCTGGTTGCCGTTGCCATAGTTGGAACTTATTTTGTTCAAGAGATTATCCCCCAGTACATCCCAGAAGAAACGCTTGGCCCAACTCCGCTTGACGTGTTTTGCCTCAGTAGAGTCCTGAGCCAAGGCAGCATAATACTTTGTATAGATGGCATTCTCTTCGGTTGTAAGCGTGTCATGTCTGATGCTGTCCATTAACTGGCGCATGGTAAGTGAGCCAACCGAATCCTTATTGAGGGCAGGCATACCATAGATTGCAGTATTCTGCGCGTTAACGATATTGCCCATAAACTTAAACTTGGCATTGAGCTCACAGCTTTGGGGAATGACAGGTGACAGTTTGTCATCAGACATGACGAAATTGAGGGTGAAGTTAATCATGTCAAATTCTCCCGCGATTTTTCCCCATCTGATGCGGCCTGTCTTTGATTCGACAATGACGCCTCCCGTAACCAGTTGAGTATTCTTTACCTTTGGATAGAACGTGATTTCGACTTGATCATCATGGAGTATCTTGAACTGGAACCTATAGTAAGCCCTGTTGTTGCGGTGAAAGGGCGAGAGCATGCTGTTTCCAAAGATAGTTTCTTCATAGAACTTGGGAGTCAAAAACTTCTGTAGGCGCGTCATGGTCTCCTTCTGTTGCGGTATAGTCGATGTATGCGCCAACCGCTCTATCGTATAGTCCTTGGTATTGTATAGATGACACACAGAATAGTTCTCCTCAATGTAGTCGCGAGCCTTGCTATGAGCGATGCGATACATGGTGGGAATAGGGAAAAGGATGAGATTGCGGCGCACCACATTGATTTTGAGCTTGCGATAAGTATAAATATCCAGCCCATGAAAGACTGTCGTGTCAACACAGTTAGGAAAGTCATATATACGGTTGAGCAGGCTGACATCAAATCTGCCCTCATCTTGTGCAATCGTATTCATTGACAGCAATACGAAGATCATGGTAATTGTCCACCTGGCTCTCTGCATCATAATGCAAATCTACACAAAAAACTTGGAATGACGGAGATGCCTGAACAAAAAAACGCACCTTGTATCAAACTTTAACAGTCGTGCAGAAAAAATCCCCATCTTTGGAAGATGGGGATAGAGGTCGTATATATATGTATATATAATAAGGTGTATCAACCGAGATATTTCATCAGAATTTTGGCATTACCGCTGTCTCTTAGCTTGGTAATACTCTTCTCTCGAATCTGACGCACACGCTCACGGGTGAGCTTGAGTTCATCGCCAATTTCCTCGAGTCCCTTCTCGTGACATCCGATACCGAAGCAATATCTGATAATCTTGATTTCGCGTTCCTTGAGTACCTTGCTCAGCACCTGATTCAGCTCCTGAGCCATACTTTCATGGTCTACAACCTTGTCAGTACGGCTGTCGTCACCAGAGGCCATGACATCAAGCATACAGTTGTCCTCGCCGTCCTGGAATGGGGCGTCGATACTCAGATGGTGACCATCTGCCATCATGCTTTGAGCAATCTTTTCGGGTTCGATATTAGTTGCATCAGCAAGCTCGGCTACCGAAGGCTGACGCTGGAACTCTTGCTCAAACTTGTTGATTTCATGGTTGATTTTATTGAGTGAACCAACCTGGTTGAGGGGAAGGCGCACAATGCGGCTCTGCTCGGCAATAGCCTGGAGAATGCTTTGGCGAATCCACCACACAGCATAAGATATGAACTTGAAGCCGCGGGTCTCGTCAAACTTCTGGGCTGCCTTAATAAGACCAATGTTACCCTCATCAATCAAGTCGGTGAGTGTAAGGCCTTGGTGTTGGTATTGTTTTGCAACCGACACTACGAATCGCAGATTAGCTGTTACCAATTTGTCCTTAGCACGTTCACCTTCGGGGCCACCCTTTTTAATCTTTTGGGCAAGCTCGATTTCCTCGTCAATGGATATCAATGGGGCACGACCGATCTCTACCAAATACTTGTCTAAGGCTTCGCTCGAACGATTGGTAATACTTTTTTGAATTTTTAATTGTCTCATCTTGTCTTATTAAACTTCCTAAACACTTGAAAGTCAACTTTTTCGTATCAGGACATACGTAAAGCGATGCAAAGGTACTGCTTTTTTCGCATATTATAAAGTTTTTTGCCCTCTTTTTTCTAAAAATCACGATTTTCGTTAACGTCGCGTCATTTTCCATAATTGATAGGATGAGAGAAACTGATAACGGGGTTAGGTGATTGACCTCTGGGGACGCCATACATTATTTTGTATTGGAGGCTTTTCTTTCGCATAGTTGCGAGACTCTCTATGTGGTTCTTGAGATTTTTACTGTTAAAAAAATCGGTAAAACCTTGGCTGTAGTGTGAAAATTCACTAACTTTGGGCTATACTATAAAGATATAAACCATGACAGCGTATTTAGCATCCAATCTTTGGGCTATATGGACAGCCATTGCCATAATATGCCTGATTATCGAACTGGGTTCGGGAGACTTTTTCCTTACCTGTTTTGCCCTTGGCGCGTTCTGCTCCATGATAGTGTCATTTACCGAAGCCCCATTATGGACGCAGATACTTGTTTTTGCAATCTGTTCAGTACTGAGTATCATCTTCGTACGACCATCTCTTCTACGAAAACTTCATAACCGGCAAGAGCGGTTGAGCAACTCCGACGCGCTTATAGGGCGCGAAGGCAGAGTGATAGAAGCCATCCGTCCCGGTGACTATGGCTATGTGAAGATAGATGGTGACGAATGGAAAGCGCAAAGCCCAGACGACACCACCATCGAGGTCGGCACCATTGTAAAGGTTATTGGCCGAGAAAGCATCATCATCAGCGTTGAGAGAGTTCAGACATCTACATACAATAACAACCAACCCACGTAACATTATGGAAGGAATAACATTCATCACACTGGCGGCCCTGCTGGCCCTCGCCATCGTATTTGTCAAGATGGCAGTAGTAATCATCCCTCAGTCGGAAACCCGCATCATCGAGCGCCTCGGCAAGTACTACGCCACGCTGAAGCCCGGTGTCAACATCATCATCCCATTCATCGACCGCGCCAAGGTAGTTGTAACCCAGCAACGTGGTCACTATTTCTATTCGAGCACGATAGACTTGCGTGAACAGGTGTACGATTTCGACAAGCAGAACGTGATTACCAAGGACAACATACAGATGCAAATCAATGCGCTGCTCTATTTCCAGATTGTTGACCCATTCAAGACTGTGTATGAGATTAACAATCTGCCAAACGCTATCGAGAAGCTCACCCAGACCACTCTGCGTAATATTATCGGAGAGATGGAACTTGACCAGACTCTCACCTCGCGCGACACCATCAACACCAAGTTGAGAGGTGTGCTCGACGATGCCACCAACAAGTGGGGTATCAAGGTAAACCGCGTAGAACTTCAGGACATCACGCCTCCCTCGAGCGTACTCCAGGCCATGGAGAAGCAGATGCAGGCCGAGCGCAACAAGCGAGCAGCCATCCTGACCAGCGAGGGAGACAAGCAGTCGCAGATTCTGCAGTCGGAAGGAGACAAGGCCGCGACCATCAATCGTGCCGAGGCAGACAAGCAGCAGGCTATACTCAGAGCCGAGGGTGAAGCTACCGCACGCATACGCAAGGCTGAAGCCGAGGCTATCGCTATAGCAAAAATCACTGAAGCAGTGGGCAAGAGTACCAATCCTGCCAACTATCTGCTTGCTCAGAAATACATACAGATGCTCAACGAGGTGGCTCAGGGCGACAAGACCAAGACCGTATTCTTGCCCTATGAAGCCACTAATCTGATGGGCTCTATAGGAGGAATTAAAGAACTATTTAAAGGAGAATAATTAGAAAATGAACATTTGCATAGTAGCAGGCGCCCGCCCTAACTTCATCAAGGTGGCGCCCATACTGCACGCTTGTCGCAATGCCCGCCAAAACGGTGCCGATATCGACATCAAGTTGGTCTACGCGGGCAGTGAAGACGACGTGACCCTCGAGCCTACCCTCTTTACTGATTTGCAGATTGCCCCTCCCGACAGCTATCTGGGAGTAGTAAGTGAAAACCTCAACGAAATCACCGGACAGGTGATGTCTAAGTTTGAAGATTATCTGCAACACCACAAGACCGATGCCGTTATCGTGGTAGACGACCTTGCCTCGACCATGGCAGCAGCCATAGTCACCAAGAAGCAGGGACTCATACTGGCCCACCTGGCAGCAGGCACGAGAAGTTTTGACATCACCATGCCTAAAGAGATAAACCGTCTGGTCATAGACGGTCTGTCCGACATCCTGTTTACGGCTGGAATCAGCAACAACGCAGTGGCCAACCGCGAGGGCGCAGAGCTGTCCAAAGTGTATATGGTAGGCAACATACTGATAGACAATATCCGCAACAACCACGCCCGTTTTACCCGTCCGCAGATACTTGCAGAACAAGGCATTATGGATGGAGAGTACATTGTTTTCACCCTCAACCGCAAAGCCCTGATGGCCGCACGCGAAAATTTGCATCGTATGCTCGAAGCCATCATCACTGCGGCTGGCAACACACCTATAATAGCCCCGCTGCACACCAAGGCTGCCGACACCGTGACGCAGTTGTTGCCCAAGGAGGCCACCCGCTTCCTGACAACTACCCCCATGGGTTATCTCGACTTCAGCTATCTGGCCAGCCATGCCAAGGGTATCATTACCGACAGTGGCAATGTGGCTGAAGAAGCGACATTCAACATGGTGCCGTGTATCACCCTCAACAGTTATACGGAACATATAGAGACCGTGAAGACCGGTACCAATGTGCTGGTGGGAGAAGACGCCGAGCTGTTGGCACAATACACTGCTGACATGACGGCCGGCAAATGGAAGCAGCACTCCATACCCGAGCGATGGGACGGAAGAAGTGCAGAGAGAATCCTGCAAACCCTGATGGCCCGTCAATAAAATACGGAGGATGCAAAATAAAAAAGTCTGAAACACGAATTATGTGTTTCAGACTTTTTTTTAGTTATTTCCTACTTATCAATACTCGCTCCACGATTTGATTTCAAGATCATCGAGGTTAAGAGTGCAGAAAGCATGAATGAAGGCACTTGCCAGACGGCTGTTGGTAATCAGCGGGATATTGAGGTCTATCGCAGTGCGACGAATCTTGTAACCGTTGGTAAGCTCGTGCTGGGTGAGGTCCTTGGGGATGTTGACCACCATATCTATCTTGCGCTCATGCATAAGCGTGAGAGCCTGAGGCTGCTTGCCCTCGTCAGAGGGCCAATAGACCATAGTGTTGGCAACGCCGTTTTCGGCGAGATAGCGAGACGTACCACCTGTGGCATAGAGCTCGTAGCCATGCTTGATAAGCGTGCGCGCCGTATCGAGAAGCTCGGCCTTCTGCTTGGCACCACCGGTAGACAGCAGCACAGTGTGCTTGGGTATGCGGTGGCCTACGCTCAACATGGCATTGAGCAGAGCCTGATTGGTATCATCACCCAGACAGCCTACCTCGCCGGTAGAACTCATATCGACACCCAAAACAGGGTCTGCCTTTTGCAAGCGGTTGAACGAGAACTGGCTCGCCTTGATGCCCACATAGTCAAGGTCGAAGAGATTCTTATTGGGTTTCTCTACGTTCAGACCCAGCATTACCTTGGTGGCAAGCTCGATAAGGTTGAGCTTAAGCACCTTGCTCACGAAGGGGAACGAACGCGAAGCACGCAGGTTGCACTCGATGACGAGGATATCGTTGTCGCGCGCCATAAACTGAATATTGAACGGGCCGTTGATATGGAGGGCCGCAGCTATCTCCTTGCTTACGCGCTTGATACGGCGCACGGTCTCAACATACAACTTCTGGGGCGGGAACTGGATGGTGGCGTCGCCAGAGTGAACACCAGCAAACTCGATATGCTCGCTGATGGCATAGGCCAGTATTTCGCCGTTCTTGGCGACAGCGTCCATCTCTATCTCCTTGGCATGCTCGATAAACTTGCTCACCACCACGGGATGGTCTACGCTCACATTGGCCGCCAACTGCAGGAACTTCTTCAGCTCGTCCTCATTGGAGCATACATTCATGGCTGCTCCCGACAGTACATAGGATGGACGGACGAGTACGGGGAAACCTACACGGTCGACAAACTTGCCGATATCCTCCATACTGGTAAGTGCGCTCCATTCGGGCTGGTTGATACCACGCTCGGTGAGCATGGCAGAGAACTTGGCACGGTCTTCGGCATTGTCGATATCCTTGGCCGATGTACCCAAGATTGGCACATTCTCGGCATCGAGCCACATGGCAAGGTTGTTAGGAATCTGTCCGCCGGTAGATACCACCACGCCATGAGGATTCTCCAACTCGATGATGTCTAGCACACGCTCGAAGGTGAGCTCGTCGAAGTAGAGACGGTCACACATATCATAGTCGGTAGATACGGTCTCTGGGTTGTAGTTAATCATAATCGAGCGGTAGCCCTCTCTACGTATAGTGTTGAGCGCCTGCACTCCACACCAGTCAAACTCTACCGAGCTGCCAATGCGGTAAGCTCCCGAACCGAGGACGATAACCGAACGCTTGTCGTTGGTAAACTGTATATCTGAAGCCACACCGGCATAGGTGACATACAGGTAATTGGTCTGGGCGGGATATTCGGCGGCCAGCGTGTCTATCTGCTTCACGACAGGCAGGATGCCATAATTCTTGCGCAGACGGCGAACCACCATTGTGGCCTTGTGCATATTGCCCATCTCGCTTTCCAGTCCGATGGCACGGGCCACCTGGAAGTCGGTAAATCCATAAACCTTGGCTGTGCGCAGCAACTCCTTGTCCAGCGTATTGGCGTTGACGGTCTTGAGCTTCTCGTCGATGTCTATGATGTGCTTGAGTTTCTCGAGGAACCACTTGTCTATCTTGGTAAGTTCGTGTATCTGGTCCACGGTATAACCCTTATGCATGGCCTTGGAGATGACAAACACTCGCTTGTCGGTGGGCTCTCTCAGGGCGGCATCGATATCGGGTATTTCCAGCTCCTTGTTCTCTACAAAGCCGTGCATACCCTGCCCTATCATGCGCAGGCCCTTCTGGATGGCTTCCTCGAAATTGCGGCCGATAGCCATAACCTCTCCAACCGACTTCATGCTCGAGCCTAACTCCTTGTCCACTCCGCGGAACTTGGAGAGGTCCCAGCGGGGAATCTTGCACACCACATAGTCAAGGGCTGGCTCGAAGAAGGCGCTGGTGGTCTTGGTCACAGAGTTCTTGAGCTCGAAGAGGCCGTAGCCCATACCCAACTTGGCGGCAACGAAAGCCAATGGATAGCCGGTGGCTTTGGATGCCAATGCAGAAGAACGGCTCAGACGCGCATTGACCTCAATCACGCGGTAGTCCTCGCTCACTGGGTCGAAGGCGTACTGCACATTACACTCGCCCACGATGCCGATGTGACGGATTATCTTGATAGAGAGCGCACGCAGTTTGTGATACTCGCTGTTGGTTAGCGTCTGCGAAGGAGCTATAACGATAGACTCGCCGGTGTGGATACCCAGCGGGTCAAAGTTCTCCATGTTACATACGGTGATACAGTTGTCATAGCGGTCGCGCACCACCTCATATTCTATCTCCTTCCATCCCTTCAGACTCTTCTCGACGAGCACCTGGGGAGAAAAAGAGAAGGCTTTCTCGGAGAGCTTGTTCAACTCGTCCTCGTTGTTGGCAAATCCACTGCCGAGTCCGCCCAACGCATAGGCTGCACGTATAATCACGGGGTAACCCAGCGTGGCAGCGGCTTTGCGCACCTGCTCTATATTCTCGCAGGCTTCGCTGCTGATGGTCTTGACATTAATCTCATTGAGTTTCTCTACGAAAAGCTCGCGGTCCTCGGTATCCATAATGGCCTGGACTGGGGTTCCGAGCACACGTACATTGTACTTCTCGAGCACTCCGCTCTGATAAAGCTCCACGCCACAGTTGAGCGCGGTCTGGCCTCCGAAGCTGAGCAAGATACCATCAGGACGCTCCTTCTCGATGACACGCTCAACGAAATAAGGCTGGACGGGAAGGAAGTAAATCTGGTCGGCCACTCCCTCGGAAGTCTGTACGGTGGCAATGTTGGGGTTGATAAGCACGGTCTTTACACCCTCCTCGCGCAAAGCCTTGAGGGCCTGAGAACCTGAATAGTCAAACTCTCCCGCTTCGCCGATTTTCAATGCGCCTGAACCAAGCAGCAATACTTTCTTTATACTTTCATCTTTCATGATGTATATCTTACTTATTTAATGTTTCAACAAATTTATCAAACATGAACTCTGTATCTACCGGACCAGAACAAGCCTCTGGATGGAACTGGCTGCTAAACCAGGGATTGGTCTTATGGCGAATACCCTCGTTGGAACCGTCATTCATATTGACGAAGAGTTCCTCCCAATCGGCACCGAGAGTCTTGGCGTTGACTGCGTAGCCGTGGTTCTGGCTGGTGATATAACAATGTGTTGTGCCAACCATACATACTGGCTGGTTGTGTGACCTGTGGCCGTACTTGAGCTTGTATATATTGGCTCCGGCTGCCTTTGCGAGCAACTGGTTGCCCATGCAGATACCACAGATGGGCTTGCGCGACATATTCATCTGCTTCTTGATAATCTTGACTGCATCTTCGCAAGTGTCAGGGTCGCCAGGACCGTTGGCAAGGAAGAGGCCGTCGAAGTCCATGTCGGTATAATCATAGTTCCATGGTACACGTACGACCTCAACACCACGGTTGATGAGACAGCGGATGATATTGGCTTTCACACCACAATCGACAAGCACAACCCGCTTGCCAGCACCCTCGTTATACTTGATAATATCCTTGCAACTTACAAGGTCAACAAAATTAACGCCCTCATAGTTGGCCTCGGGGATATTATCTGGCTCGTCGTCAAAGAGGATTTTACCCATCATCACACCGGCTTCGCGCAATACTTTGGTCAGTTCGCGAGTGTCGATGCCAGTGATGCCTGGCACATGCTCACGCTTCAGCCACTCGGCCAAGCTCTCTTTAGCATTCCAGTGAGAGTACTGCTCGCTATAGTCGGCAACAATGATGGCCGAAGCATAGATTCTGTCACTCTCCATGAATGTGGGCAGACCATTGGGTTCAAAACTGAATGGGGGTACGCCATAGTTGCCTACTAAGGGGAACGTAAGCACCATCAACTGGCCTGCGTAGGATGGGTCGGTAAGACTCTCGGGGTAGCCCATCATCGCAGTATTGAAAACCACTTCTCCGGCTACTGGTTTCTCATAGCCGAATGATTTGCCATGAAACTTGGTGCCGTCAGACAATACTAAAGTTACATTTCTCATTATCTATCAGTTTGTTATTCTTGTTTGTATATGTTGTCTATATAGTTTATGAAAGCCTGGTTGCAAAGGCGCGTGCCTCCAGGGGTAGGATAATTGCCCGTGAAATACCAGTCGCCTTTATGATGTGGAATGGCATGCCTCAATCCGTCGATAGACTGGAACACAATCTCAATGGGTGTCGTCACTCCCTCAGGCCGCAGCATTTCCACTATCTTGCTGTTGATTTCGGCAACAGTAAACGGCTTGTACAAATCTCTCACACAGTTGCGCATCTGGGCTTTGGGCTTATTCATCTCTGCCTTGCAGTTGTTGTAGGTGTCGAGGATGAGCTGCTGCATGCCACGTTCTCTTATCAGTTCCATGGTCGCACGGAAAACGCAGAACTCTTCCAAGCGCGCCATGTCTATGCCGTAATAATCAGGATATCTTATCTGGGGCGCACTGCTTACCAGCACCATCTTCTTGGGATGCAAGCGGTCAAGAATGCGTATAATACTCTCCTTGAGCGTGGTGCCTCTTACGATACTGTCGTCTATTACCACGAGGTTGTCTCTGCCCTCATCTACGCTACCATAGGTAATGTCGTAGACATGTGATGCCAGGTCGTTGCGCGAATTGCCCTCTGTGATAAACGTGCGCAGCTTGATGTCCTTCCATGCCACCTTCTCCATCCTTACAGACTCGGAGAGTATTCTGTCGAGCTCTTCGTGCGTGGGAATTCTTCCTAAGGATTGGATGGCTGCAATCTTCTTTTCATGCACATGTTTTTTGAAACCCTGTACGAGTCCGTAGAATGCCACCTCGGCAGTATTGGGGATGAACGAAAAGACGGTATGCTCCGTATCGCCCCCTACGGCTTCGAGTACAGGCTCGGTGAGAAGTTCACCTAATCTCTTGCGCTCCTGATAGATGTCCCGGTCAGACCCTCGCGAGAAATATATGCGCTCAAAAGAGCAGGCAGAATCTCCGGTTTGCTCTCGGATGCGCTCTATGCTGCATTGTCCGTTGCGCTTGACCAGCAGAGCCATTCCAGGTTCAAGCTCCTTAATCTGCTCGCAGGACAAATCGAATGTCGTCTGAAGCACGGGACGTTCAGAAGCCAACGCCACAATCTCATCATCTTTATAATAATAGGCTGGACGTATCCCCCAAGGGTCTCGCATTGAGAACATCTCGCCCGAACCGGTAATACCGCAGACTACATAGCCACCATCAAAGTCGGCCATCGATGTCTTGAGAACGTTGGCCATCTCCACATGGTCATCGATATAACGAGTAATGTCCTTGCCCTGAAGTCCTTCATGTTGGGCATCGACAAAGTTGCGCTCCACTTCACGGTCCAATCGGTGGCCCATCAGCTCGAGCATGATATAGCTGTCGCTGTATATTCGCGGACATTGTCCCTGACTTGTAAGCCGTTCGAAGATCTCTTCTATGTTGGTCATATTAAAATTGCCACACAAACAGAGGTTCTTGGCTTTCCAGTTATTGCGTCGTAGGAATGGATGCACATATTGCAGTCCTCGTTTGCCCGTGGTCGAATACCTCAGATGTCCCATATAAAGCTGGCCCGCAAAGGGAAGATGCTGCTCTATATAGTCAGAATCGGCCATCTGTTCTGGAGTAACATCTTTGAAGTTCTCATGAACGGTAGCAAATATTTTGCGAATGGCGTCTTTACCCTCGGCACGTTCACGGTACATATATTCATGGCCAGGTTGAGTATCAAACTTCACGCATGCCAGTCCTGCGCCTTCCTGTCCGCGATTGTGCTGCTTCTCCATCATGAGGTATAGCTTATTGAGACCGTACATCCAAGTGCCATACTTCTGCTGATAATATGACAACGGCTTCAGTAGTCTCACCATAGCTACGCCGCACTCGTGTTTCAATGTTTCCATGTGTTATCCCTTATATATTCAAAAAAATGAAGAATGTTATTATTACTTTCACACTCTTCATTTTTTTAGTCTTTTAATTTCTTACAATATTTACAATCAACGATGCCACCGAGGTAACGATACCAACAAACGAGAACCATAATGTGGTCGAACTGCCGATCCCTGAGTTCTTGGCTTTGACGCCATTGGGTTCGACATAGACGATATCGTTCTGCTGTAAATAATAATAAGGTGAATTGAATACATTCGCATCGTTGAGATTAATGATATGATACTCCTTCTGCCCTGTCTCTGATTCACGGATAAGTATCACATTGTCACGTTTGCCATAAATAGTCAGGTCGCCCGATTCAGCCAACGCTTCCATAATGCTCATCTTCTCGGTAGTGACGGCCACCACTCCTGGCTTGTTCACTTCGCCCAACACTGTAACGTGATAACTTGACATCCTCACGGTCACAACAGGAGTCTCGGTCTTAGATAGATATGGAGAAATCTTCTTGACAATAAGGTCCTGGCATTGTGTCTTGG
>OQVS01000772.1_pt1 | contig 22187 bp, 16 predicted proteins | sample 1691601 | NCBI WGS metagenome assembly OQVS01 (sample SAMN03418268, study PRJEB22391) | human gut metagenome | biome: human-gut; feature: organic feature; material: feces | host: Homo sapiens | place: Tanzania | collected 2013-01
ACTGATCGTTTTGGGAATATCAACAGACGGCTCAAAAGAGAGAGCTTTGGCCAAATCATTCATCTTTACCGGATTGGTAAAAGTGAAAACAATGTCTTCTTCGGGGTGGTTTCCGTCAGTACTGGTTACGGATTTCAAGCTAAAAATATCGTAGGTTTTGAAAGAAAAACTATCTTCAGTTAAAGAGCCATATCCGGCGGAAGGATCGGCTTTAAAACCTGCCGGAACGGTAACTGTGTAGCGCTGACCTTGACGGAATTGAGACTTATGATCCAAAACGATCAGTTGCTCTGCCGTCAATTTGTCCAAATCGACGCTTAAACCGTTCATAGTAACTTTGTCGCCTTCATTTTCGCGCAACTCTTTAATGTAAGCTTTAAATTCGCTTTCGGTAGCTATACGTACTTGGCAAGGCACAGCTCCCTGAGAATAAGTTAAACGCAAAGATTTCAAGGCCGCTTGATTATGTATAGCCTGATTAAAAAGCAAAAATACAGGTTTATCTAAAGATATATTGGCATTGCCATCTGAAGGTGAAGAATGGATTACAGCAGGACGCGGCGTCACAAAGCGCACTGTGTATGGCTTAGTCAGCTTCTGTCCGGTTATAGCCACTAAACCTGCTGGTATGGTTACTTGGTATGAGTGTGAAACTTTCAAGGGCTCTTGAGGAGTAAAAGTAAGGCAAGCCGTGCCTCTCCAGGCCCAAACACCTTTAACGGGAGGTTCAATACTGAGACCTTCAATATCAACTCCGGTTGTACCTAAATTTACTACCGGTTGATTGAATACAAAAGTAAAGGTTGAGTATTGCTCTGGCAAAACCAAATCTCCGGAAGGAGCAGCATGCACAATAGTCAACTTTCGTGCTGCGCCTTGCGGCAAAATCAAGCTGGGAGTCACATAATCGCTTAATAAGTTGTTGTTTATACCGCAGGCGCAGAGCAAACAAGTAAAACAAATCAGTAGGGCCACTCCCAACCGAGAATGTTCGGTTATGAAGGTAGGTAAACACTTCAAAAGGTCTGAAAAGCTTTTTTTCATAAATATAAATCCTTCCGACTGTAGTAGGCGGAAACCCACTGCCATGTAGTTTCTTGCTTGATTACTTTCACAATATCGCAAACTCTGTCTACTGTATTATAACTTATTAAACAGTGTATATGGTCTTTGTCAGCCTCCATCGCTATAATATCATAGCCTCTAAAAGCACAGATGTCATAAAATTTTCGTTTTACGTCGTCAACTATAGAACCTGTAAGAAGTTGTTTACGATATTTAGTAACAAGAACTATATGAATTTTTAAGTTATATTTTCGTCTGTTATGACGATTATATTTATTATCCATGTATTTATCCTACAAAGTATTGATTTTAACTAATATATATTATTAAAATACACTTAGTGATATATAAATGAAAGGAGTACATATATGAAGCAGATGGTTGCCACAGCTAAAATCCAAATATCTGTAGATACGGATAGTAAAATTTTGCTTGACGAAACCATATCTGCCTATTCTGCTGCCTGCAACTATGTTTCTGATTATGTATTCCGCACTCACGACTTAAAACAGTTTTCTCTTAACAAAGCTCTATATTCAATACTTCGAGAAAAGTTTAGTCTTAAATCACAAATGGCTCAATCTGTTTTAAAAACTGTAATTGCCAGATATAAGACCATTTTGGAAAATCAGAAAAAGTGGATTAAACCGTGTTTCAAGAGGCCACAATATGATCTTGTATGGAATAGAGACTATTCTCTTGCTAGGAACTGTTTCTCAGTAAATACACTGAAAGGTCGTATTAAACTGCCATATTTTGCTAAAGGTATGTCTAAATATTTTGACCATACTATTTATAAATTTGGTACTGCCAAGCTTGTAAATAAGTGCGGTAAGTATTTTTTACATATCGCTGTTACTTACGATATTGAAGAAGTTAGACTCCCTGAGATCTGTAACATTGTTGGTATTGATAGAGGTATTAACTTTGTTGTTGCTACTTACAACAGTAAACACAAATCTGATTTTGTGAATGGCAGAATTATAAAACAAAAGCGTGCTAACTATTTAAAACTTCGTAAAGAATTACAAATGCGTCAAACTCCGTCGGCAAGACGTAGACTTAAAGCTGTTGGTTCACGAGAAAACCGTTGGATGCAAGATGTTAACCACTGTGTATCAAAGGCACTCGTGAAAGCCAATCCCAAGCATACGTTATTTGTCCTTGAAGATTTGTCAGGCATTAGAAATACCACAGAGCGCGTTAGAACTAAAGACCGCTATGTATCTGTATCGTGGTCATTCTATGACCTTGAACAGAAGCTTATCTACAAAGCTAAACAAAATCAGTCTATTGTAATTAAGGTTAACCCTCGCTATACAAGTCAGTGTTGTCCCGTGTGTGGGCATATTGAAAAAGCCAATCGTAACAAAAAGACGCATCTGTTTAGCTGTAAAAACTGTGGCTACAAATCAAATGATGACCGTATCGGAGCTATGAATCTGTATCACATGGGGGTAAACTATCTTAGAGATAGTCAAGTACCTGATACAGTTACAGTCGAGTAAATCTCTGCTGTAAAGGGTGTTGTCAACCACCCTACGATGTAACGCCACCTTAGATAGCGATACTTAAGGAATAAAAGTCGGAGGGGTAACCCGTTACCACGACTGGGCAGTTACAAGCCCATTACCTTTAGGTGATGGGTAGTTGACACGCCGATACCTGCCTATTTTTTATCTATAGGTCGGCGAATATAATCCACTCCCAAGAGAACTTAGCTTCTTGCTTCTGTGAGAGTAAAACGACAATTTCGAGAAATTGCCACAACTTACGCTTTCTCTTACAGGAGCAGATTTTCGTGCGACCCACGGTATTTTTTTAGGGAAAAACTGTATTTTTGAAAATTGTATTTGATTGCAAAAAAATCGAGGAACATGCATAGCACCCTCAAGGTGCTTGCGCTCAGTTAAGTTAAAAATAGCAACACCAGATCGATAGTTAGTATAAGCTAAATTAAGAAATTTTTGTAGCCCTAAGTCTAGCCGAATATTCTCTGGTCTCCGGGCGATCGACTTCAGCATAATAGTCGATTTTCAAACCCAATTTGGCAAAAGTTTCCCGCAGCTGGTCACTTTGCAACAAATGGCTGCGCGTGCGCTCTCCGTAACGCAAATAATCTAAAGTGTAAGTTTCATAAACCAAAACACCGCCAATTGCCAAATGTTTGACTATGTGAGGACACAAATCAGCTTGCCAATAGCGTGTTACCACTATGGTATTAAAAATTTCTTCGGGCAAAAATTCTTTTTCTAAATCGCGTATGGCAAAATTGGCGCGAACTCCCAATTGAGCTGCTCGCTCCGAAGCAACTTTTATGGCAGTGGGCGAACGATCTATGCCCAAAACATCGAAAGAGGCGGAGGCTTGAGCCAAATACAGAGCGTGTCTTCCTTCCCCACAGGCAATATCCAATACTTTGCCTCCAGTCATATAAGGCAAAGACTCCACCACAAAAGGTTCGGGTTCTTTAGGGCCACGCCCCTTCATACTGTAGCGCTTTTCCCACAGCAAAAAGTTGTCGGCTTGAGAGCCTAAATTTCCCCAAGATCTTTTGTTTGCCAATTCTGCCAAAATAAACTTCGCCTACCTCTTTCCAATCTAAAGTTTCACTATTAAACCATTATCTATTTTCCAATAATTCGATAAAAATGGTCTTTTGCTTATTAAGTTCGTCAATTAAAGCTTGAATTTCTAAAGCAAATTCCCGACGGAACTCCATACGGTTTGTCAAACCTTGAATAATTTCTTCAAATAAAAAAGTGGCGTTAAATTTGCGTTTGTAGGCCCGAAGCATATTCTTTACAGCTAAGATATGCGGAGAATCCCACACACTTTCAGCTTTAGCACCAGATAGCAAGGTAACTATCAACTCCGCTAAATCATCCTCAGCCGGGCCAAAGTAGGCTTGCTCAAAATCTAAAGAGTAAATTTTATCTCCTTCTTCATCGTATAGAAAATTTTTTAAAGTACAATCGCCACGTAAAAAGGTGCCTCTAGCTCTCTGAGGAGTCATATTTTCATGAAATATCCTTAACCATTCGCCCAAAAGTTTGGCTTGTTTTTCGGTAACAGGACTATGCATGGGAACCCCTGGCACAGGAGTAAAAAAAGCTACATCGGAAAATCTAGCGATAAATCCGGGGACATTTAGCTCTAAGCTGTCAGCTTTTTTTAGGACAGCGATTTCACTATCCATATCACCCCAAACGTATTTTTTGGCAATAACATCAGTCTGCTCCCCATTGACGAGAAGTCTGAGACGAGAAACTTGATTTTTTTTGCTCTCATAGAAATAAACAGCCTGAATTTCGGTATCAAGCCCAAATACTTGTTTGACAATTGCCTTCCAGGACAAGGGAATAGACATATTTGAAACGCTCTGCATTATTGAAGAGTATTATTCTTATCACTTGAGATCAACTATTTTTTTTTAACATTTTTACTATGTTGTATTATAGGCTAGTATTTTCAATTATATAGAGGAAATACAAACGCTTATTTGATATCTAAGCCTAGTGTTTAAGTTTACACACCAATCAGCTTCTGTCTTTGCTATAATGCAAGTCGAAGAAAGAGTATAAAAAATAACAGACTTGACTGTTCGGTCTGAAGAGGATGCACTTTTGGAAAACAATTCGGATAAAAGACGTTCTTGGGCTGCGGTTTTACGCGACGCCTCAGCAAAAACTTTCAAGTTTATAAGGACTATTTGCGGTTTCATTCCCCTTACCGGCATGGGGCTGGCCTATATGATTTTGCTGGCCTTAACCTTTTATTTTGTAGCTTTAGGGCAAGACGACATAGTCTGGATTTCCGCCTCGGTAGCTCTTATGATTGTCGGTATATTGATGGTTTTGGCCGTAAGCATAGGTGCTATCTATTTAGCGATACATTGGAAAGCTAAATGTGAAGCCGGGTTGCCGGATATAAGCACCTCTACAATGTATCAATCAAAATCAGGGTTGGAAATAGCCTTTTTGCCAGTTCCCTTCGTCAATATCTCCATCGAGTGGCTTTATCCGGCAGAAGTTGAAGCCGAATGTAAGCAAAGTCTATCTTCTATAGCCGAATATATTACCGTCAACCATCGCTGCAGCGCAGAAAAAATTACTCGTCGCTTCAAAGTGGAAGATATTTTAGGATTAGCCGATATAACTTGGGTCAGTACCAAAAACGTTAAGTTTAAAGCTTACCCCAAACCTGGCGCTGTGAAGAGCAGCAGTATCACTTTGAGCATGGCCGGCGGTGAAGATATTTCCGATCCTTTCGGCTCTCCCCAAGGCGACCTTATAGAAATGCGCCAGTACGTCCCCGGCGATTCTTCCCGCTCAATTTTGTGGAAAGTTTATGCTCGCAACCGCCGCTTGGTTGTACGTATGCCGGAAAGAGCACTCACCGCTCAAACGCGCACTTGCGCCTACTTAGTATCGGGCCCCAAAGATGAAGCTAGTGCTTCTTTTGCCAGATCTATTTTAGAGTCCAAAATTTTGGGAGATAGTTGGCTTTTTGGCGCCGACGGTTGCGTCGGCACTACCTCTATTATGAGCGAAGCTCTAGATTTTCTGGCTTCTTCCGGAAATGTGGAATCAAGAGCTCTGTGCGGTTTAAAAAAATTTTTGGAAGAAGCTTCCAAACTCGGCTACCACAGCTGTTTTGTCTTTGTGCCGGCAGCGTACGGCGACTGGGTAAAAAATGCTCTGGGAGCAGTGAGAGATACCCATCTTACCATTACTTGGCTTATGGGCATCGATCAAAATTTAACGGAAGCCGAAAACGAAAAAGAAGAGCCCTGGAAGAAATGGCTTTATATCGATTCTGATACCGTACATTTGGAGGCTCCTTCCAAAATTGCCCAAACTTTACAAAGTCCCAATACTCCCATGATCTTATGCGAGACAGCCACAGGGCGCATTATCAACAACGCGGCTGCTTATCTGCAAGCTCAGGAAAAGGCGGTCTAGTTATAATATGGACGGCAGAACCTCCGAACAGAAAAAATCTTCTTTTGGCATAGGCACGTTTTTGGAACGCTCTTTCAATAGTCTGATGTGGGGCGTTATTTTAGCTATAAATGCCTCTACAATCTCTGTAGCGAACGGCGTTTTCGGCGCCTTTGTGGGAGGAATTTTAGGCTTTTGGCTCTCCTATTGGCTTTCTTCCAAGCGTTTGCGCATACCAGTATTTGCCTTAGGAGCTTTGCTACTCGATCGCATTTTAGTCTATTTGGCTGATATTCCCGTCAATAGCGCTTTTGCCGCTTCTCTCTTTGCTACTCCGGAAAATGCCAGTTTATTCTCACAGGGGGTAGTTTGGTTTATAAATTGCCTCTTCTTGGTTATGGTTATCCACGCTATCAGCATACGTAAGCCTTGGTTTGTAGCTGTAGAGCTGATTATTGTAGCCAATATTGCCCTTTTGCCTTTATCGGCTCACCGCGACGGTTTTATCAGTCGCCCTTATTTCTTCGTCGATCCACTCTGGTCCAGAGGCTGGGATCCTATTCCCTTCTTTATTGCTGCCGGCGTTATTTTGGCTATTGCCTTAGTCTTTCTTATTGTGGGACGCTTTAATAAACGCACTTTGGCCGACTTATCTATTTTAATAGTTATTATTTCTTTAGTGGGAGTTTTTCTGCCCCTCAAAGATTTGCACCAGCCTTTGCCCGAGCAACTTATGAGTGGTAATGCCAAAGGTGAGCAACAAGAAGAAGCCAAAGGCAAAGAAGGCGGCAATAGCGGTCAAGATCAGCAACAAGACGATAAAAATCAAGATCAAGACCAGCAATCAAAGCAAAATCAGCCAAACCAAGACGACAAGGATCAGAATAACAATAATCAACAGAATAACGACAAAGACAACAATCAAAATAAAGATCAAAACGACGACCAGAATAAGAATGACGATTCTTCAGAAGCTCCCAAGTCGAAGCCTGTAGCTGTAGTTGTCTTTAATGACGATTATGCTCCTCCGGAAGGTTACTACTACTTCCGCCAGGATGCCAAAAGCTTTTTTAACGGCCGAAAATTAGTAAACGATGTCTCTGGACGTTACGATCATGACGTCGCTTCCGGTTTTCCTCAGTTTAATGCGCCCAATCCACTTACCCCTCCCTCGATAGATGCTACTAAAACTAAAGCAGTTAATACTAAAGTCAGCTTAATCGAAAATCACAGTAAACCGTTCGGCTTGCTTAATCCTCTGGCTATGAGTGCTTCTTCTAATCCGAATAGTAGTCAATTTGTGGGAGCTTACAGTGTAGATTCGCGCTCTTTTACCGGCAAAATAGAAACTTTACTTCAAGCTAAGCTTAACAATCCACAATGGTCAAAAGCCGATATAGAATACTATACTCAATTGCCGAATGATAAACGCTATAAAGAATTGGCTTTAAAAATTCAGCAGGATTTGCCCTCTTCTTTCAAGTCTTTACCTATGGCCCAAGTGTATATTATGAAGCTGTGGTTAGACAAAAACAGCACTTACGACACCAAGGTAAGGATCACTGATAAAGACGACGTCGTCTCTAAATATCTCTTTGGTGATCGAATTGGCTACTGTGTTCATAATGCCAATGCTTTAGCCTATTTATGCCGTTCTATCGGCATTCCGGCCCGTGTAGCCGAAGGTTACGCTGTAGATGCTAAAAATACTTACGGTGGCTCAGCTCTGTTAATTATGAACAACAGTGCCCACTCTTGGTGTGAAGTATATATTCAAGGGCTGGGCTGGTACCCTATCGACGTTTCTCCTGAGCGTTCCAATGTAACTCCTCCGGAACCTCCGGATCCCGATTTACAGAAAATGTTCGGCGAAATGGCCCGCGAAGAGTCGGCGGACAAAGAAGGCGTATCCCAAAAGCCAGTCGATATGCAAATGCAAATGCGTTCTTTAGTAAAAGCTTTGGGCTGGCTGTTGGCTATAGTGGCAATTTTAGCTTTCATTGCCGCTTGGGTGCACAAAATTTATATCCACATGATGGCCCATTTGAGCTCAGGTGCCAAGCGAGCCGACTATGTATATAAGGCAGCTTTGGTCTCGTTAGCCGAAATAGGCATACGCCGCCACTACGGAGAAACGCGCGAAGAGTTTGCTTCCCGTTGGGCAGATAAGTTGCCCTCTTTGCAAAAACTGACCCAGTGGCATATACGCTGCCACTTAGGTGAAAATGCTCAAGTGCAATTCGTTTCCCGCACGCCTTTGCCCAATACTTCAGAATGCGCGGCTCACTACGCCAAGTTAAAGTCAGAGTTATCTAGCTGTGCTCCTTGGTGGCGGCGCCTTCTGGGCATCTTAAATCCCTTTGCTTGGCTCTTTGTGCGCTAAAACACGAGCCCAACTATTTTTACAAACTAATGTCTACTCAGACGGAGGAAACTTATCTTGGATAGAACTTCGCAAGCTAACCGAGCGGCTCGCTTAGATAAGGCTTACAATTTACTCCTTACCATGGAGTCGCGTTTAAAAAGAGCAGTGCGCGGTCGAGATCGCGTTATCGAGCTTATTTTGATAGCCATTTTAGCCGACGGCCACGTGCTTTTAGAAGACTTCCCCGGTTCAGGAAAAACAACCTTAGCCAAAGCATTGGGAGATTCTATATATAATGACAATCCTGAACCTCCCATTACTATGTTTAGGCGCATCCAGTTTACTCCAGACTTGCTTCCTTCCGACATTACTGGTATGACAGTTTTCGATCCTGATAATGGCACTTTTACTTTCCGTCCCGGCCCTATTTTTGCTCACGTAGTGCTGGCTGACGAAATTAACCGTACTTCCCCCAAAGTTCAGGCAGCTATGTTGGAAGCTATGGCCGAAAAACAAGTGACCGTAGACAATACTTCACACAATTTGGGTAAACTTTTCTTTGTGATTGCTACGCAAAACCCCAGAGATCAGGCTGGTACTTATCCTTTGCCTGTAGCTCAACATGACCGTTTTCTCTTTAAAATACGTATGAATAATATCGATAGAGAATCGGAATTGGACGTATTGCGCTCTATTCAAGAAAGACGCAATCCTCCGGGCAACGAATTTCCTATGGTACCCAAGACGGCTATTTTGGATGCCCGCCAAGCCATCGATCAGTATATATATGTAGATGATCGCATCAATCAGTGCTTGGTAGATATGGCTAACGCCGTGCGCCAGTCACCTCATGTCGCCCAAGGCATTTCTACTCGTAGCTTGGTCTTAATGTTGCCAGCTCTTAAAGCTTGCGCTCTTAAGCGAGCTCGCGACTATGTAACCGCCGAAGATGTCTCTTACCTTGTGCCCTATGTATTTGCCCATCGTTTAGAATTGGCTGCAGGAATTGAAGATCCGATTAAAGTCATAAGAGAATGCTGCAAAGGCCCTCTGGAAGCCTTATGCCGCTCAACACTTAAGAAATAATTTTCAGATCTAATGATCTGATGAAAAGATCGTTAGATCTGAAAACAAATTTGAACATACAAAAGCTGCTCAAAAGGAAAGAAATCATGCGTCAAGTTTTTTCGATTCGCTTCAATAGCTTGTATAGGTGCTTCTTTATCGCCATTACTTTGCTATTCGCTCTGTCCATGATACCTTTATTGGGCAGTCCGGCTCTAAGTGACGAAAACTCTCCCACTTTCGAAACGTTGAGTAAAGGCGATATTGGCGGTGAAGAATTGCTGCAAATAGCCAACGATAGCAAAAATATGATTTCTTGGCGCAAATTTGCTGAAGAGAAACTTAAGCAAGACAAAGATTCTCCCGTCGGTCATGCTGTCTTGGGCGTAGTCTTTCACTGTGCCGAAGGTGATTTGCCCAGAGCTCGCCACAATTTAGAGTTGGCCAAAAAAACTTTGCTGCGCAGATTGAGGGGCTTCAACAATGGCAATGACGGCTCCCTGTTTTTAGGTGTCCAGATTCAGCTTTGCCAAGTTTTAGGCGAAATGGACGACTATAAAGCCAAAATAAAAGTTGTTGACGAGTTAGCCAGTTTGCCAGGTCTTAGCAATTTTGCTGTAGATAAAGCTTGGCCCTTAATGAAATTGGATCGCGAAGAAGAAGCTCGCCAAGTTATCTCCGATGCTTTCAATTCCGGCAATATTAGTGCCAGAGAAATAGCCTGGAACAGTTTGGGAGCTTTAGAATCGGAGTGCGGCAACTACCAAGCCTCTTACAACGCTTTTCGCAATTTAGTCAACGAAACTAGAGAGAGAGGCAAAACTCCCGATCCGACAGTATTGCGCAATTGCGGAGAGACCGCTTTGGCTCTGGGACGTTTTGACGAAGCTGAACAATTTTTTAACGAAGCCTCCCGTGTGCCCTTTAGCGACCAGGCTTACACCAATCCTTTTAACGATCTGACCAATTTATATATCGCCGAAGCTAAATTCACCGACGCAGCCAGTTGTCTTAAAAAGACTTACGAGCGAGCTCGTGCTATGCGCCCATTTCTCTATCAGCAATTTATGGCTGATAACTTGCAAACAACCGGCGCTTTGCTTATGGAGCTTGGTTTTATTCCCGAAGCTTGCGAGCGTTTAAAACGTTTAGTCAATCGCCCTGACCGCCAAGGAGGCACATCTTTAGATATTGACCAAGCTGAGGCCGGCAACTTACTTACTTGGTACGCTTCTTTAAAGGCTATGCGTGAATGTAAGCGCGAAGAACTTAGCTGGACACCTTTTTGGAAAAGCTTCAAAGTGCGCGGCCAAATTATAGCTATAAGTTACGAGTTGTGGCGCTCATCTTCGCGTATTCGCGCTTTAATTACCGAAAATAAACGTGTAGCCAGTAGCTTCCGCCCTTACAACGCGCAATCTATCAGCGCAGACGAATGCTACAAGCCTTTGCTGATAAAAATTTTGGGCCCAGGCTTATGTGCGACAGCTATAGATGAAATATTTACGGAAGCTCCCGACAATTTGCCTGTAGAAGAGCCGTATCTTTTGTTGCATCGTGCGGAAATTGCTTATCAATTTGGCAACTACGACACCTCTTTAAAAAACTACCAAAAAGCTTTGAAAACACTGCCTCAAGCGGCTCGTCTGGTGCGCTCTTTAGCTGCTGCCAGAGTAGCGCAATTATCCTATGCTCGCGGCGATTTCCAAACTGCAGCCAATTATTACGCCCAGTTGATCACTTCTACACCTACTTCCATACGCCATATGGAAATAAGCGTACCTATCACTTGCCAGGGCGACGGTTCTTCGGCCGCTAAGCAACTTATCAGCATGTTGGGACATTCTCCCCGTTTTAAAGTTACGCATACAGGTTTAACTATGCGCATACACTTGCAAGGTAGCAGAATGGCCGCTGAGCTTTACGGTTTAGATGGCAGTGTGCTCTCTTCTTCTTCGGTAAAATTGGAAAGCAGCACAAAAAAAACTGCAGAGAAATTGGCTGCTGAAATACATAATCAAACTTTTGCTACCAAAGTGTCCTTTAGCTCTTTGGGCTTAGATTCTTTGGATGGAGCTACTACTTCCGGTTCTACAGCCAGACAGCAGCTCAATGATATGTTTGAAAAAGAAAAGGAAATGATCGACGGCTAAAATAACAGGCAAAACACACTTAGCCGCAGAACGCAGGGCCCGGCATTCGGCTGCCGTTTTTATAGTTAAATAAAAGCAGCCAAATTGAGCCCTAAAAAAGATAGGAACATAACTAAAATGGAATTTATACAAAGTTTGCTCCACTATTTCTCTATAGAGGGAATACAAGATATTATCGCCTGGGGCGGCTTAACTATTCTGTTTATTATCATCTTCTCCGAAACAGGTTTGTTAGTAGGCTTTTTCCTTCCCGGCGATTCTTTACTCGTCGTATCTGGTTTTGTTTGCGCTACTAAACCTGAATTGTTAAATGTTTGGCATGTACTTTTCTGGTTGTGCTTAGCCGCTGTTTTGGGAGATTCGGTAGGCTACATGATTGGCAAAAAAGCTGGCCATGCTCTCTACCAACGCGAGCAGAGCCGCTGGTTCCGCAAAGATCATTTGCTTAAAACTAAAGCTTTTTACGAAAAATACGGCGGCATGACCATTATTTTAGCTCGCTTTATGCCTTTTGTTCGCACCTTTGCTCCTACAGTAGCTGGCGTAGCCGATATGCATTACCCTCGCTTTATTTCTTACAATTGCATAGGTGGTATAGCTTGGGTAACTAGCATGATTTGTGTAGGTTATTTCTTCGGCCAAATTCCTTTTGTGCAACAACATTTGGAAAAAGCTCTGGTTGGTATTATTATTTTATCAGTTCTTCCCGTGGCCATTCACGCTTGGAAAGAACACAAAGCCGAACAAGCTAAGGAATCAAGCGCTGCTTAGTTCCTGAAGGAAAATTGTGTAAAGGTTGTTTATATCGTCAACTTTTGGCAATTTACCAGCGATTTTTTGTATAATGAAGGCCCTTTATTTATGAATCCTACAGCAGAAGATCCCATTATCGAGCTACATAACGTAAGTTTGATTTACCCTAATGGAACTAGAGCTTTAAACCGCGTCGATCTTTCTATAAAACACGGTGAGTTTGTGTTCTTAGTCGGTCAGACAGGCTCAGGTAAATCAAGCCTTATGAAATTAATCTATCGTGAAAACGATCCCACTACCGGATTGGTTTACGTTAACGGTGAAGAGATTAGCGATATGAAGCGCTCGCAAATTCCTTACTTGCGCCGTCGTATCGGCGTCATCTTCCAAGACTTCCGCTTGTTGGGTCATAAAACGGTTTTTGAAAACGTAGCTTATGCTATGCAAGTAACCGGAGCTAGCCGCTATGTAATTCCTCGCAAAGTAACTAAAGCGCTCACTTTGGTAAATTTGCGTGAAAAAGCTGATCGCTTGCCTAGTCAACTTTCCGGAGGCGAACAACAACGCGTAGCTATAGCCAGGGCCTTGATTAACGATCCGGTTATCCTTTTAGCCGACGAGCCTACAGGCAATCTCGATCCCGACTCTTCCTGGGATATTATGCAAATTCTCTCTAAGGTGAATGCTCGTGGCACTACCGTTATTGTAGCTACTCACAACCAGCAAATGGTCGACGTTATGCAAAAGCGCGTTGTAGTTATGCAACACGGCGAAGTAGCCCAAGATTTATCTAGAGGCATGTATTTTACTACTGAAATTACTAAAGAAACTTTAGCGGCCGGAGGCTTTGGGTTATGAGTATTCCGCCTAAATCAGGATTTATCGATATATCTCCTCAAGCAGAACAGACGAAACTTGATCCTAGCGGCAGCAAATTAAAGAATGCCTCCTCGTCACCTCGCGCTGCCACCGCCCAAGCTCCCGACACGAAATCAGAGCACCGCCGCCATGATAAAGACCGTACAGTCTCTATGCCAGCAGTCAAAGGGCCGACAGAGCACCGCGAAAATAAAAAGACTCGCGAACAAACGCTTGTTATAGAAAGCGTCCCTGTGGAAAAAGAAGCTGAAGACGACGAAGAAGTAATCGTTAAACCTATTCCCATAATAGAAAAATCTTCCAATTCACTTTCCAAAACACCCACAGTAGATGAAGTTTTGGACGAAGAAGATTTGCCACCTAAGAAAAGGCGCGGCCCTTCGGGAGGCTACTACTTAGAGTGCTTCTTGCGCGAAGTGCTCACCAATATGCGCCACAACCCTATGATGAGTGTGGCCTCTGTTTCTACTGTAATGATTTTAGCCCTTATTTTAGGCTTTTTTGTGTTGATTATTGCCAACTTAGAATCTTTGGCTGACGAGTTGGCAGGCGAAATGCAAATAAAAGTCTACATGAGCCAAAATTTTGATGAAAAGCAAATCAACAGTTTTAAAAGCGCCGCCTATGATATAGGTCATGTAACTAAAGTAACTTTCGTCCCCAAAGATGAAGCGTTTAAAAAGTTGCGCAAGCGCTTAAATGCCAAGCTCGATTTGGATGATCTGGAAAGCAATCCTTTGCCTGACGCTTTTGAAGTTCCGGTAGACGATCCATCTTTCTTGGAGCCTGTCGCTCACAAGCTAGCTCAAATAGATAATGTAGCCACTGTAGATTATGGTCGCGAAGAAGCTCAAAAGTTAATGAAGCTGAATCATATTATTCGTATGGTTGGCTTAATTATTCTTATTATGCTTTTTGCTTCCAGTTTGCTTATTATCAGCAACACCATTCGCTTAACCGTATTTGCCAGACGCAAAGAGATTGACATTATGCAACTAGTAGGCGCTGCCGATTGGTTTATTCGCTGGCCTTTTATTTTAGAAGGCGTCACTCAAGGTGTAATAGGTGCAGCTTTAGCCTCAGTACTTATAGACGTTTCTTACCGTATAGTGGTTCCTCAGTTGCAAAAAAGTATATCCTTCTTGCCTATTTTACTTCCCGGTGCCATTATGCCTTATCTCAATATTGGCTTAATCACTATGGGCTGTTTAGTAGGCGCTTTGGGAAGTTTTATTTCCGTCAACCGCTACCTGAAAGCTTAATTTGAGGAGGTACTTAACTTGTTGAGTATACACCGCAAATTTAGTCTTTTACTCTTAACGGCAGCTCTTTTCGGCCTTGGCCTTTTTTATTGGAACGCTTCTCAAGCTCAAGCTGATCCCAATTCGCAATTACGCCAGAAAAAGAGCCAGCTAGCTGCTCAGCGCAAACGTTTAGATATAATTAACGAACGCGAGCGTGATCTTTCGCGCCAATTGAGCGACACTCAAGCCGATTTGCAATACAGTCGCGAAGCTTATCGCGAAGCCAAGGCCAGCTTACAAGCAGCCGAAAAGCACTTGCAAAGCATTACCAAGCGCCTTGGCGAAGCCACCCAAGAATATACGAAAGCTCAGCGTGTTTTGGGTAAGAGGCTGCGCGAAATTTACTTGCAAGGCGACGTCGGCTATTTAGTCGTACTTTTAGGAGCGGAAAGTTTCACCGATTTTATCGATCAGACTTATTATCTGTCACTGATTATCGAAAACGATCGTCAATTGGTGACCAAAGTGCGCAGCCTCAAACAAGAGCTGGAAGTAAAAAAAGTTCAGTCTGAACGCACAGTACGCCAAATAAAAGACTTGAAAGATGCTCAGGAAAACCGTGTCAAAAAATTGCAACAAATTGAAGAGACACGCTCTTCCTTGTTGGCCGACACCAGACGCCAGCGCGATTCTTTAAGCTCTTACGTCAGCGAACTGGAAAATAGCACCCAAGCGCTAGAGAACCAGATTCAGTCTACCGTGCGTCGCAGCCAAATAATTATGCGCCCGACAGCTCCCAACGCCGGTACGCGCACTTGGGGCACAGGCCGCTACCTTACGCCAGCTCAAGGCCCCATTACTTCTCCCTTCGGATATCGTGTCCATCCTATTTTCGGTACTATGCGTTTCCATACCGGCGTAGATATTGGCGCCTATTACGGCAGCCCGGTGCTCGCTTCTGATAGCGGCGTCGTCATCGATTCCGGCTGGATGGGCGGTTATGGCAATTGCATTATTATCGATCATGGCGGCGGCTACAGTACCCTTTATGCGCACTGTTCCGAATTGTACGTATCCTACGGCCAGTCTGTAGCTAAAGGACAACAAATTGCAGCCGTAGGATCTACAGGCAATTCCACCGGCCCGCACCTCCACTTTGAAGTGCGCATAAACGGTGAACCTGTCGATCCTCTAGGCTTCATTTAGCGAGCCCACACTTAACCAAAGCCAGAAAGGAAGGCCTTTATGCCCAAGCACTTCTTCCCCAGCTTCAATGTAAAAGAAAATTTTATGATTAAGCCCAATGGCTTTACCAATAAAAATTTTCTTTTCAAAGCGGTTGGCTCATTACTTCTGGCTTTGGCTCTCAATGGCTCGCCTCTAAACGCTGCCGCCGCTACCAACGCAGACGACGCCGCTACGCCTAAAGCGCAGGCCCCTTCCCGCCCTGTCTCTGCTTCAGCTCACTATGATGAAAATTCGGATCAAAAGCTTGCCAATTTAGAAGAAGTGAGCTGCGACGTTCTAGGCCAAACTTTTAACATTTTGTTGGACAATGCTATCGAGCCGCCTTCTCCCCAAAAAGTTTGGCAATTTGTGTTGGAAGGGGCCCACGAATTTTTCAAAGAGCGCAAGCTCGAAGAGGCCTGGCTGGCCGAATATAAGGCCAATAGCGCGGACTTAGAGCGTTGGCAAGCTTTGCAAAATATAACTTCGCTCTATCGCCAAGCTCTCAAGCACTGCCCTGAATTGGCTACAGATCCGCGCTTTACGGTTCGCTTAGCCCAAGCTATCACCGATTCGGCCGAAGACGTTTACACAGTTTTTGTCAGTTTAGACGAATATAATGATTTGAATAATTATCTCAGCGGCGACTATTCCGGCAGCTTGGGCGTAGTACTCACTCCCAGCCGCGACTCTCAAGAGCGCTCTCACTTTGTAGTAGCAGCGCTAGCTCCAGATTCACCTGCTCTCAAGGTAGGTTTGCGCCAGGGCGATGAAATTATTGCTATTGATGATAAGCCACTAGCTAAGTTAAATCCTCAGCAATGTTTGCAACTTATGCGCGGTCCCAATGGCAGCCAAGTTTCTTTAACTTATGTAACTAACTTAATGCGCAAACTGGGACGAACCGATAGCCGCAAATTGCTTTTAACCAGAGCTGAAGTCCATTTTCCAGCGGCTTGGGGGCAAATTCTCTCTCTCGATTCCCAAGGACGATTTTCCGTACAAAATCTCAACTTAAAAGCGGCCTCCGACGCAGAAACTGAAGAAGTTACCGACAAGCCATCAATCTCAACCCAGTCAACTTCGAAAGTTAGCTTAAGTAATTCAGCTGAGAAAGAGTCTCCTTTAAAAATAGGCTTACTCAGAGTTGATATGTTCAATGGTTCAACCAATATTGAAGCCGAACGTACTTTGCTTGCTTTGGAAAAAGCAGGATGTCAAGGTTACATTTTAGATTTGCGCGGCAACCCTGGTGGCTATACCAATGCTGCTAGAGATCTCTGTTCCAAGTTTTTGCCCGAACATAGCCTTATAGCTTCATTAGTTGATAAAAATGGCCAGAGCGAAAAAACTATTTATACCTACCGCAACAGCCATCAAGTTAAGCCTATGGCCGTTTTAATCGATGGACAAACAGCTTCAGCGGCAGAAATTACAGCCGGCGCTTTGCGAGCTCATAAAGCAGCTTTTTTAGTGGGCTCGGCCAGCTTTGGCAAAAATAGTTCACAAAAAATTTATAATTTTGAGTTCCCTCCGGGAGAAACTTCAGCTTGTAAAGTGACTTATACTCACTATCGGACGCCGGACAATTTGGACTTGGGTAAATCTGGTTTAATTCCGGAATATGTAATTCAGGCTCCTTTTGGCTTGCGTTATCAACCTTTGCAAGATAAACAATTGAAAAAAGCTTTTGAATTATTACAAAAGGAACTAATCAAGCAAAGATAACCTCCCTCAGATTAAGATAAGGGCTTTTTCCTCTCTTAGCGAAAGGAACCCACGATACTTTATAAACTTTGCTCGGCCCCATTGAGCAGCCAAGTTTATGAAAAAAGCTTCTAAAATTAAACAAAAAAGCGGCAACAGTTTTTGAGACGCTGTTTCGCTAAAATAGCATATTTATCAACCACGGCGGCTTATTACCGCTCCAGGTTCGATTCAGGAGAATTCACTATGAATTTAAAGCACACTTTTGTCCCGGCGGCCGCCGCTGCAATTTTGGCTATGCTTACTTCTCTGCCTGTAAGCGCTCAACCTGAGCAAAATCAGGATGTCAGAGCTTCTTCAGCCAAACATTCCGGTTATAGTCAAGCGCTGGCCCAAAAAGCCAAGCAAAGCAACAAGACTAAAGCCAAAGTCAGCAAAACGGCAGCCCAAAAAGCTCCTGTCAATAAAGTCTCCCAAAAAGACTTGGACAGCGCCTTGGAAATGCTCGACAAAGCTCTGCTCCTGGTCAAAACCGAAGCTAGAGAAAAAGCCAAACCTGGTAAAATTACCAATTGCGCTTTCGACGCCATGACTTTATTCATGGAAGACAACAAGCTCACTTCCGATTTCTTTAAACAAATTGACGTCGACGCTACTCCTGAAGAAGCCAACAAGGCTTTGCGCTCTCAATTTACCAAAGCTGCCAACACCTATCCTCAGCTGATGAAAGATCAGATGCTGACCATGGCTGCCCTCAAAGGCATCATGAGAGCTACCGACGATCCTTACACAGTTTATATGACTCCCGACGAATACAAAAACCTCAACGAACAGATGAGCGGAGGCAATTTCGGAGGCATAGGTATCGTCATGGGCTTAAGCGGTGACGAAAAAGATCCGGCCAACAGCCGCGTTTTGGTAATCAATAAAGTTATGGAAAAAGGGCCTGCCGCTCGAGTTGGTTTACGCAATAATGATGAAATTACCCATATAAGCGGAAAATCTACTTACGGTATGAGTTTGGTGCAATGCTCCAAGCTCTTGCGCGGAGAAGCTGGTTCCAGCGTCAAGCTTACTATTCGTCGCCCTAGTTCCGGACACGTTTTCGACGTTTCCTTAACTCGCGAAGTTATCCACGTAGATACTTTGAAGCATGAAGTTATCGAGCAAGACGGCGTAAAGGTTGGCTACTTAGCTTTAGGTATTTTTGGTGAAAGTACCAATGCCGAGATGGAAGCTGCCGTCCGCGATTTAGAAAAGAAAGGTTGCCAAGCCTACATTATCGACGTGCGCAACAACTCTGGCGGGTACGTTTCTGCCGCTGTCGATGTTTGCTCTAAGTTTGTCAAAACTGGCAGCCGCATCGTTTCTATCGTTGATGGAGCTGATCACGAGCAAATTATTTACTCTCGCCCCAACTTGCATTCTTCTCAAAAGCCTTTGGTTGTCTTGATTAACAGCAACTCAGCCAGTGCTTCAGAAATTACCGCCGGCGCCATTCGTGATTTAAAGCGCGGCCAGCTTATAGGTGTAAAATCTTTTGGTAAAGGCAGCGTGCAAAAGCTCTATCCTTACCAATTCCCGGATAATAAAACTTCCGCTTTCAAAATTACTACCGCCCATTATCATACTCCGGCCGGTCACGATATTCACAAAGCCGGTTTGAAGCCTGATGTGGAAGTAAAGATGGAAGACGAGCTCGTTTTAGAGCGCGAGAAAGATATTCAACTGAAAAAAGCTCTGGAAATTGTAGCTTCGAGTGCCAAAGCTCAGCAAGAAGCGATAAAAAGCCAAGCCGAAAATGCTAAAGCTGACGATTCTCTCTCGGTAAGCAGTATCTTTGATGAGCTTCCTTATATTGAGAAATCTATTTCCGGGCCTTATACAATTACCAAGCGAGTTATGGATGTAAAAGGAGAAAATGTCGTCGATAACGTTACCGTAAAAAGCGCTGACGGCAAAGAGCACCATTTCCGCTTTATCATCCGCTCCAAGTTTGAGCAATAAAATAAGGTTAATTTCAAAAAAAAAACGATCGGCCTCAAACAAATTGTTGAGATATTTTATCTTAATTTTTCAGTTTGAGGCTCGTTTTTGGGCTATGTCTTGATACTTAGAGAAAAGACTATGAGTAACGAAACCGCTGAAGAAAAACGTCATAATGCAGAATTAAATGAGAATTTGTCAGACTCCAAGCAAGAGGAAACAATTCTTGAAAAAGATGATCAGAAACAGACTACCGATCAATCTGGCTCCACTCACCGAAGTGGATTGAGAGGGACAATTGTCAACTTTTTTCTGAGCAGTATCATTATAATTATGGTAGTGGCGTTTACTTTTGTTTGCACTCATTACCCAAGGAACTCAAAAGCGGTTCCAATTGATCTGACCGCAGCCAGGATAGACTTCAGCAAGCAAAGCAAAAATGCTTCTGCCTCTGGTTTTACGATATCGAGTTCAGCTTTACGCTATTGTTTGGCTGCTATTCAAAAACAATATATCCGCGAAGTATCGACAGCCCAACTTGTCAATGGAGCTTTTGAAGGTATCAACTATTGCTTAGATAAATTTGGTCATCGAGATTTGGGCGTTGCCAAACTTGATGAAGCCAAGATCGACAAAATGAGTGACAAAGAATTGCTCCAGTTACTCGACAAAGAATTTGAGCAAGCTTTAGACAGAATAGCTAACCTCCCCGACGATCAGCGCTATATCCATCGCCAGCAATTGGAAAAAGCCATTAAAGCTAGGTTAGCCGAGCTTGATGCCAACGATAAAAAAGCCAAAGGGCTTAAAACCGACGCTACTAACGACGACAAAACAGAGAAAAGCGGTACTGAGAGCGGAAAATCTTTGGAAAAACAAGTACTCGAAGATCCGCAAGCGGTCAGCCGTGACTCGGTAAACTCCGACAAAACCGAATTAGATGTCGACGATTCAGAAATTATAAAAGATGCTGATGGCAAGGCTATCCGTCTTACAGATAGTTATTTGTTGTACGGTGCTTTAAATGGCATGATTTGTGCCATAAATGATCCTTTCAGTATGGCTTTGCCTCCGGAAGATGTTAAAGTATTGCAAGAGCAACTCGGAGCCAGCGATTACGGCGGCGTGGGCATTTATCTGGAAGCTGATTGGCAAAACAACCGTCAACTTACCGTTATTGAGCCTATAGAAGGCACGCCGGCTGCCCTCAAAGACGTGCGTCCCGGCGATAAAATCATGGCTATCGACGGCAAAAAAACCAGCAGTTTGGATATGGATACAGCTGCCGCTATGATTAGAGGCAAAGTGGGCAGCGTAGTAGTTTTGAGTATGCAACGCGACGGCAAAAATTTTGAAGTGGCTTTGCAACGTACCAGTATTCACGTGCCCAGCGTCAACGGCAAAATGTTGCCTGACAATATAGGTTATTTGCGAGTACGCTTCTTTGGCTCGGATACAACTCAAGAATTTGGTACTGCTTTAAATGATTTAATTAAAAATGGAGCTCAAGCCATTGTAGTAGACTTGCGCAACAACGGCGGCGGCTACATAGATGCGGCTATTGGTCTGTGCTCCGAGTTTTTCCCCAACAAGAGTTTGGTAACTAGCGTAGTTAATCCGCGTTTAAATTACAGCGAGCCATATTTCTCCAACTCTAAAAATTGCACTCAGTTGCCTTTGGTGATATTAGCCAATCGTTTTTCGGCCAGCGCTTCGGAAATTACTTCCGGTGCCATGAAAGACTATCGGCGTGCTTTAATTGTAGGTGAAACTACTTATGGAAAAGGCAGCGTGCAAACTTTATATCCTTTAAGCGACGGAGGGGCTTTAAAGGTTACTATTGCCCATTACCTTACTCCTAAAGATAAAGATATTCATCTTAAAGGTATCGCTCCAGATATTGAATTTGAATCCAGACCTACTAACAAAATCGGTTCCGATAACGATTTGCAATTAAAATTAGCTACCCATGAAGCCAAATTTATGCTTGATCACAAATTGTCGTCCGAACTTAGTGAAGCTGACATAAAAGCAGCCCAGCAAGATGGCGAAGCTTGGAAAAAAGATCCTGCTATTGCCAAGCTTATAGCTGCCGATAAAGCCGAAGAAGCAAAATTGCGAGCTAAAATTGAGGAAGAAATAAAAAAAGACAGCAAAATAACTCGTGATGTGCAGTAGTCGGCGGCTCTGCCGATTTTGCCAAACTTGAGGCTGAGAAAAAATTTATGTCGAGAAATAAAAGGCGAGCTGACGCAACTGGAGACGCTTTATTAGCTATTTCTCCTGTAAAAAAGCACCAGGAAGAGCCTACTAAATCAGAGGCTCTTCCTAAGTTGCCGCGTCCGCAAAATGTCATTACAGAAGAAGAACGTCCGGACAGTATTGAAAATATTCATCCTTTTTTGAAGGAAAAATTGGAGACTCTTCCTTCCTGTCCTGGTGTTTATCTTATGCGAGATGAACGCCACCGCGTAATTTATGTTGGCAAATCGGCTTGTTTAAAAAACCGAGTCCGCTCCTATTTCCACTCTAAAAATTTGACGGAAAAAACTCGCTGGATGGTGAGTTTGGTGCGCAATTTTGATATTATGACCGTCAATACGGAAATGGAAGCCCTTATTTTGGAAAATGTGCTTATCAAAAAGCACCGTCCCTACTTCAATATTCTCTTCCGCGACGACAAAAGTTATCCGTATTTGGAGCTAACTACTTTTGAAAAGTATCCTCGCTTGCGTGTAGTGCGCAGTAATGGTAATGTATAATGCAAACGGTGAGGCTGTAGGTTCAGATGTACTGAATC
>OQVS01000774.1_pt1 | contig 22167 bp, 15 predicted proteins | sample 1691601 | NCBI WGS metagenome assembly OQVS01 (sample SAMN03418268, study PRJEB22391) | human gut metagenome | biome: human-gut; feature: organic feature; material: feces | host: Homo sapiens | place: Tanzania | collected 2013-01
ATGTTGATGGACGGTTTCTTTTCAAAGAAGCTATACGCAGCCAAAACAGAAAGGAGATTCATTACAAAGTTGAACACGCTACGATGTCTTGAATGTACAAGTTGTGCAACATTCTTAAGTTCGTCATTGATGGTTTCTATGACAGACCTTTTAACCTGAGTTCGGGATAAGAAAGTCATTGTAAAAGTTGGCAATCCTAATAATTTTTAGAACTACCCAATATCTAATCACACAGACTGGACTTTTGCGCGTGTCTCCAGCATGCATTGTTATATACCTTATTATATATCATGCCCCAACAGCGGCGCCACCTTTGGCGGCTTGGCATAGGTTAAACAAAGGTACACAGCTCCACCGCACTGCCATCTGTAGGCGCACCAATATACCAGCAAGCAGGCGAGATGGCTCTTCTCTCCATGCATAATATGCTGAAAACAGACGTAAAAACAAGCGTAAAAAGAGATTTGTGTACTATTTGTGTACTCATTTCCTTGGCAAGCAAGCGAAATCTCGCTATCTTTGCAGCAGAGATTATCTTAACTACACAAACACCAATACACCATGAGACGACTATTAGCACTCGTGAGCTTCTTCTGGGCTCTTATCACTACCGCAACGGCTCAGACCGATATCAGCGGGACGGTAACAGACAAGACCAGCGGCACACCGCTGGAGTTTGCCAACGTGGTGGCATATACCACCGCCGACACCACCTTTATAACCGGTGCCACCACCGACAGCCAGGGGCGCTACAAGCTGAGCGGCCTACAGTTGCCTGTAGTCATCAAGGTGTCGATGATAGGCTACACCACCCACACACAGGCCATAACCCACGAGGGCGAACAAGGCAACATAGCCCTGGAGGCCGACACCCGTATGCTGAAAGAGGTGACCGTGACAGGACAGCTCATCAAGCAGAGCGCACGCGGATATACCACCACCATACAGAATACGCCGCTGGCCAAGCTGCCCTCGCTCAACGACGTACTGGGCCAGTTGCCTTTCCTGGCCGTCAACGGCGACAAGGTAGAGGTGTTCGACCGCGGCACGCCCATCTACTACATCAACAACCGGCGGGTGCGCAACACGGCCGAGCTGACCGACCTGCTGCCCTCTAACATCAAGAACGTAGAGGTGATAACCAGTCCCGGTGTGCAGTACCCGGCAGGCACCGGTGCCGTGATACGCATAACCATCCACAGGCCACAGGGCGAGGGATGGAGCGGCACCTTCAACGAGTGGGCATCGATAGACTATGAGCTGACCACCCAGACCCGGGCGCAGCTCAACTACCGGCATGGCGGACTCGATATCTTCGGCGGTGCCAGCATCTATGCCCCCAACAGCAAAGGCACATCGCGCTCTGAGATAACTAACGGGCGCTGGCAGGTGAAGAGCGAGGGCACCACACGCAACAAGGATGCCTACTGGGCTCCCACGGTGGGGGTTAACTACATCCTGGGGGGCAAGCACTACATGGGTGCGCAGTACTGGCTCAACATATCGACATGGAAGAAAAACGCCTATGGTGTGAACAGTTTTGCCGGATACCGTGACGGGGTACAGACCCAATATACCGTGTCGCATCCCTCGTACTGTAACAAGATGACCAGCCACTATGGCAATATGTACTACCGGTGGGAGATAGCCCAGCGCCATGCGCTGCAGATAGACGTAGATATGAGCGCCTACAACGGCACAGGTGCCCAGCAGCAGGATCTACAGTACAGCCACGGCGTAGGGCAGACGCTGCGACTGGACGACCGTAACAAGAGCCGCTTCGCCGCTGGCAAGGTGGTATATAGCCTGCCCATCAACAAGGTAGATATGAACATGGGCGCAGAGGCCAGCCACAGCCGGGTATCGGCCGAGCAGGGCAAGGAGGGCGACAAGGAGACACCACTCACGCCCACAGATAACGTGTCGATACAGAACAACTATGCCGCTTTCATTGAAGCATCGTTCAGGATGGGCAACTGGTATGCTAACATAGGCGCACGGCTGGAGCACGTCAACTTCAACTACTATCTCAACAACCGCTACGACACGGATGTGAGCCAGCGCTATACACGCCTATACCCCTCAGTGGCGCTGGCATACGCCAACAAGGACTTTCAGGCCTCTGTCACCTATACATACCACATCGTACAGCCTACCTACAGCGAGCTCAACAACACGTTCAGCTACCAGAACGACTACATCTACTCGATAGGAAACCCACTGCTACGCAATTCGTTCTACCACAACATAGCTTACAAGCTTTCATGGCGCAATCTGCAGATAATGGGCTCATACCGCAAGGTGACCAACCGCATCGTACATACTTACGAACACATGGAGGGGATAGACAGCGTCATCGTAGAACGCGCACTCAACCTGGACGGCTACCAGAGCTTTTCGATAGGGCTGTCGTACTCGCCCAAGGTCACCAAGTGGTGGACACCTACGATGGAGGTCAATTTCAGCAAGCCTTTTACCAAGATAGACGGCATAAGCTATAACCACCCCCTGTGGGTAGGGCGATGGAAAAACCAGGTAAAGCTGCCAGCAGAGTTCAACCTCTTCCTGAATATGTCTTACTCGTCGCTGGCCCACGCCAACCTCACCACACGCCACCAGAACTTTGTGGCCGACCTGCGTCTCACCAAGTCGCTCTTAAAGAACAAGCTCAACCTAAGCCTCTCAGCCAACGACCTGTTTAACACCAGCTCGCGCTACAGATACACGCAGATACACGACATCATGCTCATACAGGACGGCAGCAACACCCAGCGCTGCATACAGCTCTCTGTATCCTACAATCTGAACAGCACACGCAGCAAGTTCCGCGGCACAGGTGCCGGTAGCACCGAGCGCTCACGCATGGCGAGATGAGGCGAGGCAGAGCATCACATAAGTGAAAACTCCATTGATGACATCAAGGGCCTGCCAAACTTAGGGTTCAGCAGGCACTTTTTTAATAAATCCTCATTATGAGCAGATTGCGTATAGTACACTAGCTGGACACTATGGACTGTGGGCCAGCCTGTCTGAAGATGGTGGCAGCCCATTATGGACGCAACTATCCGATGGAGTATTTGCGGCAAGAGATGGGTATCACACGCGAGGGTGTGTCGCTCAAGGGTATCTGCGTGGCCGCACGAGAGATAGGCATGCAGACCACGGCGTGCAGGATGTCGATGGGATCTCTGTGCGAGGATGTTACCCTGCCTTGCATCATACACTGGAACCAGAACCATTTTGTGGTGGTATATAAGATAGCACACGGCAAGGTGTACGTGGCTGACCCAGGCAAAGGCATGATACACTACAGCATGGCCGAGGGAGCCACCGACCGTGCCGGCAGCCGCACCCCCATGCAGTGGGAGCCAGGCCCCACTGCCGGCTTCTCCACCTGCGCCGTCGACAGCCTCTATCTGCCTGTCTCTACCGATGGCGGACTCCTCACCGTCAGAGCCCAGGAAGCCGACCCCCGCTCGCTGCTCCACTACGTGCGCCATCTGCTTCGGCTGCGCCGCGATGTACCCGCGCTGGGCAATGAGGCTGGCTGGACGCTGCTCAGCGACAAGATGCGCCCTTACCCCATGGTCTACCGCCGCTCCACAGCCGACGATGTCTGCATCGTCGCCGTCAACCCCTCTGCCGCCAGCGTGAGCGCCTCCATCCCCACGCTCTCGGCGCCAGTCGAGGCCATCGCCCGGAGCGGCAAGGTCAAGTACAAGCGCGGCACCACCACCGACCGCATCGTTATGGGCCCCGTCTCGGCTGTCGTCTACCGTCTTTCCCACCCTTAGCCACCGCCACCATACAAGTATGGGGGATGACAAACCGCCTTTTCTGGCGAGGATGTCATCCCCCATATTCTTTTCGTAAGTTTCGCTGTCGTTGAGGCTGCAGCCGCTTGCCGCTTCAGTCCTCCGCCGTTGGTCTCCGGCGTTGCTGTCTACCGCCTTTTCTATCTTCAGGGCTTGTCTTTACCCCTCCCGTCGGCCTCGCTCTGCAGGTTGAGTCTGTATTCAGCCGGCGACATGCCCGTCTGCTCACCGAATACACGATAGAAGGTCTGCACGCTTGCCATTCCGCACTCCTGCGATATCGCCTCTATCGTGTATTCTGGGTGCAGTTGCATCAGTTCGATGGCTGCATCTATGCGCAGAGAGTTGATATAGTTCTTGAAATTGGTGCGTACGTAAGTCTTGAACAGGTTGGCAAACTTGTTTTTGGGCACATAGACCTCCTTGATTACGTCTTCGCGCGAGAGGTTGGGGTTCAGATACATTTTCTTTTCCACGATAGCCTTCATAATCTGGGCAAACAGATGGTCTTCTTCTGTCGACCCCGGTCGCATCAGCCACAGTTGCACTGCCGACTGGTCGCGTGGCGCTTCCACCAGTTCACCTTTCTCATAGCCGTAGAGCAGTCGCTTGTAGCGCTGCAGTCGTCCCAGTATCTGCATCTGCGCCTTGTCCTTGCGGCGGGCCCTGTGTATGTAGTGCGAGAGGAAGCCTGTGGCCATCACAGCGTAGATGAGCGTCAGCGCGCAAGCCACGGCGAGCACATAGTCGAGGTCGTAGTCGTCGCCCTCGTCCTCTGCCGCCTTTACTGGTGCTTTCGCCACCGCTTCGGTCTTCCTTTGTCGCGTCTCTCTATTGTTGGGCTGAATTTCCGACCGTGTTGCCTTCTTGCGGTTAATCATCATGATGCGGTAGCTTATGTAGGTGGCTTCTTCGTAACGCTTCATCATGCGGTAACACTCAAATTGAGGAGCCAGAAACACTACGATGAAGCTCGCGGTCAGCGTGTCGTTGTTTGCCGCATACGTCTTCTCGGCTTTCTGAAGCAGCTCCAGCGCCTCTTCATACTCCCCCCTCTCGATAAGTCGGTTGGCCTGGCTGCTCATAATCACGCTATTGGCCTTGTCGTCCTCGCGTTGCTGCGCATACAGGTTGCTGGCAGTCATGAGGAAGATTATAATCAGTAGTCTCAGAGTGTACATATGTGTTCTATTACGGATAAACAGTTCTCTTTGGATTGTAAATTTTACAAAAGTAGGAAAAGATATCCTATAAACCGTTGTTTTTACATTATTTAAGGGTATCTCCTTCTGTTTTCGCAGTCATCTTCATGTTTTTTGCGGGGCTTGAAACCGTCATTTCGCATCGTGCAACGCTGGTTTCGCATCGTGCATTATCCGTTTCGTGCCTTGAAATATAGATTTAGTCCATCCCGGCGCAGCCCGCGGCGCCCTCGCCCGTATCGCGCCTGCCCGCCCTGCTTCCGACAAGGGTCATCGTCGGTGCCCGAATTCACACTTTTTGTATGAAAAGTCGATAAATAATCAAGAAATGTACATAAAAACGGCGAAAATCTAACAAAAAATCATAAAAGTGCGTGAAATTATGTATCTTTGCATGGTCAATAGCAACTACAGGCATATGGAAAAGCTACCCGAGAGTAACAGTAACCGTTGGCCGAGGCCCGTCCAGATGCGCGGTGAGACACCTCGCACAGGATTGTTGGCGCTTTGCCGAGGCTGTGGGTGCATCGCTTTTCTTGCCGTTTGCTGTTTCGGTCTTACAGCTACAGCCCAGAACCCTTCAAGTTATGTTCCCACGAAGGGCGAGATAGTCTTCAGCCTCTACCAGTCGTCAGAGGGCAAGCCTATCCACACCCGGCTGAGCAACCCCTTCACCTCCCATCGCCGTGCCAACCAGCTCTACATAGACCAGGACAACGCCCAGGTCATGCAGACCTATCCATACGCGAAGATACAACGTACTGGCTTTCCGCAATCCCGATGGCAGCCATGCCATCGTTATCGGCGGCTGACACTACAAGTGGCCCCGCCAGGTCAATGTCAAGTATCGTGACCAGTATATGACCGTGCAGCTGCCTATGGGCACATGGTCCCTGACCACCATCGTCATCCCCGCTGCTGGGGACATGGCGTCGTGACATTTAGCACAATTAATGTATGACCCTGCATCGACGAGCGTCGGTGTATGGTCCAAGTCGAATTCAGTTTATATAATGTTATGAAGAAGATTGTTTATTTATTCTTGCTTCTCATGCTTGCTCTGGCATACCCGTCGGTATCGATGGCGTCGCCCACAGGCATGGAGACAGGCACCGACCAGGATGGCAACAATTCCATCTCGGGTATCGTGACCGACCAGAATGGCGAGCCGCTTGCCGGCGTTACCGTGCTGCAGCGTGGCACCCAGAACAAGACCATCACCGACCTCGAAGGCCGCTACACCATCCGTCTCAAGGAGGGTAGCGGGCGTACTCTCGTCTTTACCTATATAGGTATGGTATCGCAGACCATTCCTGTCAAGGGCAGTGTGGCCCGAGTGATGATGAAGGAAGACGCTACGGCTCTGCAGGATGTGGTGGTAATCGGCGCCTACGGTACCGCCCAGAAGCGCAGTGACCTCGTGGGTAGTGCCTACCAGGTCAACGCCGACCAGCTCAAGGGCTTGCCCCAGCAGCGCCTCGATGTGATGCTCGACGGACTCATCCCCGGTGTCAAGATAGACCCCAACACCTCCGACCCCGGCAGCCCCCGTACCCGCTACGAGGTGCGCGTGCGCGGTGAGGCTTCGCTTAACGCCTCCAACGAGCCCCTCTGGGTTGTCGACGGCACGCCCATGTACACCGGCGACCGCACCAACCTGATGCCCGGTACCAGTTATACCGTGAGTCCGCTGTCATTCCTCAACCCCGAAGACATCGCCTCTGTGACCGTGCTCAAGGACGCCACCGCCACCTCTATCTACGGTGCCGACGGAGCCAACGGCGTAATCCTCGTCACCACCAAGAAGGGCCGTCAGGGCAAGATGCGCATTACCGTCAATACCCAGTATGGCATCGCCCATATCGACGAGAGCACTGCCCCCAAGGTGCTTGGTGCCAAGGAGTGGCTCTCGCTGGCTCGCGAAGCCTATGCCAACTCGGGCAAGGACATGCGCACCTTCCCCTTCCAGGACAATGAGCTCAACCAGTACTCCACCACCGATACCGACTGGCGCGATGTCTTCTACGACACCGGTACCACCTTCCTCACCAATGTGGGTGTGAGTGGCGGCAACCAGAAGTCAGACTACTACGTCTCGGGCCAGTACTACCAGAACGACAAGACCGTCAAGGGCAACACCCAGCAGCGTCTGTCGCTCGCCACCAACATCAACCTCAAGCTCAACAAGCGCCTCAAGGTGGGTGTCGACATCTCAGCCTCTTACAACAACAACGACCTCTTCGCCCTCGGCCGCGAGTATTATGAGCTGCTGCCTATTTACTCGCCCTACAATGCCGACGGCACTCTGCGCCTCTACAACATGGAGGTCGACGGTCTCAATGCCGACGGCACTCCCCACTTCACCAAGAAGCGCTTCATCAGCAACTCCGTCCTCGAGCGCGAGCAGAACGACAACAACCAGAAGACCTGGTACCTGCGTTCCAACTTCACCCTCAAGTATGACATCCTCAAGGGCCTCACCTATACAGGCCAGTTTGCCTACGACTACAACAGCACCCTCGAAGAGACCTACAGTTCGCAGAAGAACTGGACTGGTATGGACACCAACGGCACCCCCATCGGCTATGCCCGCCGCTCATCTGTAGACATCACCAACTGGAATACCATCCACCGTCTCAACTTCAACCGCACCTTCGGCCGTCACTCCGTGTCAGCCCTCGCCGGTTTTGAGGCCGGTTCGCGCGACTACACCACCATGTATGTCACCGGTTCGGGTTTCATCAACGACAACATCCGCGATGTGAGCCAGGCCAACACCACCAAGGGCTACAACTCGAGCAGCCGTCGCCGCAAGGTGTCGCTGCTGGGTCAGGCCACTTACTCCTACGACCATCGCTACTACCTCACTGTCAACGCTCGTAAGGACGGTAACTCCCAGTTTGGCAGCGATGTGCGCTGGGCCAACTTCGCCTCTGTCGGCGCTTCGTGGAACGTGCACAACGAGAAGTTCTTCAACATCCCTTGGATTAATGTCCTCAAGCTCAAGGCCAGCTATGGTGCCAACGGTAACTCACGCCTCGGCTCTCAGGAGTCGCAGGGCACCTATGTCTACAGCAGCTCCTACTCCTACAACGGCGAGCTCGGCGGTGTGCTTGGCACTATCCCCAACAGCCGTCTGAGCTGGGAGACCACTTATATGACCAACCTCGGTCTGCGCCTGGCTGTGCTCAACCGCATCGACTTTGAAATCGAGTATTACCACAACCAGACCAAGAACCTCCTGAGCCGTCTGCCCATCTCGCTCCTTACCGGCGACACCCGTGCCTACCGCAATGTGGGTGAGATAGTCAACAAGGGTATCGAGATCAACCTCACCACCCGCAACTTCGTCGCCAAGAAGGAAGGCGACTTTGCCTGGACCACCGACTTCAACCTCGCCCACAACCAGAACCGCCTCACCAAGTCGTATAACGGCACCCAGGTCAACTTTGGCGAAATCTCGTGGATTGAGGGTCAGGACACCAAGACCTACTACATGGTGCGCTGGGCAGGTGTAGACCCCCTCGACGGCAGCCCCATGTGGTACGATGCCAACGGCAACATCACCAAGGTCTATGACAGCACCAACAACCGCGTGCGTGGCAAGAGTGCCAATCCCACCGTCACCGGCGGTATGACCAACACCCTCAGCTACAAGAACTTCTCGCTTCGCTTCCTGCTCAACTACCAGTTTGGCGGCTACGCCTACAGTTCGTTTGCCAGCATCATGAACTCCGACGGTTACAATGTGCTGAGCTACAACCAGGCCATCGAGCAGCGCAACTACTGGCGCAATCCCGGCGACATCGCCATGAACACCCGTCCTCAGGCGGGCGTCTCTACCGGTTCGTCGCGCACCTCTACGCGCTATCTCTACAAGAAGGATCTGGTGCGCCTGCAGAACGTGGTGTTCACCTACCAGCTGCCCCGCAGCCTCGTCAATGGCTGGAAACTCTCCAATGCCTCCGTATCGCTCATCGCCGACAATCTGTTGGCCTACAGCCCCTACTCAGGCAGCGACCACAACTCCTACAAGACGCTCATGAGCGGCTATCCGCTGGAGCGCACCTTCACCCTGTCACTCAATGTCGGATTCTAAACCCAGTATCACAATGAAGAAAACTATTATATATGTCGCTTTAGCGCTGGTCACTCTGCTCACCTCGTGCGACGGCTTCCTGACCGTCGATGAGAAGGGCAAGGCCACCATACCGTCGTTCCTTTCCGACCCACGCGGTCTGCGTGCCGGTCTGCTGGGTGCCTACACCCAGTACTACAACAGCTACGACAACGAGTTCTTGAAGTATCCCGAGGTAGCAGGCAATATGACATCGCTCAACCTCTCCTCCGGTTCGTCCATGCTCGACCAGTACAACTATGTGCCCAACCCCGTGTCGGCTACCACCTCCTATTACATCTGGTACCGTATCGGCGAGGCTGTAGCCAATGCCAACAACATCATCAAGTATGCCCCTGCCGTGGCTGCCGACTATCCCACCCAGAAAGATGCCATCGACAACATCCTGGGTCAGGCCCTCGTGCTGCGCGCTCTCTGCCACTTTGACCTCGTGCGTGTCTACGGCCAGCCCTACAACTACACAGCCGACGCCTCACATCTCGGTGTGCCCAAGGTAGACCGTCCGCTCGGCCCCAACGACATCCTCGGCCGCAGTTCGGTCAAGGACATCTACGCCTTCATCCTCGAAGACCTCGGCAAGGCTGCCGCCCTGCTCAGCGACAGTCACGCCGCCGATGTACACTACGTGTCGCTTCAGGCTGTCAATGCCATGTACTCGCGCGTCTATCTCTATATGGAAGACTGGGACAACGCCCTCAAGTATGCCCAGCTCGCCATCAACGGCGAGAGTCTGGCGCAGGGTGCCGACTATATCAATATGTATGACAACCTGAGCACCCGCGGCGAGGCCATCCTCCGCCTGAGCGGTGCCGACCTCACCGGCCGTCAGAAGGAGTTCTATGCCAGCGAGTGTCTGCCCGCCGACACGCTGCTCTCGCTCTACGACGCTGCCGACCTGCGCCTGCAGCTCATCCACAAGGACGGCGTGAAGCAGTGTGTCAAGTATACCGCCACCACCATCCCCGACAATCAGCCCAAGCGCGAAGACCCCATCGTCTTCCGTCTCTCCGAGATGGTGCTCAATGCGGCTGAGGCAGCCTGCCACATCAGTGGCAAGCAGGGCGATGCCCGCCAGTATCTGCGCCAGCTGCTCGAGCGCAATGTGGGTGCCGAGAAGGCTGCCCAGGTGCTCGACGCCACCGCCGACGGCGACCTGCTCGCCCTCGTGCAGCGCGAGCGTGTCAAGGAGCTATGCTTCGAGGGCCACGACTTCTTTGACATCACCCGCTGGAAGCAGAACCTCGTGCGCGAGCACAACACCAACTCCACCGTGCGCTCGCTCGCTTACCCCAACGACCTCTTTGTGCTGCCCATCCCTCAGTATGAGCTCGACGCCAATGAGAACATGAAGCCCAACCCCACTGTAAACAAGTAGAAACGTCATGAAGAAAATCATAGTAATGCTCCTGGCTCTCGTCGCCCTGTGCGGCTGCCAGAAAGAAGAGTTCGAAGGCTTTGATATGCCCTTCGTCAAGGTGACAACCACTACCGGCGCTTCACAGACGGTGGTGCTCTCCAATGTCAACAATATCAATACCTACGTGGTGTCGGTAAGCAGCAAGATGCTCACCACCGCCCTCGTGGTCAACTACGAGATTGTGGTGGGCGACGGTCTGCAGGAAGGTGTCGACTACGAACTCGTCACCACCGGCAACCAGCTCACCTTCGAGCCCGGTATCTACGACATGCCCATCCGCATCAAGTGGCTTGCCCATCCCGTCGATGAGACCAAGGACAATACCCTCACCATCCGTCTCACCGGCAACAGCCAGAACCTCCATTTGGGTGTTCCCGGTCCCGGTGGTCTCCAGAAACAACTTGTAATCGAAAAAAAGAACTGATATGAAACACTTAGGATATATCATAGCGCTGCTGGTGGTGATGCTTGTCCCCGCCGCCTGTACAGACAGCAACAATTATGTATATAATGATGTCAACGCCCCCGCGATGCTCAGCTTCGGTTTCTACAAGGCCGACAACCCCGGTGTGCTTGGCTCCGACTATGTGGTAGAGCTCACTGCCGACCAGACAGGTGGCGCCGCCACCCAGACCGTAAGCGTGGCGTTGCCTCCCACGGTAGAGAAGAACAACCTCGTGGCACGCTTCACCACCAGCGAGGGCACCACCGTCAAGGTGGGTGGCGCCGAGCAGGTAAGCCAGACCACCGCCAACGACTTCAGCCAGCCCATCGACTACATCCTGACCCGTGGCAGCGTGAGCCGCCGCTGCGAGGTCACCGTCACCAAGGCTTCGCTCCGCTGGGTTGAGACTGCCCAGGTGGCAGGCATCACCACCTACGGCAACCCCGTGCTCAAGATTAGCCCCGTAGACCAGAAGCCCTACATCGGCTTCAAGACCCGTGCCGGCAACTCTGCCACCGCTGCCAACCACAGCACCGTGCTCACCCTGGGCGACGACGGCGAGTGGACTGCCGTGGGTGGCGAAGGCTTCGGCCACACCGTCAACTCTTCTTACTTCGACTTCGACATCGCCCCCGACGGCACGCTCTACGTGGCTTATGCCGACCAGCAGGCCACGGTGCTCAAGAACGGTATGAGTGTGATGAAGTATAACGGCAGCGACTGGGAGTTTGTGGGCACCGACAAGGGCCTGCTCAAGGCAGTGTCCAACTATGTGGGCTTCTGTGCCCTCGACGGCGAGCTTGTGGGCGCGCAGGTCAACAACTCTTCCAAGGCCGACTATCCCAACCGTACCCTCGTCGTATCCAACTACAAGGACGGCGCCTGGACCAGTCAGGTGCCCGGCGCCATCACCAATCAGGTGTATATGGCCAATGTGGCTGGCGGCAAGGACGCTGCCTATGTCATCAGCATCAACCGCGGCGCTGTCAATGGCGTCAACTATGGCTACAACGTGCTGCGCTACCAGGGCGGAGAGTGGACACCGATGATTGTCAACTATCTCGAGCCCGGCAATGCCACCAACAACATTGCCATGATAGGCGTCACCGTGACCGCCGACGGCACCCCCTACATCTGGACTATGGACGACGCCAGCGGACAGCTCGGTGTGCGCGTCAAGTATTATGACAAGACCCAGGACGCCTGGCTCACCCTCGGCGGCAACGTGCTGCCCCTCGGCTTCACCCCCGACCGCCATACCGAGGTGGCCCTCGATACAGCCCCCAACGGCACGCCCTATGTGGTCTATACCAACACGCTCGACCAGGGCTTCCCCTACATGATGTATCTCGACCCCGACACCCGCCAGTGGAGCAATCCTGCCAAGCTCGCCGACCTGGCCGCTTCTGGACTTAACCTCAAGTTTACCTCCGACGGTGTGGGCTATGTCACCTTTACCAACAGCAATCAGTTGCATACATTACGCACCGAATGACAAAGACTTTTTCAACCTTATTGATACTCGTGCTCTCGGTAGTGGAGGCTGCGGCGCAGCCCACTGCCGGGGGCAGAGTGTTTATAGACGCCAATGGCAACGGGCGCTATGACCGCGGTGAGACGCTGCTTGCCGATATTCCCGTCTCCGACGGCTGCCGTGTGGTCACCACCGACGCCAAGGGCCGTTACCGCATCGAGGTGGGCGAGGGGAGCAGCCTCTTTCCCATCCTGCCTGCCGGCTATACCATGCAGGGCCACCGCCTGGTCAACAGTGCCTTCGTCTATCCCGCCACAGCCGGCTCGCGCCACGACTTCGCCCTCACGGCCAAGCCTGTGAGCCATCGTTTCAGACTCAATGCCATCGGCGATATCCAGGTGGGCAACTCCCAGGAACTGGAGTTTGCCTCGCGCACCATCCTGCCCGAACTCATGACCAAGGACAGCACCGATGTCAATATTTTCCTTGGCGACCTGGTCAACAACAATCTCGCGCTCTATCCCCACCTGCAGCGCATGATAGCCCAGTTGCCCTCGCGCTCCTATACCGTGGTGGGCAATCACGACCGCGACGCCGACAGCCTGCTCTGGCGCCAGACCGCCACCTACAGCGCCACCTTCGGTTCGCCGGTCTATGCCTTCAACGAGGGCGACGTACACTTCATCGTGCTCAACAATGTCTATGGCCGTGGTGTCCGTGGCTACGAAGGCCGCGTGAGTCAGCGCCAGCTCCAGTTTGTGCGTGAAGACCTCGCCCATGTCAGCCCTTCACGCCTGGTAGTGCTGGTGATGCACATCCCTCTCGCCGTGACCCGCAACCGCGATGAGCTCTTCGCCGCCGTGGGAGCGCGCCCCGTGCTGGCCCTCACCGCCCATCTCCACCGCGTGATGCGCGACTTCCATCGCTACGACGGCCGCACCATTCCCGAGTTGGGCGTCGGCGCCACCTGTGGCTTCTGGTGGGTCGGCGAGCGCGACTGGGAAGGCGTGCCCATGGCACTCCAGCAGGGCGGCACTCCCCGCAACTACTTCGTGCTCGACTTCGACGGTCCCCGCTACACCTTCCGCTGCAAGGGCGTGGGCCTCGACGACCACCGGCAGATGACGGTGCATGTCGTGGGTATAGACAGCCTCGACCACCGTCTGCGCGACCTCCGCGATGTGGCTCCCCGCCAGGCTCTCATCACCGTATGGGGCGGCTGCGACTCCACCCGCGTGCGCTGTCGTATCGATGGCGGCGCCTGGACGCTCTGCCAGCGCGCCGACGTGCTCGACCCCAATGCTGCCCGTGTGCGCGAGCAGAACCTCTCCAAGGGTTATCCCACCCCTTACAGCCGCCGCAACCCCATCCGCCATCTCTCTTCGCCCCAGATATGGTCGCTTCCCCTCAGTGAGGCTCAGTGCAAGGGTGCCCATGTCATCGAGGTCCAGGCCGACGATAGCTACGGACTCCGGGCCCACGCCCTGCGCCCCTACTGCTATGTAGAGCCCGTCCGCTGACGCCGCTGCCGAAAAAACAAGCTGAAAAGTTTTGTCCTTTGGGCCTTTTCCACTAATTTTGTCGTATCAATCAATTCACAGCTATGACACAAGAAGAGAAAACCCATATAGAGGAGCGCATCGTGGAGGTGCTCAAGACCGTGTACGACCCCGAGATACCCGTAGACATCTGGAACCTCGGCATGATATACAAGATAGATGTCAAGGACGACTACACCGTAGACCTCGACATGACCTTCACCGCCCCCTCGTGCCCCGCCGCCGACTTCATCCTTGAAGACGTGCGCACCAAGGTCGAGAGCCTCGACCAGGTCAAGAGCGCCAATGTCAATCTGGTCTTCGACCCCGCTTGGGACCAAAGCATGATGAGCGAGGAGGCGAGGGTTGAGCTCGGCTTCGATTAAAACGGAATGGTTATGAAGAACGTCTATTTCCTCTCCGATGCCCACCTGGGCTCGCTCGCCATCCCCCACGCCCGTATGCACGAGCGCAGGCTGGTGCGGTTTCTTGACAGCATCAAGGACAAGGCCGCTGCCATCTACCTCTTGGGAGATATGTTTGATTTCTGGAACGAGTACCGCTACGTGGTGCCCAAGGGCTACACCCGGTTTCTCGGCAAGCTCTCCGAACTCACCGACAGCGGCGTAGAGATACACTACTTTACCGGCAACCACGACCTCTGGACCTACGGCTACCTCGAGCAGGAGTGTGGCGTCAAGGTCCACAAGTCGCCCATGACCACTGAGATTTACGACAGCGTCTTCTACATAGCCCATGGCGACGGTCTGGGCGACCCAGACCCCAAATACCGCTTCCTGAGACGCGTTTTCCACAGCCCTCTGTGCCAGCGGCTGCTCAATATGATGCATCCGCGCTGGGGCATGTGGCTCGGGCTCAACTGGGCCAAGCACAGCCGACTCAAGCGAGCCGACGGCCACGAGCCCCCGTATATGGGTGAAGACCGCGAGTATCTCGTGCGCTATGCCAAGGACTACCTCGCCACCCACAAGGATATAGACTACTTCATGTTCGGCCACCGCCACATCGAGCTCGACCTGATGCTCTCGCGCAAGACCCGCCTCATGATACTCGGCGACTGGATATGGCAGTTTACCTATGCCGTCTTCGATGGCGAGCACATGTTTATGGAGACCTACGTTGAGGGCGAGAGCCAGCCCTGACCCTTCCCCGAGAATTACATTTAACCAGATGCGCCATATATGCAGCGTGGTAACTGTTGCCACTGCATATATGGCGCATCGCCTTTGTTGTGGGTCGCTGGAGCGACGGTCTGCCGCCGTGCCAGCCATCGCCGCTGTTGGGGTGCCTGTCATGGCGAGGGTGGCGTGGTGGGCAGACCAGGTCGTGACGAGAGTGGGAGAGAGGCTAATCGCCGCCCTCGGCCTGCGGTATTTTGTTCTTTTAACATTAAAAAGGGTATGAAAGACAAAAAAAATGGCTACTTTTGTTTCCATCTACACAAGAGTAGCCATTGCCGTGCCACCGAGGGTGGTAGCGTCGATGGTCTCTCTGCTAAAGACCGGTAAATCGTTTAACATTATAATACATAAAAACCATGAAGTATCCTAAAATTGGAATCCGCCCCACTATCGACGGTCGTCAGGGTGGCGTTCGCGAGAGTCTTGAAGACAAGACTATGGCCCTGGCTCAGGCTGTGGCTAATCTCATTTCGACTAATCTTAAGAATGGCGACGGTTCGCCAGTAGAGTGTGTCATCGCCGACAGCACCATAGGTCGTGTGGCTGAGAGTGCCGCTTGTGCCGAGAAGTTTGAGCGCGAGGGCGTGGGTAGTACCATCACCGTCACCTCGTGCTGGTGCTATGGTTCGGAGACCATGGATATGAACCCCCATTATCCCAAGGCTGTCTGGGGCTTCAACGGTACCGAGCGCCCCGGCGCCGTGTATCTGGCTGCCGTTCTGGCTGCCCATGCCCAGAAGGGTCTGCCTGCTTTCGGCATCTACGGCCATGATGTGCAGGACCTCGACGACAACACTATCCCTGCCGACGTGGCAGAAAAGATACTGCGCTTTGCCCGCGCCGCACAGGCTGTGGCTACGATGCGCGGCAAGAGCTATCTGAGCATGGGTAACACCTGTATGGGTATCGCCGGAAGTATCGTCGACGCCGACTTCTTCCAGGACTATCTCGGCATGCGTACCGAGTATGTGGACCTGGTCGAAATCCTGCGCCGTGTAGACGAGGGTATCTATGACCCCGAGGAATACAAGAAGGCCATGGCTTGGACCGAGAAGTACTGCAAGGCCAATGAGGGCCACGACTACAACGAGGAGATAGGCAAGGCCAAGACCCGCGAGCAGAAAGACAAGGACTGGGAGTTCACCGTAAAGAATATGCTTATCATCAACGACCTGATGCACGGCAACCCTCGTCTCGAGGAGCTGGGCTTCAAGGAGGAGAGTCTGGGCCACAACGCCATCGCTGCCGGTGTGCAGGGCCAGCGCCAGTGGACCGACTATATCCCCAACTTTGACTTCCCCGAGTCGCTGATGTGTACCTCGTTTGACTGGAACGGCATACGCGAGGCCAACGTGCTGGCCACCGAGAACGACTCGCTCAACGGCGTGGCTATGCTCTTCGGTCATCTGCTTACCAACAAGGGTGTGATGTTCTCTGACATCCGTACCTACTGGAGCCCCGAGGCTGTGAAGCGCGTCACCGGCAAGGAAGCCACCGGTCTGGCTGCCGGCGGTTTCATCCACCTCATCAACTCGGGTGCCACGACGCTCGACGCCACTGGTGCGATGACCGACGCCGAGGGCAACCCCACCATGAAGCATCACTGGGAGATGACCCAGGAAGATGTTGAGGCTTGCCTCAAGGCCACGACATGGTATCCTGCCTGCCGCGACTATTTCCGTGGCGGTGGCTATTCAAGTAATTTCCTCACCCGTGGTGGTATGCCTATGACCATGATACGCGTGAACAGAGTCAAGGGCTTGGGCCCCGTCATCCAGCTCGCCGAGGGTTGGAGCGTAGACCTCGACCCCGAAATCCATGACATCCTCAACAAGCGCACCGACAAGACCTGGCCTACCACATGGTTTGTGCCACGCCTCGACGCTTCGCGCGACGCCTTCAAGGATGTGTACTCGGTGATGAACAACTGGGGCGCCAACCACGGTGCTATCGCCTATGGCCACATCGGTGCCGACATCATCACCCTCGCCTCTATCCTGCGCATCCCCGTATGTATGCACAACGTGGCCGACGACCAGGTGTTCCGCCCATCGGCATGGAATGCCTTCGGTATGGACAAGGAGGGTGCCGACTATCGCGCCTGCCAGAACTTCGGTCCTGTGTACAAATAATGGGTCAATGAACAATAAGTAGACAATCATAGAGAGAGGAGAGACGCCGTGGGGCATCCGGTCTGTAATGGCCACGGTGCCGGTAGCGGCTCCCCTCTCTCTGTCGTTTTAATCGTGTAATAGAAATTGAAGCAATGAACAAACCTCGATTAGTGGAGAAGAAGTATCTCTTGCCCTTCGTGCTCCTGACCACCCTCTTTGCCCTCTGGGGATTTGCCAATGATATCACCAACCCCATGGTGGCAGCCTTCCAGACGGTGATGGAACTCAAGGCCAGCGAGGCGTCGCTTGTGCAGTTTGCCTTCTATGGCGGCTATGCCACCATGGCGGTGCCTGCGGCGCTCTTCATACGCCGCTACAGCTACAAGAGCGGCATCATGCTGGGTCTGGCGCTCTACGCGTTGGGCGCATTCCTGTTTATACCGGCTGCGGCATATCAGGAGTTCTCCTTCTTCTGCATCTCGCTCTATGTGCTTACCTTCGGACTGGCGTTTCTGGAGACTACGGCCAATCCCTTCGTGCTCTCGCTGGGCAGCAAGGAGACGTCGACACGCCGTCTGAATCTGGCGCAGGCGTTCAACCCCCTCGGTTCGCTCATGGGCATGGGCGTGGCATCGTTTATCGTGCTGCCCCACCTGTGGTCTGACCGTCGCGACGCCGCCGGTGCCATCATCTTCCCGACCCTCACCGAGGCAGAGAAGTCTGGCATTCGCCTCCATGACCTGGTGGTGATACGCGACCCCTATGTGGCTATCGGACTGGTGGTGCTCATCATGCTGGTGGTCTTCGCCCTCACGCGGATGCCACGCACGGAGAGCACCGGTGAGCATGCCCGTGTGGGCGACACCATGCGCCGGCTGCTGGACAACAAGCCCTACATGGCCGGCGTGGTCACACAGATGTTTTATGTGGCTGCGCAGATTATGGTGTGGACCTTCATCATCCAGTATGCCGACCGTCTGGGCATCAACAAGGCTACGGCGCAGACCTACAACATCGTGGCGATGGTGCTCTTCCTCAGCGGACGATTTATCAGCACCTTCCTGATGCGCTATGTCAACACCCGTCTGCTGCTGGCCATCTTTGCCATCGGCGCCGCCCTCTGCACGCTCGGCACCATCTTCATCCAGAACATCGTGGGCCTCTACTCGCTGGTAGGCATCAGCGTATTCATGTCGCTCATGTTCCCCACCATCTACGGTATAGCCCTGGAGAATGTCAATGCCGAAGACGCCAGTCTGGGTGCCGCCTTCCTGGTGATGGCCATCGTGGGTGGAGCCATCATGCCTCCGCTCCAGGGTATGATCATAGACCAGGGCGTGGTGATGGGACTTCCTGCCGTCAACGCCTCGTTTGTGCTGCCCCTCATCAGCTTTGCGGTGGTCTTTGCCTACGGCTTCTGCCAGTATCGCCTGAGCCGCAAGCATGGCGGCGTGTAACCGTGTGACACTATAAATAACGACAAGGGCCATCCACACCAGCGGATGGCCCTTGCTGTTGATGGCGGAGAGAGGGCGACTATTAAAAACGGTTAACGGTATTGTTTTTTGCAAGAAAAAACTTGCTCCATATCTTCCATTTTCCCTATCTTTGGGCTGTAATCTATAAAGAGAGAGTTATCCCAATGTGTAACATCCAATGTATTTGCCTATGAGAAAGTGTTTGATGACCGGCATCCTCCTGATGGTAGCATGCCTGGCGTTTGGGCAGACGCCCAAAGTGTTGGTGTATAATCCGTATACGAAGAAGGGCGACTTGCCGCCCGAGTGGTTGAAGAACAAGGTGACCCAGCAGCAGTATGACTCGCTGGCACGCCTGTCGCAGCATTATGCCGTGAGCTATGACCACTTCAAGGCACGTGGGCTGACTCAGGACGACATACGCCAGTATGTGAAGCGTACGGAGTTGCTGCTCAGCGAAAAGCAGCTCAAGAACACCACTGGTGGCTCTGGTCCTGAAGAGTGGAGGAAGAAAGGTATAACGCTGCCCGACACCTGTCATTTCAAAGTGCAGCCTCTGCCGGTGGGTGTGGAGCCTCTGATGCAGGCCAAGAATGACGAGGGCGACGAGGTGGTGCGCTACATCCTCTATTCTGACATCGACGGCTATGACGCCCACGTGATGGTCGAGGTAAAGCTCTCCAAGGACGATAAAGGCAATACGCAGTTTGTGGTGAGCAGGCTGCTTCCCTACAGTGTGTCGGGACTCAGCGTGGAAAACCGTGCTACGCTGAGGCGTTCCGATGGCAGTGCCATGCGTGAAGTCAGCAGCGGAACCTTTGATGCCCGTGGCTGTACGCCCGTCTACTTCCTGCAGGGTTTCTTCAACTTTGACGATGCCAAGGGCTACAAGCACGTGCGTAACCTCAACCATCAGTTCTTCCTGAAGCTGGGCCCCGACAGTGACTCCCGTCCTGCCAATGTTGCTCCTACGGAAGGCTGGGGTGCCGGCGGCAGTTAGCGGTCTGGCTCCGGGGGTGGGCAAGGGAAGTGTGAGTGACCTCTATATAATATAATGTATAGGTATAGACTTGTTCCCGCTTTAGAAAGATTGGGATACGGTCTTCCCGTGGCATCTCCCTGCCTATCGGATTTATGCCGGTTGCCTCCGATTTAGAATTATTGCTGGGAGAGTGGCTCATAAAAGCCCCTCTCCCAGACGCGTCTCAAGAGAAACGGAGTCATACTCTCGGACTTCGTACCACGCTCTGCGCCGTGTGTCATCTGCGGTGGCTCGGATATGACCAATGCAGTCGTAAATGGAGCGAAACAGTAGACAACCGCAGTGCTATTGATTATGTAGACTTGCATAACCACTATTCTGTCGAAGAATAGATGTAAAACTCAATAATCTAAGCAAGTATTTCCATAATCATTCGTGATTATCAATGATTATTCCTATTTTTGTAGTCAATATATAGAGTCTGAGGAAATAGATAAGAAAGACAACAGTCGCATCAAGATAGCATGGGTCGCAACCAAATGGACAGCTATGTGGTCGCCGACGAATCAGTTATAGACCAGGCCACTGCAATTGGGTGGTAATAGCTCGTAACAGAGCCTTGAAGCGCTTGCAGAAGTGGTCGAAGTGCTTGGCGTGGATGCGAAGTTGCTCATCGTGCGGACAAAGAAAAGCAGGAGTGCGATTGAAACGGGAGACTTCTCAATGTCTCGTCAAACCAATAAACAAGTATTCATTGATTATGACAACAAAAGAAATAGACGAACGCTCATTGGCGAATGCATACCGCCTCTTTGAGTCGGGCGATATAGACAAAATACCTGTAGGTAAGGTAGCGGGACTTCAGCAGATACACTTTTATCTGTTTGATGGCCTATACCCTTTTGCTGGCGTTATTCGTGACAAGAATATAGCCAAGGGTGGCTTTCGCTTTGCCAATTCGCTCTATCTCGAAGCTGCCCTCGCAGCAGTGGAGAAGATGCCCGAAGACTCCTTTGAGCATATCGTTGAGAAGTATGTTGAAATGAACGTGTGCCATCCTTTCCTGGAGGGCAATGGCCGTACCACCCGCATCTGGCTCGACATGATGCTCAAACGCTCCCTCGGCAAGGTGGTCAATTGGCAGCATGTGGACAAATCGCAATACCTCTCGGCCATGGAACGCTCGCCTGTCAACGACCTCGAACTGCGCTACCTGCTTTCCCAAAATCTCACTTCTGACACTGACAACCGTGAAGTGATATTCAAAGGGATTGACCAGAGTTATTATTATGAGGGTTATGAGAAGTAAATATAATATCCAGCATAATTCAGAAATGGTTTCAGAACCGAAACTGTCGTGGGGGCGGTCGTCGGACAGGCAAATAGTTGTATGCTTTCGAAGAGTATGTGAAAGCATATAATCAATAGGGTCATTATTGGGATTATAGCATAAGGAACATAATCAATATGTCCATCCTGGGTATCTTCGCAATGCCCTTGGTCGTAAGAATTGCCGTCAACCGTCAAAAGGGATAGAACCCGGCACGTCTTACTCGTTATGTTTTTCCGCAATTTGATGTTGGGAGAGCTGGATGAACTGAAGAACCGCTATATGCTGGTTGGCAACAGCGGTGCGGACGACACCCATACAAGCACCCATACAAGTATGATGAAAATAGTTTGAAAACAGTTACCTATCACTGATAAGAAAACCACAAAATGTCTTTCGTGGACTCACTATAGCATAACTCTCCAAATGAAAGATGCCGGCGCGCACTCTTGGCATGAGAATGAAACTGCCAACGAGATGTAGAACACTTGCACCTTACAGCCCGACGTATTCTTTCAGTACAATCGTCGTCTCTTGAAGTTGCAGAACTTGTAATGCAGAGTATCAGTGTAATATGGGAAAAATCCAATAAATGCATAAACTTAGTGCTAATTACATTCTCTTTACATAAGAGTAACAGCCTCAGTTTCTTGTTTTGCACTGACACCATGTAATTAACAGAAGATAATGCGACTATTAATGGTTTCTATCGTTAATAAAGCATAAATAATGGAGCCTTTATAGTTTTTTTCATGTGTTGCGCTTTATCTTTGTTTCTTGGAAATCATCCTTAACCTAAATAATAGAAATAGAAAATGGCAAATGGCAAAAAAACCACATTACTTCTTCTATTGCTCTTTTGCAGTTCTTTGGCTCAGGCACAAAAGCAAGTTCCTATAGAACGGAAAGATACTATTGCCAATGAAAGTAATATTATAAAGATAGTTGGAAATCATTCCAACAAGGGTGCGGCCAACAACGCCCTTGACGTGTTGAGTGGTCAGGCTGCTGGTGTCAATGTGACATCCAACG
>OQVS01000779.1_pt1 | contig 22043 bp, 15 predicted proteins | sample 1691601 | NCBI WGS metagenome assembly OQVS01 (sample SAMN03418268, study PRJEB22391) | human gut metagenome | biome: human-gut; feature: organic feature; material: feces | host: Homo sapiens | place: Tanzania | collected 2013-01
TACTAATAAACAAAATACTAAAAGACAAAGTACTAATCTATCAGGGCAGACAGGCAAATCCGCAGATTTTGACCAGATGGAAGCACAGGTTCGGAAGGTGTTTCGGGAACGGCTGGAAATCGACACCCTTGCCCAGCGGTATGACCCCGACAAGCTGGGGGAGTTGCTGGACAACATTGTGGAGATGTACTGCTGTCCTCGGCAGACCCAGTACGTCGGCAAACAGCCGCAGACCACCAAGGCTATCCGGCTGCGGCTGGACAAGCTGACCAGCCAGCACGTTGAGTACATCTTCGATGTGATGTCCAACACCACCCAGCCCATCAAGAACATCATGGCCTATCTGCGCACCACCATCCTGAACGCACCCACCACGATGGAGCACTACTATCAGGCGCAGGGCAACTGGCTGACCGCACAGAACAGGAAGAAGTAAGCATCGTTTTCCACAAAGACCGTAAAACGCGTTGAAAATGCAAAGGAGAATTCCCATGAAGAACACGAACACCGTCCGCAACGAGATCCACTATGCGCAGGTCGGGGAGTATCAGCTGCCACTGCTCACCCTGCCGCAGACCGATGAAGCTGAACCGCTGGGCAAGTATGGTCGGATGCGGCTGGCCTATCTCAAGAATCAGCGTCCCGTGCTGTACAACCAGATGCTGCTGAACGGTACGCTCTGGCCGCATTTACAGGAAGTCCAGAAAACGGCCTGCGCGTGTCTGGAACGCACGGTGGCGGGTCTGTTAGACAACCACCCTGCGCCGGACAAAGAGTGCACACAGCTTCTCTGGGTGGCGCACATGAACGGGCTGAAAGCACAGGCGGAAGAAGTGGTGGTGAGGGAGATCGTGTATGCAGAATGATCCCTGATAGCATCCAAACGGTATCAAAAGCCGATATTTTAGATTTTACTCTTGATTTTTGCGGAATGTTTGCAAATTCCGAAATCAAAATTTGACTTTTCGCCCAGAATAGAGTACACTAGATTCAGAAAATCATCTGGGAGGAATCGCGATGCTGCTTCAATTTTCAGTCACCAACCACCGCTCCATCAAGGACACGGCTATTATCAGCTTGAAAGCATCTACGGATAAAAGTCTGTCTGATTGCCTGATTTCGCCGGACGAGAAGAAACAGCTTGTGCCTGTGCTGGCACTGTACGGCGCAAATGCAGCCGGGAAGAGCAATGTTCTCCATGCTCTCCTGCTCATGCGGGAAATGGTCTGTGGCCGATATGCCAAGCTGCTGAAGGGCGAATCGCTTCCGCAGGAACCGTTTGCTTTTACCGACCAGCCTACACAGCCGACCAGTTTTGAAGCCATCTATTTTTATGCTGGTATCAAGTATGCCTATGGGTTCTCGTTTGACAAGTCCAAAGTCCTGACTGAATACCTCTATCACTGGCCGAATGGCCGGGAAGCATTGATTTTTTCCAGAGAGGGAAATAGCTACCAATTTCGTGAAAACATCCAAGAACAGCTTACGCTTTCTGGACGAACTGCCGAAAATCGCCTTTATCTGTCCAGCTCAAACGAGTGGAACTGCCCCCAGACCGAAAAGGCGTATCTGTGGTTTTTTGAAAAACTGACAGGTTTTATGGGAACCGAAATGCGGCTGGATGCTACATTGTCTGCCATCCGGCAGGGCGGCTCTGAAAAGAGCCGTATCCTGCATGAAATGCTGTATGCAGACCTCGGTATCAAGGACATCCGCATCACTGGCTCCAAAGAAGAGCCTATCATTTCCGCATTGCACACCCTCGATGCCGAAGATGGCGCATCAAGGGGCTTCTGGCTTCCATTGGGGCAGGAATCCGTTGGTACACAGCGGTTCTTCTCCCGCATCGGTATGTGGCTTGCCGCACTGGAATCTGGGTCTGTTCTGGTGGTAGACGAGATCGAATCCAGTATGCACCCACTGTTGACGCGGCATCTGATCGAGATGGTACAGGATGCCGCCATCAATACAAACCACGCCCAGCTTATCTTCACGACACATGACACCGGGCTTCTTGACCTGACACTATTGCGGCGTGATCAGATTTGGTTTGCAGAGAAAGACGAAAAGACCATGCAGACCGATATTTATGCCCTGACCGAGTTCTCTCCCCGGAAAGGCGAGAACATTTCCAAAGGGTATTTGCAAGGCCGCTACGGTGCAATTCCGTTCATTGGAGGGGATGCAGCATGGGCAGAATAAAAGAGATCAGCCGCAAGTCTGCTCACACCAGAAAGCGCAACCCGGTGGTGTATCTCATCTGTGAGGGCAGTGAAACCGAGATCCGCTATTTCAAACGTTTCCGCAGCCGAGGGTGCAATATTGATATTATCCCGATTTCTTCTCAGTATAAGTCTGCCGACAAGCTTGTGCAAAAGGCCAAAGCAACGATGGGCAATAATCCATACTACCCGGAAGATGGTGACTCCATCTGGTGCGTATTTGACCGTGACGATAACTCCAACGAAGTTCTTCTGCGTGCCAAACAGTCCGCTCAAAAGGAAGGCTATCATTTGGCCTATTCTAACCCGTCTTTCGAGTTGTGGTTCCTATTGCACTTTGTAAATCAGCAGACAGAGGTTGAAGATTGCCAAGCATTGATTCGATTACTGAAACAGCCGGGCAGACTTCCTGATTATGAGAAAAACAAGGATTACTTTGACGGTTTGAAGCCTTTGCAGATTACTGCAATTCAGCGAGCTAAAACTCGTGTCGGCCAGCTTCAGAATCAGGATATCGAGCCGATTTCACGGCAGAGCAATCCGTTGACAACGGTTTGGGAACTGGTAGAGTATTTGAACTCCAAAATTTAAGAGGTGTCTTTATGGCTTACCTGAAATTGATGATGGATGAAAGGGAAATCGCTCATTTGAGCGAAGATGGGCAGTATCTCTGCGCCAATGAGGGTATGCCACAGTATGACCTGCCCTTGAACCTCTTTATCGGCAACAGCCGCAAGGTGCCGCTGGTCGATGTAGTCGTCTGGGCAAAGAAACGCATCTTCCCCCGAAACCGGATGGACTGCAAGGAGATTCTGGAGATGATGGGCCTGCCAGACTACAATGCGTGGGAAATCGTCAAGCGCACCAATGCCTGCCTGATGGAAGACCCATATTGGCTGCGATTCAGCGAAGCTGAGACTTTTGAGGATACCACCCGCGGCAGGGCAAGAAGGATCATGGCCGAATATCAGAAGTCAGCTGATACCAACTAGTATCAATACCAGGGCCAAATCCACCGGTCCCTCACCTTAAGGCGGCATTGCTGCCGTATATACTTGTTCTTCTCGAATGTCCAACTTTTTTAGAGCAGAATCCCTTAATCGCCTTGCTTTTCCCTTAAAATACGGCTAATTTTAAGGGAAAAGCGCATAGAGTAAGGTCTGAATCAGCTTTACTTGCTTGACTTTTTTGTTGGTTGTCAGTATATTGATACTAATTGGTATCAATATATATCAGTTGCGAGGTGATTGGAATGGATGGAGCCAAATTTGCAAAAATGCTTTCGGACAAGCATCTGTTTGAGCTGGATCGGATGGAATATAAATATTCTGTCTCTAGCGTCCAGGAGTTTACAGAACTGCTTCGGCAGAACTTCGCTCAGCCTTTGCCTTTAGCCGATTTTTCCAGCGACGAGTTGTTCTATCTGCCCAATCTGGCTCAAATCTCCACCAACGGCATGAAGCAGCTTCTTTCTGCCCCTGCAAGCAATCAGACCTTTGGCTTGCAGGCTATGACCGAGGAGATTCATGCAACCTTTCAAATCGAAAGCATCCATTCTTCACGCAACAGCATCCGGCATATCCTGAATGGCTATGCCCCGCGCAATGAGGAAGAATCCCGTATTTATGGCATGAAGCGTGGTTTGGACTTCATTGCCGACCGTCAGAATACGATCACCGAGGAAAATCTGCACCAGCTTTACCAGATCAGCACCGGCGACTACCTGCCGGACGAAGACCGTCTGTTGCCTGACCATTTCTACCGGCACGATGTTGTCTATGTTGTGGGCGGTGAAGAGAGCCGGGAGGGACTTCCGGCGCAACAGCTCCCGGATGCTATGAAACGACTGGTTGATTTCGCCAATACCAAAGATGTCATCAACGAGTTGCACAAAGCCGCTATCCTGCATTTTGCTTTCGCCTACTATCACCCCTATTTTGATGGCAATGGCCGCACTGCACGGTTGCTCCTCCTTTGGTATCTTGTTTAGCAGGGCTATCCAGCAGCACTGTTCACGCCGTTTTCCCACTATATTGCTGAGAGCAAGTCAGCCTACTACAAAGCCTATGACCGTGTCGAAAAGAATGCTCTTATCTCCGGCTACACGGATGTAACGCCGTTCCTGTCCCACTTCTGCAACGAAGTCTATAACCGTCTGCAAGTCGATGTGATGCCGCAGCAGACAGAGCTTCAGGTATATCAGACAGCCCTTTCGGAAGGAAAAATCACCGAGAAAGAACGGCTGCTTTTGGAATATGTTCTGTCTGCCTACGGCACGGAGGAGTTCACCACCAAGCAGCTTGAGAAGGACTTCCGCAACGCTGCCTATGCCACGATCCGGACGTTCGTGATGAAGTTTCACGAGATGGGATTGCTGGCGACAAGGAAAGCCGGAAATCGAGTATACTATAAAGTAAGATAAATTATTGATTTGAGCCGCAGGTGATATTATTTCATTCTGCGGCTTTTTCTGTTGCCAATGTTCACACTTGTGTCGATTCCCCTTGTACGTCGCCCAGTTCGATGATATAATTATACTGTTGAAGTATAGTTGTATTTGTGCAATTTGCATAAAATCCTGCGTATTTGCATGACAATATCTTGTGAGGAGGGCTGCTTGTGAATCGTATTCCATGGGATGCGTATGAGGCAGCCCTTCTTTTGCAAGCATTGATGGGTGTCCTTGATGAAAAGGTTCCTCGCACTCAGGCAATTTCCGAAACGTCTCGCAAGCTACGCCAAATGGCGCAAAATCGAAACTGGAAGATTGACGAGAAGTTCCGTGATGAAGCGGGTATCCATCTTAAAATGATGTCACTGGAAGCTATATTTACCAAGAAATCTGCCAAACTTTCTACTGCCAAGTGGATGTATAAAATCTGCGATATCTATGCCAACTGTCCAGACTGCTTTGAATGGCTTGTTCAGGAAGCAGATCGGATGTGCTACTCATCACCGGATAAAAAAGTCGCACACACGAAAGAAATTCCAAAAATAGAGCTTACTCGGTTATCACCTGAAAGGTGCAAAAGCAAGATGAATCATCCTGAAGCAAATGAAAATCTGGTCGTTTATAATCGGTCAAAGCCAGACTCCGTAGTTTACTACGGCGACAAAAAATCCACCGCAAGCTGGCGGTTGCTTTACTTTATTGCGCTCAAACTGATTGCGGCAAAGCATCCGGATGAGCTAATGCGCCTTGAAAGGAAAAGCATTTTAGGGGATAAAATTGAAATTGGAAGCGAAATTGAGATTCGAGAGTTTTCGCATCCTCTCGGTATTATGCGGAAACCGGATGGAAAATGGCTTTTTGCTGAAACAGACTTCAATTCGCAACAAATTCTACTGCGCCTGAAAAAGCTGATGGAGATCTGTAAAGACCCATTGGACACAATGGTAATCTATTTCTCCACAAATCAGTCACAAAATGTATCTTTGCGTACCGATAAATCGGATTCTCCTATGATCCGGAAATCGCTGGCTGAAATCTTCCGACCAGAAATTTCCAAAGTAGCACCTGCTGTAACCTCAGCTGAAGAGCAATATGTGCAATGGCTGATTCAAAAAGGCGAGAAGCCTTCAGAAGCGCAAGCTGCTTTTTCCATGACGGAGAAAGTCATCAACCGGCTTCAGATATCTGCCAAGCGGCTTTTCTCAGTGACAAGTGCCGTTGAACTCAAATACATTCTCTCTGCTCTGCGGCGTACACCGCAGTGGCGCTATTTTTCGTCAAGACAGCAAAACCAGATCGTGCATACGATTGAGCTGTATCGAGAATTTCGGGAAAGTTCAGGGAAAGCACTGCCAAATGAACAAGCGGCATCGCCGGCACAACAGCCTGCCACAGCTTCGACCTCTCATCTCTCCGTGTCGCCTGCCCCTGTTTTGAGCAGTTCGCAGGAAGTTTCTTCTCCGGAAAAATTCTCCTGTGCGGGAACAAATCCTCTGGAAGCGCTGTTTGATGGCAAACACATCGAGGCGAAAACATGGAAGGATGTGTATGTCGCAGGTGTTAAGGAACTGTACAGCCGCTATCCACAAAAGTTCATTTCGCTCATTGGTGACCCGGACAATGAAACTGATGTCTATATTGAAACTGCTTACCGTGCCCATAAACTGAAAGGGCTGAAGGTCCTCACCAAAAACAGTGCAGGGCAGTGGCTTTATCTGGAAACCGAGAAAACCCCGGATGAAGCCATGACAAGCCTTTATAAGCTCCTGGATCATTGTGGAGTTGCGCATACTGCACTTTCGGTTCAGTGTATAAAGGCTGACTCGGATGTGCCGGTCACAGTGACCGACGCTTCGATTCCTCAGGTGGTTTCTTCTGCACCAGCAAAACCGATTGCCAAGCCTGTTGCTGCGCCTGTTGAAAAAACAGCTATCCGGACACCGCCCAACGCAAACAGTTCCGCTTTTTATCAATGGATGCGGAACGAGATGCATCTGGCAGAATCCTCCTCACGGAGCTATGCCTCTGCGATCAACAACTGTGAACAGCTGGCTCGGCAAATCGGCTTGGACAGCACGGCTCTTTATGGCGTATCCCTTGAAGTTGCAACACGCACAAAAGATCTGTTGACTGCCACAAAGGAATATGCCGCAACCAATGCTAGACAAAACAATCGGCTGCGGGCCGCACTGGCAAAATACATACAGTATCTTTCTGTGCCGGAAAGCACTTCTACGAAAAAAGAGCCAATCGCTTCTAAGCCTGTTGCAACACCCATGCAAGCACCTGCAGTCATTTCTCCGGTCTCTCAGGAATTGATTCGGGATGTTGAAAAGGTCGTGCTGGATGCAGATTTGGACGGCATTGCACTGTCAGATCTCTATGGAAAAATCCATGCATCGGACTATGCCATTCGGGAGGCTGTTTCGGCATCTTCCAAGATCGCATCACTGGCAGGCAAACTCTACCACGAGGACACCTTTGTGGATTGGGATGATGGTGCCAGTCAGATGGAGCAGCTTTTGGAAAAACTTATGGAGCGGAATGACGGCTATGTTTCGGACACACAGCTCTACGAATATGTTCGTGCCGAAATGCAGATGTTCCTGAATGATAATGGCATCAGCAGTTCTGCAATGGTTTACGACCTCGCTCGCCACCTGTTCGAGAAGGTCGGGTATCACGAAAAGCATTACTCCTTTAGCAACAAGACTCATATCTCGCGTGTTGGCAATGAGCAGATCGGTTCGGTTCTCGATGTGATGCGCCGCTATGCACGGGAACAGGGCGGAATGTTTGTGGAGGAGGATCTGGTTCAGTACCTGCAAAATGTCGGACTGAAAACCGGTAATCTGCATGGTCAAATGAAGTTGAACGAGGAACCGATTTTCCTCTACTATCAGCCAGATGTTCTGATTACTGGGGAAAGTCTGCAACTGAACGATGCATGGTTTTCCAAAGCGCAGCAGGCTCTGGATAAGCTGTTCTCAGATTTAGGAGATCACATTGTTCTGCGCGACATCCAGCCGTGGTGGTACAGTTTGCTCCCTGCTTTGCCCGGTGATCGACCGTGGACACCTTTGCTGCTGCAAAGCATCCTTGGCTTTTACAGCAAAAAGCTGGGCAATGCCAAAACGATCTGCGGTATGGCCAGCCAATCCAAGGATACCCTGCACGCCATGCTGGTGAGTGGCTCCAGTGAAATCCAGACTTTTTCGGATGCCGTTGCCGCATGGTATGTTGATGATGGAATTACCGGCAAACGGTTCTTCGCAGAGGATCTGCGCGAACTTCTGGTCAAGCGTGGGCTTCTTGCAGGTAGTGAATTATATGGTCGACTTCACAAGGCACTTGCCAACGATCCCCGTTTTGCATGGAGTGCAGACAATACCACCGTGACGATCAATTTGTAAATAGAAAACGAACGCCAGAAAATCTCTGGCGCAAGAGAGGAATGAAAAGCCGCCGTGTACGGTTATGAATGGACGGAAGAGAACGGCATCTTCCGGCTGACGATCAATGCAAAAATTCAAAAAGAAATTCGCCCGGTCTTCCATGAAGAATTAGACTTCTTTGGGATGGATCAATACTGGGATTATCCCAAAGATACAACTGCACCGCTGCTTTGGGCAGAGGGTGTTCGCCGCTATGTCCTGAATGGCGTCTGCGTGGCTGAGGCGCAGGGAGGAGGCTTCTATACAAAACCGACGATCAAGCGTTTGACAGAGGGACGTCTGAAACTTGTTCCCATTGATACGGATCGGCTCTATGAAGTCAACCGGCAAATTATGCTGAGTCTGGAGCAAAAAGCAGTCCAATTTATCCAGACACAGTACGAGCACTATCTTCCGTTAGGGTTCTCGTTTGTCTGTGCATTTTCGGGCGGCAAGGACTCTCTGGTTTTGCTCGACCTGATGACAAAAGCTCTTGCTCCAAAGGATTATTATGTTGTGTTCAGTAATACCGGCATGGAACTTTCCGATACGTTAAAAACTTTTGTCGATGCGCAAAAACACTGGCCTGGTGTTCGTTTCAAAGAAGCAAAGTGCCATATGGATATGGAAGAATCTTGGAATGAATTTGGACCGCCAGCCAGTAAATTGCGCTGGTGCTGTTCTGTCCGAAAGTCCGTTCCCACATTGATGCTACTGTCCGAACTAACAGGAAAAGATACAAAAGCTGTTGTATTTGATGGCGTTCGAGCAGAGGAAAGTTTACGAAGATCAAAATATACAGAGGTTGGTGAGGGCGTTAAAAATATTCAGCAAGTCAACTGTCATGCGATTTTAAAGTGGTCATCAGCCGAGATTTTTGTATATGCACTAAAGAAAAATGTATTGTTAAATAACGCCTATCGGCATGGTATCTATCGTGTCGGTTGCAAGGTATGCCCTATGTCTGCAAAATGGCAGGATTCTCTTATCTCTTTTAATTATCCTGATGAAGTCAAGAGCCAGTTGCGGATGCTCGAAGATATGACCCTTTTCGCAAAAGGAAAGATTGACAAAAAATATATTGAAGACGGCGGCTGGCAAGCGCGTGCTGGAGGAAAAATTCTCAAACAGGGCGAAAATAGAGTTTCGGAAGAAATAACAGCAACCTCCATCGTCTTCCGTATAAAGAACGCTCGTCAAAATTGGAATAGCGTTCTTCCCATTTGGGGTATTCCTGTTGATGATGACGGAAAGCGAATTACCGTTAAAACGAAACATGGTAATTTTGAAATGAACTATCGGGAAGAAAATGGGCAGCAAATTGTATCAATAAGCCCATTTTTTCAGCTGGATAGATTTGATATCTCGACATTACGCAGTATTGCCAATAAAACAGCTTACTGTGTAGGTTGCAAAGCGTGTACGCCACAGTGTCCTACTGGTGCATATCAGATTATTGATGGAAAGATTATTATTCGCGCCAATCGCTGTGTTCACTGTTATAATTGCTGCACTTATACCGATAAAGGCTGTATGGTTGCAAAGTCGTTGTTTGTGAGAGGAGAAAACATGGAAAACCCGGATAAATACAGAAATTTTGGATTTCGACAGTCGTTTTATTCTCATTTTGTTGATACGGGAGTGGATTGCTTTGACTTGCCAGATCAAGATAAAGTTTTAGGCAAAGATCAGTATAAAGCATTAAAACAATGGGTTGCTGAATCTGGAATTCTGAAGATAGAGACGAAAGGTTCAAAGAAAGTTGTTTTACCAGAGCTGACGGTGCTTGGAAACAAGCTCATCAATATTGGCGTCTATAACCCATTTGGATGGGCGGTCATGTGGGCTAATCTTGCGTATAACTCTATTGTTGTCAATGCATTTTGTCTTAATATTGGTGTTGGCGAAACCTTCAATAAGGATGATATTGTCGGCATTTTGAAATATGATAACTCTACCGCTTGTGATCATGCAGCGAACTCTCTGCTTTCAACATTTAGAGATTCTCCTATTGGTTCTTCTCTGATGCAGGGAATTCAGATTGATAAGGACTATTACCGTGCCGGATGGGAATACCCCCATGCGGTTGCTTTGCTGTATGCGCTTTATCTCTATGCTGAGCATACTGGCCGTAAGAGCTTTACTTTCTCTGAGCTGGTCAATGCACACAGCAATCCGGATGCAAAGGGAATCTCTCCTGCGGATATCTACGGCATTGATGTGAAGAAGTTCCGCGAAGATGTGCAGGGCTTGGCAATCAGTTTCCCGAAGCACATCCGGGTTTCCTTTGTGGCAAATCTGGACAACATCATTCTGGAAGATTATTCTTCCGACGATATTATTGATCTGGCCGAGGAATAAAAAATCGAGAGGAGTTTGCGGTCATGGCATATAACAAGCAGTACAAGGACTTCCTTGAAATCAGCCCCAACTTCGAGTCGGTTGTGGACATTGATGCGGATAAGCGAAATCAAAACCTGTGGCGGGAATATATTGTTGGCGACGACATGGAAAATCTGGTGGATGTTCTATGTCAGTCGCTTGGCAATGAGGCCCCGGATGCCCGGAGATCGTTTTGGGTGCATGGCTCTTACGGCACTGGTAAAAGCTATGCAGCTATTTTTGTAAAGCATCTGCTGGAAGAAGATCCGAACGTAATCGACGAGTTCCTGTCGAAATCCTCCAGACTGTCCAAATATCGTAATCGCTTTATGAAGTGCCGCAACAAGGGCGATTATCTGGTGATCTGGAAGACAGGCTGCACGGGCATCCGCACCGGCGACATGATGCTGGTGGAAGCTGAGCAGGCTGTCCGTGAAGCTCTGGTTGCTAAATTTGGCGATAAAGCGGATCTGGGTGGTGCATCGTTGATCAGTGCGGTGATCGATAGGTTGGATGATGCGTCCATCAACTGGGATCATGTGATTGAAAATACGATTCTGAGTGATGATTATTCTTCGGTGGAAGAACTGCGCGCTGCGGTTTCCTCTGGCAAGCTGTCTGCCATCCAGACGACTGCCATGGTTCTGCGGGACATGAAATTTGGCCTGATTTCCAATCTGGACACGTTTGAAAATTGGCTGACAGAAGTCATTGATGCCAATGGTCTTGCCAAGAGTGGCATCTTCTTTATCTGGGATGAGTTCACCGAGTACGTTGCACATAGCGATGACCACACCATCATGCAACAGCTCTCTGAATTCTGCAAGGTCAAGCCGTTCTTTATGCTCTATGTTGTCCATCGTTCGGATGAGATGGTCGATAGCATGGGCAAGGACCGCTATCAGATGATTACCAACCGCTTCCACACAGTAGAATTCCACATCAGTGCATCTGCTGCGCTGGACCTGATTGCGGGTTCTATTGTTGTGCGCAACGGTATGCAGAACGCATGGGCTGATGAACGCAATCAGGTTGTCAACGATTTCAAGAAATTCCTGCCAGATCTGGTTGGTCTGGATGACAAGACCGGCGAAATGATCGACAAGCTGTGCCCCATCCACCCTATGACGATTCGGTTGCTTTCTCGTGTGGCGGAGAGCTTTGCTGCTGCGCAGCGTACCATGTTCCGCTTTATGAAGGATCAATCGAATTCTGACATTGGCTTTGTCGGATACATCAATCACTATGGTCCGGATGATGAGGCACGCTGGCTCACCCCGGAATGGCTGTGGGATTATTTCTTTACTCGCGAGAGCGATTTTAGCGATAAAGATACAAAAGTTGCACCCTATATCCAGCATTATGAGGAAAGCCTGCATCTTGTTGAAAGCGATGAGGATGCGCTGCGTCTGTTCAAAATCGTGATGCTGCTGCTTGCTGTTTCTTCCACCACCAAAGGCGCATATGGTGTGCGTCATATGCAGGGTGGCATTGCTGCAACGCTGGATTGTCTGGAAAACTGCGTGGCTGGCGTACTCAGCAAGGACAAGGTGCGTGATTTGCTTGCTACTTTGGAGGAAAGCAAGCTGGTACTTCAGGATCAGGCTGCCAATGGTACGATTCGGCTTCAGCTTCCGTTCAAGGGCGGCTCCGGCGATGCATTCCGGGTCAAGTTTGAAAATAACGACCGGAAATATTCTCGGTATCAGATGTTTGCCAAGGATGGCCGCTTCTCCAATGAGCTGGAAAAGAAGGTCTGGGACGAAAACGATGCAACCTTCAAACGCATGAAGATTGCTGTCTGCTGTGCAGAGACCAATTCTATCAATAATCGTCTTGCCGAGGTAAAGGCGGAACTGATAAAATCGCCCTATAAGCTGGGTTTGCTGATCGTCACGGTAAAGGATGATCCGCAGTATAGTGCGATTCAGAATACGCTGGCTCACGCTGCAGCCGATGCAAATGAACCACGGTTGACGATTGCTCTGCTCAAGACACCTCTCAGTGACGAGAACCGTAAAGCATGGCTGACGCAGCTCACCAAAATGGAGCTTGCTAACGAGAGCGGGCAGACTGCATCTGCGAATGGCTACAAACTGGAAAGCGAAAAAGTGATCAACACATGGACTGCACAGGCTACTGGCGGCGGAAAGCTCGTGGCATGGAATGGCACCAATGTGTTTAACAATCTCTATGGCACGGCAAATTTGCGCCATACCATCATTACACAGGTTCTGAACAATGTTTTCCCCTATGCCCCGGAACAGATCGTCAAAATGGTTACTGCTTATAAGCCTTGCAACGATGCTGCACCGGCAGCGGGTATTGCTCGTAAAGGCGCAACCACCCAGATGCAAAGCGTTTTGAACAGCATCTCTCCGGAAATTCTGCAATTTACGGAGATTGACGGAATAGCCAACGCTACGGGCGATAAAACCGTAACAGCTGTTTCTGCGCTCGCAAAGGTCATTCGTGATAAGATGGATTCCGGTCAGCGTGTGATTCTGAGTGACTTATGGCATGAATTGCAGGAGCCGCCATTTGGTTATTACAATACGATTGCCTGTGGCATCCTGCTCGGCCTGATCCTCTCTTGCTACAAAAATACAGCTTTCAGCTGGACGGATAGCGTCCAGAGTACGCACATTTTGAACGAACAAACTCTCAAGAGCATGATTCTGTCCATGTGCAAAGGTTCCCTCAACTCGGACTATCTATCTGCCGGCAGTATCACGTTCCAGCACTTCCGCGATTACGTTAAAGACATTATAAATTTGACCGATGCACAGGTTGCAACAGAAGCCGAATGTTGCCGTAATATGCGCGCCGCTATTACCCAGTCTGGCGCACCGTTCTGGGCATTGAAGTATCTCCCGGACGGAACGTATGGACCCAACACTGATAAAGCAAACACGATCATCGATGAAATGCAGCAGTTTATTTCGGCTGATATTGACCGTGAAGCTATTATGAACGATGTCCTTCTGAATTTCCAGAGTCGCGGAAAAGTCAAGGTTGCTATGCGAAAGGCATTTCAGGATAAGGCTGTCATGTCTACTGCATTCCGCAATTTCTTGTATTCTTCCTCCCCCGCACTGGCCGATGTTGCCACAACGCTTTCCATCCAGCCGGTGGATTTGAGTGATCGCCTGCATCTCAGCATGCAGGGTGAAATTTATACATGGACCGAGCAGCAAGTTGCGGATAAGCTGGCTGACATCGTGAATGAATATCAGTATCTGGTTGAGGTTGACCATGCATTAGGACAAAACTACCGCAATTTGGAAGATGCCCGCAAAGATTTGGCAAACCGTTTCAAGTATCAGCGTATTCCTTTCACCGCAGTTGAGGATATCCAGAAGCCCTGGTATCCTGCGTTAAAGGCTCTCCGTACACTATCTCTTGGAAAAGTCGCCCACCTGACCGCTGATGAGCACAATGCGGACGCTGCCGCTCTGCACAGCTATGGAAAGTCGGCAAATGACTTTCTGACCGACAGCAAACCCACACTTGCTGATATTCTGGATGACCGTGATGTAAATTGCACTGCTGAGGAACTGGACGCTATTTACTCCGGCCTGAAAAGCACGCCGTTTGATGCGACTCTCACCCAATTCAATCACCTGCTGGATCAGCAGGTTGCTCGTATCGGACAAGCTCGCAATCGCAGTAAGCTGAAGGCACTGTGGGAAAGCGTTACAGGGAAGGAGTCTGTCAAGGCATGGTGCGACTCTTTCTCGACACCTATTTTCTGGGTAATTCCAAAAGAGCTACGCAAACCGATTCACACGGTCATTGACCTTCAGAGCGGTATAACTACTCCTCGTGATACAGAGGTCATTGCTGCAATTGATGCTTTGCAGAATGAGAAAGCTCGTGTTTTGACGGATGCCCAAAAGGTATACGCCGCTCTTTATGAAACCGTTGGCTCTGAGTATGTTACCTATTTTAAGGTACATCGCCCAGAATTGCTTGCCAAGTTGAAGCTGTCCCACGGAAATGATATGAGTACTTGGGAAGCACCAGAACTCAGTCGGCTTCAATCTATGATGAAGTCGGTCATCCAACAGCAGGCTCGACAGGAAAAATTGCAGAATACTAAGAATGAAATTGCTGAAATGCCTGTAAGTCGTTTGCGTGAAAATATCGCCAGTTTTCTGGATAGCCACCCTGAATACTGCGATGAGTTTCTAAAATAAGGAAAGGAGCAAAACTATGACGGTAGATCAAGTCATTGATACGTTGAAATTGGAAAAGCAGCAACGTGTGCCCAGCCGTTTTCCTTGCCGGGCTATCATGGTCGGAAATATTGCTGAATATTGCGATCTTCTGGAAAAGCTGAAAACAATTCCCAATGTGGAAGTGGTTCCTTCAGACGTGCTGTTTTCCTCTGCCGATGTGCTACCTGCCTATGACAGTCTTATGGATTCCCAATATAAAGACAAATGGTTGATTCTCCCCGGCGTGAGCGAATACCTTCGGCTTTTTTCCAGAGGTGAGACTCAGCGTCAACGCTTTACAAAGCTCTGGCGTTATATGGGATATGGCTCTGATCTTGGTCGAATCATCATTCCTCTCTGGGGATGTAGGGCCCAATGGCATGATAAAGACCTTCACCTCGATGGTGATGAACGGCAGGAAGACTTTTTCTTTGACTGTACTACCGACATATCCGACCCACAAACCCTGAAAATTCTCGTTTTGTCAAAGCAATTTGACAAATATCAAAACACCCTTGTAAACGCAGCCAACAAAGTATTTTCTGGCATACGAAGCTGGTATGAATACTGGTCGAACCCGTCTGTACAGTATTCAGAGTATGTCCTAATCACCGGGAGATTGCGCGATATGCAATCTACGGCAGGAGATATCTCAGTTCATGTTTTACCAGATACATTGTCTTTTATCCGTGCTTATCTTCAGGGAGGAGAAGTATTAACTTCAGAAAACTGCCCGGATGAATCAGTCAATTTGTTATTTCCTTATGCGCTCCAAAAGGGAAATCTTGACGAAGCTATCCTCAACTGCCTGAATCTTGTTCATTTTCAAAATACAGATGTCATGGGAAAATGGGCAACGATGAATAACGGTCAAAAACAACTTGCCATGCTTTGGATGCAGTTACATCAGCAAGACGACTATCTCTCTTATTGCGTCCGCAAGGCAAAAAATGCAAATGATCTAGTAGATAATATTTATCATGACATTTTCTCTCTTCGTCTCCGGCATCCTGAATGGGAAAAAGAAAGTCAGGAGTTGATGTCTGCACTGAACCTGTCTAAAGATCCCGCATTTTTCAAGGCATTGGATGAAATCCCTGATTACAAGCTCCGACTTTGCTATCTGACAGGAAATACTCAGGCTGAACGCATTTATCTGATTCATATGATTGGAGAATGGCTGAGGATGGATGCTCAACAGGCTTTGTCCTGCTCGGAGGTTCAGTCTGCTTATCCTGAGCTTTATGCTTATCTACAACACACTGAACTGTTTAAGGATAGTGACTCTGAGCGGTACTTTGATTCCTACAAGTCTTATAAACTTTCAAATCGCTTGCCGCAGGATGAGGATATTTATTTTTCAAACTTTGATATAAATTCTTATCCCTATCGCTATACGTTGCTTAGCGATTCGATAACAACGGACAGCGTTATTTTATGGATTGATGCACTTGGCGCCGAATGGCTTTCCTTGCTTTGCTGGACATTGCAAAAAGACAATAATGGTCAGATAAAATCCGTTGCTCTGGCACAGAGCTGCTTGCCAACGGAAACGGAATACAATGACCAGTGGAATAAAATGGATACGCCGCATGACAAACTTGATAAGTTGGACAAGTTGGCGCACCATGGCGTAATTGATGATCCAAGTTATTATGCCTGCATTCAAGAACAATTTGCGTTCTTTTCCAAAGTCGTCGATAAGGTTGAGGAGCTGTTCCAAAAATACCATCGGGTAATTATTACGGGAGATCACGGAAGCAGTCGCCTTGCTGCGAGGTTTTTCCATGCAAGGGAGGGCTACCCTGCGCCAGCATCTTCTCAGGTGTGCAGTCATGGTCGATTTTGTATTTTTAATGGAGCTAAAATCATTGCTAGCTCCAATCAAGTGATCGCTAAAGACTCAGATGGAAATCAATATCTGATTTTCAAAAATTACGATCATTTTAAGCAGTCCGGCTTTGCCGCCGGCGGCGATGATGAAAATGCACAATACGGCGAACTTCATGGCGGCGCTTCACCTGAAGAGTTGCTTGTTCCTGTGGTTGTATTTGACAGCATCCACGAGCTACCACTTACTGCGACATGGAAAAAAGATTCTATCAAGTTTTCTATGAAAAAAGCCAAACCAGTTATTCTGTTCAATAAACCCGTTCAAAATGTTCAAGCTAGTCTTGGAAGTGTCGATGGTATCTGCACTCCTATAGACACAGTTGGTAAGGAATGGATGATAGTTTTTTCTGAAAACAAGGCTGAAGCCACAAAGAATTTTAAATACGATCCGATTATTATAGCCGATGGAAAAGTTGTCCATGTTCCATCACTGGAAATAAAGCCCGCTCTTGGGGGAGGAGATTTCGACCTTTAATGCGAGTAAAGAAAAAAGTATGTTGCGATTGTGGTAAGGTTCTAACAAAAGATGAGATTGCACTTTCTCAAAAATTGATTGACCTTGATACCGAAGATTTTTATTGTTTGCCATGCATGGCAGAATATATCGGATGCTCCGAGGATGATCTGCACATTAAAATTCGAGAATTCAAAGAACAGGGATGCACCTTGTTTCTGTGAGAGGACGGCGATTGTATGTTGGAGGATAAAGTCAGAGAAATTTTCGCTGACATGGTTGTATTAAAAGATCCCCAAAGAAGCGAATATTTTTCCAACCTGAGCATTCCTTCTTATATGCGTGATTGGCTGGTTATGAAGTTCTCAGATGACAATGGAACCATCGATTACGAAAGTGTTGGACGATATATTAAACGTTATATTCCAAGTCGGGAAGATTTCGAGCAATACAAATTTCAAATGGTTAATGGCGACACCGTTCAATTTTTGGCTCGGGTTCGAGTCTCTGTTGATGTAAAAACAGGAAAAACAGTCTTTGAACTGCCTGATTTTGGTGGCTCTCGCGGTGGGGCAGGTGGTGTTGTAGCTTATGATGTCGCTGAGAAATGGCAAAACACCTTGCTGCGGGAAAGTGAAAATTGGGGCATCGTAACACTCTGCTGGATGATGGATGGAACTCCATCAAAACCGAAAGGTCTCATCACAATGATTGGCTACAAGCCATTCTGCCCTTACGATATAGATCTTGAGTTTTATCGTGATGCACGAAGCCAATTTTCTATTCATGAATGGATTGATGTCATTATCGAAGCGATTGACTACAATCCCGACGGGTACTTAGATGAGAATGGTGAGGTGAGCGAACGGAAAAAACTTTATTTTCTTCGTCGCCTTCTGCCATTCGTTGAAAAACGCGTTAATCTGATTGAACTTGCTCCAAAAGGCACCGGAAAAAGTTACGTGTTTGAAAAAATAAGCAAGCGTGGTTGGCTTATTAGTGGCGGTACTGTATCTCGCGCATCTTTGATTTACGACAATGCGAAAAAGACCGGTGGTCTTCTTACACGATTTGATTTTGTGGGGTTTGATGAAGTTCAGTCTATTACATTTGAACAACCCGGTCAAATTCAGCAGGCGCTCAAGCACTACATGGAATATGGCGAGATTAAAGGATTCGATGCCTCACTGTCTTCTGGTGCAGGTGTAATTGTTCTTGGTAATATTGATGCAGACCGATTTGACACAAATAAAAATATGGTTGCTAATATTAGTGAAGTGTTCGGGGAATCTGCAACGTTGGATCGTTTCCACGGTTTTATTCCCGGATGGGAAATTCCTCGAATGACAACCGGTATGATTGCCAAAGGTTGGGCCATCAATACGGAATATTTTGCCGAAGTGATGCATGCCTTGCGAGATGATCTCACATATTCAGCTGTCGTTGATGCTATGATTGATTTTCCGTCAAATGCAGATAAACGTCATATGACCGCAATCAAGCGGTTGTGTACTGCGTTTTTGAAACTTCTGTTTCCTCATGTGCAAACTCCAAATGATATTGACCGTCAGGAATTTATTGACTATTGTCTAAATCCCGCTATTGAAATGCGCTCTGCAATCTATAAACAGCTCTGCATCATCGATGCCAAGGAATATGATGTCCTAAGCAAGCGCATTCCTGAGATTGTTTGCAAATAACAAAGGTGCTTACTCATGATTTATGCTGATAATGCGGCGACCACTCCGTTGGATCCGGATTCTTTTGAGGCAATGAAGCCATTTCTTCTTGAGCAGTATGGAAACGCCTCACAGCCATATTCTTTTGCCAGAGAACCACGAACTGCCTTGAAGTGGGCAAGAGAAACTATTGCTGACTGCATTGGGGCAAAACCCGAAGAAATCTATTTTACATCCGGCGGCACTGAAAGTGATAACTGGGCTATAAAAAGTAGCTCTTTAAAACGCCCTATCTTGACTAGCCAAATTGAACACCATGCCATCCTAAATGCTTGTGCGGCAATGGAGCATCTTGGTGTAAATGTTCGATATCTTCCTGTGAATTGTCATGGAACGGTTCAAACTGAAACCTTAGAGGCTGCCATGGATTGTAAGCCCCGGTTGGTTTCAATTATGCTTATCAATAATGAAATCGGGAGCATTGAGCCCATAGCTTCTCTTGCAAATATTGCGCATAAATACGGTGCGCTGTTTCATACGGATGCAGTTCAGGCTGTTGGACACATTCCGATTGATGTAAATAGCCTAGGCATTGATATGCTGTCCGCATCTGCTCATAAATTTAATGGCCCTAAGGGAATAGGCTTTATTTTCATAAAATCCGGAACATCTCACCATCCATTTATGGATGGCGGTGCTCAAGAATCTGGGATGAGAGCCGGAACGGAAAATGTTGCCAGCATTGTTGGAATGGCTACTGCTCTAAAGAAAAACTGCCATGAAATGAAACAGCATCAAGAGAATTTGCTTCAAATTGAGCAAAAATTCTTGAATGTCCTTTCCAATTCCAAACTTGACTTTGTTCGTAACGGTGATGTTGATCATATTCCAGGAAATGTAAGTATATCATTTCGTAATGCCTCCGGCGAAATGCTGCTCCATCGACTGGATTTGATGGGAATCTGTATTTCAACTGGGTCAGCCTGCGACAGCAAGAGCATCCAGACCTCGCACGTCCTAAAGGCAATTCATCTTTCCGATGAATATGCACGTGGTACGATTCGAGTTTCCTTTGGCAAGCAAAATACACTTGATGAAGCAACAACTATTGCTAATGCCATCATCAAGATTTTGAATTCAAGAACAGTGTAATATTTTCTTTCAGCTTTTTCATTCAGTTTCTGCAAGCAGTGCCTTTGTGCGTACAAAGGCCAGAGAACACGCACGGCATTGAAACTTTGCCGTGCGTGCTCTGTTTGTTGGGATGCAATCCCAATCCCTGCGAACATCACGGAACCGTGATGGCTGCGCATTCCTGCGGTGTGCTGAAAGAGCGTTTTGTAAAACGCGCAACCTGCATCCATCGGATGTAGTTCAAGGGTTTGGGATTTCCCAACAAGCATTTTGCAACGCAAAAATGGTCTTTGTATATACGAAGACACTGCTTGCTACGGCTATGAACGCCTTTTGAATTGCAAAATGATTTTTCAGTTGCTATACTGGGCTTATCAAAGTTTTTTCGGGAGGATGCCGCAGTGACCGCACAGACAATGCAAATCGGAAACAGACTTTGCCGCATTTACGGCGAGGCTCATGCAGAATACCTGCTACTCCAAATGACCGGCGAACATGAACTGCAGAGCATGGAAAGCGAGGTTACCGCTATTGCACAGAGTGCGCACCACTTTCTGTTTGCGGCCGTGCCCGTGGCAAACTGGAACGATGCACTTTCTCCGTGGGAAGCCCCTGCTGTGTGGGGAAAGCAAGGCTTCGGCGGCAATGCTGCGGACACCCTGTGCTTTCTGACAGAGCAGGTCATGCCAACGCTGAAACAACAGTTCAATCTCCCGGAAAACGTCAAAATCATTCTGGGCGGCTACTCGCTGGCCGGACTGTTTGCACTGTGGGCATCCACCCAGACCGATCTGTTCTACGGTATCGCCGCTGCATCTCCATCTGTGTGGTTTCCGGGCTGGATGAAGTTTGAACAGCAGCATCCGATTCAGACACAGCATGTCTATTTGAGCCTTGGCGATAAAGAAGAACGCACAAAAAATCTCGTAATGGCTTCTGTGGGCAATAACATCTGTACCCTGCACAGTCAGCTTATAGAACGCGGTGCGGACTGTACCCTTGAATGGAACAGCGGTGGGCATTTCAAAGAGGCCGATTTGCGCACCGCAAGAGCATTTCAGTGGGTGATAGAGGAACACGCATGACAATTTTAATTGATGCAGATGGCTGTCCTGTAGTTGATCTGACGTTACAGATTGCAAAACAGTTCAGTATTCCGGTTATCATTCTGTGCGACACCTCTCACCAAATTGAGCGTAAAGGTGCGCAGACGCTGGTGTTCGACAAGGGCGCAGACAGCGTAGACTTTGCTCTCGTCAACCGGGTAAAGCCGGGGGATATTGTCGTAACGCAGGACTACGGGCTGGCGAGTATGTGCCTTGCCAAATGCGCACGGGTGCTGAACCAGAATGGTCTGGAATATACCGCCGACAATATAGATGCCCTCATGCTGCGGCGATACGAAAACAAAAAGCTCCTTCGTGCCGGCAAGCACCCCAAAGGGTGTGCAAAGCGGACGAAGGAACAGGATGAAGCATTTGTTACCACGCTGACAGATATTTTAGCAAGCATTTGATTTTCTGAATCAAAAATTTGAATTGCAACCGCCGCCCACTCTTTCTCGGAATGGGCGGCGGTTGTTTCTTGTTCAGCGCGCCTTGTTTTGTTAACTTTCTGTTAATTTTCAAAATGAAGGTTGTCAACCAGCCTTTCTCGATGCCTACCAAGTGAGGGAGTTCTCTCAACTTTCAATGAAGGCAAAAAATCAGCGTCAACACCCCCCATTTCAGGCCACTTTTTCTGTTAATAATAGAACCTCCTCTTTGAAGGCCGGTCATTTGTGACCTTTTTGTTAATTCTCAAAAAGATGGTTGTCTTTTGATCTTTTTCGTCGGCTACCAAGTGAGAGGACTTTTTCAAAGCCGGAGATTCGGTCTCGAAAATTACAATTTGGTTACAAACTTTCCTCCGATGCTACGAAACAGGCATTCCCAATGCCTACCAAGTGTAGAGTATCTTTTTAAGGAACTTTTGTTACATCTTTATTACAACAAACCGCTAATGGGTGTAAAATCCCCATTCTCGATGGCTCGTATATAGAGAGATCATTCTAGTGAGTAACCCGTTCCATACGTTCCTTGACAAGTGAATAGTTCAATCGTCCGGTACTTCACAAAAGGTACTTCTGTAACTCGCAGCCCGGTCATAACGAAGACGGGGTGGCTGAAATGCC
>OQVS01000780.1_pt1 | contig 21998 bp, 18 predicted proteins | sample 1691601 | NCBI WGS metagenome assembly OQVS01 (sample SAMN03418268, study PRJEB22391) | human gut metagenome | biome: human-gut; feature: organic feature; material: feces | host: Homo sapiens | place: Tanzania | collected 2013-01
AATCCATACTTTAAAATGCAAATTCGCACTTTAAATTTAAGGCTGAATTTAAACTCAACCTACTCCGCAAACTGCGGAAAATGGATACTTCGCTGCGCTCAGTATGACAAGGTGTGTCGGTATGACAAGATTTATCAGTATGACAGGTCAGTATGACAAGGTGTGATAGTTTTAGCGCGCCACTTTCATTTGAACCACTGCTTGACTAATGCTCCACGCCTACCATCACCGAAGTAGCCTTGACTATGGCGTAAGCGTCTTTGCCCTTTTCAAGCCCTAGTTCTTTCACAGCGTCCAAAGAAATGGTAGCTGAGATGACATTGCCTCCGCCTATGTCGATTTTGACAAGCGCATTTACCGCGCCCTTTTCAAGCTCGACTATCTTGCCTTTGAGTTGGTTTCTTGCACTGACTTTCATCGTTGTTCCTTTGTTGAATTTCGTGCTAAATTTACAGCTTTTTGGTAAATGAGCCGTAAATTTCACTCTTTTTTCGCGTTGCGTTCTTTCAGCACGGAGATGACTTCATTTAGGCTTAAATTTTTGTCCGCCAAAAGCACGCACAGGTGAAAAAGCAAATCCGCACTTTCGTTTAAAAGCTCGTTTTCATCGCCAGCCACAGCCGCTAATGCGCTTTCAACGCCCTCTTCGCCTACCTTTTGAGCTATGCGTTTCGTGCCGCTTTGGAAAAGTTGCGCGGTGTAAGATTTGTTTGTATCGGCATTTTTGCGTGAATTTATGAGCTTTTCAAGGCGCGCTAAAAAGGCAAAGTCCGCATTTTTGCTTGTGTTTTCAAAGCAAGAAATGTCGCCCGTGTGGCAGGTAGCACCCTCAGGGCGGGCAAGCACTAAAAGCGTGTCTTTGTCGCAATCAAGCCCCATTTCAACGATGTGCAAAAAATGCCCGCTTTCCTCGCCTTTAAGCCACAGCCTTTGTTTGGTGCGCGAAAAAAACACCACTTTTTTTTGCGCTAAACTCTGCCGCAATGCCTCTTCGTTCATATAGCCAAGCATTAGCACTTCGCTTGTTTGATAATCTTGCACGATGACGGGCAAAAGCCCATTTACCTTTTGCCAGTTGATAGTTGTGATTTCTGTTTCACTCATTTTTGTCCTTTTTCGCACGGCTTATTTGAGCGAATTTTGCGCCTTTGTTTTAAGCTAAATTTTCTTAAATTCTCGCAAAAATTTACAAATTTGAGCTAAAAAAGCGGGCAAATTCATTCAAATTTAAATTCACTAAAACGCAAATTCAAATTCACTCAAACGCAAGCACAAATTCATTTAAATTTAAACTCACTTAAAAAGTGCAAGTCCATTCAAACGCAAGCTTAAATTCACACTTAAACAAGTGCAAATTCCACTCAAACAAGCCCAAATTTTACCCAAACAAGTGTAAATTTCACTTAAACGCAAGCGCAAAAATTCACTTAATTTTTGATGATTTCATTGAGCGTTTTGTCGCTCTTTTTCAGCTCACTTGAACGCTCGATGACGGTATTTACTATGCCTGCTGATTCTTTAAGCAGCTGGTCGATAGAAATCATCGAGTCGATGATACCGCGCGTTTGCTGTGTCAAATCCATAGAACGCGTGTTTTGCTCTTGTATGTTGCTTACTATGTCGTTGATATACTGCCTTGTGGTGTTTAGGCTTTCTTTTGATTGTGAGCCTTCTTCTTCTAGGTTTTCGAGTATGCCTGAATTTTGCTCCAAAGATGAGCTGATATTTTTCAAATCCTTGATAATCGCCTCTATGTTTGTGGTGATTTCAGCTATGGAGTTGTCGGTGTTTTCGGCAAGTTTTCGCACTTCATCAGCCACGACTGCAAAGCCTCGTCCATAATCCCCAGCACGAGCCGCTTCTATGGCAGCATTGAGCGCAAGTAAATTTGTTTGCTCGGCTATGTCTTGGATTAAAGAAAGCACATTGCTAATTTGCGTGATATTTTTTTGCAAGCCCCCGATTTGCGAGTTAAGCTGAGTTTGGTTTTGCACGCTTGCGGTAAGCTCTTCTAAAAGATTAGCGATAACTGTGTTTGTGGAGTTGATATACTCTTGGCTTTGGTTGATTTTGCCTTGTGATTGATTTGCTAAATTTATGTTTTCATCAAGTCCGCCTACGATTTCTTGCCCTGTTCGCACGCTTTTTGAAGCCTTTTCGTTTATGCCATCGATATGATTTTGCAGTTTAGTCGCATAAGAGCTGACATTTAAAATCTCTTGACTTGTTTGCTCGGCGATTTCGATGATTTTTTTCATCTTGGAGACAAATTCGTTGATAAATCTAGTGATGATGAAAAGCTCGTCCTTGTCGCCTCTGTCGATTTTCAGCAGGCTTTTTTGGTTGTGGCTTGTGCCTGCTTTAAGGTAAGTTACTATGGCGTTAGTGTCTCTTTTGAATTCTCGCACAAGTTTTAAGAGCATATAGACGATAACAGCCGTGATAGCTAAAATCAACACAAGCGTGATGAGTATAGTGTTAGCAAAGGATTTTGAATCATCTTTTGAGTTGTTTGTTTGGGCTAAATCTTCATTGATGAGCGCAAAATCCTTTGTCATACTCTCTAAGGATTGTGAAGTTTCGTCCGTGCGCTTGTAGGTGCGCTCTATAAGGACATTGTAAATGTCGCCAAAGACGGCTTGCAAGCGTTGGCAAAACCATCTTGTATCATCATCTCTCATCAAAATGCGATTTAACTCGTTGTAATACTCTTGCAGCTCGGGGTCGCCTTTGACAAAGCTTTCATTCCAGCTGCGCACCATTTGCACGGTGATTCGTCTTGTGTTTGCATCATCGTTTAAGAGTAGTTTGATGAGATTTGCGTTGATAGTGCCGATAAATTCAAACTGCTCGGTTGAGCCTTCGTTTACTTTCATCATCTCATCGGCTTGATTTAAAGCCTCCAAAGTTTGAGTGAAATTCACTTGAATTCGCTCGATATTTTCCTCCACTTGTGAAGTAAAACTTGCAAACACGCCGTAAAAGATGATAAAAGTTAAGGATATAAACACCACAAGTGAAGTTATCCCAAAAAAACTTAAATTCAGCCTACTTGCAAGGCTCAGCTTTTTCAAACGACTTTCAAAAAACACGACAAATCCTTACTTACCCGCATAGCTTGCTTGGTTTGGATTATCAGCAGCACCTGCTACAAGGCAGTCTTTTAGTGCTGCGGCGTCTTTTGGGTTATCCACTCGGTTTTTAACCCAGCGTTCTAACTGCGCCATAGTCTTGCTTGCAGGGTTTGGCGCGTTGTATTTGCTCGCTAATGCACCACAATCAGCTGCAAAAAGCGGCAAGCTCAACATACAAACTAACAAAAAATTTTTCATATAGCCCCCTTTCCAGCATAGCTTGCTTGGTTTGGATTGTCAGCAGCACCTGCTACAAGGCAGTCTTTTAGCACTGCGGCATCTTTTGGGTTATCCACTCGGTTTTTAACCCAGCGTTCAAGCTGTGCCATAGTCTTTGAAGCAGGGTTTGGGGAGCTGTATTTTTTGCATAAAGCATCACAATCAGCCCCAAAAGCGCACAAAGGCAGGCAAGCAACAAATATAAAGGCTATCCTTTTCATCGTCTATCCCTCCCTTATCACACTAGAATTTCACATTGTATATAAGCATTACATTGTCGGCTGTGCTTTCATAGCCACCCTTTGCTTTATCTTCATCATTTGTGCCATACGCTCCGCCAAAGGGCAAGCCGCGGTTGTTCCATTTGTTTTGTATGTGCGTGTAGCTGAGTCTAAAAAACTGATTTCTGTCAAGCTGAGTGATGACATACACATCAAAAGCCTGTCCGCGTGTGTTGCGTATGTTTAGCGGGTCGTTAAAGCTCGCACGAGTAACGGTATACCAGTATTGTGAGCCGTAAAAATACTCGCCGCCAAGTTTAAAGTAGCGGTGAAAGTCATAACGCAAGCCCGTGTGCACGGCAAAAGCTGTTTCTTCGTTGAATTTAAGCTGTCCTAGTAAGGCTGTTTTAAGCAGTGCGGCAAGGGTGTCGGGTGTCTTTACCACTCTTGCGCCACTGCCTTTCATATAAGAACCAGACACAAAGTAATTAAGCGGCAAGCCAAAAGCCTGATAACTCTCAAAATGCAAATTCATTAAATCCGTATCGCCTAAATTTTGCACTTTGTAATCACTCGGCGTTGGTGTTGCACCTTGCATAGTCATATTTGTAGGCACTTCAAGGGCTAGGTTACTCAAACGAGTGTAAGAAAGCATTATCAAGCTGTTTTTACCCAAAGAACCAAGATAAGGCTGAATTTCCATAGAAGCGTAGTATAAATCACTATCTAGCGTGTCTTGTTTGCTCGTCCAGTCGCGCACCACGCCTTGTGAATCGGCTTGATACACCTTACCATAAGCCCCGCGCACGGCAAACTGCAACTGCCTTAAAAATCTCGGCTTGTAGCTGATAACCGCCGCATCGCCTAGCGTGTTGATGAGAAGTGCGGGGTAAGTGCCTTGACGCAAGGCGTTGTTGCGTAGGTTGCTGCCCGGTCCATCAGTGCCCGGCTGCCTACCCAAAGTCGCTACTATCTCTTTGCTTAAAAACAAATCCACATAAGCACGCGTTACATAAAGGCTTTGTCCGCTTGTGCGTAAATCCCGCCCAGCATCAATGTCAAGCGGTTGATGCACGCCGTTTGTGTCCATCATACCATAGTTTTTTGCCATAGACAAACGCCCGTAGAATTTGGTATAGCTGTTAATAGGTGCGTTCATATTAAGATGAAGCTCCATTCCCCATTTGTTGTGCGCGCTGTATTTTTGCTCGGGGCTTACTAGCGTAGTGCCGCTGTAACGCTCGCTGATTTTATACCAGCTTTCTCCGCCGCCCGTGCTGAAATCAAGCCCGAATTTAATCTTATCCAAGCCTGATTGAAACTCAATCTCATCGAGTCTGTCCTCTAAGTCAGCCAGCCGTCCCTCAGTCGTGCGGGGCGCAGCAAAAAGCGAAGTGGCAAACACACAAAGTGCAACAAGATAACAAAATTTTGTTTTCATCGAATTCTCCTTACGAATTTCGTAAATTTTCGTGTCAAAGTGCATTATAGCATAAATTTAAAGAAAATGCCACAATGCAAAATCCACACTTTCTAAAAAGCTATTATCGGCTAATCACGCTTTTGCTTTATAGTTTTGGGTAAAATTTATGGTGTTTTAACTTTTTGTTGCTTTAATGTTTGAGCGCAAAGGCTTGAAATTCAACTTTTCATTTAAATTTGCTGAATTTTTACGCAAATAATCTTAACTTATCGTTGAAAACAAATTCAGCGAAAACAAAATTCAGCGCAGATACCGCCTTGCCCCTATGAATTTGCCTTTCCAGTAACTTGAATTCATCGACACCTTTTTCACTCCGCCTTTTGTCGAAAGATGGATAAACTCATCGCCCACCACATAAATGCCCGTGTGAAGCCCGTTTGGTCCCTGTCCTGTGCGGAAAAAAACTATGTCCCCAGCCTTTAAAGCCGACTTTTGCACGCCCACGCCGCTTTGAAACTGCGCCACTGTCGTGCGTGGAATTTTAGAGTGAAAATGCTCCCTAAACGCTGTTTGGATAAAGCCCGAGCAATCAGCCCCGCCAACGCTTGTCCCGCCTAAACGATAAGGCGTGTTTTGCCATTTTTTTTGGATACGCAAAAGCTCGCTTATAGTCGCTGAATTTGAAGCATTTGGGCTAAATTCGCCCGCATTTTGCGAAAGGGCATTTGATGAGAATTCGCCTTGAAAGCCGTCCTTGCCAGAAATGCGCGCAAGCATAGCGTTGCAAGCATTTAGGCTAAACGCCACAGCCACACTCACGCAAAAAAGGGCAAATTTTTTCATTTCGTAAAGAATTTAAGGTAAATAAAGCCCACAATGCCCGAGCAAAAAGACGCCATCAAAATGGCGAGATTGTCGGCGTAGTTGTAGGTGTCAGCCGCCGAGTAGGCAAGCCCGTCTATGAAAAGGCTCATCGTAAAGCCTATGCCCGTGAGTATGCAAACCCCATAAAGCTGCTTGAAAGTCGCATTTTCGGGTAGTTTGGTAAGCCCTACCTTGATACTGAGCCACGAGAACAAAAACACGCCCACTTGCTTGCCGACAAAAAGCCCCAAGAAAATCCCCAAAAACACAGGCGAAAACACGCTTTTAAAGTCGATTTGCGATAAATTCACGCCCGCATTTGCAAAGGCAAAAAGCGGCAAGATGATGAAAGCAAGCCAGAATTTAAGGCTTTCGTAAATTTCTTCTAAAAAAGGCTCTCCGCTTTTCGTGTGAAGCGGTATGAAAAAAGCCGTGATAAGCCCTGCAAGCGTGGCGTGAACCCCGCTTTTAAGCACGCTTAACCACAAAATGAGCGAGCAAAGAAAATAAATCCACTTGCGCGTAACATTGAGTAAATTGAGCACCAAAAGCACGATGATGACAAGCCCAGCCGTAATCAAAGCCGCAAGGCTTAATTTGCTTGTGTAAAAAATGGCGATGATTAAAATCGCGCCCACATCGTCAAAAATCGCTAGCGAGAGCAAGAAAATTTTAAGCGAAGGGGGCAGGTGCTTGCCAACCATTATCAAAATCGCCAAGGCAAAAGCCGTATCAGTAGCCGTGGGGATAGCCCAGCCACGCAAGGCGTGCGTGTCGCCTAGATTGATAAGGGCAAAAATAAAGGCAGGCACGAGTATGCCCCCAAGTGCGCCAAAAAGCGGTAGGGTAATGTTTCGCGGGTTTTTAAAATCCCCTTGTGTGAATTCTTTTTTGAGTTCAAGCCCTATGGAAAAAAAGAAAATCGCAATCAACCCGTCATTTATCCACAGCAAAAAGGGCTTTATCAGCTCAAAAGAACCGATGACAAAGCCAACGGGTAAATTTAAAAATTCCTTATAAAAGCCTTGAAATACGCCGTTTTCTATCCACAAGGCAAGCAGGGTAAAGATAATGAGTAGCACACCGCCAAGGGCTTCGTTTTTGAAAATCGCTCTTAATTTTTGCAAATTTTAGCCCTCATTTGCCTTGATAAAACGCAAATACACATAGCCCACGATACCGCTGGTAAAACTTGCCACAAGCACAGAAAGGCGGTCGGTGTAGCCAAAGGCAGCGGGGTTTGCATACGCTAAGCCATCGACAAAAAGGCTCATCGTAAAGCCTATGCCCGTGAGTATGCAAATGCCGTAAAATTGCTTGTAGCTCACATTTTGGGGCAAATGCGCGAGTTTCATTTGTATGCTTATCCACGAAAGCAAAAACACGCCCACTTGCTTGCCGACAAAAAGCCCCAAGAAAATGCCGACACTCACGGGGTTTAAAAGCTGTGAAAAGTCCATTTGACGCAAATCCACGCCCGCATTTGCAAAGGCAAAAAGCGGCAAGATAAAAAAGACAACCCAAGAATTCAAATCCGCATAAAGTGCCTTTAAAAAGGGCGTTCCGTCCTTTCTTTCAAGCGGGATAAAAAGCGAGACGATGACGCCCGCAAGTGTGGCGTGAACCCCGCTTTGCAGCATAGCAAGCCACAAAAGCACGCCCGTGATGAAGTAAAATGGGAGTTTGCTTACTCTTAAATAATTCAAAAGCCCAAGACAAGCTATACAAAGTGCTGAAACTATCAGCGCAGCAAGGCTCAGCTCACTTGTGTAAAACAAAGCGATGATTAAAATCGCGCCAAAATCATCAAAAATCGCTAGCGAAAGCAAAAAAAGCTTCAAAGAACTCGGCACGCGCTTGCCAAGCAGCATCAAAACGCCCACGCCAAAGGCTATGTCAGTAGCTGTGGGGATAGCCCAGCCCTTTAAGGCGTAGTTGTCGTTCCAGTTGATGAGCGCAAAAATGAGCGCAGGCATAGCCATACCGCCAAGTGCGCCAAAAATCGGCAGGCTTACTGAGCGGATATTGCGTAGCTGCCCGCGCATAATCTCGTATTTGAGTTCAAGCCCTATACAAAGGAAAAAAATCGCAATCAACCCGTCATTTATCCAGTGCAGCAGGCTTTTGGAGAGCTTTACCTTCTCGCCTGTGGCAAAGTCGGCTTCAAAGGAAATTTCTATGTGTAAAAAATGCTCGTAAATCACGCTAAAAATGGTGTTTTGACACAGCAAGGCAAGCAGGGTGCAAATGATGAGCAAAATGCCCGGAAAGGTCTCGCTGTGGATAAGTTCTTTGATTTTCGTCATCGCTTTTCTTTAATTTATAGTAAATTTAAGCAAATTATACTTTAAGAATGTTTCAATCAAGCTAAAATTCAGCAAAAATTTAAGAAATTTTTGCTTTTGTGAGTAAATTTGGGGAAACAGATGATGGAAAATGGAAAAATTTAGCCTTTCGCTTGAAATTTTGTTATATCGACTACTTTGTTGTCATACTGAGCGTAGCGAAGTATCCACTTGCAAAGTTTTGTTTTGTGGTAAGAAAAAACACAACACAAAATCCTTATTTTGCGATAAAACAAAACCCAACCAACGCTTTTGATTTTAAAAAGTGCCTATTTGTAAATACGACAGAATTTGATTTTGCCTAAATTTTAAGCGATTTATCCGCATTTGATGGGGTAAAATGCAAAAAAATAAAACTTAAATGCAAAAAATTTAAAAATTTACGATAAAATTTCACTAAATGTGTGAATTTGGTATGAAATTTGCTTGTCATTTAGCAAGCGTTGCAAGGCGTACACAAGAACAAGTGGCGCGAAGTGCTAAAATGCAAGTTTTGAGATGAAATTTATCGCCGATGATGGCGACAAGCGTGGTTTTGCTGGTGCTGGCAAAGAGTGTCAAAGCCTTTTGGCTTGATAATACACGCTTTGATGAGGTGCAAGATGAGCAAAAGCTCTTTTTGTAAGCCTTTGCAAGCGGCACTATGGCGCAAACTACGATGAGTAGGCGCAATCCTTTTCGCAAGTCTATCAAGGTAGCTTTGCGATTAAGATTACCTGAGGCTTGGTAAAACCTTCAATCTTTGCTACGCCGCTCCCCAAGCGGCTAGCATTTTGTCAGCTTATACACCACAAATGGGCTGCAAAAAGGACAAATTTAGATGATAAAAAAGCACATAAGCCTTGCGCATTCCCCTGATGCTGATGATTTGTTTATGTATATGGCTGTGAAGTTCGGCTGGATAGGGAATGAGTTTGATTTTGAAAGCTGTGCGCTTGATATACAAACGCTTAATGAAAAGGCACTAGCGAATGAATTCGCTGTGAGCGCGATTTCCTTTGCACTCTATCCTTTAATCGCCGATGAATACGCACTTTTACGCACGGCGGTGAGCTTTGGCGAGGGCTATGGTCCAAAGCTTGTGCGCCTAAAAAACAAGCCTTTGAAGCGAAATTTCAAAGTCGCGCTCAGCGGGGCGCACACTAGCAACGCCTTGCTCTTTCGCATAGCCTATCCACAGGCGCGCGTGGTATATAAAAACTTTTTAGACATTGAAAACGCCGTGCTTTGCGGCGAGGTCGATGCGGGCGTGCTGATACACGAAAGCATTTTGGAATTTGATGAAAAACTTTGCGTGGAGGCTGAACTTTGGGATATTTGGCGCGAGCTGGCAAAAGATGATTTGCCCCTGCCACTTGGCGGTATGGCACTGCGCCGCTCTATGCCCCTAACCACAGCGATAAAAGTCGAAAAAATCCTTACAAAAGCCGTGCAAATCGCTGATAGCAACAAAGCCATTTTAAGCAAAATGCTTATGGAACGCGGTTTAATCCGTGTCGATGAAGCCAAACTTGACAAGTATTTGAGCCTGTATGCGAACAAAAATTCCGTATCGATGAGCGAAATTCAGCTAAAAGCGGTAGATAGGCTATTTGAGCTTGGTTTTAAGCACAAATTTTACGACAAACTCATAAAAGCAGGCGATTATCTAATCCCCAGCGAGTATGAAAATTTGCGTTTTTCTTAAAAATCTCCTTGTTGAGTGTAGCGACTAAGTGGCGTGCAAGGTGCAGCAAAAAATCTCAAACATTTGTCATTTTGAGCTTTCGATAAAAAGCAAAATCTGTATTGTCATATTGAGCCGTAGGCGAAATATCCATAAAGAAAATTAAAACACACTTTGATTTTATGGATACTTCGCTGCGCTCAGTATGACAATTTCATTGATATGGCAAAATTTATGCTTTTGTTTAAAATCTAAATGATAGCACTGCTTTTTCGTGGATTGCCACGCTCGCTTTGCTTGCTCGCAATGACGAACAAAAAGCGTTTTTAGCACAATGACAGCGGACTTTGTCATTTTGAGCGTAGCGAAAAATCCATTATGAATTTCGTTTTAGTAATCCACTCTCCATTTTTTATGGATACTTCGGCTAACGCCTCAGTATGACAAGAAATGTCCGTCATTGCGAGCCGTTTTTTGAAAAACGGCGTGGCAATCTATGTGGATTTTGGGGGTGTCATTACGAGAGTTTGCAAAGCGTGAGCGTGCAAATTCGTGGCAATCCAAAAGTAAATTTGCATTTAAATTCATAGATTACCACGCAAGGCTTACGCCTACTTTGACATAAAATTTTCGCCACAAAATTCAGTTCAAAGGCTGTTGCACCAGCTCTTCTAAAATGATAGTGGCGTAGCAACCTTTTTGCAAGAAAAATTCCACGCAAAAATGCGCCTTTTCCTCATCGTAGCGACATTGAGCGTTTTGCAAAAAGCTCCACAAAAAGCGGCGCGAGCCTGTAAGGAGCTCTGCAAAGGGCAAAAAGTCGCCAAAAATTTCATTTTCAAGGCGCAAAGCAAAGCCGTTTTGACACTCAAAAGCCTTTTTGCCAAGTATCAGCCCCAAAGGCACAAGGTCTTTTCGCAAAAAGCGTTCGCACTCAGCCTCTAAATCCTCACAAACAAAGCATTTTCCGTAAGGATAATGCCCCAAAACCTCGCCCTTTAAGAGCTTGAAAAAATGCTTTTGCGCTTTAAGCGCCTTTATCTCAGCCTTATCAAGCGCGTAAATTTGCGCAAGTTCTTTTTCGCTAAAATCCTTTGCAAAACGCGACAGCTCCACTCTTTTAGCAAGATAGCGGTTAAAAAGCTCGCTTTGAAAGGCTGAAAGCAAAAAATCACGCATTTTAGGGTTTTTGAGCCTTTTGCCTTGCAAGATTTCAAGCCCTTGCGCGAAATTGTCCCCAAATTTGCCAAAGCGTTGATAGCCAAAATAATTTGCAAAGCCTTGAATTTTAAGCGTTTCAAAGGCATTTTCAAGCTTTTGCGCTTCGATTTTGCCTACTTTTTTAAAGCGCACAAAAAAGGAATTTCCTTTCAAATGCCCTATTTTCAGCTTATTGTTGTGATAAAAGCTGTCTAAAATTTTCAGCTTTTCGTGCGAAAAATTGCCAAAAGCTGACTCAAATTTGCGCGGCACGCTCACATACTGAAAGGTTTGCCCCTGCTTGTCTTTAAGCCCCGCAAAGCCAAAATCCCGCATTTTCGCCCCGCTTGCCGTGCTTAAAAGGCGCAAGGCTTCGTTTGTGGTCAAGTCTTTTTTCACTATGTGCAGTATCAAATGCTCGCCAGCCCCGCTAAATTCATACAAAGGCACTTCGCGCACGACAAAATCATCGGCGTTTTTGCTAAAATGAGCGTTTATAGGGGAGTGGGTGAGCGTTTTTAATATCATTTAAATCCTTTTGAGGCTTGTATTTTCGTGCTTTCAAGCGAATTTGCAAAATCTTACCGCAACAAGCTATAATGTCTTTCCCAATTTTTCCTGCGCAACACTCAAAATCACCGAAAATCCTATGCCTTTTTTCATCTTATATCCAAATTCTTGCGCTTTGCTTCATTTTGTTTTTACAAGCCCTTTAAACGGCACATTAAAGCGTTTTCAAACTCAAAAATGCCAGCTTTTGCCCTTAAATTCATACTTTCCTTTCACGGCTTTGCCAAAGATAGTGAGTTTAAGCCCAAATTTATGCGCCATTTTGCTGATAAATCGAGCATTTTTTGGCGAAAAAGCAAACAAAATTTCATATTCCTCGCCGCTTTGAAGCTCATCATCGCTTAATTTACGCAAAAAATTCACGCCCAAGCCATTGATTTTAAGCATTTTAGCTAAATCCTGCCCCAAGCCATCTGAAATATCCATAGCACAACGCACTTTTGGGGCGATTTTATAGAAAAAATCCCCACGCAACTTTGGGGAGATAAAGCGGTGATTTTTAGCGAGCTTGCCCCCATTTTGCAGGCTTTGAAGTCCTTTTAGGCTCTTGCTTAAAACGCCTGTGAAAGCGAGCAAATCGCCTTTTTGCAAGCCTTTGCGAAAGATAGGCTTTTTTCGCACACGGCTGATGAGCGTTACGCAAATGCTTATTTTATCACTACTTATGGTGTCTCCGCCGATGATAGTTATGTTAAATTCACGCGCCGTTTGCAAAAAGCCCTTTTGAAGTGCCTTTATTTGTGCCTTTGTAATGTCATTTGGCAAGGCAAGCCCCAAAAGAGCGTATTTTGGCACGGCGTTCATCACTATGGCGTCTGAGATATTGACGAGCAGGGCTTTTCGCGCTATTTGCTCGTAAGTGAGCCACTCCCGCTTAAAATGCACGCCCTCAAAGAACAAATCCTTGCTGTAACACCACTTGCCAAGCACAGCCCCGTCATCGCCGTTTATGCCCTGCAAAAAGGCTTTGATGATGAAATTTTCTTTATCCATAAATGACATTTTAGCCTAAAACGCTAAATTTTTAAGCACGAAATGCAAGTTTTGTGGTGAAATTTTGTTTTGTTGTTTTGGATACTTCGCTTCGCTCAGTATGACAAAATTCAAGGCTTTGCGCTTTGTTATTGTGGCAAATTTTAAAAAGCTCCGCAAAGCAAAGCGGTAAATTTTGCCAAGCACAAAAAGCCCCGCAAGGCAAAGTGGCAATTTACCAACCACAAAGCCTTGCAAGGCAAAACAAAGCCTCGCAAAGCTTTTTCAAGCGAATTCAAGCCTTAAAATTTCTTTTTCTGTGCGTCTTCTAAAATGTTTTTAGCGATAGAATTTACGCTTTCGCTGATGATTGATGAGTCATTAGCGATTTTGACATTGTCTTGCGTTACGCTTTCTATTTGCGCCACTGCATCGTTGATTTGCGTGATACCAGCGGTTTGTTCCTTGATACTTTCAGCCATATCGTTGATGCTTTGCACGAGTAGATTTGTGTTCGCTTCGATTTCGCTAAGAGACTTTTGAGTGCGTTCAGCAAGTTTTCGCACCTCATCAGCGACTACCGCGAAGCCTCGTCCGTGTTCGCCAGCCCTTGCTGCTTCTATGGCGGCATTAAGCGCAAGCAGGTTGATTTGCTCGGCTATGTCGGCGATAATGCCCGTTACATTTTTGATTTCCTCGCTTTGAGTGATGACTTCTGTCGTCTTTGTGGAGACATTTTGCATCGATGAGGTGATTTGCTCCAAAGCCGCAGCGGTTTCTTCAAGCGAGCTTGCTTGTGAATTTGACGATTGAGTGAGCGCGCCCACTGCTGTGGCGAGCTTTGAGCTTTCATTGCTTAATGAAACAGCAAAGTCAGATGAGGTTTTAAGCATTTTTACGATTTCCGTGCCAAGTGCGTTTGTTACTTGCTCCACGCGCCCTGAGGCGTTTTTCACTTCTGTGCTGAAATCAAGTTTTGTAAAGCTGTCAAACACGCGGTTAAGCTCGCCTAAATCGTTGCCTATGGCGGTTGAAAGCAGCTCTAAAAGCTGATTTACCGCATCTCGCAAGGTGTTAAGCTGCGGATTTGAGCCAGTCAGCGTTATGCGCTTTGTCGCGTGTCCTTCTCTTGTGTAGTTGATGACTTCTAGGGACTCTTTGACGAGTTTGGTGTCTTTGTCTAAATTTTGCTCTACGATTTTGATATTGTCGTTGATAGCCGCCGTCATTTTACCCAGCTCGTCAAGGGATTTAGCTTTAAGCTCTTTTGGCGGAATGTCGGTTTTGTGGTTGAGAAAATCAAAGAAATTCAGCAAGTGATTTGAAATTTGATAAAGCCTTGAAAGCACTTGGGCTTTGATGATGAAAAACAGCACCACAGCACCGATAGCCGCTAAAATCAGCGTAACGATGATATTGTAGATAAAATGCTTGTTTGTCGCGCTTGTGTAATCACTCTCTAACGCACTTGCTACGATAGTCCAGCCAAAGGGGAATTGCTTAAAATACCCCAACCTTTCTTCGCCGTGCGAGTCCAAATAAGTAAATTCGCCTTCTTTTTCACTCTCCAAAATGCGTTTTAGCTCCACTTCTTGCGGATAAGGCTCAGGATTTGCCACGATAGCAGGGTCTTTGTGTGAAAAGATTTTGCCCAAACTATCTGTCATATAAATGTCCATACTTGGTAGCTCAGGGCGCTCGAAATTCACAAAGCGTTGTTGAAACTCATCAGTGAAAACATCTATACCCAAAACGCCGATAAATTCGCCATTTCTTATCAAAGGATAGGTGATGGTTGAAAGGTGCTTGCCCGCGTGCAAGCCGCTTTTGGACTCATAAGTAGCTGTAACTATACTCTTTTTAGCAGCCTTTGTGTCCTTATACCACGAGCGTTCGCGCCAGTCTCCGCCTGCGCTGTCCCAGTTGTCTGACAATCTTGGGTTAGGATTTGCCGCGTCAAAATCCTGCAAAATGTGCCGTCCGTCTTCATAGACGATAAACATTGAGGGGTATTTGATGAGATTTTCAGTAGTGCTTAAAAGTCCCCTTTGTGAGATGACATCTTCTCTATCAAGCGAGATGAGTTTGTCCGCAAGGGCTTTTAGGTGCTGTGTGGCTTCTACATTCATCGTTATGTTGATGGTGGTGTAAGAAGCGCTTAAAGCACCTTTTTGTATGCTTTTGAAAAGCTCGGTAACGGTTGAAGAGGTGTTTTTGTAGCTCACAATCGAGCTAGCACCTAAAATGACGACAAAAACTAAGACGATGAACGAGGTAAGTCTCGTAGCAAGGCTAGCGTTTTTCATACTTTTCCTTTATAAAGTGGTGTAAAAGTCCTAATCAAACAGCGCATTATAATTGCAAATCTTTAAATTTAGCTTAAAATTCGCTTTTTTGTTTAAAGATTTGTGCGCTAGTCCTTAAAAATCACGCCTTGTGCGAATTTTTATCAAAACTTTACAGCTAAATCGACACTTTTGAGAAAAATTTAATCCATCACACCGAATTTTTCGTAAAAATATGAAATTTTTATGCAACTCTTGGGAAATTTGAAACTTTGTGGCGTTTTTGTAGCGGTGATAGGGCGGTGATGAGGTTACTTCGCTTGCGCTTGGTATGACAATTTGTAAGTATAGCAAGGATTTTGTCATTTTGAGCTTTCGCTAGAAAGCGAAAAATCCACACTTTTAAAGCGCAACTTTACACTTTGAATTTATGGATACTTCGCTATGCTCAGTATGACAAGGTAAAATAAATCAGTATGACAAAAAGTTAAAATTTTTCGTTTTAAAAGCACCTGCCAAAGCCTTTTTGTGGAAGTTCAAAGCATTTATCACAAAAAAGTCGGCTTAAAAATTCGCAAAACGCCGATTAGCCTATCAGCGTGCCGATGCCTTTGTCTGTGAAAATTTCAAGCAGCAGGCTGTGCCTAACGCGTCCGTCTAAAATATGCACCTTTTTCACGCCGTTTTCGCAAGCTTCTACGCAAGAATTTAGCTTGACAAGCATTCCGCCTTGCGTTTTTTGCGCCAAAGCCTTTGCTTCCTTTAAATTCAGCTTAGAGATGAGCGAATTTTTGTCCGCATAGTCCTCATAAACGCCCTCCACATCGCTTAAAAACACCAACTTTTCAGCCCGCAAAGCCTTTGCCACCTCGCAGGCGACATCATCGGCGTTTATGTTGTAGCTGTTGTAGTTTTCGTCCATTCCTATGGGCGCGATGATGGGCAAAAAGTCCTTTTCAAGCAAGTCTTTTAGCACTTCGCTTTTGACGGCTTCGATTTTGCCGACAAAGCCTAAATTTTCGTCTTTTTGCGAGCATTTAAGCAGCGCGCCGTCCTTGCCGCAAATGCCTACGGCTTTGACGCCTTGACATTCTAAATTTTGCACCAAAGTTTTGTTTATGTGATAAAGTGCCATTTCAGCGACATTTACGGCTTCTTTTGAGCTTACGCGTAAGCCGTTTTTAAACGAACTTTCAACGCCTAGTTTTTCGCACAAAGCCGTGATTTCCTTGCCCCCGCCGTGTATCAAAACAGGCTTTAAGCCCACGAGTTTGAGCAAGGCTATGTCCTGCATAACCGAAATTTTAAGCGTTTCGTTTTCCATAGCCGAACCGCCGTATTTAATCACCACTATTTTAGCGTTAAATTTGCGTATGTAGGGCAAGGCTTCGATGAGTGTGTTTGCTTTTTCTAAATATCTTTGCATTTTTTATCCTTAAACCCAAATTCAAGCCAAACGGGCAAAGTGCGCCTAGCCTCCGCCAAGCGCAAATTCTGCCCTTTTTTTAAAGCCTAATCCCACTCTCAAAGACGAGTTTCATCTACTTTTTTAATCCTATGGCTGTTTGGAGCATACTATCGCTTGTGGTTATGCTTTTTGAACTTGCTTCAAATCCCCTTTGCATAACGATTAAATTCGTTAGCTCCGTGCTTAAATCCGTGTTTGACATTTCAAGTTTTTGCCCTACAAAAAGAGCTGGGCGAACGAGCTTGCCTTCATTGTCGTAAAGAAAGCTTGCCGCACCGCTGTTTGAAGTCTCCATAAAGTTGTTTCCGCCCACCACTGCTAAGCCTTGCTCGTTGATGAAAGTATAAAGGGCGAGTTTGCCTACGGTTGCGGTTTTGCCGTTGGTAAATTGCACCACTATCGAGCCGTCTTGCTCGATTTGATAGCGGTTAAAAAAGCCCTCCGCCACGCCGTTGCCGCTGGATGTTATCGCATCGCTTTTGCTCTCAGGCAAGATATACACGCCGTCCCAACCCGCTCCCGTGCGGTCTGTTGATGGGCTATTTGTCGGCGTGCCAAAATTTATGTTTATAGTGCCACCTTGCGGGTTTGGCACGCTTGTGAGCGTGTTTTCTTTGAGTGAGCCAAATTTATCAAAGATGATTTGCCCGCGTGATTCTGAGCCGATGAGCGCGCCATTGTCATCATAAACACCCGCCACGACTTCGTAAATGAAATCATCTGTGCTAGTGCGGTCGGTGTTGGTTAAATGCAGGTTGTATTTTAAAGAACTCACAGAGCCGTCTAGGTTATACACACGCACGCCAAAAGCCTTATCCTCGTAAGTGCTGCGCTCGCCCACTTGCGTGATACTTGCTACACTCGCGCTTGCCATATCAAAGCCGTCTGTTGCGTTAAGATTTGTAAGCGAAAAGGTTTTGTTAGCACTATCTATCGTTATTTCGTCTGTGGTTAGGGTTTTGCCGTTTTTATCTTTAAGGGTGATGACAACCCTGTCGCCATTTTGAATTTGGGCTGCAAGTGGCTTGCCGTCATCGCCTTTTGTGTCTGTTTGCGTAGCGCCTGCTAAATTTCCGCTCAAAGTGCCTGTGGTAGCGGTTTTGCTTAGGGTTGGGAATTCATCATTTTTAATCTCTATATCAGCTTGCCCTGTTTTTTTGATTTTTGCGCTTTTAACCGTAACATTTGTTGAGTCAAAATCATCGGGCAGAGTTATATTGCCTGTGAAATTTAAATTTTCATCAAGTTTAATTTGGTAGGTTTGGTCGGTTTTGCCGTCATTAAGCACCACTTCTACCGTGTCGCCTTGTGCGCCGCCTTGTCCTGCTTGCATAGTGCCGCCAAAGGTAACCTTAACGCCTGTCGGCTTAAAAGTCGCCACGCTAGTGTTATCTGTCTTTTCGGTATTTAATCCTATCTTTTGCGTAGCCGTGTTAAGCACAGCACTAATCGTGCCTTTAAAGGTAGCTTGTGTGGTAACTTCTGGAAAATAATACATATTTTTGCTCGGCACGAAAAGTTTTGTTTGCATAGTGCTTGGAGCTATGGTAAAGTCTTGGTTGGGGTTATTGACGGTAAAGCCACTTGTAACTAAATCATTTGTGCCGTTTAGCCGTCCCATAGCCTGCGCTACCCTGTCGCTAAATTGAGTTGGCACTAGGTTAGGATTTACCGTGCCTAGCACGAAGTTGCCCGAAGCATCGACAAGATAGTTGTTTCCATCTCGCGTGAATTCGCCATTTCTTGTGTAGTAGGTTTGACTAAACCCACGCACGCCAAAAAAGCCCTTGCCCATAAGCCCGACATCAAATTCGCCCTCTCCGTCCGTAAAGGAGCCTTGCTCATACACGACTTTGCTGGCTGAAAGCAACGAGCCGCTGCCTATTTCTGCTGGGTTTGCTGAGCGCGAAACTACGCGTTGATAAAAAATGTCAGCAAATTCAGATGAAGTGCGCTTAAAGCCTATGGTATTGACATTAGAAATGTTATTTGCCGTTATATCCACGCCTAAATTCTGCGTTTTAACGCCATTGACTCCGTTCCAAAGCGACTTCAACATAGTTTGCCCTTAACTCAACTGCGAAATGTCGCTGAAATTCACTTCTTTGCCCGCGATGACGAGTTTGAGCGTGCCGTCTTTGAATTTCACGGACTCCACAGGATACGAGCCATAAGTGCTTGTGCTTGTGCCACCATCGACATCAGTGTAAGAAGTTTTCATCGAGTAGCTGCCAGCACCCGCGAAAGTGCCGTCATCTTTGCGTCCGTCCCAGCCGATGACATTTGTGCCGACTTTGAGCTGGTCTTTGGCGACTTTTATGGATTTGACGACATTGCCTTTTGAATCAAGTATGGTAAATGTCGCTCCGTCTTTGGTTTCTTTTGGCAGATACATTCTTGCTGATATGCTTTGGGTTGAATTTTCAAGCTTAAATGTCGTGTCGCTGATAGTCGCCATTTTGCCGATGGCGTTAAGGGCGGCGAGATTGCCTGTGGAATTCATAGAATCAGCAAGTTTTGTCATCGTATCAACCATAGTTTGCATTGTTTCGTTTGTGTTTTGTTGCATTTCAAGTGCCGCAAGCTGCGAAGTTTGCGTAAGCATTTTGTCCGTGTCCATAGGGTCTGTGGGGTCTTGGTTTTGCATTTCTATGAGCAAAAGTTTCAAAAAGGCGTCTTTGTCAAGCATAGAATTCGTCTTTTTTGAAGACGAGCTTGTCGAATTTGTCGTGGAATTCGTGCTGTTGCTTGAATTTGTCGTGGAATTCGTGCCTGAATTTGTAGTCGAATTTGTTGTCGTGTTTGGCGCCACAGCCGTATTTGTCGAGCTGTAATAAGTATTGTCTGTTACGGTTGCCATTTTAGCTCCTTAATTTGTCTTGTATAGCTTGGTAAGCAAATGCCGTTCCAAATTTAAAAATACTTAGCTAAAACGAATTCTAATGCGGTGTTTTGGGGGTTTATGTTTTCAAACTCTTCTTTAAAGCCGTAGCCACTGCGGTTTTTGCCTTGTTGCTGCCTGTCTTTTTTGCTTTGGTCGCTGAAATTCATTTCAAGCCCCGTGAAGCCCATATTGACAAGCGAATTCTTAAATTCCGCTTGGTTTTGGATAAAAAGGTTCATCGTGCTGGTGTTGGTGTTAAAACTTATGTGTAAATTCTGCCCGCGTTGGACAAGCGTAACTTCCACTTCGCCTAAATTTGACGGATTTAAAGTAATGTTAAAGCGCGTAATGGGCGGCTTGTAAGTTTGCATTTGCTCTTTGAAATCCTGCGCGAAATTCCTAAAAGTCTCTTTGAGATTTAAATCGCTTTTAAGCTCACTGCGCGAAACTTGGCTCAAATCTTTAAGCGCGGCGTTTAGCTCGCTGTTGTCATCGCTACTTATGCCAAAGTCTATTTCATCGGCTTTTGCCACTTGCTCGCTTTGTCGCTCGCTTAAAGTTTGAACGCTCGCTGTGCTTGTGGTGTCGGCGTTTAGCTTGCTTTGCAACTTGCTCATCAAACTTTCTAAATTTGTAGGGTTTTTGCTCTCAACGCTTGTGTTTGTGGCGTTTGTGCTTAAATTTTCTTTTGAAAGCTCGCTTTGCAAGCTCTTTTCAAAACTCTCTTTGCTTGTCGTGCCTTTGCTTTCTACGCTGTTTTGAGCTTTGGGCTGTGTTTTGGGCGTGTTGGGCTGAATTTGTGGGCTTTGCGCCTTTTGAACCTGTGGCTCATTTGCTTTAAGCACGCTTTGGGTGATTTTTTCATCTTTTACAACGAACTTTTCGTCATTGAACGCAAATTTTTGACTCAGCTCGCTTTTAGTTTCTTTGCTCTCTTTTGGAGAAATCTTACTTTCTTTGTTGTCCTTGTTTTCTTTTAAGGAATTTTCTTGCGGGGCTTGATTTGCCACGCTTTTAAGGCTTGGCGCATTTTGGGTTAAAGCACTTGCAAAAGTTTTTGGCTCGCTTTGTGGCTTGCTATCAAGTGCGTTTGCAAGCGTTTGTTTTGTCTCACTAGCTAGCGTTTCTTTTGCGGGCGTGCTTTTTGGCTGCTCGTTTAAAAGCGGCTTTTCATCTTTGAGCGCGGCACTTGGCTCGCTCAAAGTCGCCTTGGCGACATTTTCAAGCCCCTTGTTTAAGGCTAACTCTACCTTTGCGGGCTTGGCGCTTAAATTTTGCGTTTCATCGCTGTTTAAAGGCGTTTTGCTTGTCTTGCTTTGCAGCTCATCAGCCGTGTCTAAAAGCTCGCTGAGCTTTGGTGTCGTGCTTTTTGGCTCGCTTTTAAGCACGCTTGTGTCATCATCGCTTATGCTTTGTAGCACTTTGGCAAGCAGATTTGGCTGGCTTTGCTTGGTGCTTTTGGGCGCGCTGTGGTTTGTGAGCTTGCTTTCGTTTTCTTTGATGAGCGTTGAAATTTTGGTGTTTAAAAACTCTTTAAATACGCTTTCTAAATTTTGCGTGAAAAAATTTGCCTTGTTGAGATTTGGAAAATGCGTTTTAAACTCGCCAATTTGCTCGATTTTAACATTTGTAACCTTTAAATTTAGGCTTTTGGCTATGTCTAAAAGCTCGCTTATGTTTTTCGCGCCTTTTAGGGCGTCAAGATTGCTTTGCGTTTGCACGAGCTGCTGCATTTGCGTGGAGAGATTGCCTAGCTTTACTTCGCTGGCTTGAATTTGTAAATTCTCCAAAACAGAAAGGATTTGCATAAAGCTCAAATTCTCAAAAAGCGCATTTTGCTCCACTTCGCCCAAAAGTGAGCCTTTTTGAAAAGAGAGTGCTAAATCCTGCAAAAGCGCCTCATCGCTTACTTGCAAATCCTGCGGTAAAAATTCGTTTGATTCGTCAAGGGCTTGCACTAAGGCGTTAAGAAAGCTCGGCGCATCGCCATCTTCTGCCACGAAAGGCGTGGCTGAATTCGCGCCTGTGGCGGTAAATTCAGCCTTTGGAGAGAGATTTAAAAAGCTATTTTGCGAAGTTAAACTTGCCACAAAAACCTTTCTTTTATAAAAACGCCCTTTTTGCTAAACTCGGGTAAGTCGCTCGCAAAAGTTCCTCGCAAGGCACTTTAAGCATAGTGTTTTCAAGCTCAAAGCCCTCCATCGTGTCAAGCAACTCGTCCAAATTCTTGGCGTTTTGTATTTTTTTAAAATTGTCCTCATCAGCCAAAGCGTTGCTAAGCTCTGATGATATACGAACCATTCTACCGCTTTGCTGTGATTGCAAAGTTTCAAGCAGACTCAAAGCCTGCCCCACTGCGTCATTGCTCTTGCTTATAAAAGCCTGTCCTGCTGGTCTTGACATTTTGTATCCTTTCAAACGACCTTTTTTAAGTCTTTTCAGACTTTGTATCACTTTGTAAGCAAGAAGTGTTCCAACTTTTAAATTTTCAAAGAAAATGCCCCAAATGCGAGTGGCAAAAGGCTTTGCAAAAAAAGTCAAATGATTTACACTTGGTTAATGTCTTGATATTACAATGGTTTATAAAAACAAAAGGAGATGAAATGAAAAAGTGGTTCTTGTGTCTTTTGTGCTTTTGCTTTGTTTATGCAAATGATGACATTGTGATTGATGAGCATTATTTTAATCAAATGCTTTATAATCTCGTCTTTGGGGCAAGTTGTGATGAAAAAGTAGCGCATCAACAC
>OQVS01000781.1_pt1 | contig 21990 bp, 21 predicted proteins | sample 1691601 | NCBI WGS metagenome assembly OQVS01 (sample SAMN03418268, study PRJEB22391) | human gut metagenome | biome: human-gut; feature: organic feature; material: feces | host: Homo sapiens | place: Tanzania | collected 2013-01
GAGTCAGGCGGTAAACGTACTCTGTCTTGTCTATATAGAGCTTGTCGGATTCAAAACGAAAAGCGGCGGACTTATAAAAGGCATTACGGCAGGCGTTTTATACGTGTTACTTGCCTTTTTGATTTTTGCCCTTTTTGAAAAATTCGACGGCGTGAAGTTTAATTATTTTGACCTTCTCTTCGGCGTTCTCGCAGGCGCGTTTTCAGGAATAATCAAGGTGAACGTAAAGCAAAAGAACTGACAATCTTGCAACAAAAAATCCCGCAAAACTGCGGGATTTTTGTGATTTTTCAAAAATTTCAATTAAAACTTGATATCTTCGTCGTTGTCGATTTTCACGTCTTCCTTGCTGTCGATGCTCACGTCTTCGGTGTTGCCGAGGGTGATGTCGTTGGTGCTTTCCGATGCGGAAGTGTCGTCGACGGACTCGTCGTGATGTTTCTTATTGATGCCGAGATTGGGCTTTTTGGGCTTTTCTTCGGTCTTGGGTTTGTTTTTGCTGTCGATAACGGTTGCGATTGCGTTTTTGTCGATGACGATAAGGGTTTCGCTTTCGTCGGTGCCGACGTTGAGCGTAACTTGTTTGCTGTCGTCGTCAATCGCGTAAATCTTGCCTATAAGGCGACCGATTGTCATAACTTTGTCGCCGACAGACAGGTTGCTCATCAGATCCTGATATTCTTTTTTTCTTTTCCTTTGGGGAATGATGGTCATAACGATCATAAGTACGAAAAATACCGCAAGAATCGCAATAGATACCCATTGATTGGCTGCAAGTGCTTGTACAAACATTTATAAAATCTCCTTGTTTATTTCATTTTTGTTTTTTAATATTACTTTATTTTTTGACATTTTGCAAGCGTTATCGTAAAATATCGAGAAATTTGCCGATAATCTTATCAAAATGCCCGAAAAATCACTTGTTAAAGGCTTCTTTGTCCTGTTCGCGGCGGAATTCGTACGTTTCAAAGAACTCGTCGCGGAAATCGCGCAGACGGTCTTCCCATATCGCCTTTTTGATGTCGTTCACAAGTCTGTTCAAAAACCTTATGTTGTGAATCGACAACAGCCGTCCGCCGAAAATTTCGTCGGTGTTGATAAGATGGCGCACGTACGCTCTTGTGTAATTCCTGCAACAATAGCAGTCGCAACCTTCTTCAACGGGCGAAAAGTCGTCCTTATATTTCGCGTTTCTTATCGTCAGGTCGCCCTTATACGTCATTGCCGTGCCGTTTCTTGCGATACGCGTCGGGAGCACGCAGTCCATCATATCTATGCCGCGCATAAACCCTTCGACGATGCAGTCCGCACTGCCGACGCCCATAAGGTATCTCGGCATATTCTCGGGATAATGCGGTTGCAAAACGTCCAGCATTTCGTACATAACGGGCTTCGGTTCGCCAACGGACAGTCCGCCGATTGCGATGCCGCACTTTGCATAAGGAATCGTGCGTTTCAGACTTTCAAGCCTTAAATCCGCATACATATTGCCCTGAACGATCGGGAAAAGCATTTGTTTGCCCGAAAAATCGTGTTTACTGCACCGGTCAAGCCATCTTAACGTGCGTTCCATCGCCTCTTTGGATTTTTCGTAATCGGTGCCTGCCGCCGTACATTCGTCAAACGCCATAACGATGTCGCTGCCGAGTTGCTGTTGGATATGCATCGATTCTTCCGGGCCGATAAAATGCTTGCTGCCGTCCAGAAAACTGTTGAAAGTAACGCCGTCTTCGGTGATTTTTCTCATCGACGAAAGACTGAAAATCTGAAATCCGCCGCTATCGGTGAGAATGGGTCTGTCCCAATTCATGAACTTGTGCAGTCCGCCCGCCCGTTCGATAAGGTCGGAACCCGGGCGAAGATAAAGATGATACGTATTCGAAAGAATTATCTGACTGCCCATTTCTTTCAGTTCTTCGGGCGAAAGTCCCTTTACGGTCGCCATCGTACCGACGGGCATGAATACGGGCGTTTCGATCACGCCGTGCGGGGTTGTGAGTCTGCCGACACGCGCGCCCGTCTGTTTGCAGGTATGCAGTATTTCATACTTGAAATTTTCCATTATTATTTCACGTCAACCTTTATAGTAGTTTAATTTTTTGCCGATAATGCATCGACTTTTTTATATTTTTGTCAAAATTTATTACGTTTTGACGAAATTTCAATGCAAAATTGTTTTCTTACGCTTTCTAAATAAGCAACGTCGCGTCGCCGAAACTGAAAAATCTGTATTGCATATCGACCGCGGTTTTGTACATATTCATCACGTTTTCGTAGCCCGCAAAGGCGCACACGTACATGATAAGCGTGCTTTCCGGCAAATGGAAATTCGTAATCATTCCTTTCAGAATTTTGAATTTGTAGCCGGGATAAATGAAAATTTGCGTCTCGCCGTGTCCGGCGTGGACGAAACCGTTTTCGTCGGCAACCGTTTCAAGGACGCGACCGGAAGTCGTACCGACTGCAATCACTCGCCGCCCTTCTTTCACCGCTTTGTTTATGATTTTTTCGTTTTCTTCCGACAGTTCGTAATATTCGCTGTGCATTTTGTGGTCGGTGATTTCTTCCGCTTTCACCGGACGGAACGTCCCAAGCCCCACGTGCAGCAATACTTCCGCAAACTCGACGCCCTTGTTTTTCAGACTTTCGATAAGTTCGGGCGTGAAATGAAGCCCTGCCGTGGGCGCAGCCGCGCTGCCGTCGATTTTGCTGTAAACGGTGTTATACCTTGACGGATCTTTGAGTTTTTCGTGAATGTACGGCGGGAGCGGCACGTTGCCGACTCTTGACAAGATATCTTCAAAAACGCCGTCGAATTCAAAACGCAAAGTCCTGATTCCGCTTTCGCCGATACCGACGACTTCGGCAAAAAGTTCGTCCGAAAATTTCAGCCTTGCGCCGACCGTCGCTTTTCTTGCCGGGCGCATAATACATTCCCAATCGGTAAAGTTCACACGGCGAAGAAGAAGCGCCTCGTATTTCGTCACGCTTTCCTTGTCCGCGCGGTAGCCGTAAAGCCTTGCCGGGATAACTTTGGTATTATTGACGACAAGAAGGTCGCCTTCTTTCAGAAAGTCGCCGATTTTGTTGAATATCGTGTGAGTAAGTTCGCCCGTTTCCTTGTTCATGACGAGAAGTCTTGCGCTGTCGCGAGGTTCGACGGGCGTCTGCGCGATAAGTCCTTCGGGCAAGTCATAGTAAAAGTCACTTGTTTTCATTATTTTTCGATATATTCAAAGCCCAGATGCTCATAGGCAAGCGGCAATACGGTGCGGCCGCGCGGCGTGCGCGCGATAAAACCGAGTTGAATAAGGAACGGCTCCACAACGTCCTCGATGGTGGTTGCGTCCTCGCCAGTCGCCGCCGATAACGTATCGAGACCGACCGGGCCGCCGTTGAATTTTTTGATTGCGGTTTCAAGGACGTTTCTGTCAACCGCGTCAAGACCGAGTTCGTCGATGTCCATAAGTTTCAACGCTTTTTTCGCGATATTAAGGTTGATAACGTCCATATTTTCGTAATCGGCGTAGTCGCGCACGCGTTTCAAGAGCCTGTTTGCGATACGCGGCGTTCCGCGGCTGCATTTTGCAAGTTCCTGCAATGCGTCGTCGTCGATTTTCGTTTCCAGAATGTTTGCGCTGCGCTTTATGATTTTCGCAAGTTCTTCCGTCGTATAAGGTTCAAGACGGAATTTAATGCCGAATCTGTCGCGCAACGGGCTGGAAAGCATGCCTTCTTTCGTCGTCGCGCCGATAAGCGTGAAGCGTTTTAATTGAAGCCTGAGCGAACTTGCCATCGCGCCCGTGCCCGTAACAAGGTCAAGCGAGAAGTCTTCCATCGCGGGATACAAAACTTCCTCGATATTGCGGCTCAGACGATGAATTTCATCGATGAACAATATGTCGCCTTTTTCAAGTTTTGAAAGCAGCGCGGCAAGGTCTGCCGCTTTTTCGATTGCGGGACCGCTCGTTACCTTGACCTGCGCGCCCATTTCATTGGCGATGACGTGCGCGAGCGTGGTTTTTCCGAGCCCCGGCGGGCCGTAAAGCAAAACGTGATCGAGCGCGTCGCCGCGGTTTCTTGCGGCGGTCATATAAACGTCGAGGTTATGCTTTATCTTGCTTTGCCCGACGTATTCGGATAACGACTTCGGACGAAGAGTGTTTTCTTCGATATCGTCGACGGTCGACTTTGCCGAAATAACCCTGTCGTCCTGAAATTCTCCGTTAAATTTACTGATAATTCCTTCCATATTCTTACAAGCGTTTCAACGCTTCCCTTATGATATTTTCCGCGCCTTTTTCGGTTTTTGAAACATCGGCGACGATTTTGACGGCGTCCGAGTTGGAAATTCCCAGCGATACGAGCGCGAAAACCGCTTCCTGCGCGTCCTTTTCAACAACCGCGGATATTACGCTTTGCGCGTTGGTTAAGTCAAGCGAAACCTGATCGCGCATGCTGACGACGATAAGTTCCGCAGTTTTTTTGCCAAGTCCTTTGATTTTCGAAAGGGATTTCACGTCGCCGGTTGCGATTGCGACGGTAAGCGAATTAAGATCTGCCCCGCTTAAAATCTGCATTGCCATTTTCGGACCGACGCCGCTTATGTCGATGAGCCTTAAAAACAGCGTTTTTTCCTCAATCGACGAAAAACCGTACAATGCGTAAGTGTCTTCCCTGACGTAAAGATAAGTATAAATTTTTGCGATTTCGCCTTCCGAAAACTTATTCGTCGTGAAGTTGCTTGCGCCGATTTCGTATCCGATGCCGTTGTTGTCGACGACAATCGTGTTGCCCGCCGAATAAACGACCTTTCCCGTGATGTAATTGTACATAAAACTCCTACTTTATCCTGAAATTGTTTTTGTTTGCGCCGACCTGTCCGTGACATAACGCAACCGCAAGCGCGTCGGCGGCGTCGTCCGGGCGCGGCAGGGATTTAAGGCGCAACACCGATTGCACCATAAGTTGCATTTGTTTTTTGTCCGCCCCGCCGTATCCCGTGATTGCCATTTTGATTTGGTTGGGCGTGTATTCGTAAACTTCGTCGCCGATAAGTTTCACCGCGGTCAAAAGCATAACGCCGCGCGCCTCGGCAACCGAAATGCCCGTCGTAATGTTTTTGGAAAAGAACAGTTCCTCAACGGAAATCTGCGACGGTTTGTAAGTTTCGATAAGCGTGGTTACGCCTTGTTCGATTTTTGAAAGCCTTACGGGCAGCGTGTCTTCTTTGGGCGTGGAAACTATACCGTAGTCAATGACGGTATAAACGCCCCTTTCAAGATTAATCACACCGAAGCCCATTGTCGCAAGCCCCGGATCCAAACCCATAATTATCATAAATAATATAATATATTGTATTATAAAAAAAGTCAACCGCAAGTTATAGCGGTTGACGTAATTTTAAGGTATAATCGTCAAATTATTTTGTTTACGATTTCGTCGCGGTACTTCGTGACGGCGGCGTCGGTAAGATTTCTTTTCGACTTTTCGACGGTGAGTTCGGTTTCGTAAACGATGTCGGCGGGACTGCCTGATAGCACGAATACCTTATCGCCCATTAAAAGCGCATCGTAAACGTCGTGCGTCACGAGGACGACGGTGCGCCCGTCGCGCCCCCAAAGTTCCAGAAACTTTTTTATCAGTCGGGTTTTCAGCGACACGTCCAGACCTTTGAAAGGTTCGTCCAGAAGCATGACTTCGGACGGGTACAAAAACGCCCGTGCCATCTGCACGCGTTGCGCCTGACCACCCGAAATTTCGGTGGGTAAACGGTCGTTGAGTTCGGGAATTTCCAAAATATTCAACATTTCATTTATCGCATTTTTCCTTTCGTTTTTGTCGAATATTGCGTTTTTTAATACAAAATCAAGGTTTTTTTCAACCGAAATTGTTTTGACAAGCCTGTCGTTTTGGAAAATGTAAGATATGTTTTTCGGAACGTTTTCGATAATGCCGTCGTACTTAATAAGCCCCGTTATTGCATTCAAAAGCGTGGTTTTTCCGACGCCGCTCGCTCCCAAAACTACGTTGATTTTCCCCGCCGAAAACGACGCGTTGAAGTCAACGAAAAGTTCTTTTTCGGGATATGAAAACGAAAAGTTTTTGAAAATAATATCTTTCATCTTGTTTTCTCCCAGATTTTTTTGAATATGGAAACGACCGCTTCCAACACGAACGCAAACACGATTGCGACAACCGTCCAGGCAAGTAGGTACGCAATGTCAAAACTTGCGTTGGCGGTCTGAATTTTACTGCCGATACTTTTCGGGACGTACGTCAAAATTTCCGCGGCGATGACGACTTTGAATGTCAGTGACAAAGTCGAGCGCGCGTTTTCAAAAAGCGATGGCGCAATTTCGGGAAGATATACCCGCCTTATTACGTCGATTTTTTTGACCTTATAAATTTTCGTCATCTCGATAAGGTCTTTGTCAACGCCCGAGAGCGCGCTGTAAATCGCCGTGAACAGTATCGGGAACGCAATCAGGAATCCGACGACGAAAGCAAGCGTTTCATTGCTGTAAAACGCATACAAAATAAGTATGACCGCAACCGTCGGCGCGGCGCGTAAAAACGAAACGACGGGGTTTATCACACGATATACGGGGTTTAAAACCATAGATAGTGCCGCAAGTACGAACGCAATCAAAAACGACGCCGCAAAACACCATAGAGTTCGAAGCACGGAAAATCCGACCGCGCGCCAGAATCCCTCCTCTCCCCCGAGCGTGAAAAACTTTCTTATTACAACGTCGGGGGACGGCAGTATAAGCGGCTTGTTTTTGACTTTCGCCACAATCGCCCATATCGCAATCACAAGCGCGAATGCGATGAGCGGATAAAGTATGTCGAAAAATATCTTTTTCGTTTTTTCGTTTTTAAGAAAACTTTTCATTAAAACAAATTGACGGTATCCCAGTTTACGCCGGGCGCAAGGTTTTTAAGAAACGCCAGAATTTCCGCTTTCTTTTCGGCGGTGAGTTTTTCGGCATTTACGTTGCATTTCGCAATCGAAGGCGCGGGGAATGCCGCCGATTCATAAGCGTTTGCTTTCATAAAGTCGTTCACGCTTTGCGGATTGTTTTTCACCCATTCTTTGCTTGCTTTAAGCGCGGTGAAAAGCGCGTCCATAAACGCGGTGTCGGAAGCAAGGCTCGACTTCACGAAAATACCGGCTTGCGGATAAGTTTCTTTGCCCGAAACTTTTTTGTATTCCGCCTGCAAATCCATTTGCGCGTTGAATCCCTTCGTTTTGAAAGTCGTTGCCGCGGGCTCGCCCACGACTGCAAAATCGACGCTGCCGTTTTCGACGGCTGTTTTTGCCTGCAATCCGTCGCTTGCATATTGAACGTAAACGCTCGTATCGTTCAGGTTTTTCACGTCGTCGACGATATTGATATTATTTGCTTTCAGAATATATCTGAAAACAAGCCCGGGCACGCCCTGCTGACCGATGCAAGCGATTTTCTTGCCTTTAATATCGTCGATTGTCAAAGTTGTTGCCGTTTCGCTTTTTCCGATTTTTCCGACAAGATAAAGACTGCCGTCAACCGCGACGCTTACGAGTTTGTAATCCGCGCCCTTGTTAATAAGGGTTGCGCCCGCATTCACGGGCATAATCACAAGGTCGGAAAGCCCTGCCTGCATCTCTTTTGCGATATTACTCGGATTTACGATTTTATAGTTTACGTTTTTGCCCGAAATCGACTTATTGTCCGTGATAAGCCTTGCGATTGCAAGCGCGGGAGTGCCTTCGGGTGCCGAAAACGTCAACGTTACATCGTTTCCGTTGCCTTTGTTGTTGCCCTTGTTGCAAGCGGTCAGAAGCCCGATTGACAAAACAAGCGCGACAAGCAACATTACTGCCGTAAGTTTCTTTTTCATTTTTTTACTCCTTTTCGGTTTAATTTATATCAACGCTCGTGAGCGCGGATTTTACGAAAACGTTTTTGATTTTGCCGAGTTTCCCGGTGAGCGCGGATATTTCCTCAACGCTGCCTTTGACGACAACGGAAATTGCCGAAAAACCGCTTTCGCGGTCGGGAAGCCCCATTCGACCGAGTATGATTTCGGAATTTTCCGACAAAACTTTCTGCACTTCGGGAACGACGTCCCTTTCTTCGACGACGATGCCCACAACGCCCAGTCTTTTCATATTTTCTCCTTAAAAAAATCGGCATGCCGAAAAGCAAGCCGATAATAAACGTATTATGCTTAAAACTTACTCTCCGACAAATCATCGATTAGGTTTTATTATGGTTATATTATACCCTATTTATTAAAGTTTGTCAATAATTTCACATACGGCACACGCCGTCTGCTTTTGCCGCGTCGAAAACAGCCTTGGACACCGCTTCTTTTACTCTTTTGTCAAAAGGTTTCGGAAGAATGTTGTCGGCGTTAAGTTCGTCGTCGGAAATAACGCCGGCGATTGCTTTGGCTGCGGCGATTTTCATATTTTTCGTGATTTTTCGCGCTTTTGCGTCAAGTGCGCCGCGGAAAATTCCCGGGAACGCCAAGACGTTATTGACCTGATTCGGGAAGTCGCTGCGCCCCGTGCCGACAACCTTTGCGCCCGCCTGTTTCGCGACGTCGGGCAAGATTTCGGGCGTCGGGTTTGCCATGGCGAAGATAATCGCGTCTTTGTTCATGGATTTCACCATATCCGTCGTCAATAAATTGCCTTTCGACACGCCGATGAAAACGTCCGCGCCTTTTACGGCATCAGAAAGATTTCCGCGGATATCTTCCTTGTTAAAGGTTTCCGCAAGTTCTTTCTTGTGCCATTCCATATTATCGCGCGAGGGATAAAGTATGCCGTATTCGTCGGAAAGCGTGATATTTTTTGCGCCGAAGTCACTCAAAAGCCAGGTTATCGCAGTGCCGGCAGCCCCCGGACCGTTAACGACGATTTTCACGTCTTTTATGTCTTTTTTCACGATTTTCAAAGCGTTTATAAGCCCCGCAAGGACGATTATTGCCGTGCCGTGCTGATCGTCGTGGAAAACGGGAATATCAAGTTCATCGTTAAGGCGTCTTTCGATTTCAAAACAACGGGGACTTGAAATGTCTTCAAGGTTTATGCCGCCGAAACTTATTGAAAGGTTTTTCACGATATTCACGATTTCGTCGGAATTTTGCGTGTCAAGACAAATCGGAAACGCGTCGACGTCGCCGAATTCCTTAAACAGTACGCATTTCCCCTCCATAACGGGCATTGCGGAAAGACCGCCAAGGTTTCCAAGCCCCAGAATCGCGCTGCCGTCCGACACGACCGCGACAAGATTCCCGCGTCGCGTATAAACGTATGAGTTTTCGGGATTTTTGGAAATTTCAAGCGTAGGCGCGGCGACTCCCGGCGTATATGCCGTTGCAAGACTTTCGGCGTCACCGACTTTCACCCTTGAAATAACTTCGATTTTTCCTTTGAGTTCCTCGTGCAGTTTCAATGATTTCTGATTGTAGTCCATATTACACCTCAAATCGTATAATATCATTTTTAGCATTAAAATGCAATTTCTTGCGGTATAATAATTGACTTTTATCGAATGTATGTATTATACTTTTACTCATTAAACCATTAAACAGGAAGATGTTATGAAACAAATCTTATCGTCAGCGTTCAACGCAAACGCCGCGGTGCTTTACGTCATAGCGGCGGTGGTAATTTTATACGTACTCGCGCAATCGATATTCTTCCTTGTCCGCGCCGTTAAACAATCGAAAAAAATCGGCATGGACAAAGGCGTTATCAGGCGCACTGCACGTCGTGCCGCGATATTTTCAATCGCACCAGCAATAAGCATTTTCATCGGTGTGGCGGCTCTCGCGCCGAAACTCGGGATTCCTTTACCCTGGCTTCGCCTGTCGGTCATCGGAAGTCTTGTGTACGAAACGTCGGCTGCCGAAATCGGCGCAAAGTCGATGAATCTTCCGTGGGACAGTTTTTCCGCATCGACAATCACCGCAGAACAGTTCGTAACAATCGCAATGATAATGAGTATCGGTTGTCTTCTTCCGCTCATACTCGTCGCGTTTTTCACGAAAAAGTATTCGTCGGGAATGCTTAAAATGGAAAAGAAAGACAAAAAATGGGGCGAAATCCTTTCAACCGCAATGTTTATGGGCGTCGTAAGCTGCTTTTTCGCAACGAACTTCACAAAAGTTACAACCGGGCTCGAAGGTTGGATTCCCGTTTTCATTATCCTGATTTCCGCGGCGGTAATGCTCATATTCGGCGCAGTTCAGAAACTCACGAAGTGGCGTTGGATCAACGACTACGCCCTGCCTGTTTCGATGATTGTGGGTATGGTTTGCTCCGTCCCCATCTACAACGCCATAGTTTAAGAGGTGCATTATGAAAAACATTTCAAGAAAAAATAAATCCTATTCCGAAAACACTCACTTTTATGGCAGAATTTGGAGCATAGTGTCCGTTGTCATGATGATGGTATTCCCCATTGTCGCTGGGATAGTGTTTGACGCGTGGCCGACGGCTTCGGCAGTCGGTATCGGCATTATGGGTATCCTTATTTACTGGGCTGCCGGCGCGGTGGAGTTTATCAGTTACACCCCGCTTCTCGGCGCGACCAGCATTTATCTCGGTTTTGTTACGGGCAACCTTTCCAACCTGAAAGTGCCCTGCGCGCTGTCCTGCATCGACGCGGAAAACGCAAAATCCAACACGGACGAAGGCGACATCATCGCAACGGTTTCAACCGCCGTTTCGTCCATAGTAACGATTCTCGTTATCATTATCGGCGTTATCCTTATCGCGGCGACGCCCCTTGCCGACCTTCTTGCAAAACCCGCGGCGCAAAAAGCGGCGGATTACCTGTTGCCCGCACTCTTCGGCGCGCTTGCCGTCGTGTACGTTTCAAGAAATCCGAAAATTGCTTTCCCGCCGGTTATACTTATGGTTGCGTTATGTATTGCAATTCCGAAAATTGAGAGTATAATAAGTATATTAGTGCCTTTCGTCGCGATCTTCACCGTCGGCGTCGCAAGAATTATGTACAAAAAAGGCTGGCTCGGCAAGAACGAACCCGAAAAAACCGCGGTCGACGTCGAAACGAACAACGTCGCGCTTGACACCGAAGACACCGATAAATTTATCGACGAACTTGATAATAAATAATTTTTACAGGTGATATATATGTCAAAAAAAGTATTTATCAACGCAAATTTGTGGGACGGATACGCCGATAGCGTTTTCAAAAAATGCGCTGTCTTCGTTGACGGCGACAAAATCGCAAAAATATCTTACGACGAAAAACCCGACGTTTCGGGATACGAAGTCATCGACCTTAACGGCAAATACGTTACGCCGGGACTTGTCAACCCCCACGTTCACCTTTTCGGCACGGGTATGCCTAGCAAGGTCATTTCGGGCGGCGGCGCACAAAAACTCGTGATGAAAATCGTGAAAACGAAACTCGGCGACAAAATCCTTGACGCCCTTGTAAAAAGCGCGGCAAGACAACAGTTGCTGAGCGGCGTTACGACGGTGCGAGCAGTCGGCGACTTCAAATATTCCGACGTTCGCCTTCGCGATAAAATCAATTCGGGCAAAGTGCAAGGTCCTCGCCTTCAAGTGTCGGGCCCCGCAATCACCGTTCCCGGCGGACACGGCGACGGTACGTTCTCAATGACTTCCGACACCCTTGACGGTCTGCGCGCGCTTGTCAGACAAAACAAGGAACGCGGCGTCGATTTCATTAAAATCTGCGTCACGGGCGGCGTAATCGACGCAAAAGTCAAAGGCGAACCCGGCGAAGTTAAAATGAGCCTTGAACAAACCAAAGCGGTCGTTGACGAGGCGCATAAACTCGGTCTTCGCGTCGCGTCGCATACCGAAAGTTTCAAAGGCGTTGAAATCACGGCGGCGGCAGGCGTCGATACCGTTGAACACGGCGCACCCTTAACCCCCGAAATGGCTGCCGAAATGAAGGCGACCAATTCCGCAATGGACGTTACTTATTCCCCCGCGCTCCCCTTAAAAATGCTCGATCCGTCAATTACGCTCCTTGATCCGATTTGCGTGTACAACACCGAAATCGTTGTGAACAATATGACGAAAGGCGCGAAAAACTGCATCGACGAAGGCATACTTCTCGGCATGGGTACGGACAGTTCCTGCCCGTTCGCAACGCAGTACAATATGTGGCGCGAGGTCGTGTTCTTCCAAAAATGCGTCGGCGTGTCGAACGCATACGCTCTTTCCGTCGCAACGCTGAACAACGCAAAACTTATGGGACTTGATAACGTGTGCGGCACCGTCGAAGAAGGCAAAAGCGCGGATATGATAGTGATGAGCAAAAACCCGCTTGACGACCTTACGGCACTGCGCGATCTGGACAAAGTTATCGTCCGCGGCGAAGTCATCGACAAACCCTTGCCGAAGCGCAACGAAACCATCGAAAAGGAACTCGATGAAATTACAAAAAAGATTTAATTTTGATAAAACATAACAAAAATCCCGCAAAATTTGCGGGATTTTTTGTATGGTTTGTTGTTTTTTATTTGAAGTTTGTAAGGACGTTTCTGTAAAAGTCAACGCCTTGCGCGAGGGAATCGACTCCGATACGCTCGTTGTAGCCGTGGCACGCGCCGAGTTCATCGAGACTTACCAAAAACGGGGTGAAACGAAGCGCCGTGCTGCAAATGTCCTGCATATATCTGCAATCCGTGCCGCCCGCGATAAGGTAAGGCGCAAGGACGGTATCGCCGTAAGTTTTGTTGATCATATCGACGGTGAATTTATAGCCTTCCGACTTCGTATCGGTGCAGGGACTTGCGTCGCGCGTGTTCAGAACCTCGATTTCGATATCGTATTTTTTGGCGACTTTTTCAAGTTTTTTCATGCACTTATCGTGCCCTTCCTGCGGCGAGAAACGAAGGTTTGCAAGCACCCATGCCGCGTCGGGGATATTGTTGCTTGCGTGGCTGCCTTCCGCCATCGTGAATACCATCGTCGTGGACAAAAACGCCTTGACCTGCGACGAAAGACTGTCGGGCAACACTTTAAGAGCAAGCGGCAAAATATGATATGCGTTTTTTACAAGCGGACGAAGCGCGGGCTTTACCGCTTTTGAAAGATCCTTGAAAAGTTCTTTCAGAATGGGCAATACTTTCACGTCGAAAATATTGTGCTTTTCATTGTAAAGAATAAATTTTGCAAGGCGCACGAACGGCGTGTTTTTGGGCGGTGCACTGCTGTGTCCGCCTTTGCTTCTGGCGATGAATTTGAAGTCGGCAAAGCCTTTTTCCTGAACGCCGATAACGCCCGCGTTTTTGACAAGGAATTTTTTGAACGGTTCTTTTGAAACCATACCGCCGCCCTCGTCGATGACGAGCACGGGTTTTACTCCCAACGTTTCGGAAAGATATTTGGCTTCCGCAATCGCACTGCCGCCCGAGTTTTCCTCGTCGTCGCCATAGCAGAAATAAATATCCTGTTCGGGCACGAAGCCTTCGTTAATGAGTTCGTTTGCGGCGACCATACTGCCAAAGACCATGCACTTGCAGTCGACCGCGCCGCGCCCCCAGATTTTACCTTCTTCGATTGCGCCGCTGTAAGGCGGATATTTCCAACCTTTGGGATCTTCTTCGGGAACGACGTCCTGATGCGCCATAAGTACCAGCGGACGGTCGTGTTTTTTGCCCTCCCACTTGATAATCATTGCGTTGTTGCGGACGTTGTAACGCGGAAGCTTTGAAAATTCAGGCGCGATTTCCCACATTACCGCGTGCAAATCGTCAAAGTGCTTCTGATCGCAACCCGTTATGGTCGGACACTGCAACATACGCGAGAATTGTTTTGCATACAAATCTTTTTTTTCGTACGACATAAGTTTCTCCTTATAAATTTCTCCTTAAAACTTTTTATCTTTGAAGTAATAGATTTCGTCTTTTTCGGATATTTCGCGAAGGACGCGCGCCGGGTTTCCGACAGCGACGACGTTGGACGGAATATCTTTGGTGACGACCGCCCCTGCGCCTATGACCGAGTTGTCGCCGATGGTTACACCGGGCAATACGTTCACGCCTGCGCCGATCCATACGTTATTTCCGATTTTCACGTCGGCGTTGTATTGAAGACCTTTCAATCGGCACTTCGGGCTCACGGGGTGTCCCGCGGTGATTATCGAAACGTTTGGTCCGATCATTACGTTGTCGCCGATTTCGATTTTCCCGTCGTCAACGAGCGTAAGATTAAAATTACTGTAAAAGTAATCGCCGATGAAAACGTGCTTGCCGCCCCAGTTCGCAAAAAACGGCTGCGTCACGACAGGTTGTTTTCCGATCGCGCCGAAGCATTTCCTAAGATACTCTTCTTCGCGCTTATCGCCGTACTGCAATGCGTTGTAGGCTTTCATCGCGTTGAGATACTCAAACTGTTCGGAAACGAGTTCTTCGTCGTTGGGGTCGTAAACCTGCCCCGCAAGCATTTTTTCCTTGTTTGTCATAGTCGTTAAATCGAGCCTGTCGACCTTCCTTCTCTGAGGTTTTTATAAAGCGCGCCAGTCTCCTGGAAGTCAAGTTTTTTCTCGGAATCGGGACCGATCTGGTAATTGCCCTCCTTATAACTGTACACGTACAACGGATAACGAACGTAAGGTTTCAGCACGGCGCCGAATAATTTCCAGGCAGGAATGGTGCTAAGAACATTATCCGTAAGTTCGACGCGATGCCTTGAATAGCCGGCGTTTTCAAAATTGCGTATAATGCCGTCTGTAACGGGCGCGGTCATACCGAGAACGGCGATGCCGAGATGCACGTATTCCTGATTGTTGATCGTATGCCTTACGTCCTTATATTGATCGTTCAACAGAACGTTTGCAATAATTTTCGAGCCTTCTTGCGATATCAGGGTATCAAGCGCGTCCCCCAAGCCCGTGGGCGGAATCAATCCGTTTCCGGTTGTTGCAAAATCATCGATATTAATCCAGTTGTAAATATCAAGGAAGCCTTCAACGTTGATAAAGTGATCCTTGTATCCCGTTTTTTTCATATCCTCCCACGTCGAGCCTTCGGGATAACCGACGACATTGCCGCTTTCGTCTTTTCTGTTTTTATCCCTTTCAAAATCCGTCTCCACGAAAATCGGCATAAGCGCGCTGTGCGTGAATACGGTATTTTTCAGCGTAACGTTTGCAGGGAGTCTTCCGTACGTCGATGTGTTGCCCGCCATCGGGATAAACAACGAGTTCGCCGACGAGTTTCTGAAAACGCAGCCTTCGATATTGACGTCTGCGCCGTCGATTTCCATGACGGTTTTTGCGTTTTCGAAAATGCAGTACTTGAACGAGATGTTGTTTATCATATCGTTATTTTTCGTTTCGTCGTCGTAATTCTCGATTTCGTGCAGAATCCTTACGCATCTTCTGGATTTTTCCCATTGTTGAAGCCCGTTCTTTGCCTCGGGATCGTTGTATCCCATACGCAAAATCGCGTTTTCGACGTGAACGTTGCTTGTCCTGATTTTCAACAATTCATTGAAATAATCGTTTTTGCGGTCAATCATATCCTGTTCGTTGAAGCATACGATAAAGCCGTTGCCGTACAAGCTTGTGCCTTCCTGCATGGTGATTCTGGACGCTTCCGTATTGTTGTCCGCACGAATTTCAAGTTTGCCGCCGGCAGTCGAATCTTTGACGTAAATCGCAACGCTTTCTTTTTTCTCGTGCAACGCCTTTTTCAGTTGCGTTTCGTTGCTGACGGTATAGCCGTCGATGACGTTCAGCACGTACGTTGCAACGACGGGCATGTTGTCGTACATCGGATATTTTGCCTTAATGGTGATCGTTACCTTGTTTTTAAGCCCTTTCTTTTCGGCGGGGATTTCTTTCAGGACAAGTTTGTTGTAACTGCCTTTTTCGTCCGAGAATTTGGCAATGCTTTCGTCGGAAGTCGAAAACTCAAAGTTTTCAAAGTCAACGTCCTTCGGATAGTTGAAGTCCATATTGAACGAATAAAAGAAAGTTTCGGTGCAATCGGCGTTGAAAATCTTGTTGCCGAATACCGTTTCGGCGGCGATACCGCGTTTTGCGTCGGTAGCGTTCAGAGCAAGGTTGATTGCAAAGACCGGCGTAACGACTTTGAGTTCAACCGTGGTGCACGTTTTATTTGTCGTTCTGTCTTTCGCCACAATTTTGACGTCGCCTTCCTTATTAGGCTCGATCATAGCGATATTTCCGACGTTGCTATTCTTGCCCGATTGGTCAAATTGTTCAATATTTACGATGGACGAGCCGGGGACGATATCGTTTGACGAGAATTCCACCTCGGGTACGCCCGCTTTTTCGGGATTGCGATAAACGACTTCAAGGTAAATCGGCAGACCGCGTTTGACGATATATTCAACCTCGTCGCCGTTTTTGTTGTGAAGTTTTTGAAGAAGGATATCGTAGTTTTTGAAAACGATATCGTCGGGGCTCAGCGCGTCGACCTTGATTGCCGAAAACGTTTTGCCGTTTACGGTAACCGTGGCGACCGTTGCGTCTTTGTCAAAATTAAGCGTTCCGTCCGATGAAAGCGTGCCGCCCGCGACTGTTGCAGTCGTGAAATCGCTCACGTTCATATAGTTTTTGACGTTGACGGTGTCCGCTGTATAGCAGTAACTTTCCCCTTTGAAGACGCCGTTATTTACTTTTACTTTGACGGACGTTCCGATGCCGGTGTCGTTTGAAGAAACCGAAATCGTCGTTTCGCCCGCTCCTTTTGCCGTAAGGATACCGTTTTTGTCAACTTCGACGATTCTTTCGTCGGCGGACTTCCAGGTTACAGCTTTATTGCGTGCGCCGCCGGGCGTGAAAATGGGGTTGACAAGAAGTCTTTCGCCCTTGTCCAAAGAAATCACGTCGTTTTCGGAAAGTTTGCTGCTGCTGCCGTACGGCATAAGTTCGATTTTTGTGACCTTGTCGCCGACGACCTTTACGGAGCACGTTGCAAATTTATTGCCTTCTTCCGTCGTAACTTTCACGATGAACGAGCCGTAGCCGTAAACCGTAACGACGCCGTTGTTGTCGATCGTTGCGATGTCGATATGGTTTGTTGCGATATGTTCTTTCAGTTCTTTATCGGACAAATCGGCACAGTCCTGACAGGGATCGTCTTTTGCGTAAACGAACGGAATGTCGCTGTGTTGTTCTTCGATTGACCAGGTGAGATTGTGGTTTTTCGCAAGGCGCGGATAAACGGTCGCTTTCAACGTGTCGATCGTGTTGCCGTTGTCAAGCGAAAACTCGATATAATTTTCGTTAAGTTCCACCCTGTCGACGGGCAGATATGAATTTTTGGAAATAATGTTTGTGGTGAGAAGTACCGACGCAACGATAATAATCGGGATAAGAATCAGTACTCCGATAAGGACTTTTTTCATTAAGCCTCCGAGGTAATTTGTTTCTTTGATGACTTTGATATTATACCACTTACTTAAAATTAAGTAAAGAATTATACGATATTACTATTTTGCGCGCATATAATAAAAAACGTCGGGAAACCCGACGTTTAATACAATTTTGTTGCGAAATATTGAATTTTTTTCAAAATAATCGGATAATTTCACCGTTTTTCCTTTTATTTTGTCAAAAAACAAGCGATGAAAACCGAAAACTATCTGCCCGTTTCAAAAAAGGATTTATGCTCGATATCGTCAAGCGGGAGCATTTTCGTGTCGAACGTGCCGTCGTCGTAAATTTCGATAATCGTGCCGCCGCGCTGAGTATGGCGTTTGTCGATGCCCTTATATGCAAGATAATCGACGCTCATACCGTACGTCAGACGAATACCCTTATAAGTCAAAGAAAGCGTGTTCAGATGGTCGTGTCCCATAAACATGCCTTTGCAACTTCCGAACTTTACCATTTCGTTGAAAAATTTGCTCTCGATGGTCTTCGGGTATCCGAAATAATTGTCCTTTTCACCGACGAATCCGTGATGATAAATTACGCTCGTGTCGCCGCGATAAAACTTCTCCCACGCTTCCCGAAACTCTTTTGGCGGGATATGGAAAAACGCAAGCGAATTTACTTCTTCGGGTTTTTTGCCGCACTCCGCGCCGATAATTTTAATCGTGTTTTTGTACCATTCGATCTGGTCGTCGTGAATAATATCGAAACCGCTGAAAAAGTTCCAGGTAAGATAGGCGTTGCTGTCGATAAACATAAGCACGGTGTTGAGCGTGCCGTCTTCGTTCAGCACGGGGATATGATAATTTCCGTCGCCCGTCAGGTTTTCGTCGCCGTGGGAAAAATAACAATTCTTGCACGATGAATAAAAATCGCCGATTCTTTTCTTGCTTGCCGTCGCCCAGACTTCGCTGTCGTGATTACCGAAAACCACCGTCCAGGGTTTTCCGAGTTTTTCCATGCAGGCGGCGAATTTTTTGCTGGATTTAAGGTTGTTGAAACTGCCCTGCAAAAGCCAGGGAATGGGGTACACCATATCGCCCGTTACGATGACGAAATCGGCGTCCGAGGCGTTCACGATTTTTTCAACCGCTTGAAGCGCGAGCTTGTCTTTTTTTCTTGTTGAAAACGAGCCGCCGATATGAATATCCGTGAGCTGCAAAATTTTAAGCGGCACACCTTTTTTCTTCGTAATATTTGTAATTCCGTTGATATTTTCGATTTTTGCGTTCATTTTCGTTCAATTTTTGTCATTTTCGGATTCGTCGTTTTCAACGGTTCCGAACGCGCTTCCGAACTCTTCGTCAATCTTTTCGTCGCTTACTTCGACAACGTTTCCTTCATCGTCCAGAACCTGCGGAACAACGACGTCTTTTTCATCGACTTTTCCGTAAAGTTCGGCGACAAGCGCTTCCCTTTCCGCGGTTTCTTCGTCGGACAACTCGACACCTTTCTTCCTTGCGTCGATGAAATATCTTATCCTCACAAGTTTCTTGCTGTTAACCTTATATTTGAACGACGCTATGAACGCAATACTGATAAGAATTACAACGGTAACTCCCATAACCATTCTAATGGATAACAATGCGCCGGACGAATAATTACCACCATCTTTATCAAATCCACACCAGCCGATAATCCAACCTGCCATACCGACACCAAGCGCGCCGCCAACTTTTCTTGCAAGCGTCATCATACCGCTGTAAGTGCCTGTCGGACGATCGCCCGTCGCCATTTCGGCAACGTCCACGGTGTCGGGGAAGATAATCCACGGCATCATTTGCGCGCCGCCGAATCCTAAACCCATAATAAGCGAAACAATGGGTATCAAAACCGGAGGCGTCCATGCAGGATCCAAAACCATAAATAAAATACCGCCTAAAATATAAAACGGCAGTCCCATGCGGAATGCGAACTGTTTGCTCTTCTTATCCATCATTTTGCGAGCCAGCGGGAACATAATAACCGCGGCAACCATCATAGGAACAATTATATATGTTGAGGGAATTTTTTCGCTCCATACATCGTTGGCGTAAAAGCTCGCAAGCATACTGATAATATCCATGCAAGTGAACGCAGAAACGTACATCACGATATGCCAGCGATACGACCTGTTTTTATAAGGTTTTGCGTAGCTTTTTGCAAATTGTTTTGCATTGAATTTTTCAACCGTCGTCGTGGGTTTGATACGCTCTTTTACGAAAATCGAGCAAATTATAAGCCCACCGCCGAAAAGCGTGCCGAAAATAATCGCGGTTAAAAGCCAGAAAGTTGTCGGCGAAATATGCGGAAATGCTATATTCGAAATAAGTTTTACGCCGTCCTCCCTAATCAACGCATCTATTAAAAGCAAAGGAAGTACGTACGCAAGCCCCGATGACGCCGCCGTGAATATAAGTTTTACGGTGTTGGCGTTGTTTCTTTCGCGGAACGACGGGGAAATATCACTCGCCATCGAGCAATACGGCACCTGCGATATCGTCGAGCAAGTGTTCCAAATAAGATACATTATCAACATATAGGCGATAAACCCGTTCGTAGACATGCCCCACTGCGTGACCGGCATAAACAAAAGGAATATCGATATGATTATCGAAACACCGCCCCAAAACATATACGGTTTGCGTCTGCCCCACTTACTGCGCGTGTTGTCGCTGATAAAGCCCATCACGGGGTCGGTAACGGCGTCCCACAGCTTCGCAATCATAAATATAGTGGATGCGATTTTAAGCGGAATGCCCATCGTCTCCATGTACTTGACAAGAATACACGCCATCAGCGCAACGCCACCGCCGTCCATCAGACCGCCTATGCCATAACAAATCTTCTCTTTTACGGGTATTCTGTCTTCGGGCGCGATATAGTTCGCGTCGCCGGGGACAGCCACCTGTTTTTCCTTCTTTTTCACGTTGTACCTCATACAAAAAGATATATTAATAATATCATATCATTTGTTTTGACACAAGCAACAAAAACCTACTTGCCGATTTATCTTTTGTAAAATTTCCGCAAAGTTTCAAAAATCAAACAAAAAACCGCCCTTTCGGACGGTGTCGGTTAATGGGTTTCGGAAAGATGTTTCAGAATTTCGACGATTATTCCGTTTTCTACAAATTCGTTAATAAGTCCCGCGCAAAATCTTTCGCCACGAAAAATTGCCGTAAGGCAAGTGCCCGCTTCCTTTTTCGACATTGTTACGATATCCCTTGAAAGATTCTTCTCGTTGTACCAGCCGCGTTCGTTCATCGTGCGGTCATATTCAATATCAACCAAATCGGAATTGAAAAAAATCCTTTGGAAATCGCTTATCTCACGCGGGTATTCGACATACAATTTTATCTCGTCATTGGCGTTTTCCGTCGAATTTTCAAGCGTTTTACGATATTCTTCAAAAATTTTCGTATATTTTATAAAATCCGATTTTTCAAAATTTAACTTATGATCGTTCATCATATTTTCCCCCTACGACTTTATTATTGTTATTATAAACTCTTTCCCCTGCTTTCGCAATGAAAAATATTATATTGTTTGTAAAACAAAAGACAACCCGACAATCGGGTTGCTGGTGAAAAACCCAAGATTTTGAACCCGACCATATAAAAACGCACACCGAATCGGTTGTGAGTTTTTTTTTAGCTTAATTATTATCCTAACAGTTCTTTTTTCTTCCGTTGAATTTTTGGTTTATTTATTTTATCGGTGAGATGATAACTCATATCAAGTAGCATTTTGATTTTGTCGTCGGGGACGGTGCCGTCAAGCGCAACCGTTATCCAACTACCCTTTGACATGTGGTAGGCGGGGAAAAATCCGCTTTCGCACAGAAGCGAGCCGACAAGAACCGAGTCGCACTTCAAATTCACGACGTCAATAAGTTCCTCGCCGTCAAGACCAAGCCTGAATTTCGGCACGTCCATGACGACGGCAAACCACTTTTTGCTGTTTGCGTGGCGAAACACCTCGTAATTCGGGTAAATATACCACGGGAAATCAGCGCAAGCGTTATAGTTATCTAATACAAAACTTTCAAATTCGCAACGATTCATATAAAATAGGTTTATTTATTAAGAAGATAGGATTATCAGTAACATCTGCTCCCATATATTAATTATTTTAACACAGAACGATTAGTTTATTGTTTAGGATATAAAAACCTCATTCAGTATAGAACTGAACAGGGATTTAAATAACACTTTTTTGTGTCTACTTTTATTTGACTATTCCACTCATTTGAGTTCGCTTTTTGTTTTTGATTTGTTTGATTGGTTTGCAAGAATCGACTGTTTAAGTTGTCGTTTTTGCAGCATAAACTGCTTTTTATTCTTTTGCTTTGATTATTGTGATAGGTTTGATGCGCTTCAACAAGATGATTGGAATGGTGGTTGACACGATTGATATGAGCACAACCGCTGCCGAGTTGATGAGAGCCAACCGCCAATCAAACTTGATGAATTGAAGGTCAAGCATTATTTTTGCAGGAGCAATGGCTTTCAGTGATTCCACCAAGATATGGTTTGCCACGTTGGCCATAATAACATTGTTGACATCATAGCACCAGCCATTACTATTGATGGAA
>OQVS01000783.1_pt1 | contig 21975 bp, 18 predicted proteins | sample 1691601 | NCBI WGS metagenome assembly OQVS01 (sample SAMN03418268, study PRJEB22391) | human gut metagenome | biome: human-gut; feature: organic feature; material: feces | host: Homo sapiens | place: Tanzania | collected 2013-01
TTCGACCTATCAAAAGACCAATTTTAATTTGGGTGGCGCATTGACGAAGTCAGGAATACTCTTCCGTACTACCCACTTGGCTTAATTTGAGTTCGCTTTTGGGAGTTACGCCTGCTGCTTTACCCCAGTTTCCTGGTACAACATTCTCGCCTACTTTTACCGTGTTACCAGTGAGAAGGTACACCGTTTTACTTGCCATCACCCTTGGCGAGAACGCAAAGAGCAACAGAAGCGTTGTCAATAAAGTAAGTAATTTTTTCATACTTCACATTCTTTTAGTTATTGTTATAATATATTGTTTTTTCTGATTTTCTCATTCGTGTTGGGGCGTTTTGAATTTCCCGTTAGTGTCGTAACCATTTTGATTTCAAATCATACGTTTTGTTTTCTGTATTCTCAATCTTTGTGGTCCTATTGATTTTCATAGAGACCTTCCTGTGTTGAGAGTCGGGTCGCTATTCAATTCATTTTGGAATTTGATTATTTTACTTTTTTATTTTCTTGCTGCAAAATTATTTCAGTTTTCTAACATGACAAAGCCACATGGGGGAAAAAGTGATGATAAAGGCGTGTAAACGTTTTCATCAGCGTAAATAACTTGCGTAATGTTGTTGCGTCTCAGATATATTTTGTAATTTTGCATGTCAATTTAAAACCTACAGGTCGTTTCTCGTGAGAAAACGTTATAAAAACGTGGGTGGTGACGATAATTGAAAACGAAACAACAATAATTTTAAACAAAAATGATATCTTTCACTCTCAGCTTGTTAGCGTTGATTGTAGGCTATCTGGTCTACGGAAAATTTGTAGAACGAGTGTTCGGCCCCGATGACCGCCCCACGCCCGCTGTGTCTAAAGCCGACGGCATCGACTATGTGGTGTTGCCAGGCTGGAAAATATTTATGATTCAGTTTCTTAACATCGCTGGCACAGGCCCCATTTTCGGCGCTATCATGGGCGCATGGTATGGTCCTGTGGCTTATCTGTGGATTGTGCTTGGCTGCATCTTTGCAGGAGCCATGCACGACTATATGAGCGGCATGCTCTCCCTTCGCAACGGCGGTGTCGGTCTGCCCGAGCTTGTGGGCAAGTATCTTGGCAAGCGCACAAAGAAGGTTAACCTTGTGTTCACCGTTCTGCTGCTCATGATGGTGGGTGTGGTCTTTGTCTACAGTCCGGCAATCATTCTCCACGGCATCGGCGGTTCCGTGATGATGTGGATAGTTATCATTTTTATCTATTACATCATTGCCACCATGCTCCCCATCGACAAGATTATAGGCAAGATCTATCCGCTTTTCGCCTTCTCTCTCTTGTTCATGGCTGTGGCGCTGATGATAGGTCTGTTTCTGAAGATGCCGCAGCTGCCCGAACTGTGGAGCGACCTCAGCAAGAGCAATCTCAACAGCAACCCAACGTGGTTAGGCACAGAGGGTTACATGTCGAAAAACCCGCTGTTCCCATGCCTCTTCCTCACCATCGCCTGTGGAGCCATCAGCGGCTTCCACGCCACACAGAGTCCGCTCATGGCCCGCTGCATGAAGAGTGAGCGCTACGGTCGCCCCATCTTCTACGGCGCCATGATAACCGAGGGCATCGTGGCTCTCATCTGGGCCACCGTGTCGATGTATTTCTTCTATTATGGCGGTTGGCGCGAGGTCGTGCCTGCTGCTGTGGCCGACCAGTTCATAGCTCAAGCCGATGGCGGCAAGTCGCTCATCCAGTTCTTCTCCGCTCCCGAGGTTGTGGAGCATGTGTGCTCAGGATGGCTCGGCATGTTTGGTGGCTTGTTGGCACTTCTCGGTGTGGTGGCTGCGCCTATCACCAGTGGCGACACCGCCTTCCGTAGCGCCCGTCTTATCGTTGCCGAGGCGTTGGGCATAGACCAGCGTGCCATACGCCACCGTCTCTATGTCTGCATTCCGATGTTCATCGCTGCCGTGCTGCTGCTTGTGTGGCAGATGGAGAACCCTGACGGCTTCAATGTTATCTGGCAATATTTTGGTTGGGCGAACCAGACGCTCAGCGTGTTCACCCTGTGGGCGCTCACCGTTTATCTTGTGGAGCAGAAGAAGCGTTATGTCATGACGCTCATCCCCGCCCTGTTCATGACCACCGTGTGCTCAACGTTTATCTTCGTGTCAAACCAGGCGTTCGGCCTGCAAGGATGGGTGGGCTATGGCCTTGGTCTCGCTGTCTTTGCCGTGGCTATTATATGGTTTGTTCGGTGGAAGAAGCACGCTGCTGTGTGAAAAAAACAGAATAAATGGCTAAAATATAATTTTCTGCCCTTTCGGGCGTTATATATAATAAGGTGAGGCGACATGCACTGGTGACATGCCGCCTCATTGATGTTTACACCTTATTTTAAATAAGAATATTTTAAACAAGAACATTTTAAACAAGAAAGATAAGTATGATGAAGAAACTTTACGCATTGGTTGCCGCGCTGATGGTGTCGGTAGCCGCAAACGCACAGTTTGAGCAAGGAAAAATTTATATGAACGGGTCGCTCACTGGTCTCAACATGAGCTACAGCGGCAACACAAAGTTTAACATGGGCGCTTCGGGCCAGATGGGTTACATGGTGGCCGACGACTGGCTCGTTTACGGCTCTCTGGCTTACAACCACTATGGCTCAAAGGACATCAGCGACACCTACTCGTTTGGTGTTGGCGGCCGCTACTACATTGAGCAGAACGGCATCTACCTCGGCATGAACTGCAAGCTGGCCCACGCCAAGGGATTCACCGATGTGATGCCTGGCTTCGAGGTGGGCTATGCCTACTTCCTCAGCCGCACCGTGACCCTTGAGCCTGCCATCTACTATGACCAGTCGTTCAAGAGCCACAGCGACTATTCGACCGTTGGCTTCAAGGTGGGTATCGGCGTTTATCTGTTCAACGACTAACGGCCACTGATGATAGAACAAAACTATCCCTCACAGCTGCTCGACGATGCTGTGGGCGAATTGTCAAAGTTGCCTGGCGTGGGACGTAAGACAGCCCTGCGCCTGGCACTCTTCTTGTTGAGGCAGAGCACCGACAGCGTCGATGCGTTTGCCGGGGCGATAAGCAAGATGCGGCATGAGGTGCGCTATTGTCGTGTGTGTCATAACATCAGCGACACCGACATCTGTCCCATCTGCGCCAACCCCAAGCGCGACACACGAACGATATGTGTGGTGGAGAACATTCGCGACGTGATGGCAGTGGAGAACACGCAGCAGTATGGCGGCCTCTACCATGTGCTCGGTGGCGTAATCTCACCCATGGACGGCGTGGGACCTTCAGACCTTGCTATCGACTCGCTCGTGGAGCGTGTGGCAAGCGGCGAGGTGGAGGAGGTTATCCTGGCGCTCAGTCCGACGATGGAGGGCGACACCACCAATTTCTTCATATCGCGTAAGCTCGCACCTTATGATGTGAGGATAAGCGTCATCGCGCGTGGCATCTCCGTGGGCGATGAGCTGGAATATACCGATGAGGTGACGCTCGGACGTGCCATCATCAACCGAACAGAAATGAAAAATGACAAATGAAACGTACACAACACATCCTTTTCATTAGTGCCGTTGTGCCTCTCACCATAGTGGCGTTGGCCGTCGTGCTCTTTGAGACCGACCTGTTGCCCTGTGGCGTGCTCCGAGGCCAACAGGTCGACTTCGAGTTTATGGCAGCGGTGGCGATGGAGATTCTTACCATTGCCTTCATTCCTCTGGCCTTGAAACTCTTTAAGCTGCGTGCTGTGGCTAAGCGTCTGCGCACACCTCGGGCCTTGCTCTGCCTTGGCTCTCTGCGTCTGGCCATGCTCACGGTGCCCATGGTTGTCAACACCCTGCTTTATTATCTTTTCATGAATGTCGCCTTTGGCTATCTGGCCATCATCCTGGCGCTGTGCATATTCTTCGTGTTCCCGTCAATGTCGCGCTGTGAGGCAGAGGTTGGCATGGGTGACGATGAAGAGGTGCTTGGCGACAACAATGAAGGCAAGTCGGCTCTTTAACACGCTTTTCCATTGAAACTCTCTGTAATTATTGTCAACTACAACGTTAAGTTTTATCTCGAGCAATGTCTGTTGTCGGTCTTTAAGGCTACAAAAAACATTGACACGGAGGTTTTTGTTGTTGACAACCACTCACGCGACGGATCGGTCGACTATCTCACTGACCGCTTTCCTTCTGTCAACATTATAAGCAGTAACCACAATCTCGGTTTTGCACGCGCCAACAACATTGCCATCCGACAATGTTCGGGCGACTATGTGCTGTTGCTCAACCCCGACACCATCGTTGGCGAGAACGCTCTCGACGAGGTCGTGGCGTTCATGGATGCCCATCCTAAGGCGGGAGGGGTAGGGGTGTGCATGCTCAAGGTAGACGGCACACCTGCCATGGAGTCGCGCCGTGGCTTCCCAACACCGCTCACCGCCTTCTACAAGATGAGCGGTCTGTGTGCCCGCTTCCCTAAGAGCCGTCGCTTCGGCCATTATTATATGGGTTACCTGCCGTGGAGCAGCGCCGAGCGCATAGAGGTCATCAGTGGGGCTTTCTGCATGGTGCGTCATGAGGCTCTCGACAAGATAGGGCTGCTCGATGAAGATTTCTTTATGTATGGCGAGGACATAGACCTTTCGTATCGTCTGCTTAAGGGGGGCTATGAGAACTGGTATGTGCCGGCCCGCATTCTCCATTATAAGGGTGAAAGCACGCATAAGTCGTCGTTTGCTTATGTCCATGTGTTCTACGATGCCATGTTCATCTTCTTCCGAAAACATTATGGCCACTTGTCCTTGCTCTTCAGTGTGCCCGTCAAGGGTGCCATCTTGGTCAAGGCCACGGCAGCTCTGTTTAAGATGCTGATTGGACGTGTGCGAAAGAGCCTGGGCTTTTTCAGTCGTAACAGGGTGGCAACAACGTCTTATGTCTTCATTGGCTGTAACGATGCTCTTGAGCGTTGTCGCAAGATAGCGCGCAAGAAAGGTCTCGATGCCACGTTCCATGAAGGCACGGCAGAAAGCTTGCCCCGTGGACATGTGGACATGCCGATGCCTAAGGGCGATGTGGTGGCGGTCTACGATGTCTGCTCTTATAGCTATGAACAGATCTTCGACATCTTTGCCAACGACGACAACAAGGACGTGGGCATTGGAACTTTCGACAAGACAACAGGCACGATCATAACATGTGAGGAGGTGCTGAGATGAACAGGGATGAGAAAAAAGATATAAGCCTTCAAGAGGATATGAGCCTTAACGCTGAAAGGGGCCTTAACGTTGGAAAAGGCTTTAACGCAGAAAAGAGCCTTAACGTTGAAAAGAGCCTTAACGTTGAAAAGAGCCTTAACGTTGAAAAGAACCTTAACGTTGAAAAGGCCATGGCTGCTGTTGTTCGTCTCCGAGCAATGGAACCCGAAGACCTCGATGCTCTCTACCGCATAGAGAACGACCGCGACGTGTGGGATGTGGGAGAGAACAACGTGCCTTATTCGAGATACATCTTGCACGATTACATTGCCAACGCCTCGGCAGATATTTATGCCGACAAGCAGGTGCGCATGGTTGTGGAGAACGAAGAAGGCCTACTGGTGGGCGTTGCCGATGTGGTGAATTTCTGTCCATCTCACGCAAGGGCAGAGGTGAGCATCGTTATTTGTCGCGAACACCGGAAAAAAGGCTACGCAAGGGCTGCGATAAGGCAAATTATGGAGTATGCTCTTCGTACGCTTCATCTCCATCAGCTCTATGCCGTTGTGCGTGAGGATAATATGCCGTCTCTGAACCTGTTCTCGTCGCTTGGCTTTAAGAGCAAAATGGTGCTTGAAGACTGGCTTTTCGATGGCAAAGACTACCATAATGCGGTGGTAATGCAATTTTTTTTGTAAAAAAGTTGTCGAAAAATTTGGTGGGTAACTAAAAAATGTCTACCTTTGCACTCGCTAAAACGAAATGACGCGATTTGAATGGTGCGTTAGTTCAGTTGGTTAGAATACATGCCTGTCACGCATGGGGTCACGAGTTCGAGTCTCGTACGCACCGCAGAAAGCTTCAATCTGAAAAGGTTGAGGCTTTTTTGTTGCATCTACATTTTAACGATTAAATGGTTTAACGATTTAATAATTTAATGGTTTAATAATATTTTCTATTATGCTCGCAAAGCTTTGCTTTGCTTGTTTTTAAAACATTAATGCCCATTAATTATCCATTAATTATCATTAAAACGCGCATCGCGCGGTTTTTTATTAATGTTTAATTAATGTTCAATTAACGGGCATTAATGTTCTGAACAAAACGCGCAAAGCGCGAAATAGATTGTTAACACATGGCAATAATATATGAGCCTGAACAAGGAAATAATGATATTTTTTTTACTTTATTCCTCTTTCGTTCAACGCCTTGCTATATTTTGCCGCGTTCTGTAGATGCTCCTTATAAGAGCGGGCAAAGTTGTGTGTGCCACTGAAGTCTTCCTTTGCGCACATGTAGATGAAGTCGTGGTTCACATGGTTAAGCACGGCATCGATGCCGGCAACCGAAGGAATGCGGATGGGGCCTGGGGGTAAGCCAGGGTTGACGTAGGTGTTGTAGGGACTCTTGATGTGCAGCAGATTGTTGTATATGCGCTTAAGGTCGAAACGCTTCCACGCATATTTGATCGTGGGGTCTGCTTGCAGCGGCATGCCTTCGGGATATTCGGCATTGCGGAGCATCAGACGGTTATAATACATTCCTGCCACCATAGGCTTCTCCTCGTCGTTCGCCGTCTCCTCGTCCACGATGCTTGCCAGTGTTATCACCTCGTTGGGTGTAAGCTTCATCTGTTGCGCCTTCACCGTGCGGTCGCCCTCCCAGAAGCGTTTGCTCTCTTTCTGCATGCGGTCGAGCAGACGTTCCACCGACGTGTTCCAGTAGATGTCGTAGGTGTTTGGTATGAACATGCAGGCAATGGTCGCTGTGTCGTAGCCATATTTCTCGCATGTGGCCTCGCTGGTGAGCGCTTTGGCAATGTCGGCGCTGTCAACCATCAGTCGCTTTGACAGTTCGGCGGCCAGCTTGTCGAGCGTGCGAACGGACGGCACGGTCAGGTTAACAGGCGTCTGCTGCCCGTTTCTCATGTGGCGGAACGTCTGCAAGGCTCCTGTTGACGGCTCAATGGCGTAACGTCCTGTGCGCACATGCGAGGCGTAGCTTGTGGCGTTGGTGAGGAGCTTGAAAGCAGCAAGCGAGTGGCTTGCCGAGACATCAGACAGCTTGGTGTAGACCGAGTCGATGTTGTCGTCGTCGTCTACATAAACATAATGTGTCTCGCCGTCCTTAGACATGGACGAGAAAAAGTAGTAGTAGCCCACACCTGCTGCCATCACGGCACAGGCTGCTGCCACCACCGCACATTTCTTTATAAGGTTCTTTTTCATGTTCGTCTTTTTTCTGTTTTTCTTGTTTCTTTTTTCTGTTTGTTCTCTTTCTTTTTATCTCCTTTTCAATTTGCAAAAGTAATCTTATTTTTTCATATATCGCTCTTTTTGTATGTTTTATATTGGGGTCGCAATGTTTAATTGTTGCTGAATTATGATAAAATGTTACAAAAAATGAGGAAAATACAAACAAGTGTTAATGTTTGACCCTGGTGATAAACTTTTATGCGTATTGTTGCATCTAATAGCCAGATGAGATTAATAATCGACAGAACTAATTTATCAAGAACATAAGATGAAGACATTCTCAAAAACATGTGTGGCTGTAGCCCTCCTTCTCGCCTCGTTTTCTCAGGCAGAGGCACGTCAATGGACGTTGGGCGACTGCGTTAACTATGCCCTTGCCAACAACATATCGTTGAAGAAAACCAAGGTGCAGCAGCTCACAGCTCTTGAAGACGTGAAACAGAGTCAGGCGGCGTTGCTACCGTCGCTTGATTTTTCTACTTCTCAAAACATCACTTATCGTCCGTGGCCGGAAAGCGGACGCCAGACTGTTGCCAACGGATATGTGCAGTCGAGCGTGGACAAGACCTATTATAACGGTTCCTACTCGGTGAGCGGCAACTGGACCGTGTGGAACGGCGGACGCAACACCAACCAGGTGAAGCTCAACAAGCTCACGGAGCAACAGGCGGTGCTCGACTCGGCTCAGACCGCTAACAACATTCTGGAGCAGATCGCGCAGCTCTATGTGCAGATTCTCTATTCGAACGAGGCCATAAAGGTTAACAAGTCGAGCCTTGAGACAAGCAAGGCTAACGAGGAGCGCGGAAAGACAATGGTGGGTGTGGGAAAGATGAGTAAGGCTGACCTCGCACAGCTCACCTCGCAACGCGCACAGGACGAGTATAACATTGTGGAGGCAGAGAGCAACCTTCGCAACTATAAGCGTCAGCTCAAGCAACTGCTACAGATCACCAACGACGACGAGTTTGACGTGGCTGTGCCAGAGGCGACCGATGCCATGGCGCTCGAAGCGGTGCCGGCGCTCAACGATGTCTACACGGCGACCATAGAGCACCGTCCAGAGATCAAGGCGGCACAGCTCGGTGTGGAGAGCAGCGACCTGAGCCTGAAGATTGCCAAGGCGCAACGCATGCCGACCATCGGTCTGAACCTCGGCGTGGCGACCAACACCACGTCAATGAGCAACGACGCATGGGGGTCGCAGATGAAGACCAACTTTAACGTGGGTGGCGGCGTGACGCTGAGCATTCCGCTCTTCGACAACCGCTCGTCAAAGACTGCTGCCAACAAGGCCATGCTGCAACGTGAGAGCTACATGCTCGACATGAAGGACAAGCAGACCACGCTCTACTCGACCGTAGAGAACTACTGGTTGCAGGCTGTCACGAACCAGAACAAGTTTAAGGCGGCACAGGTGTCGACACAGAGCGCACAAGTGAGCTACGACCTGTTGAGCGAGCAGTTCCGTCTGGGTCTCAAGAACATCGTCGAACTGATGACGGGCAAGGATAACCTCCTGAAGGCGCAGCAGAACGAGCTGCAGAGCAAATATCTGGCAATTCTGAACCTCAACATGCTCAATTTCTACAAGACGGGTGAACTGAAATAAAAAACAAATAAGAGAGATGAAAAAGATAAGCAAAGTGTATATCGCCGCTGGCGTGGTGGCGATAGTGGCTGTTGTTGCCTGGGCGATGTCGGGCGGCAAGAAGCAAGAAGAGGTGTCGTTCGACACGGCAAAGGTGGCACCTGCCAACCTCATGACCAGTGTCACGGCAACAGGAACCATCGAGCCTGTGACATCGGTGACCGTGGGTACACAGGTGAGCGGCATCGTGAGCAAACTGTATGTCGACTACAACTCGGTGGTGAAGAAAGGACAGGTCATAGCGGAGCTCGACAAGACAAACCTCGTCAGTCAGCTTAACGCTTCGAAGGCGACGCTGGCAAGCGCACAGAGCAAGCTCAACTATGAGTCGGCCAACTTCAAGCGTTATGCCACACTCTACAAAAAAGGTTTGGTGAGCGCCGATGAGTATGAGAACGCACAGCTCACCTACAAGCAGGCAAAGGATCAGGTGGCCACAGCTAAGGAGGATGTGCAGCGCGCACAGACAAACCTCGGCTATGCAACCATCACATCGCCCATCGACGGTGTGGTGCTGTCAAAGTCGGTGGAGGAGGGTCAGACCGTGGCTGCCAGCTTCTCTACGCCAGAGCTGTTCACCATTGCGCAGAACCTTAAGGAGATGCAGGTGGTGGCAGATGTGGATGAGGCCGACATTGGCGATGTGAAGGAGGGTGAGCGTGTGACGTTCACCGTCGATGCCTATCCCGACGACACCTTCGATGGAACGGTAAAGCAGGTGCGCCAAGAGGCCACCACGACAAACAACGTTGTGACTTATGAGGTGGTGATAAGCGCTCCCAACGCTGACCTCAAACTGAAGCCCGGCCTCACAGCCAACGTTACCATCTACACCGCCGAGCGCAAGAACGTGACGTGTGTGCCCTCAAAGGCTTTGCGTTACACGCCAACCAAGGAGACCGTTGGCAAGCGTAAGATTGTCGACTGCAACGGCAAGAACAAGGTGTGGACAAACGAGGGCAACAGTCTGGTGGCTCACCGTGTGAACATAGGCATGACCGATGGCACCAACACGGAGCTGCTCAGCGGCATGAAGCTCGGAGCAGAGGTGATCACAGGTATCAATGTGGCTTCGCCCGACGATGAGGCCGCCGCCGACGGCAACAGCGAGAAGAGTCCGTTTGCGCCAGGCCCTCCGGGAAAGAACAAGAAAAAATAAAGGCAAAAGGATAATGACCTGTATGGATAACAACAAGAAAGCGGTTATTGAACTGCAGAACGTGAAGCGCGAGTTTGTCGTCGGCGACGAGACGGTTCATGCCCTTCGTGGCGTGTCGTTCAAGATCTATGAGGGCGAGTTCGTGACAATCATGGGAAAATCGGGGTCAGGCAAGTCGACGCTGCTCAACCAGCTCGGCTGCCTTGACACACCGAGCAGTGGCGAGTATCTGCTCGATGGCATCTCCGTGCGTACCATGTCGAAGAGCCAGCGTGCGGTGCTGCGCAACAGAAAGATTGGATTTATCTTCCAAAACTATAACCTGTTGCCTAAGACCACAAGTGTGGAGAATGTGGAGCTGCCGCTGATGTATAACTCGGCTGTGGGAGCGAAGGAGCGGTTCGACCGCGCCGTGGAGGCTCTTAAGGCCGTGGGTCTGGGTAGCCGATTGTATCATAAGTCAAACCAGATGTCGGGTGGTCAGATGCAGCGTGTCGCCATTGCGCGTGCGCTTGTCAACAACCCCGCCGTCATCCTTGCCGATGAGGCTACGGGTAACCTCGACACGCGCACCTCGTTTGAGATCTTGGTGCTCTTCCAGAAGCTGCATGCCGAGGGACGCACCATAATCTTCGTGACGCACAACCCCGACATCGCCCACTATTCATCACGCAACATCATGCTGCGCGATGGCAAGGTGATAAGCGACGAGTATAACCATAACATCCTCTCGGCTGCCGACGGACTGGCTGCGTTGCCGCCAAACTCGGACGAATAGATGATGTTAAGTGACCATTACATAATTTTTTATGAACTACAGCAATTTATTCAAGATAGCCCTCCGCGCCATCGCTGCCAACAAGATGCGGTCGTTCCTCACCGCCCTCGGCATTATCATCGGCGTGGCGTCGGTCATCACGATGTTGGCGATAGGTCAAGGCTCAAAGAAAAGCATACAGGCCAACATCGCCGAGATGGGCTCAAACATGATCATGATCAGTCCGGGAGCAGACCGCGGACCGGGTGGCGTGAGACAGGATGCCTCATCAATGGAGACTCTTAAGCTCACCGACTATCAGGCTCTTAAGGACGAGTGTAATTATATCAAAGGCATAAGTCCGACGGTCAACAGCAGCGGACAGTGGATCTACGGCAACAACAACACGCCGTCAAGCATCTATGGTGTGAACCTCGACTATCTCGACATTCGTCAGCTCTCTGTGAGCGATGGCGAGATGTTCACCGAGGCCGACATCAAAGCCAGCGCCAAGGTGTGTGTGCTCGGTCAGACCATCGTAGACAACCTCTTCCCCGACGGCTCTGACCCCGTGGGACGTGTGGTGCGCTTCAACAGCATCCCGTTCCGTGTGGTGGGTGTGCTCAAGAAGAAGGGCTACAACTCTATGGGCATGGACCAGGACGACCTCGCACTCGCTCCTTACACCACGGTCATGAAGCGCATCCTTGCACAGACATTTCTTGGGGGCATCACCTGCTCGGCAATAACCGAGGGTGTGACCGAGCAGGCAACGGAGGAGATAACGAAGATCTTGCGACGCACGCATAAGCTCAAAGACGCTACCGATACCACAGAGGCCGACTCAGACGACTTCAACATACGTTCTCAGGAGGAGTTGGCGAGCATGATGAACTCGACCACCGACATGCTGACCATCTTGCTTGGCTGTGTGGCTGGCATCTCGCTCATCGTGGGCGGCATAGGCATCATGAACATCATGTATGTGAGCGTCACGGAGCGCACTCGCGAGATTGGTCTGCGCATGAGTGTTGGTGCGCGTGGTGTCGACATCCTCAACCAGTTTCTTATCGAGGCAATCTTGCTCAGCGTCACAGGCGGACTCATTGGTGTGCTTCTTGGCGTAGGAGCATCCTATGCCGTGAACCTCGTTGCCCATTGGCCAATAAGCATTCAGCCGTGGAGCATCATCATGAGTTTCGCCGTGTGTACCTTCACTGGCGTCTTCTTCGGATGGTATCCTGCCAAGAAGGCTGCACAGCTCGACCCCATTGAGGCTATACGTTACGAGTAACTCAAAATTATTGCGCCTGCTGGCGCAATAATTTTGAATTTTGAATTTTGAGTTTTGATTTTTGAATTATCGGCTTTCAGCCGATTTTGAGTTATCGAATTTTGAATTTTGAATTTTGATTTTTGAGTTTTGAATTTTCGGCTTTCAGCCGATTTTGAGTTATCGATTTTTGAATTTTGAATTTTGAATTATCGGCTTTCAGCCGATTTTGAGTTGTCGATTTTTGATTTTTGAATTATCATTTTTGATTTTCCAATTCAAAATTGAACAATTCCTAATTGCGGCAAAGCCGCAATAATTCAAAACTCAAAATTCAAAACTCAAAATTCCTTACGGCATGTCCTCAGGTTGAGAGATGAGTGTTGTTGCCCCATGCTCAAGCAGAAACTCCTTGTCGCGGAAGCCCCAAAGCACGCTCACGCAAGGCATGCCGCTGTTCTTGGCTGTCATGATGTCCACGTCGCTGTCGCCAATGTAGACGGCACCTTCCTTGTCAACGCCCAGCTCGCGCAAGGCTTCAATCACCGTGTCAGGAGCAGGCTTCTTGCGAATGTCCTCGCGCTCACCAATGGCCACAGGCACCAGGTCGCCAAAGAAATGACGACAAAGTTCGCGGGTGGCAGCATAAAACTTGTTGCTAACCACGGCAATGTTCTTGCCCTCAGCCTTCAGCTGCTCAAGTAGCTGCATGATGCCGGGGTAGGGCTGTGTGGTGTCGAGGTTATGCTGCATGTAATGTTGGCGGAAGGTGGCGAATGTGTCCTCAAACAGAGGGTTGTTCAAACCATCGGGTATGGCACGTTCCATGAGCTTCTTCACGCCGTTGCCCACAAAGCGGCGCACCTCATCGAGAGAGCGCTCGGGCATGTGGTGTGTGCGCAAGGCATAGTTGGTGCTTGCTGCGAGGTCGGCGAGTGTGCTCAGCAGGGTGCCGTCAAGATCAAAAATATAAGTCTTATATTTGTGCATCTTCTTTCTTACTCCCTTCTTTCTATTTTGTAAGCGCGTTCAGGCGTGCTATATATTTGCCAAGGATGTCAAACTCGATGTTCACTACCGAGCCTACCTCGATGTTGCAGAAGTTGGTGTTGTCGTGAGTGTAAGGAATTATAGCTACGCTGAACGAGTTGGCTGTGGGGTTGCAGACCGTCAGCGACACGCCGTTCACCGTTACCGAGCCTTTGTCGACGGTGAAATAGCCGCGGCTGGCCATCTCCTTGTTAAACTCATACTCGAACGTGTAGTAGGTAGAACCTTGTGCGTCTTTCTTCTCTTTGCAAACAGCGGTGCCGTCGACATGTCCCTGAACGATGTGACCGTCGAGGCGGCCGTTCATCATCATGGAGCGCTCCACGTTAACCTTGTCGCCCACCTTCAGCAGTCCGAGGTTTGAGCGGTCGAGCGTTTCTTTCATTGCTGTCACGGTGTATGTGTCGGCTGTCTTCTTGACCACGGTCAGGCACACGCCGTTATGCGCCACGCTCTGATCAATGGTCAGCTCGTTGGTGAAAGAGCAGCTAAGTGTGAAATCGATATTCTCTTGATTCTTCTCGATGGCTACAACGGTTGCCATCTCTTCTACTATTCCAGAAAACATAATGCTGTGTTTTATAAAATGCTGAGATTTATAATTGGATAAATTTTTGCAACGAATAAGCTCCATGCAATGGTTAAGCACCATGCAATGGTTAATCTCCATGCAATGGTTAATCTCCATGCAATGGTTAATCTTCATGCAATGGTTAATCTTCATGCAATGGTTAATCTCTTACTCCTTTTCTGTGTGGGGTAAAGACTGAAAGCAAGGATTGGGAGAAAGGGGTGAAAGAGAAAAAGAAAGAGGAAAAGAAAAAAGGGAATTGCCCGATGATGTGATGAAACTCCGAGTAATATAAGAATTGAGTGCTCTCCGTCTTTGTAATCCACCGGCTTTTCAGCTTAGTTCCTTACGGATTTTATATGGCCCGCCATTGACAAAAGAAGCTTTCTCGGTTGTTGTTTTAAAATTGATGAGTATCCCGATCAAATCGGCACAATCCCCTGTATCGTTCTCCTTTCAGTTTCTTTTTGATAGTGCAAAGTTACTGCTTTATTGCTAAAGTTCCAAATCTTTGCTGTCTTTTTTATAACAATAGGGTCTTCCGACAAACCTCCTGTATGTTTTAGGTTGTCTTCTCTCAACCCTCTTGTCGTCCTTTTCTTCTTTGGACCTTTTTCTTTCTTCTTTTTCTGTTTTTCTATTTTTCTATTTTTCTATTTTTCTTTCTTCTCTTTCTTCTCCGTCTCCTTTTTCTCCAATTTCTCTTTTCTATCGTTTTGTCTTAAAAGTTTCTCCTCTTAAGCCTTTTGATGTTTACATATCCTCAAGGTCTTCAGATGTGCGTTCGAGGACGCTTGCTGCCAGTCCGTCGGCGGTCTGTATTATAGACACGAGCGGGTAGAGCTTGCGTGCTGTGTCGTAGCAGCGCTCGTCCTCATAGCTGTTCATGTTTAGACCGAAGGCGCCCATGTGCCAGCGGATGGCGAGCATTTCTGCATCGCTGAGATCCAGTCCGCTGCACAGAAGCAGGATGACCGATTTCTCGCCATGTCCCATAGGAAAGTCCTTATATGTTATCTTGTAGCCCTCGCAGTCTTCCCATTGTCCGAGAGCGTTCTTGCGCTTCTTGACAGAGCGTCTGTAGATGTCGCTTTTGCACACGTCGTGCAGCAGACTGGCTATTATTATGCTGTCGCGTTTCACCTCTGTCTCCAATGCAGGCTCAAGAGGCTTCATTGCTTCCCAGATGGCGAGTGCCGCGCGACAGGTGTTGATGGAGTGTTTCACCAATCCGCCTTCCACGTTAAGATGGTGTCCTGCCGAGGCCGGTGCCTCAAAGAACCCAAGGTTTTCAAGATCGCTGATAACGTCTTCCACGCCATCGCGTTTTGTTGAGCGGAGCAGTTCGAGGAACTCCTCCTTGTTTGCGTTGATGTCAAGTTTCATATTTTTTCTATTGTTTCTTCCCCAAAATACTTGTCAAACTCTTTTCTCAGCAGCGTCTTGTCAACGATAATTTCTCTTATCACGCGTAGCGCTTCCTGGTTAGGAGAGTTTTGGATCCATAGCTTGATGTAGCCGTGGGCCGAGTATTTGTTTTCCATGTGGTCGACGAAGCGTTCCCATTGTTCCTCTTCCGATTTCTCCGGATAATGCGCCAAGCCATAGAGCACCGTGCGGCGGAACACCGTCTCGGGACGTAGGTCACGGTCGGCTTCAGCCACAATCTTGCCGTATATGCTGCGGGGAGCATGCGAGGCAGAGGCGCGGTGGTCCTCCACCGCCTCGCGCATGATCTTTATCTGCTCGGGCGAGAACCAGCGGCGCAGACGCATGTCGGCAGCCAAGATCTTGCCGCTCGTCAGGTGGTGGATGGCACGCGGTCCCTCCAGTCCGAGGTCATGGTATGCGGCGATGACATACGCCATGTTGATGTCGGCTCCGATGTTTCGTGCCAACTCCAGTGAGCGTTTTATCACGCTGTTGGCGTGAGAGAGGTTGTGAGCCTTGTCGAAGGCCGCATATTTAGGCAAAATATTTTGTTCGACAAACTCCATGATGTCGAGACTTACATTTCGTGTGTCCATAAGGAATGTTGTTGCTATTTATTTGCAAAATTAATCTATTATGGTTAATTTTGCAAGAACATTCAACATTAATTAAAAGAATAATTCAAAACGGTTAATTAGAAACGTCAAGATACATAAAAATTATGGATGATACAAACGTGAGAGTAAATTCGGTCAAGGCGTGGTTCCTTGCAGCGCGTCCAAAGACGTTGACAGGTGCTGCTGTGCCTGTGATGATAGGCATTGCCTGTGCTGTGGCTTTGCATGGTGCGGAGGTGAGATGGGTGCCGGCGGTGTTGTGCATGCTGTTTGCCTTGATAATGCAGATCGATGCCAACTTTGTGAACGACTATTTCGATTTCATGAAAGGCACCGACGACGAACAGCGTCTCGGCCCCAAGCGTGCTTGCTCACAGGGGTGGATCACCGCTCCTGCCATGCGCTTCGCCTTGCTGTTGACGACAGCCGTTGCTTGTGTTGTCGGCTTGCCACTCATCCTGTATGGTGGATGGGAGATGATTCTCGTGGGTCTGGCGTGTGTGGTGTTTTGCTTTCTTTACACCATCTCCTTGTCTTACATGGGTCTTGGCGATGTGCTCGTGCTCGTGTTCTTCGGCTTGGTGCCTGTGAGCATGACCTACTGGCTCGTTGCTCCAGCCTCGCCCCTGTTCTCTATCCCGCTGACTGTCATCGGCTTGTCGTTGGCTTGTGGTTTGGTTATAGACACGTTGCTCGTCGTCAACAACTACCGCGACATCGACAACGACCGTCGCACAGGCAAGCGCACGCTCATCGTGAAGATTGGCGCCAAGAACGGTCGCCGCCTATATCTCTGGCTCGGCATTGCAGCATGCATCGTCAATTTTCTTTTCTGCTACCTCCCGGCTGTGTGGCCCTGGCTTCTGCCTCTCTTCTATCTGCCGTTCCACATCGCGACATACAGGGAGATGGTGCGCATAGACAAGGGTGCTGCCCTCAACCATGTGCTTGGCAAGACAGCCCGTAACATGTTTCTCTATGGGCTGCTCACGGCGGCAGGCCAGGTCTTAAGCCTAACCATGGTTTAAGGCGTTTTGCAGGTCTATGGCGTTTAGGCAAGCTATCTATGGCGTTTAGGCAAGCTATCTATGGCGTTTAGGCAAGCTATCTATGGCACTTAGCCAAGCTATCTATGGTGTTTAGGTAGGCTATCTGTGCCACATGGCTCGCCTGTCTTTGATGTTTAGGCAGATTAAGTGTGGCTCATATATAATAAGGTGGAGGCTCAAACGAAACATTCATCGTTTGAGCCTCCACCTTATTATATAATAGTGACCTCTTGTTCTATTTTCTTTTCACCTCTTTATCTTACTTCCATCTCTTTATTATCTTTCCATCTCTTTATTATCTTTCCATCTCTTTATTATCCTTCCATCCCTTAGTTGAAGAAGTTCCAACTCAGACCGAAGCGGAAGACGCGTTGGTTGAGAGGGTAGTGGGGTGTTAGGAAATATTGTCTGTTGCCGCTGCCCGCATTGACGTGACTCATCATCACGAAGAAGCGTGTATGCTTCAAGTGGAAGTTGGCGTAGATGTTGACGAGCGGATAGTTGCCCGTCTGCACACGGTTGTCGCCTGTCTGCACGGCATACTGTCCGAGCGCCGGACTGTAGTCGGGGGCATAATACTTTGTGAAGTAGCGTCCGTCGGCACCAAAGTCGCATTTCAGCACCTGTGCAATCTTGAAGCGCAGGTAGAGGTTGGTGTAGATGTTGAGGTCAGGCACGGGCAGCACATCGTTGTCCGTTGACTTCTGATATGTTATGACGTTCTCCCAGTTGAGCGGTCCCAACTTAAAGTTCTGTGCCAGCGACAGCGTGAGCAACGTTATTGCTCCGCCTTTCTGTCTCACCTCCATGGTGTTGCCCTTGCGTGCGTGGTCATCGGCAATGTTGTAGCCCATGGCCAGGTAAGTGTAGTTCTGAATCTCGTCGAAGGCCACGCGCAACGTCGTGTTAGTCTTGCGATAAGAGAACAGACCCTCCACGCGCGAGTGGAGCTCCTTGCTGAGCGTGGTGTTGTCCCACCAGAAGTGGCGTGAGTGGTAGTGGCGATAATAGAACGTTGGGTTGTTACGGTGGAAGAAGCCCTTTGCTGCCAGCGTCACGGTGTCGCCAAACAGCGGGAAGTTGAGGTCCACCGCTCCGTCAATCTTAAGCTGTCCGAGGTCTTCGCCGAGTAGCCATGTCTCTGCCGTCACGTTATAGTGGAGCGTCTTGCCCTCCGTTTTCGACAGTTGTCCTCCCACGCTGAGGTTATGCTCGTTGTAAGAGGTCGTGGCTGTGTTGGAGTCGGAGCTTGGCAGCACAAAACGGCGCAGGTCTGATGTCACAAACGCCTTCACGCCAGCCTTTGCCCACTTGTTGAAGCCTTCGAGCATGGATATGGCAAACGTGTTCTGAAGGCGCAGGTGTGAGGTCTTGTCGTAAATGCTGTCGCCGGCGTAGGGGCCAGCCACATAGTTGTCGGCATAGAAGTCGGCAGGCGTGTTGTATGCCTGGTAGATGCGCTTATAGTTGTCGAGCTTCATGGTGTGTATGAAGCTGGTCACCGGCACATACTCGTCCTTCATCCACATCGTGTCGGCAGCTGCCTTGGCCGACACCTTTGCCAAGCTGTCAGCCATCTCCTTGCTGTCCACGTTTATGCGTCCGCCCTTGCCTAAGCTGTCGGTTGCTGTTGGCTCGTTGCCCGCAATCTTGGCATCGCTGGGTCTGCCGGCATAGGTCTTCTTCTCCTTCACGTTGTCTTCGTTGAAGTCGCGCCCCTCGTCTTCAGCCTTTCGCCGTTCCTCTTCGCGTCGTTTGCGCTCCTCGCTGTCGCGCTTTGCTTCCAAGGCAAACTTCTTCGCCTTGATCTCTTCCTCCGTCATCTTCACCTTACGCTTGAAGCCCACGTTGTAACGGTGTGAGAGAAAAACGTGCTGGTTGTCGTTGCGGTTCCAGTTGTTCTCCAGAACGGTCGGAATCTCGTTTGTGGCAAAGTCGTCGTCAAAGCTCTCGGGGTGCAGCACAAAGTTGTCGTCGGTTATACCGCCGTTCTCCGTCACCTTCTGGTGGTTGGTAGAGAAGAGGAGGTGTGCCTGATAGCGGTCGCCGAGGTAGGAGCCATACATCGTGTAGTTGAAGTGGGACGTGCTCTGGTTCTGGTAGTAGCCGCGTCCGTAGATATAGTCGAAGTTGAAGCCCACGCCCAGTCGCTTGCCCGCGTTCACGCCAAACTTGGCCGTGAAATGGTCCTCACCGTTTGTGCGGTTTCCTGCTGTGTTGTATGTGAGGTTTGTGAACGGCGACAGCGTGTTGGTGAAATGGAATGTCGACACAGGCTTCACGAAATAGTCGTAAGGCTGTGTGAAGAGAAACTGTCCGTCGTCCTGACGGTCAATGAACACGCGATTTATGCGTGGCGTGCCGATGTTGCCCAAGGTGTTGTATTCGCCTCTGATACCTGTCCCGAAGATGGTGTTCATGAACATGTGGGGCACGGTGTCGAGCTCCGCCTTTCTTATGTCTCCAAAGCGTTCGTCCACGGTCCACACCTTTATGCCCTTCGGAATCTCCTTGTCGGTACCCAGCGAGTCGGCGTTCTGCTTTGTCGACCTTCGCGTTACGTTTCCGTCTTCGTCCATCTGGTTGAACGAATCAAATTGTGCCCACGCCATCAACGGCATGAGCACGAAGAGTGTAAGAGATATAAAATGTCTGTACATCAAGTTGGGTTTATTTACGCAACAATCGCAAGCAACATTCTGCCACCTTGAAGATGATGGCGCAGAGCAGCACGAATGTGCCTACGGCATGGCTTGAAAGGTAATACAACAATACGCCGACAACAGCTCCCAACATGAAGATGATGTTGAGGATGTTGCGTATCTTGAAAAATCGGTCACGAGGTTGTTCCTCCTCTCCGCGGCGGTGGCGAGGGATGGGGTTCTCGTTTGTTTCGTTTATATCCATAGCTTTCTTTGTTTACGGGTTATTTGATTTGGCATGTGCTGATGGTGGGCGAATCGAGAGGGAGGCTCTACTCCTTGCCTTTCACCATCTTGGTGATAAGCTCAAACAGCTCGTCCTTGCGGTCGATGGTGCTGCGGCGGAACTTGGCCGAGCCGGGCAGCAGCTTTGTGCCTTTTTTGTTTATGGCTTCCTTGTCAGAAATCCATTCTTCGGCGCTTGTGCGCATCTCCGTGGGGCGTCCCTGTTCGTATAGGAACGTCATGCGCTCAAGGGTGAGGTGCAGATGCCCGTCGGTGCATTTGGCGATGACGGTGTAGTTGAAGCGTGTGCGGTCGAGCACTACAAAGTTTTTCTTGAATGTCAGCCACTCATGATATTGTGCCACGATGCTGTGCTCCTTCTTGTTCACCATCACCACGCCACTCTTCGAACGCTCGTCTTGAATCTGACACTCTTGGTTTGCGATGGTGTCGAGCGCCACATACATGCGGTCATAGACCTGTTGAGCGCTCAGCGCGGGCACGTCAAGGTCGAGCGTGAACACCACATTGCCGTCCTGCTCGGGCATGGCTCCAGGTTTCAGATACTTATAATCTTCGCTGTTGGGGTCGAGCGCATGGCGTGCCGGCACAAGCTTGGTTGCGGCAATCTGCTTGCCCTCAGCCTGTTGTGCTGCATCAGCTGTCTTGTTGCCTGCTTTGGCGGCTTGTTTGCGTGCCTCTTTCTCTGCTCTTGCAGCCTCTTTCTCAGCTCTTGCAGCCTCTTTTGCGGCTTTCTTTGCAGCCTTGGCAGCTGCCTTAGCTTCCTCTGCTGCTTTGCGTGCTTCCTCAACCTTGTTTTGTGTTGGCACAGCCTCCCATTCGCTCTGAGCCAAGGCTGTGAGCGGGAGGAACAGCATTATTGTGAAAAACAATTTCTTCATATCTTCCGATTTTTTATAGTCATTACATTATAATATCTTGCAAAATTAATAAATTATGCGCAACAAAGGGCCACAATATTCATTATTTAACGTTTAAGAGCTGAAGAACTCTGGGTTTTGGCGTTTAAGAGCTTTGGTCTTGTTGCGAAAGCGCTTTGGTTTTGTTGCGAAAGCGTTTTGGTTTTGTTGTTTCAGACTTTTTGTTTTGTTGTGAAAGCGCTTTTGGTTTTGTTGTTTCAGACATTTTGTTTTGTTGCAAAAGCGTTTTGGTTTTGTTGTTTCAGCCCTTTTGTTTTGTTGCGAAAGCGTTTTTGTTTTGTTGCAAAAGGGTAAAAGATTTGCTGTGAAAGGATCTTAGATATTGCATATTTATGCGTTGTGCTGTATATTTATTCAAAACGCAATGTGTAACAATTAAAGGAGGTCTTATTGGCAAAAAGACAGAAAAATGAGCGTTTTGCTATACAGTTTTGTTAACAAATCTTAAAATCCAGCTTTCGCTGTCATTAAGCCTCTTTGAGGTCGTCAAAGGGCCTCTTTGAGGCTGTCAAAGAGCCTCTTTGAGGACGTCATTAAGGCACTTTCATTTTGTCATTTGGGCTTAATGGGAAAGTGAATAAATATACGGGTCAAAGTGCATATTTATGCATTGGATAAGCTTGCTGTTTTTTATTTCCTGACCACCAGATATGCCGAGCCGCATCTGGTTCTTTTGCTCTTCAATCGATAGCGGGACTTTCCCATTTTTCCACATCGTCGGTTCGCTCATAAAACTTCAAATCCGCGTTTTTGCCATCGCGGATACGCTTACCATTGGGTGACATTAGGTGACATTAGAAAAAGCCCTTAATGTCACCCATAAATAACGGACTATCAGATAGCTGTCTTGGGTGGTGACAATAGTGACATTATTTTTAAGAAAAAAATTTTCATATAAGAAAAAAGTTATCTGTACTACCCTAGAAAAAGTTGAATAGATTTGTACTGTAAGCCTGAGGTTGGTTGAATGATTGGGATTGCTGTCCTTGTACTCTTGCAATTTATAATCGAACAACAACTTCTCACTATCAATGCTCTCGGTCTCTGCTGTCAGTGATAGCGCCACCACTTCCAAATCCGAAAACTTGGGAACAGGACCACGACGTGGAA
>OQVS01000784.1_pt1 | contig 21969 bp, 20 predicted proteins | sample 1691601 | NCBI WGS metagenome assembly OQVS01 (sample SAMN03418268, study PRJEB22391) | human gut metagenome | biome: human-gut; feature: organic feature; material: feces | host: Homo sapiens | place: Tanzania | collected 2013-01
GAAACAGAAAAAGCAAGGAAAGAACTTGAAGAAAGACTCGAGAAAAAGACAGCTATATAAAGAATTACATGCGAGTGAAATCCATGTAAAAATTAGAACCCAGTAAGGGGCAAAAAAAATTGGTTGTCTCACGACAACCAATCCTTCTTAACCTTAATAATCTAATACCATGAAAAACACATTGCAAATGTACGAACATATCTTCTATATGCAAAATTGCAAGTGTGTTATTTTTAATGTCTATAACTTTATTTAAATGTTTTGCCATCCCATTTAAGCTTTCTTTGCACAAGAATCTGCTCTATTGCCTTTTCATCGTCGGGGTTTGGAACAACGGGAGAGAGCTTCACAAGGAGCACATTGTCTGTGGGCGAAAGCGAAACGCTGAACATTATGGGGTCAAGCAGAGCGACGAGACGGCTGAAACGCTCCTCGCTCATGGTGTCGGGACGACACACAAAACTGTCGGCGCTGAAGGTCAACGGGGCCTGAACGGGCTTCCATTGACGGTCGAAAAGCTGAACCTCGCTGTCGCGCTTCGGACCATCCCATGACCGAACCACACACAACACGCTGTCGCATGAAGACAACGAGGAGCCTGAAACCGAAGATGAACCTGAAGCCAAGGATGAACCCGAGGCAGAGCCTGAACCCGAAGCTGAACCCAAGCCCGAACCTGAACCCGAGGCAGAGCCTGAACCCGAAGCTGAACCCAAGCCCGAACCTGAGCCCGAGGCAGAGCCTGAACCCAAAGATGAACCCAAGCCTGAACCCGAACCCAAAGATGAACCCAAGCCCGAACCTGAACCCAAAGATGAACCCATGGCAGAGCCTGAACCCGAAGCTGAACCCAAGGATGAGCCTGAAGCTGAACCCGCGGCTGGCAGGAGCTTCATTTGCAGGGTGTGGGCTTTGCTCAGGGTTGCTGCAAGGAATGTGCTTGTGAGCGTGTCTATGCGCGACTTGCCCTTGAGGGCGTTGTCGGTCTGGGCATCGGCGTGCATGTCATAGAAGTCGAGACATTGGGTGCGCAGGCTGGCGCTGAGGTAAGGCGCAAACGACGGGGGCATGGAGAGCCACAGGTCGCGAACGGTCTGTGCTCCGACGGTCAGGGGGAGCAGCAGCAGAAGAAGGGCCATGGCCCGACGGGGCTTAACGCTTCGCAGCCAGGCGAGAAGGTTTGTTGATATTGCCATTTTTTGTGTTTTGTTCCAAGAATTGGAGCGATTAAAAAAACAAGTGTGCCGGACAGTCCCGACACACTTGTTTTTTATTGTTTTTTTGTTGCTTTAACATGTTGGTGCGGTCACGCGCTGTGCCTATGTGTTGCGGTCACGCGCTGTGCCGCGCATGAAGAGAGCGCGGGGGAAGATCAGTCGGCTATGCCGAGGTCTTTCTCGATGGCGGCAATCTTCTCTGTGGCCTCGGCGTCGCAACGGGTGTAGCATCCTGCACACTTCATTGTGCCCTTTACCTCAAGGTAGAACTTGATCTTGGGCTCTGTGCCTGAAGGACGCACGCTCACCTTGGTGTCGTCGTCGCAGAACCACTGGAGCACGTTGCTTGTGGCGGGCATGTCGAGCTTTGTCACGGTGCCGTCGGCTGCTTTCTGCTCGAGGGTCTGATAGTCTTTCCAGAGCACCACCTTGCTGCCGCCCAGCTCTGCGGGAGGATTCTCGCGGAAGCGTGTCATCATGGCCTTGATCTCGTCGGCGCCGCTCTTTCCGGGGCGCACCACGTTGACGGTAAACTCTTTAGAGAAGCCATACTCGAGATAGATGTCCATGAGCAGGTCGTAGAGCGTCTTGCCCTGGTCCTTGGCGTAGGCGCAGATCTCGGCCAGCAGAGAGCATGCCGACACGGCGTCCTTGTCGCGCACGAAGTCTTCGGCGAGGAAGCCGTAGCTCTCTTCGCCGCCGCCGATATATTTCTGCTTGCCCTCAGAGAGAGCAATCTCGCGGGCGATCCACTTGAAGCCTGTGTAGCAGTCGCGCATCTCGATGTGCTGCTTCTCGGCAATCTTGCGAATGACCTCGGTGGTAACGATGGTCTTCACGATGAAGTCGGTGGGCTGCATCTTGCCTGTCTTGATGCGGTTGGTGATGATGTAATAGAGGAAGATGAGGCAGGTCTGGTTGCCGTTGATCAGGATCCACTCGCCCTTGTCGTTCTTGCAGGCCATGCCCACGCGGTCGGCATCGGGGTCGCTGGCCATCACGATGTCGGCGTCGAGCTCCTTAGCATCGCGCAGAGCCAGCGTCAGGGCCTCTCCGTTCTCGGGGTTGGGGCTCTTCACGGTCGGGAAGTCGCCGCTCTTGACCATCTGCTCCTCAACGCAATGAACGTTGTCGAAGCCCCACACCTTGAGCGAGCGCGGGATCATGGTCATGCCTGTGCCGTGGAGCGGTGTGTAGACGATCTTGAGGTCGTGCTGGCGCTTGATGACCTCGGGGTCGATAGAGAGGGTCTTGACCTCTTCGAGGTAGACCTTGTCGATGTCTTCGCCGATGATCTGGATGAGGGCCTTGTTGCCTTCAAACTTCACGTCCTCGATCTGCACCTTGTTGACCTCGTCGATGATGCCTGTGTCGTGGGGAGCGAGCACCTGAGCGCCGTCTTCCCAGTAGGCCTTGTAGCCGTTATACTCGCGGGGGTTGTGAGATGCCGTGATGTTGACACCTGCCTGGCAGCCCAGATGGCGTATGGCGAATGAGCACTCGGGTGTGGGGCGCATGTCGTCGAAGAGGTAGACCTTGATGCCGTTGGCTGAGAAGATGTCGGCCACGGTCTCGGCGAACAGGCGGCTGTTGTTGCGGCAGTCGTGGCACACAACAACGGCGATCTCCTCGCGCTGTGCGAAATTCTTCTTCAGATAGTTGGCGAAGCCCTGTGTGGCCATGCCCACGGTGTATATGTTCATGCGGTTGCTGCCGGCACCCATGATGCCGCGCAGACCGCCTGTTCCAAACTCCAGGTCTTTGTAGAAACACTCTATGAGGTCGGTCTTGTCGGCCTTGTCGAGCATTGCCTGCACGTCGGCACGTGTTGACTCGTCGAAAGAAGGTGTGAGCCACTTCTCTGCTTTTGCCACACACTGGGCAATGAGTTCTGCATTATTTTCCATAAGATTATTATTTGTTTAATGTTAATATTAATACCAATGTTAGGTGCAAAGATAATGAGAATAAAAGACAACACAAAGAATTGACGCTACATTTTTTGCGTCATGAAACGAAAATGTTGCTTCTTTTGCCGCTTTTTTATTGCTTCTTTGCCGCTTCTTTAGCGTTTTGCCGCTTTTTATCTCAACTCGGGCACGATGGCGAAGAACACGAGGTCTTCGGTGCCGTCGTTTGCCATGTAATGGGCGTGGCCTTTGGGGCAATAGTGGACCTGACCCGGGCCCACGGTTTCCACTACGTCGTCATAATGGCATGTTGCCACGCCGCTGAGCACATAGATCACCTCACAGTTGGTCTCATGTGTGTGCAGACCTGTTGATGCTCCTGCGGGGAGAATGTTTTTCATTATCTTACATGTGTCGTCGCCGAAGGCGCGACAAACGAACAGGCCTTTTCCACCCTTGAAGCCGTCGATGTTGGCGGCAGGAATTTTTGAAAAATCTATTACCATAATATATTTATATGTGTTTTGTTGTGAACCACAGTTTTTTGCAGGTTCAGATGTTATTTTCAGTTTCTTTTCGACTTCTTTTTCAGTTCGAGCTTGGGAATTTTCACCTTCGTGCCTTCTGTCACCTCCTTGCCGTTAAGGGCTTCGACATAACACTCCATGCCTTCGCCCAGATGGGCGCGGCTGATGGAAGCGAGCGTCTGCCCCCGGCGTGCCACAACGACCTGTGCCACACCTGTTATGCGGTAGGCACCTGTTCTGACGCGCGGGTCGGAATTGTAAGAAGAGGGTTGGTCGGTTGCCTGTCGGGAGCCTTTAGGTTGGGCTGACGGGCCGTGGGCCGCTGCCGACGGTTTGGCGGCAGGAGCAGGGCGGTTGGCAGCAGGTTTTGCGGTTTTAGGTTCTGACGGGGCGTTGGATGAGCCTTGTGGGGTGCTGGCTTGAGGGGCTGCGGCTGACGGGGCGTTGGCAGGTTTAGACAGGGCGCTGCCTTGAGGGGCGGTTCCTTGAGGGGTGCTGCCTTGAGGGGAGCTTGCTTGCGGGGCGGTTGCTTGAGAGGCGTCTGTTGGCGCCGTCTGGTCTTTCGTCGCGGCCAGACTGTCTTGTTCAGGCTCGAAGGCAGACCTTTCCTGAAGCATTATGGGGGTGGGTTCAGAGGCCAGGTAGAAGCAGCCTGCTCCTATCGTTGCAAGCAGCATGACGACACACAGGGCGAGCACCCAGAGCCACAGGCGCATGCGGCGCACACGCTTCGTGAGCACGAAGTTGGCGTTCTTCAGCTTGCGGTTCTCGTTGGTGTAGACGAAGCTTTGCTGCTTCATGTCGAACACCTGCTTGCGCAGGTCGTTGGCTATGGAAAGGGCGTCGCGCAGCTGCTTGTTACCGGAACCGTCGGCGGCTTGGGAAGAGGCGGTCGAGAGCTGCTTTGACGAGTCGGAAAGGCGCTCCGAGGCCGACGACAGCTTGTCGGACACGTCGCTCAGCTTGCTCGACGCCGACGACAGCTTGTCGGAAGCATCGGTAAGCTTGTCGGCAACGACATGTATCGGGGTTGGGGCTTCTTCTTTAATGGAACCGTCAGCTGGAGCTTTATCTTCGGCTGGGGCTTCTTCTTTAATGGAACCTTCGGCTGGGGCTTTATCTTCAGCTGGAGCTTCAGCTTTAATGGAACCGTCAGCTGGGGCTTTATCTTCGGCTGGAGCTTCTTCTTTAATGGAACCTTCGGCTGGGGCTTTATCTTCGGCTGAAGCTTCTTCTTTAATGGAACCTTCGGCTGGGGCTTTATCTTCAACAGGGGCTTCTTCCTCCTCATCGGCTGTTTCTTCCTCCTCAGCAGCCTCATTCTCCTCAGCAGCCTCATTCTCCTCAGCAGCCGTTTCGTTTTCATCATTCTCCTCAGCCTCTTCTTCTGCCTCATGGTTTTCGTCTAAGGAAGAAAATTCGACGCCGTCGTTAAGCACAACCGTCTCAAACTGTGCAAACGGGCTGTTCACGCGGTCGCGGAGAACCACGTCGGGAACAAACGTTATCTTGTTTCGGCTGTCGATGACGATGCGCTCACCCGTGTTCACGTCAACGCTTTCGCGGGCTCCCACGGGTGTGAGCTTGAATGTGCCAAGGCCCTTGACCTTCACAACGCCCTCTTGCTCAACGGCTTTAAGCAAGACGTCAAACATCTGGGCAACAAACTTGTCGGCGTCGGCTTCGGGGAGAGCATAACGCTTGGTCAGCGCTTCGGAAAGCACAGGATACTTGCTGCTCATAGGTCGCCTCCTTTCTTCAGGCGCTGCTTGACCTCGGCAAGGGGCTTGAACACAAGCACCAGTTTGGGGGGCACCATCATCTTCTGCCCCGTGGACGGATTTACAACAATGCGCTCCATGCGATTTTTCAGTTCGAAAGAACCGAACGACGGCACGGTGACGCTCTCGCCTTCATCGAAGCGCGAAGCCATGGCTTCTATTACGCATCGCACAAGGCGTTGGGTGTTGTCTTGCGAATAGCCGCTACGTTGCGACAGCTCAGCGATAAAGTCTTTATTGTTCATCTGTCAGGGGGATTTTTATTGAACTTCTTGCGTGTTCAGGGGTTAAGGAAAAACATGGGGGGCTACTTGTCGGCCAGCTCGGCATAGAGGTCGAACTCGTCGCTGTCTACTATGCGCACGCGGTGGAACGAGCCCACGCGCAAGCGGCGGTCGGCAGCAGGGATGAGCACCTCGGGGTCGACCTCGGGCGAACAGTACTGGGAACGGGCAATGTAATAGTCGCCCTCCTTGCGGTCTATTATGACCTTCATCTCTGTGCCCACCTTCGCAGCCTCTACCTCGGCAGAGATCTGCTGCTGAACGGCCATGAGGCGGTCCAGACGGTCTTGCTTCACCTCGGCGGGAACGTCGTCTTCATAGTGCTCGGCGCTGTAGGTGCCCTCCTCTTCCGAATAGGCGAAGGCGCCCATGCGCTCGAAGCGTGCCCAGCGCACAAACGACACCAGCTCCTCAAAGTCGGCCTCGGTCTCGCCGGGGAAGCCCACGAGCAGCGTGGTGCGGATGTTGATGCCCGGCACGCGGCGACGGATCTCGGCGATGAGGTCCATAGTCTCTTGCTTGGAGACGTGGCGGTGCATGCGGGTGAGCACGTTGTCGGAGATGTGCTGCAGGGCGATGTCGAGATACTTGCACACGTTGGGACGCGAAGCTATGACGTCGAGCAGATCCAGGGGAAACTGGTTGGGGTAGGCATAATGGAGGCGGATCCACTCTACGCCCTTTATGTCGGCCATGTGGTCTATGAGCTCGGCGATGTGGCGCTTGCCGTCGATGTCGACGCCATAATAGGTCAGCTCCTGGGCAATGACCTGTATCTCCTTCACGCCTGAGGCCACCAGCTCGCGCACCTCGTCAAGGATCTCGCTCTCGGGACGGCTGACGTGCTTGCCTGTGATGATGGGTATGGCGCAATAGGCGCAATGGCGGTCGCAGCCCTCGCTGATCTTGAGGTAGGCATAATGGCGCGGGGTGGTGAGCACACGGCGGCCCTCACACGACGGCGCGATGTTGCTGCCGAGGTCCTTGATGAGGTTCTTGTAGTCGAACTTGCCATAATATTTGTCGACCTGAGGAATCTCCTCCTCAAGCTCCTTGCGGTAACGCTGTGAGAGACAGCCCATGACGAAGAGTTTCTTCAAGCGGCCTTCTTCCTTGGCCTTGGCAAACTCAAGAATGGTGTCTATGCTTTCCTGCTTGGCGTCTTCAATGAAGCCACAGGTGTTTATCACGGCAATCTCGCCCTGAGGACGCTTGGGATCGTGAGCGCAATGGTAGCCCGCGGCCTCAAACTGACGCATAAGGCTCTCGCTGTCGACAAGGTTCTTGGAACAACCCATCGTTATAATATCTACATGACCTGACTTCATTGGTGTTTATCTTTTTTCAATATATCTAAATCTAAATTGTTGTTGTCTTTGCTGGGGCGTTTTGTTTGCAGGGGCGTTGTGTTTGCAGGGGCGTTGTGTATTTGCAGGGATGTTGAAAGGGGGGATTGAAGGGGTGTTGAAGGGATGTTGAAAGGGGTGTTGAAGGGGTGTTGAAAGAGGTGTTAAAGGGGCGTTGCATGGTTTGCGTTGCGAAGCGTTCTGCAAGCCCACTCCTTTTTATTACTTGTTCTCGAAAAGCGAGTTGACAAACTGCTTCTTGTTGAACAGCTGCAGAGCCTCCATCGACTCGCCCAGACCGATATATTTTACAGGCACCTTGAGCTGGTCGCTGATGCCGATGACCACGCCGCCCTTGGCTGTGCCGTCGAGCTTGGTGATGGCAAGGGAGGTGACGGGCGTTACGGCCGCAAACTGCTTGGCCTGCTCAAAGGCGTTCTGCCCTGTGCTGCCGTCGAGCACAAGCATGACCTCGTCGGGAGCGGTGGGAACGACCTTCTTCATGACGTCCTTGATCTTCTTCAGCTCGTTCATAAGACCCACCTTGTTGTGAAGGCGGCCAGCCGTGTCGATGAGCACCACGTCGGCGCCGTTGGCCTTGGCAGAGGAGATGGTGTCGAAAGCCACAGACGCAGGGTCGGAACCCATCTGCTGCTTGATCACGGGCACGCCCACACGTTCGCCCCAGATGCAGATCTGCTCCACGGCGGCGGCACGGAAGGTGTCGGCGGCGCCAAGATAGACCTTCTTGCCGGCTTTCTTAAACTGGTATGCGAGCTTTCCAATGGTTGTGGTCTTGCCCACGCCGTTCACGCCGACGACAAGGATGACGTAAGGGGTGTGGTCGGAGGGCAGCTCCCAATCGTCGTTGTCGGTGGTGTTGTTCTCAGAGAGCAACGAAGCGATCTCTTCGCGAAGGATGCGGTTGAGCTCGGAGGTCGACACATACTTGTCGCGGGCAACGCGCTCCTCGATGCGTTTGATGATCTTGAGCGTGGTGTCAACACCCACGTCGGATGTTATGAGCACCTCCTCAAGGTTGTCAAGCACATCGTCGTCGACGGTCGACTTGCCGGCAATGGCACGCGCCAGCTTGTCAAACACGCTGTGTTTCGTCTTCTCAAGACCACCATCAAGTATTTCTTTCTTGTTTTTGTTGAAAAGTCCAAATATTCCCATTGATTGAAATTTTATTTATTGCAAAATTAAGAAATAAAGCTGAAATAGAAAAGCATTTTCCGTAGATTAATGCAGATAAACCCATAAATAAAGGCAAATTAGAGCATTTTGACTAACCAACAAGCACAATCGGCTCCTTTTATATTTACATTCTCAATATTTTTCACTTTTTCTTTAGAAAAACCCTTGATTTGAGAAACTTTTCGTAAATTTGTACCCAAAGCAACGTTATTATGAGTCCTGTGTTTAGACGCGAAAGCGAATATACTTTCAAAATATACTCCAATGAGGAGGAACGGATGCACATCCATGTGCTCTGCAACGGCAAGGAGGCCAAATATTGGCTGGAGCCGCAGGTAGAACTTGCCAAGAATACAGGCATTCCTGAGCACAAGTTGAATGAAATTAAGAAAATCGTAGAGAAATATGCAGACAACTTCAAAGAACAATTCCGCCAACACATCGGCAAGCGTATTGATGATTAACGCTCAGGGCATTATGCTCTCTGTGTTGGGTAACGACTATTTCTTGTCATATAACCGCATACCGTGGATGCAGGACGCTCCCATCCGTAGCGTGCTGAACGTACAGATGAGTGGTCCAGAAGCCATAGAATGGCCCGATCTTGACGTGGATCTCGAAATAGACAGCCTTCGTCATCCTGAACGCTATCCGCTTGTCATCAAACGGAGTCAGATGGATTTTGTGGCTGAATAGAGCCGACTGTCTTTTCAGGTTGTATGGGTTAAAGAAAAAAAATAAGTTATGTACATTTTTTCAAGCAAGCGCCGCCGTGCTCGATTTTGACGCTTGCTTGAGAAGAAAATCACTTGAAAAGTGTTTATCATACGCTTGCGAAAGTTCAATTAATGAATTTAAGACAAGAAGCATTTAACAACAAAGAATCATGAGCACAGAAAACTCTCAACAGATAACGAAAGACAGCGTGGAACAGGCGTTCTGCTTTTTCCATCAGAAATGGCGCGTGTATGAACATTCTACCATGGATTGGCAAAAGGACGATATAGAATATGCCATCTCTCAATATGTCGAAGAAATGAACACAGCCCTCTACTCTACCCTCTCGTCCGGAAACAATCATTATCTGCTCGCACACGACAGCTTCGCTAAGGATCTGCCTGACGCAATAGAAAAGCTGGAGGAAATGATGGAAAATATTTAAAGGTAAAAAGGGGCTTTTAAAGGTAAAAGGGTAAAAAGGTAAAAAAAAAGGCTGGCGCCGTTGAAGGGAAACGGGGAAAAGGGGAAAAGGGTGAAAGAAAGGAAAAGGGTGAAAGAAAACGAAAAATGAAGCCTCAAGCGAGCGTCGCCGCGCTCAACTTTGACGCTATGGCAAGCGACAAAGTAAGAAATATGATTTATGGGAGCAATATGAATGATTTATGGGAGCAATATGAATGATTAACGGCGTGCAACACAATGTGTTTGCACGCCGTTTTTTTTATGATAGAGCACGCCTATTTTATTATCTCGCAAACGGTTTTCAGACCTTTGATCTTTTCGTTCTTTACCTTTGAGAGAAGAGCCTTAACAGCTGATGCGCTGACAGCCACATAAGCGTAACGTTCCTTAACGTCGATCTTGCCTATGAGGGAGCTGTCAAGACCTCCCTTCTTGCAGAGGAAGCCCACAATGTCGCCACGGCTGATCTTGTCTTTCTTGCCCTTGCCTATGTAGATGGTCTTCATGCGGGGAGCTGCAGGAAGAGGAAGGGGCTCGGGGAGCTCTACCTCTTCAGACGGACCGACATACTGAGGCAACGTTTCCTTGGGACCAAGGATGAAGAGGGAGGTGCCTTCGGCCTGCCAACGGGCTGTACGGCCCACACGGTGGATGTAGGCTTCGAGCGTCTCGGGCAGATGGTAATGGACAACATGGGCTATGTTGTCGATGTCAAGACCACGAGAGGCAAGGTCTGTACACACCATGACGTTGGCTGATCCGTTGGAAAACTTGTAGAGGGCTGCCTCGCGTTGCTTCTGGTCCAGGCCGCCATGGAAGGCGCTCACAACGAAGCCCTTGTCAGCAAGGTAACAGGCTATGCGCTCCACGCTCTCGCGATGGTTCACAAACACTATGGTGCTGTCGGCTGACGTGGTGCAAAGGTAAGCGTAGAGGGTGTCGAGCTTGTCGTTGACAGGGCTGTGAAGAACCTGAAGCTCTATGCGCTGGCGCACGTCGGCGCTGTCTTCAAGATAGTTGACAAGCTCCACGTTCTGCATGTTGACGAAACGGGGTATGCTGTCGGCGTTGGTGGCTGAGAGGAGGATGCGGCGGTTGGCAAACTTGAGCTTGCCCATGACGCTCATCATCTCGCCGCTGAAGCCCATGTCGAGACATTTGTCGAACTCGTCGATCACAACCGTGCGCACCTTCAAGGGCGAGATGTTTTCCTTGTCAAGATGGTCGTTAAGACGGCCCGGGGTGGCGAAGACGATGTGGGGACGCAGGTTGCGCAGCTCACGGTGCTCGTCCATGGCCATGCGACCGCCAAAGGCGGCGTAGCCTCTCACGCCGCAACCCATCTGCTGAAGCACCTTGGCCGACTGCAGGGCGAGCTCACGCCCTGGCACGATGACGATGGCCTGGACGTCGTCGACGGCGGGGTTCACGGCGCCGACAAGCGGCAGGAGGTAAGCAAGGGTTTTGCCTGTGCCTGTGGGCGACAGAACGACGATGTCGTGGTTGGTGCGCTCAAAGGCGCTGGCTGTGGCCTTCTGCATGGCGCTGAGCGTGCTTATGCCCAGCCTTCTGTATATCTCTTTATTGTCCATTTTTCTTCTTTATTATTTTTTCTATCTCGTCAAACTCTTTTCCCATGTTCAAATTGAAATAGATGGTGTAAAGGGGTAAACCCCACTTGGCCTGTTCCTCGGGACGCAACTTGCGAAACTGCTGGAGATAAGGCATGGCTCGCTTGTAGAGCTGGCGCTGCTTGGAGCGGTTCTTACGTGCTTCCAGAATGTTGGCATCATATTTTATGGCCTGGTTGTAGAAGGCCAATCCTGCGTTAAGATAGGCATCGGCGAGCGAGTCGTTTCGTGCGATGAGCTTGTCGCACATGTCTATACACGCGTCGTAAGCCTGACTCTCAAGAAGCAAGGAGCTTTTGGCAAGCAGGAACACCGTGTTGGTGCTGTCGGCCTTGAGGGCTTGGTCGCAAAGGTTCATGGCCTGAGAGAGGTTGCCGTGGAGGTTGAAATAGTGGTCAAACAGGCGGGGAAAATAATACATGCTCGTGGGGAATTTACCGAAGCCCTGCTCCAAGGTCTTGACATAGAGCGCCGTGTCTTTGACCGAACGATAGGTCTCGGCAAGATACTGGTACTTGTTGTTGAGATTGGCCGTGTCTTGAAGGGCGAGATTGAGGTAACGCATGGTCTTGTCGTAGCTGTTGAGCTTGTAGCCGCAGAACAACGACATGTAGGCGGCGTTGTGGGCGTTGGCATCTTTCTCTACGCTTAGGCCGCTCTCGGAAAACAGGGGGCAGGAAAGACACTCAAGGTAGGTGTCGAACATGGTGTAAGCATCGGCATAGGCTTGCTTCTTGACAAAGAACAGACCGCCGGTATAGAGGTTCTTACGATAGTTGAGAAGGAAGGAGGCATGCTTTTTCCTGTATTTGGGGCGCGACTGCCCATGAGAGTTGGGACGCGCGTCTATGCTGTCAAAGGCTGCATAGACCTCAAACATCTTGCGGGCGTTGACGAACAGTTGGGTCGTGTCGTACTTGTTCTTCAGATACAGTTGTTCGTTGCCATTGTCATACTGCTTTTTCACGGCATCGAAAAGAACATCCCATATTTTTGTGTTCTCACGATTGTTCGAATCGTTGAGAAGTGTTCGCATCATCATTTCCGCTTTGGGCAGATCACGATTGTTCTTAACCATGTCCTTGGCTGAAGAAATGTCTTTCTTTTGCGCAAAACATCCAAGAGCGGCAATGAAGACGGAGATAAACAGAGGGAGAAATCTTTTGAGCATAATAAGGAATAGGAATGAATGGGGTTATACAAAAACAATCTGTATGAAGCAAATTGCATGAAAACAATTCATCTCCCCACATCTTCAACACTCACGCTGAAAACATGGGGAGACGGGTTTATCTAAAGGGGTGTCATGAGCTTACGGTTCTTACTGGTTGACAAGGCCTTTCAGCTCGGCTGTGCGGCTGTCGCTCTCGCCATAGAGAGCATAGTAGCATTGGTAGAGAGGATAAGCCCAGTTGGCCTCGTTACGGTTAGGATCGAGGTCGCGTGCCTTTTCAAGGTAGGTTACCGACTCTTCGAGCAGCTTCTTCTGGGCATCGCCGTCGAGGCTTGCTGCCTTTGCGTTGATGCAGGCGCCGATGTAGGTGCACATGATCGACTTCTTGGGGTCGATCTCGTGGGCCTTCTTGAAATCGGCAATGGCCTCGTCATACTTTCTCTCGTTCATCTCGCTCTGGCCTCTGATGGCGTAAGCGAAGTAGCACTTGGGATCCTCTGCCAGCTTCTCGGCAACGAGCTTGTCCTGCTTGTCTTTCATGCCGAGGTTGCCATACATGCTTGCCAGGTTGGTGAAGATGGCATCGCTCTTGTCTTTTGCATAGAGGGTCTCAAACTGTGTGAGACACTTTACTGAGTCTTCACGGGTTTTCAGGGTCTGCTGCATGAGATACATCTTAAGCTCCAGAGCGTCCTTGTAAGAGGCTGTGTCGTTGAGGGCAACGTCGCAGTAGGCGTTTGCCTTCTCCATGTTCTTGTCCTGGAAAGCATAGATGGCTGCGAAACGGGCAATCTGACCAAGATACTGGTCGGGCATCTTTGCAACGTCGCGGTCGGCGAAGAGCTTGTCGGTAGCGGTCTCTACATAGAGAGAGAAATATTCGGATGCTGCCTTGGTGTCTTGAGCGTTGCCTGCGTCCTGACCTGCATTGATGAGGTTTACACGCAAAGGCCACAGGGTTTCCTGGTTCTTCTTGTGGAACTTGGGAGCAATCTTGCCCTTGGCGTTGGGCATGTTGTCATACTTGTCACACTCCATTGCGTCCTTGAGAGCTGTGCAGATGGCCTTGTTGTAACCTACGGTGTCATAGGGCTCTACCTTGCCCTGACCGAGCTGCTGAGCCACAGCGTTGCCGCTGATGGTTGCGCTCTCGTGGTTGATCTTCTCCATAGAGAGCTGCACGAGCTTGTTGTAGGCCTTGGCCTTTGACTCGTTGTCAAGAGAAGCGAGGCTGCTCTGCAAGAGGGTCTGGGCTTCAGAATAGGTTTTTGCTTTTAGGATGGGCTTGACATCCTGAGCAAGGGCCGTTGTGGCAGCTGCTGCCATAAGGGCCATGATCATGAGTTTCTTCATATATCAAAAATTAATAATAAATGTGAATTGTCTGTTATGTGTCAACGGCCTATTATCAGTCGTTGGTGAAGAAATCGGTTCCGGCAAACAGGTCGCCAGGACCATCGTTGTTCTTCTTTTCATCCTTTGAAGCGGCACCTTCATTTGCGTCATCTGTCTCCGTTGCTTCGCCAGCTTGTGCTGTTACGGGAGCTTCAGAAGCCTCGGTTGCCCCGTCGGCCGAAGACGTGGCTGTGTGGTCGCTGTTTATGAGTTCCTGCTTCTCGTTGAAGGTCGACTGGCTGTCTTCCTCTACCGAGGCTTCGAGCTCGCTGCTCATGACCTTGCACACGCTTGCGATGACGTCGTTCTTCTTGGCGAGGTTGATGAGACGAACGCCCTGTGTGGCGCGTCCCATAACACGACACTCGGCTACAGAAAGACGAATGGCGATGCCGCTGCGGTTGATGATCATGAGGTCGTTGTCGTCGGTAACGTTCTTGATGGCTACCAGACGGCCTGTCTTCTCCGTGATGTTGAGGGTCTTCACTCCCTTGCCGCCACGCGCTGTCTTGCGATAGTCTTCAACCTGTGAGCGCTTGCCGTAGCCTTCTTCTGAAACGACCATGACGGTCTCGGTGGCTGCGTCGTTAACGACAATCATGCCGATCACGGCATCGTCGCCATCGTCGAGCTTCATGCCGCGCACACCTGTTGACACACGACCCATGCAACGCACGTCGGTCTCGTTGAAACGAACGGCACGACCGTTGCGGTCGGCAATGATAAGCTCGTTGTGGCCGTTGGTCAGACGCACGTCAACCACCTCGTCGCCATCGGCTATGTTGATGGCTATAACGCCGTTGGCACGCGGACGCGAGTAGGCCTCAAGAGAGGTCTTCTTGACCGTTCCGTTCTTGGTGGCGAACACCACATAATGGGACTTGATAAACTCTTCATCGTCAAGACCACGGAGGCGCAGAAGGGCGTTGACCGAATCGTCGCTCTCGATGTTGAGCATGTTCTGTATGGCGCGACCCTTGAAGTTTTTGTCGCCCTCAGGGATCTCGTAACACTTGAGCCAATAGCAACGACCCTTGCGTGTGAAGAACAACATGGTCTGATGCATGGTGGCGGGATAGATATACTCGGTAAAGTCTTGTTCGCGTGTGCGTGCGCCCTTGGCTCCCACTCCACCTCTTGCCTGCTCGCGGAACTCGCTCAGCGGCGTGCGCTTGATGTAGCCCAGATGGCTCACCGTTATCACCACGGGGTCGTTGGGATAGAAGTCTTCAGCGTTGAACTCGTGCTCGTAAGGCTTGATCTCGGTACGACGGGCATCGCCATACTTTTCCTTAACCTCCTGAAGCTCATCCTTCATGACCTGCTTGCACAGTTCGGGATCGTCAAGGATTGCCTGCAAATGGGCGATGAGCTTCTCCAGCTCTTCATACTCGTTGCGCAACTGGTCCATGCGCAGACCTGTGAGCTGTGCCAGACGCATGTCTACGATGGCCTTCGACTGGAGCTCGTCAAGCTCGAAACGCTTCTCAAGGTTGCGCTGGGCGTCGACGGGGGTCTTGCTGGCTCTGATGATGTGGACCACCTCATCGATATTGTCGCACGCGATGATGAGACCTTGTATGATGTGGGCACGGTCCTGTGCTTTCTTCAGGTCAAACTTGGTACGGCGGATCACAACATCGTGACGATGCTCTATAAAGTGGGCGATGCAGTCTTTCAGAGAGAGAAGACGCGGACGGCCCTTCACCAAGGCAATACAGTTGACAGAGAACGAGCTCTGCATGGCTGTCATCTTGTAGAGCTTGTTGAGGATCACGTTGGCGTTGGCATCGCGCTTAACGTCAACCACGATACGCATGCCTTGACGGCCTGACTCGTCGTTAACGTTTGAGATGCCGTCGAGACGTCCTTCCTTTACAAGGTCGGCAATGTTTTCAACGAGCTGCGCCTTGTTTACGCCATAAGGAATCTCGGTAACGACAATCTTGTCGTGGGTGTCGCCACTCTCGATCTCCGACTTGGCACGCAACACAATGCGGCCACGTCCTGTCTCATAAGCATCCTTAACGCCCTGTAGACCATAGATATATGCTCCTGTCGGGAAATCGGGAGCCTTGACAAACTGCATGAGGCCCTCGGTGTCGATGTCAGGATTGTCGATGTAAGCGCAACAGCCATCGATAACCTCCGACAGGTTGTGGGTCGGAATGTTTGTGGCCATACCTACAGCAATGCCGTTTCCGCCATTAACCAAGAGGTTGGGAATGCGGGTAGGCATAACTGAGGGTTCTGCCAGGGTGCCGTCAAAGTTGGGCACCATGTCAACAGTATCTTTCTCAAGGTCGTCCATAATGTGCTCACCCATCTTCGAGAGGCGGCACTCGGTGTAACGCATAGCAGCTGGTGAGTCGCCGTCAACAGAACCGAAGTTGCCGTGACCGTCGACAAGCATGTAACGCATGTTCCAGTCCTGACCCATACGCACAAGCGCACCATAAACAGAACTGTCACCATGGGGGTGATACTTACCCAACACCTCACCTACAACACGCGCACACTTCTTGTAGGGGCTATTGCTTGTGTTGCCAATGCCCAACATACCGAAGAGTATGCGGCGGTGAACAGGCTTGAAACCATCGCGCACATCAGGGAGCGCACGGGCCACAATCACCGACATACTGTAGTTGATGTAAGAGGTCTTCATCTCCTCCTCGATATTGACCTTCAAAATTCGGTCCATATCAAATGTCTGATTTTCGTCCATTAAATGTATTTATGTTTGTTCTTATTTATTCTCGTTTTACAACTTGCTTCTTGTGTGCGCAGCAACATGGCATTTTCTCACAGAAACAGGCTATAAGGCCATTCTTTTTGCCTCTGACGCGTTCAGCACACTTTATTAGGCTGTAAAATTAAGCATTTTTATCCACACTGGCAAGCCTTAAGGCGTTTGTGTGTGTTATTTTAAGTTAACAAGCAAGATTTGAGTGGAGTATTAAAAAGGGTGTCAAGCAAAAAGCCTTGCTCCTCATCTGTTTGATGTGAAGCAAGGCTTAAACCTTTATATCTCTTGCCACGAAGGCAATAGATGAAAATTGAAATTCAAATTAAGATTACTTCTTGAAGAAGTCCTTAACAGCCTCATTGGGAACCATACGCTCGTCAAAAACGTAAGCGCCGGTCTTGGGGCTCTTTACCATCTTAATAACCTTTGTGTATGCGCGACCATCCGTAGATCCTTCATGGAGGGTAGCGACCGCTTTCTTTGCCATAGTGTGTTATTATTTAATCTCCTTGTGAAGAGTCATCTTCTTAAGGATAGGGTTGTATTTCATAAGTTCCATGCGCTCAGGAGTATTCTTGCGGTTCTTGGTTGTCACATAGCGACTTGTTCCGGGAAGACCGCTCTCCTTCATCTCTGTGCATTCCAAAATCACCTGCACGCGGTTGCCTTTAGCCTTCTTTGCCATTGCATTAATCTCCTATAACTTTTATATCTTTCCACTCACAATAGCCGTTGGAAACCGCGCTCTTCAGAGCTGCATCAAGTCCAACCTTATTGATAAGACGCAAACCAGCGGCGCTGATTCTCAAGCTGATCCAGCACTGCTCTTCTACGTAATAGAATTTTTTATTAAACAAATTTACATCAAAGCTGCGCTTTGTGCGATGCTTTGAGTGGGAAACATTGTTACCCATCTGGGCTTTCTTTCCCGTAATCTGACAAATTTTCGACATTGCTATCTACGTTTTTTTGTTGTTCCTTTTTGATACTTATTCCAAACAGTGTGCAAAATTACAACTTTTTTTCGGTTGGGTAAAATTTTTATACCCCCCTTACTATATAATTAAGTTTTTTTTGCTTTTCCCCACCCACACTACCTGTAAAACGCGCAAAACGCTCCCTGTCTAACACTTACATAACACTCAATCATGCCGCCGAAACCGCCATACCCGAACCGCAATACCCATTTCTTAGTATTTTCTCTCTCGCACGTACATTTTTCAAAAATAGTTATTACCTTTGCACCAACTCAAATAATGTAGAAAAATGAAACTATCTGAATTGAATACCGGCGAGAAAGGCGTCATCATCAAGGTTCTCGGACACGGCGGATTCCGCAAGAGAATCGTTGAGATGGGCTTTATCAAAGGACAGGAGGTTGAGGTGTTGCTCAACGCTCCCCTGCGCGACCCGGTGAAGTACAAGATTATGGGGTATGAGGTTTCGCTGCGACACAACGAGGCATCGATGATCGAAATCCTGTCTGAAGAGGAGGCAAAGAATCACTTACACGATACAACGGGAAATCCTGCAACGGAAAACAATATCGACGACACGAACACGGACGACTGCTGCAACGGCAAGACATCTGACCTGCACAAGGTGGCGATGAAGAAACGGCGCTGCATCAATGTCGCACTCGTGGGCAACCCTAACTGCGGCAAGACTTCGCTGTTCAACTTCATATCCGGAGCCCACGAACGCGTGGGCAACTACTCCGGCGTCACGGTCGACGCCAAGGAGGGCAAAGCCACGTTCGAGGGCTATGAGTTTAATGTAACCGACCTGCCCGGCACTTATTCGCTCTCGGCATACAGTCCGGAGGAACTGTACGTGAGAAAGGAAATCATCGAAAAGACTCCGGATGTCATCATCAACGTCATCGACTCAAGTAATATCGAGCGCAACCTCTATCTCACCACGCAGCTCGTGGACATGAACCAGAGGATTGTATGCGCCCTGAATATGTTCGACGAGTTTGAGGAGCGCGGCGACTCTCTCAACCACGAGACGCTCGGCAAGCTGTTCGGCGTTCCGATGGTGCCCACTGTTTTCAAGTCGGGCAAGGGCGTGGACACGCTGTTCCATACCATTATTAATATGTATGAGGGCAACGACAATGTATACCGGCATATCCACATCAACCACGGAAAGGATATCGAGGAGGGTATCGACCGCGTGAAGGAACTGCTGCAGAAGGACGAACAGATACGCTATAAGTATTCCACACGCTATCTCGCCATAAAACTGCTTGAAATGGACAGCCACACGGAAATGTTCGTCAGGACACTTCCCAATGCCGAGGAGATTCTCGACAAGCGCGACAAGGAGGCGGTGAGAATCAAGGAGGAGGTGCAGGAGGACAGCGAAACGGCTATCATGGATGCAAAATACGGCTTCATCAGCGGTGCGCTGAAGGAGGCTGAATACAAGACGGGCGACAAGCAGGACACTTACCAGACGACGCACGTCATTGACCGTATTATAACCAACAAATACTTGGGCTTTCCGCTCTTCTTCCTGTTGCTGTACATCATGTTCCAGGTGACTTTCTCCATCGGACAATATCCTATGGACTGGATTGATGCCGGCGTGGGGATGCTCTCGGAATGGGTGAGCAATGCCATGCAGGACGGACCCCTCAAGGCGATGCTCGTCGACGGTGTGCTGGGTGGCGTGGGGGCTGTTATCGTATTCCTGCCGCAGATTCTTATCCTCTATGCCTTCATATCGTTTATGGAGGACAGCGGATACATGGCACGCGCGGCTTTTATCATGGACAAGCTGATGCACAAGATGGGACTGCACGGAAAATCGTTCATTCCGCTCATCATGGGCTTCGGATGCAATGTGCCGGCGGTGATGGCCACAAGAACTATCGAGAGCCGGCGAAGCCGACTAATCACGATGCTCATTCTGCCGTTTATGAGCTGCTCTGCGCGTCTACCTATTTATATTATGATTACGAGCACTTTCTTCGCACAGAAATACCGTAGCGGCATTATGATTCTGCTTTACGCCATCGGCATTCTGATGGCGGTACTCATGAGCCGCCTGTTCAGCCGCTGGCTCGTGAAGAGCGAGGACACACCGTTCGTGATGGAACTGCCGCCCTACCGCTTCCCTACGAGCAAGTCTATCCTCCGCCACACCTGGGAGAAGGGCAAGCAGTATCTGAAGAAGATGGGAGGCATCATCCTTGTGGCGAGCATCGTGGTGTGGTCGCTGGGATATTTCCCGCACAACGACAAGCTGGATGCCCAGGCACAGCAGGAGCAGAGTTACATCGGACAGATAGGCAAGGCTGTCGAACCGGTGTTCCGTGCGCAGGGATTCGACTGGAAACTCTCCGTGGGGCTTATCTCCGGCATCGGAGCCAAGGAGATTGTCGCGTCCACGATGGGTGTGCTCTATTCGGGCGACGAGAGTGTTGCCGACGACAGTTCTCCCGACAACAGTGCCAAATACGCGTATCTGTACCAGAAGATGTCGGCTGACGGCATAACGCCGCTCATCGCCTTCTGCTATCTTCTCTTTGTGCTGCTATATTTCCCGTGCCTCGCCACGGTGGCTGCAATAAAGAATGAATCCGGAAGCTGGAAGTGGGCTGTATTCACTGCCGTCTACACCACCGCCGTGGCATGGTGCGTATCTGCCGCCGTATACCAGACAGCCCGACTGCTGACGTGAATGGTGTTTTCAGGCAGTCATTAAAGAACGACAACAAAAACGGGCTAATCACCGTTTGGGACTTAAAGGCGGACTGCCAAGACTCTCCATCTTGGGCATCCGCCTTTATCAGGCCCTTGCGAGCATCCCCACTTTACTAAATCGCCACTTTGTGCTTCTCGTAAACTTAGCTATTTTGGAAACGGAATTTTCTAAATTGCTGATGTCCACCATTAATCGTTCATCACTCCAAATTACGGATGAGCCTTGCTTCTCCTTCAGCAGTATGCAGGTCCTTTGTGTCTGCATCCAGCAGTCCACCGGCTATCTGACGCACAAAGGAGGAGAACACGGTTATTTCGTGTACCTTCTTGCCTACATGAGTTGACACTGGAAATGTTATCATGGTTATTTCTTTTCTTCATAATCTAAAGGAGGAAGATAATCGCTTGCCTTCGTAGAAGTAATAACTCCATGCCCGAGTTTCTTCTCCAATTGATTGCGTGCCACTTTTGCCACGCTGCCGCCATCTTTCGCCACACGCTTCTGTTGGTTAAAGCCTTGAGGATTGCGCTGTTTAGACAGTTCTGTGGCAGATGCCTCGGCGAGCATATTGAGCGCAATCTCCATATTGGTCATGTTGTCGCGTAGACTTTCTTTCTTCAGACCCTTGAATTGTTTGTATTGCTTGGTGCTCATTCCGCTCCATTCACGAGTGATGATGTCTGTAAGAGACGCATACTGCATGCCTTGCTGAACGCCTGTTCTTGCCCATTCGTCTGTAAGTTCTTTTCTTATCTCAATAGACTTGATGCGCTGGTTTATCCATGCGTCAGAATATCCCAATCTCTTATAATCTATCACAGCCTGGTCGATGCTTTTCTCCGGGTCTTGCATCTGCTCCAACCGTGTGCTCGCCACTTGTGCCATCCACTGCTTGAAAGGCTCTGCCTTGGGAGAAGGAATGGACTGTATAAGACGGAACAGTTGCTCTGTATCAGCCACATCGGTCTGGCGGAGCTTGCCGTCGGCTGCACGCAATTTCAAACCGTGACAATTTGTCACGGTTTCATTTCCTTCTTGTTTCAGTCTTTGTTTTAACTTTCTCCAATATGCTGTAGGGTCTTTGCTTTCGGTCAATACCGCACAAACATCCACTATAGAGAAATACCATTTCTCTTCTTTGTCGTCCCATACGGAGCGTATCTTCTTTTCTTCAAATAATTGAAGGGCTTCTTTCCTTGTCATAAATAAAGTATATTATCTGATCACTATATCTTCCTTCGTATTCGGATATATGTATGGAAAACGAAGCTGCATTTGCAATAGCGGTTTCTACCTTGGTTTTATTTCAGAATGTCCAGAAGCCCTTTCACGCCTTTCTTCACTATATCTGAGCCTTTCTTCTTGGCTTTCTTTTTGCCTCCGCCCACTATCTTCTTGACGGCAGCGGTACCTTCGTTGGAGTTTTTCATGTAGCCTTTGCCCATCTTTGCGCGTATGGGGTGCAGTGCTCGTGCATCGACATAGCAGCGTGCGCCGGTGAAAGGCTCTGTTGTCGGCAGACTGTTGTACATTCCGTTCTTCACGCGCGATGCCCAGATGCGGTCGCCGTTGCCGAATGTCGATACGAAGGTGTAGTGGTTGCGTTCGCCTATGGGTGAGAGGAAGTCCTCCAGTTCGCCGGGAGACACAGCCTGGTACCAGCCTGTGCGGTGTGCCATGGTGGCGCGTTCTGCGGTGGCGAGTGCGAACTCAATGGTACATACTTCGTTGGGTGCGAGTGTTGTTGCTGTCTTGGGGTCAATCAGTTCCAGGGCGTTGCAGAACGCCATAGGCTCCTTTGCCCATGCCTTTATCTGTGCGCGGTCGGTGTATTTCGGCAGTCTCGACTCGTATTCGCTGTA